>ERZ1292625.128-Hain-H41-01um-R1-128-length-124452-cov-11_pt2 | contig 105056 bp, 124 predicted proteins | sample MGYA00564400_ERZ1292625 | MGnify/ENA primary metagenome ERZ1292625 (study PRJEB36523, sample SAMEA6512639) | groundwater metagenome | collected 2019-01-08 | study: AquaDiva: Metagenomics assemblies of 32 groundwater samples
AGTTAACGCGCGCTGTGCGCGACCCACTCGGCCACTCCTCCACGGAGCAAAAACACATTCAAGAGGAGTGATGCCTAGTGGTCAATAACTTTAAAAGTTAACGCGCGCTGTGCGCGACCCACTCGGCCACTCCTCCACGGAGCAAAAACATATAACAATCTCAAATCCACAAGGAAATCTAAAATCAGTAAGATGCACCGAATTAGTGGACTAACCGCCCAAAGTCAAGCCTAATGAAGCGGTTGTTTAAAACGATCTTTATAGTAATAAAGGGCTATAAGCGAGAATATATTGCAAATCATCACATACCAGCCAATAGAGCTATTGCTGGCGGTTTCGCGTATCAGCCACTCACAGACCATAGGCGCAGTACCGCCGAATATGGCAGCTGCCATGTTATAGGCTATTGCCATACCGGTAAAGCGTATGTTGGTTGGGAACATTTCAACCAGAAGTGCGGGAACTGGACCGGCATACATACCCACCAAGGCGGCAAAAATGAACTGGCACAGTCCAATTACAATTATTGGCGCGCCCATATTTAACTGGGTAAAGAGCAGCGGAGTAATTAAAAACATAGCAACTGCCGCAATTATCATGACTTTTCTGCGCCCGATATGGTCAGAAAGCCAGGCAGATAGTGGCATGGTGACAAGCATGGCAAGCATATTGTAAATATTGAAATGCAACGCGGTTTCCATACTAGTTCCCAATTGCTTCTCACTGAAGCTGATGAAATAGACTGAGGCGAGATAAAATGGCATGGTTACTGTCATATATGCGGCAAAACCCTGCAGCATTTGCCATGGGTGTTTAGCAAAGGCGGTGCGTACAGGAGTTTTTGAGATTTGATTATCCTGTTTTGCTGCTTCATATACAGGGCTTTCCTCGCAGCAACGGCGGATATAAAACCCAACCAGACCGATTGCAATACCTCCGAGGAATGGTATGCGCCAACCCCAAGCTTCGAATGCTTCCCTACCCATCACGCCAAGAAGTGAATTTACCACCAGAGAACCGAGCAAAAACCCGATAATCAGGCTCACCAGCGACGCCGAACCAGCCCAGCCACGACGATTTTCAGGGGCATGTTCGACGATATAGGTTATTGAACCAGCGAACTCTCCGCCTAATGACAGCCCCTGCAGAAGGCGGATTATGGTGAGTAATATTGGGGCGATAAGACCAGCCTCAGCATAAGTTGGAAGTAAGCCGATACAGCCGGTGGGAATCGCCATCATTAGAACCGCCAGAACCATGGCAGATTTGCGACCATAGCGGTCACCTATCCAGCCGAATAAAACCGCACCCAGCGGACGCACCACAAAACCAGCAGCGAATACGCCATAAGTCAGCAATAACTGTACACCAGGATCACCTTTAGGGAAAAATAACACTCCAAGCAATGCCGCCATTTGCCCGTAGAGTGCATAATCATACCACTCCAGCCCATTGCCAATCATCCCCGATGCGACTACTTTTTTCATTTATTATACTTGAGTTACAATAATTTTTTACAAGCCTTAGCAATCACCAATTCTTCATTAGTGGGAATAACATAAACAGGGAAATTGCCAAGCCATTTTAAATATTCGCAAATTTTCTGGCGGATAAGTTCAGCGTGTTCGCCGATTCCAGCAGTAAATACCAGCGCGTCAATGCCTCCTATTGCCGGAAGCAGGCTGGAAAGCTGTTTTGCGGCGAGGTAGCAATAAAGTTCTATGGCAACACTTGCTTCGGGTTTGTCGCTTGCCAGCAGTTCACGCATATCGCTATTTACTCCTGACACTCCCAGTAAACCAGAATTTTTATAAAGCAGTTTGCTGACCTCATCCACGCTCATATTTTTATGTTGTAGCAGATGGAGGATAACGCCAGCATCCAGCGCGCCGCAGCGCGTTCCCATCATCAACCCGTCAAGCGTAGAAAACCCCATGGTGCTTGCCACGCTCTGCAAATTTTTCATAGCGCACATACTCGAACCATTGCCCAGATGCGCGACAATTACCCGGCCCTTTGCCTTATCGCCTAAATGCTCTGGCAAGACTGATGTGATATATTGATAGGAAAGACCGTGAAAGCCATAGCGTTTTATTCCGCCATCGTAATAACTTTGGGGAAGCGGCAGGCGTTTTTCAATTTCTGGCATGGTGTGGTGAAAGGCTGTATCAAAACAGGCGATTTGTGGAATATCCGGATATAGTTTGGTTGTTTCTGCAATTAATTTAAGGGCAGCAGGCTGGTGTAAGGGAGCGAGCGGAATAAATTTTTCCAACTCGCTTATTATTTCTGGGGTGATGAGGGTCGGCTGCGTAAATTTACCACCGCCATGCACCACGCGATGACCGATTATTCTTGTCATCCCGTGCTTGACACTGGATCTAGGGCTGCAATCACTTTCAGAATTTTTTGCCCCAGCCCCCTTGGCAAGTGCGGGTTGACAAGTGCGTGATTCTAACCACGCAATAGTTTCGGATTCGTTATGAGTTTGCAAATTTTCAATTTTATTGAGATTCGCTACCTCAAAAAGCGCGAGTTTGGTGTTGGAAGAGCCAGCATTGCAGGTGATTATTAGATTGGTCATCTGGTTTCTACGGAAATATTGGAGAATGGTGTATTGTTTGTTTTAGTCGTTTATGTATATCCAACGGATCAGAAGCGATTAGCGAAAGATATGCCAGAGTGTGACCATTTGGTTGGCGTATACCTTGCTCCCAATTACGAACCGTGTTTAGTTTGAATAAAAAATTCTTGGCAAATTCCTCGCGAGTCATGCCTAGTCTCTCACGAATATCTTGTATGCAAATTATCTGCCCGGCATAAATAAAATACGCTCGCCCTCCAGTTTCTTTTCCTTTGATAAAATCAAGGGTTTCTTTCAATCCCTCTATTATTTCTTTTCCGAGTGTATTTTTTGATTTGGTTTTTGTGGGTTTCTTTTTCATATATTTTTCCTGATAAGATCAACAATATTAACAATATCTTTGAGTTCTGATTTATCTAAATTTTCTTTTTCATTTTTAGCATAAATGGTAAGTAGGCTAACCAGACCTTTTTCATCAAAATAAAAATATATAACTCTGACTCCACCACGCTTGCCTTTGTTAGGCAATGACCAACGTAATTTTCTAACGCCATTACCACCCGATATTACATCGCCGGATTTTGGATTATCTGCGAGATAAAACTTCAGCTCATCCAATAACTTCAGCCCAAGTAATTTTATTGCCTTCTTATAAAATTGCTTGGTTTCATAGAATGTAATTATCTTATCATTGCTCATACTACCTCATTGGGGCTGCAAAATCAATGAAAAATTTAAAAAATCCACAAAAAGCGCGAGTTTGGTGTTGGAAGAGCCAGCATTGCAGGTGATTATAGTGGTAGTCATACCCGCTTCGTCTGTGCATAAAGCAGTGCAAGGGCGCAGGAGACCACGCGGTTATCGGCATCACTGGCGCGGCTGGTGAGGATTATCGGCACTTTCGCGCCCAGCACAATCCCTGCTCCCTGCACACCAGAAAAATAACGCAGTTGTTTATAGAGCATATTTCCCGATTCAATATCTGGCACAACTAAAATATCGGCATTTCCCGCCACTTCCGAAGTTATACCTTTAATTGCAGCAGCTTCTTTGGAGATAGCATTATCAAATGCCAGCGGACCATCTAAAATCGCACCTGTAATTTGCCCACGTTCTGCCATCTTGCACAGGGCAGTTGCGTCAAGCGTTGCCGGCATATTTTCATTTACCGTTTCCACTGCAGCGAGAATTGCAACTTTTGGCGTGCCATTTTGTAATGCATGGAATAAATCAACCGCGTTTTGGATAATATCTTTCTTTTCCATCATATTGGGGTTGATATTGATAGCGGCATCAGTGAGGAAAAGTAGCTTAGGGTAGCTCGGAACATCCAGCACGAAAACATGACTGATACGCCTTCCAGTGCGCAAGCCTTTTTCTTTATCTACAACCGCCTCCATCAGCTCGTCAGTGTGCAGCTTGCCCTTCATCAAGGCTTCCACCTCGCCATTTTTTGCCATTTCAACAGCGATGGCTGCTGCTGCGTGGCTATGCTGTGTTGAAATAATAGAATATTTACTGATGTCGATATGTGCGTCTTCAGCAACTTTACGAATTTTTTCTTCATTCCCGACCAATATCGGCTCGATAATGCCCTGCTGTGCTGCTTGCACTGCTCCTGCCAGCGATAAAATATCAGTCGGATGCACAACGGCAGTTTTCAGCGGTTTTAAGCCTTTTGCTTTGTTCAGCAGCCATTGTTCATAACCATGTCCATCAGTTTTAATTTGCACCTCAGGAAGTGGAGTGGCACTCCAGCAAATTTTTTCTGTTGGTGGCAGTACAACTGCAACACCTTCCAGAACATGCTCACCTTGTTCGTTGGCGCATAATGTTTCCAAAGTTATGTGTTTTTTCTTATCGTCTTTGGCAGTAACTTTGACCGAAGCAGTTATGGTATCGCCGATATGCACTGGCTTGAGGAATTTCAAAGTCTGACTTAGATAGATTGTACCAAGTCCGGGAAGCTGCATTCCCAGCAAGGTAGAAAACATTGAGCCAGTCCACATTCCATGCCCTACTATCTGCTGGAAAATATCGGTCTTTGCATAGTTTTCATCGAGATGCGCGGGGTTCATATCGCCAGTAACTATAGCAAAAAGTTGAATATCTTTTTTGGTTAGAGTGCGCGTAAGGCTTGCGCTATCGCCAATATTTATTTCCTCGTAAGTTTTACTGCCAAGACAAGATTTATTTTCCACAGAATTATTCCACTTATAAACTATTTCTTAGGATGCGGTTTCTTCGGCTCTTCGGTTTTTTCCTTTTCTGGCTCAGAATGGTTGGTGAACAAACTGCCGAAAGGATTGAACATCTGCATGGTTTTTTCAAAAAGTGCCATGTTATGGCGGGTGACTTCTTCAAGCTGCCCAAGCGGCGACATGCCTTCCATAGCTTTACCCATGGTTTCACCAACCATGGAGCGCATTCTCTCCTGATTGCTGGTAAAGCTTTTCATGCTCGCATCCAGATATGGCTGCAGAATATCCTGCATATTGTGACCGTAAAAACCGATAACCGAACGCAGAAAATCGGTGGGAAGGACATGAAACCCTTTGGTTTCCTGTTCAAAAATAATCTGGGTGAGGATCTGGCGGGTTAGATCCTGCCCGGATTTAGCATCAACCACGATAAATGGTTGCCCTTGTTTCACCCGGTCGCACAAATCTTCCAGCGTGATATAGGCACTGGTTTCCGTGTCATACAACCTACGATTGGCGTATTTTTTTATGATGGCTGGGTCTTTATCCGTGTCTTTTTTTTGCATAAAATTTCCAAATTAGCTTTAAAATTAATGATAAATAGTTAGAATACATAGATATTAGAGTAAAGATGTTATAATTTCAAGCAAGTATAGTATATGCAGGATAATCCATATCAAGACGTTGCCAAAGAGTTCATTAATTTATGGCAAAAACAAATGACCTCGGTGATGGGTGACAAACAATTTATTCACGCTATGCTGGAGCTATTCCAGAACATGCAGGTTAAACCTAATGCCAAAGCCAACACTGCCGCTTCCAACCCTACCGATGCACCTGCTGCTGAGCATGGGCTGCTTACAGAGCTTGCCTTTCGGGTTGCAATGTGTGAAAAGCGGCTTGCTGCCCTTGAATCTACCCTCAAAAACGGCGGGGATGTCGCTAAGCCAACTGCAAAACGCAGTAAGTCGGGAAGCAAAAAATCAAGCAAGTGAGATGCTTGCCGGTGTGCTGCGTTATTATGAAACACCATATAAGCGCGATGTTTCCGACCCTCCCTGTATCTGGCAACATGGCAGTGCGCGCGTGCTTGATTACGGGCAAAGAATCACTGATCCGAAAGCGGTGGTGCTATTCATTCCCTCTTTGATTAATCGTTATTATATCCTCGATTTGGAAGAAGAACGCAGTTTCCTGCGCTACCTTGCCAGCCAGAAAATTTATCCGCTGGTGCTGGATTGGGGACAACCCGTAGCGGATGAAAAAAACTTTAACTGTGGCGATTATGTAACCGAGATATTGCTGCCGGCAATTGATTTTATTGCAAAAATATCAGGGGGTCAGGTGGCTCTTGCTGGCTATTGTATGGGCGGGGTGCTGGCACTGGCAGCAGCAAAATTAAAACCCCGCAAGATTTCTTCACTTGCTTTGCTGGCAACTCCTTGGGATTTCCACTGTCCGGAGTTCGCGCCATTCGTACTTGAAAAGAAATGGCAAGTGGAAATGGCAAAACTTATTGATAACAAAAAAACCCTGCCGGCGGAAATGATCCAGTCAATGTTTTATTTAACCGATCCATTTTTGTTTGAGCATAAATTCCGCCGTTACGCCGGACTTGACCCTAACAGCCGTGCCACCAAAGATTTTGTAGCGTTGGAACACTGGGTAAATGATGGTGTGCCGATGACCTCCGGGGTGGCGCATGACTGCCTGATTGGCTGGGCGCAGGAAAACAAGCTTATGAAAATTCAATGGCGGGTTGCTGGTAAAAACATTACCCCGCCATCACCTGCCCTGCCCACTTTTATCGCTATCCCGAAAAACGATCATGTAGTGCCTTTTGATTGCGCTTTGCCACTGGCAATTGCAGCTAAACATGCGGTGATTATCCATCCAAGTGCCGGGCATGTGGGAATGATTGTCGGTAGCCATGCCAAACGCGAATTGTGGCAACCATATGCTAATTGGCTGTTAAACTGATTTTAGCTGTAATAACAGTCTTTTTCTTGTCATGTCGTACTTACTCAGTTATCTTTTGCAAATCGTCATTGCGAGGAGCTTTAGCTCCGTGGCAATCCAGTATTATCAACATGCTGAAAGAACTGGATTGCTTCGCTATGCTCGCAATGACAAAAATTGGATGAATAAAATATGACCAATGCCATAGAAATTCGAGAACTCCATAAAACCTACATTGATGGAAAGAAGAAACAGCATAAAATCGCTCTGAAAGGAATTGACCTCGATATTCCTGAGGGTTCATTTTTCGCGCTGCTTGGGCCAAATGGTGCCGGAAAATCTACCATGATTAACATCATGGCGGGACTTACGCATAAGACCAGCGGGACAGTTTCCATTTGCGGTTATGACACAGAAAAAGAGATGCGCGGCGCGCGCCTTTCCATTGGAGTTGTGCCACAGGAACTGATTCTTGATACGTTTTTTACAGTACGCGAAGCACTAGATATCCACGCCGGATATTATGGTGTACCGAAAGAAAAACGCCGTACTCAGGAAATAATAGATGCGATGGGGCTTTCTGACAAAGCAGATATTCATTCCAGACGGCTATCCGGTGGGATGCGTCGCCGTTTGCTGGTGGCTAAGGCGTTAGTGCATAATCCACCAGTTCTGATTCTTGATGAACCGACAGCAGGTGTCGATGTGGAACTAAGAACCCAGCTCTGGGATTATGTGAAAAAACTAAATAAATCAGGAACTACTGTTCTGCTTACTACGCATTACCTTGAAGAAGCGGAAGAGTTGTGCGACACGATTGCAGTTATTAATCACGGCGAAGTGGTTGCCTGCGAAAAAAAATCTTCCATGCTCAAACGCTTTGACCGCAAGCAGTTAGTCATTACGCCTACGGAATCAATTTTTGATATTCCCGACAAAATAAAACAGTGGAAAGCAGAAATTGACTCGGAAGGAAAGCTGGTTATTGATTATAAACCGAGCAAAGACAATATTCAGGATATATTAAATGCAGTAAGCTCTGTTGGTGTATTGGTGCGTGATTTGACTACGCGTGAACCGAACCTCGAAGATATATTCCTGCAGCTTACCAACCGTAATAAAGCTGCATGATGCAATAAATTTTGCCATCTCAGAGAATGCGTATTACTTCGCCCGTGGTATTGTATTTTAGCTTTACTTAATAAATTGCCTTTCATATTATCGCACGCTAGGCTGTGTTGACATTCACGCTAGGTCACAAGCGACCCGAATGGCGACACAGCCTAATATTAGCCATACAAAATAATGGCTCATCATTACAGAGGAGAATCTATCCAATGAAAAAGCTTCTGCTAATAAGTACCACCTTGGCAACTATAATTGCATCCGGACAGGCATCAGCACAGGATGATGCGGCAATGCAGAAGCGACTCGAAGCAATGCAAGCGCAGATGGAGGCCATGCAGCGGGAGATGAAAAGCCTGAAGGAACAATTAGCGCAGAACAAGGCGCAAACTACAAAAATAGAAAAAGCGACTAATGAAATAAAAGCCCACAAAACACCAGAAAATGACGTTAAAATTAGCATGATTCCAGCACCAAAATTTGAAACTGCCGATGGCGCATATAGTTTCAAGGTTGGTGGATTTGCCCAAATAGATGCCGGTATATTCAAAGACGACAGAAAGGACCATCCAGACGGTACTAATGTTCGCCGCGCCAGGTTAAATTTTTCTGGTACTCTTGCCAAAGACTTTAAATATAAGATTGAGAATGATTTTGCCGGAAATTCCAGTACGCTTACTGATGTCTATCTCGAATATGCCGGGTTCAAACCAACTTCAATCACTGTTGGGCAATTCAAAGAACCATTTGGTCTGGAAACCCTTACCAGTGATACGTTTACCAGCTTTATTGAACGCGCATCAACCAACCTCTTTTCGCCAGATCGCAAAATCGGAGTTATGGTTAGTAGCTATGGCACGATAGATCCGCTGGGAGCGTGGACAGCATCTCTAGGCGGTTTCGGAAGTGGAACAAGTTCAACCACCAGCACTGATGATGAATCACGCGACATCACGGGGCGTATAACTCTTGCTCCAATAGCCGATAAAACTCAAGTCATCCATTTTGGTGTTGCTGGTAGTCATCGTATCCCTGACTCCTCCAGCGATTCTTTCAGCTTTTCTTCACGTGCAGAAAATCAGCTATCCAGCGCGTCTTCTGATCTTGCCGTCAATACCGGAACTATAAGCAATGTAGATAGCGTCAATCTGCTCGGGCTTGAAGCTGCTGGTGTCTATGGCCCATTCTCCGTGCAGGGTGAATATGTCCGTGCTGCTGTAAATCGTAACTCCGGAGTTGAGCCAACCTTTGGTGGTTATTATGTTGAGGCATCGTATTTCCTTACTGGTGAAAGCCGTAACTATAATGCTTCAACTGGCAGATTTGAACGCACAAAACCAATGTGGCCGCTTAGTGTATCAGAAGGAAGTTGGGGTGCGTGGCAAGTTATGGCACGCTATAGCAATCTGGATCTAAACGACAAAACCATTCTGGGTGGGCAGTTAAAGGATACCACTTTTGGTATCAGGTGGATACCTAACAACCACACTATGATTACTGCGAACTATATTATGTCAAACAGTGACAGTAATGCAGTAACCCCGAATGATGACCCACATATTTTCCTGCTGCGCACACAGTTTGACTTTTAGTTGCCAGCTTCTATAAGAAGCATCTTTTTACAATGGCATCAACAATATTATATAGCGGTAGAATCTCTGCTACTGCCCCAATTTTATAAGCTGCATGTGGCATACCATAAACCACACAGGTCGCCTCATTCTGTCCGATAGTGTGCGCTCCTGCCTGCCTCAATCTAAGCAATCCTTCCGCGCCATCTTTTCCCATTCCGGTAAGAATAATACCTAAGGTATTTTCTCCAACCGCTTCCACAACAGAATCAAAAGTTACATCCACCGATGGTTTGTGATTATTCACTGGCGGATCATCAGTAACTCTACATGCCAATCCACTAGCCTTGCGAATAATCTTTAACTGCGTTCCACCAGCAGCAATACACCCCATTCCAGATTTCAACGCCATGCCTTCAGACGCTTCATAAATTGGAAATGAACACAGTGTAGAAATACGTTTGGCAAAACTGGCTGTAAAAACTGGCGGCATATGCTGAGCTATAACAATGGGAGGGCAGTTATTGGGAAGATATGGCAATATTTCACTCAGGGTTTCCACACCACCTGTAGACGCTCCAATTGCAATCAATTTGGGAGCTTTTGGCGAAACGGTTCGTAACCTTTTATCAGCCTGCCTGACTGGTTTGTTACGAATCCGGTTGAGATTGGCTCGCGTTGCCGCCGCCTTTTTTACTGTAATGCACAACTCATCAGAAAAACTCTGAAGTGCTACCGGAGTATTTTCCGCAGGTTTACCTATACATTCCACCGCACCAATTTGCAGTGCTTGAATTGCAACATCAGTTCCTTTACCTGTCAAAGTTGAGATCATGATAACCGGCATCGGACGCAGATGCATTATTTTCTCTAAAAATGTGATGCCATCCATCTTGGGCATCTCAACATCAAGCGTAATAACATCAGGATTAAATTCTTTTATTTTTTCACGCGCATCAAATGGATCAAACGCTGTCGCAATTACTTTGATTTCCGGATCGGCAGACAACATTTCTGTCAGCATCTGCCGTATAAATGCCGAATCATCAACAATAAGAACTGTAATCGGTTTCATAATATACAATCAAAAAAGTTCTATGTCGTTTATAATTGGTTTGCTCGCAATTTTGCGTTCATAAATCGCCTCTTCTTCCACCACCACCATATCTTCAGAACGGCGCAGCAGTCGCATCATAACCTTGCCTGTAGAAGGGTAATAATGAACGCGCCGGGGATGTTCGCCTTCTAAATCCTCAGAGAATTTCCGGAAGCCTTCATTATATAAAAAATCACGGATAAATTTTGCATTTTTACTGCCAATCCGTGCAGAATTATTGGTTACATTACCACCGCCAAAAACCTTTATTTCCAGCCTGTCTTTATGCCCACCGGCTTTCATAATTCCGTTTATCAGGCTTTCCATGGCAAACAATCCGTAACGCGCTGCATCGCTATGCGTGCTATCCACTTCATCACTACTTGGCAACAAAAAATGGTTCATTCCACCAATACCGACATAAGGGTCACGAATACAAGCCGAAATGCATGAGCCTAAAATCGTAGAAATCATTTCATCCTCTGAGGTAGAAACATGCCAATCTCCAGCAAAAATTTTTACAACAGTGATTTTTTCTTTAGCATCATAATATCGTTTACTACTGTGGAAATACTCAGAAATAGGTGGTTCGATACGGTTATGAACTTTATGCATTTTATTATCACGATGCATCAGCGTATCTTTCTATAAATAGTGTGACCAAGCGGTTCAAAACTATCACAAACATTATGAAGGTTTTCAGAATGTCCTATATACAGAAAACCATCCGGCTTGATTAAGCCTGCAATTCGATCAAAAAGTATCTTCTGCGTAGGCTTGTCAAAATAAATTACCACATTACGACAAAATACCGCGTCAAACATTCCTGACATCGGCCATTTTTCCAACAAATTAAGATGTTTGAAGGAAATCATTTCCCGTAAATTTTCCGACATTACTATCCGTTCGCCATTATCAACGATGTTCACATCAGAACGGTATGGTTCTGGGATCTTTTCCAACTGTTCCGAACCATATTCACCAGCCCTGCCAATATCCAACATGTTGGTGTCAATATCGGTGGCAAGAATGCGCGCATCCCATGCAGATAAATCTTTAAGTGCGTATTTTGCTGTCATCGCAATGGAATAAGCCTCCATCCCAGATGAAGACCCTGCCGACCATATACGCAAACGTTTTGGCTTTGATGCAGACTTGGCCAGTGGCAGCAATACATTGCTATACAGATGTTCAAAATGATGCACTTCACGAAAAAAACTGGTAAGATTAGTAGTAATGGCATTAACCAGATTGCCCATTTCCTCACCACCAGCATCATTTTGTACTAATTCACAATATTCAGAAAAACTACGCAACTCCAACACCCGCAACCGCCTGACAAGACGCGAATAAACCATATTCTTTTTATTGGCAGCGAGCATGATACCGGTATGTTTGCTCACCAAACCGGCAAGAAAAGAAAACTCACGCTCGCTGAATGAAAATTCTCTTTCATCATCTTGTTTTAGTTTATTTTGCATGAAAATTTCTGCAATACTCCCACATGTCAAGGTTTATACGGCTTCAGAAAAACTCTACGAATAATTCTAGAATTCTTTCCAATCTGTATCGTAACCATTTTTCTCACCAGATGCCTTGGCTATTTTCATCGCAGGACGAGAAGGCTTCTTTATATTCCTGATCACTGGAGGAGTCCTTTTTTGTGCCGGCTTATTATTTACCGTAGCCAATTTCAATTTGGCTTCGCTTTGACTAAAATCTTCCTGATGCCCGTGCTCATCTCCGCTTTCAGTTTCACTAATCTTAAAGAAGCTCATCATTCTCTCTAATTCACGCGCCTGCTCCACCATCGACTGGGCAGCAGCAGTATTTTCTTCAACTAGTGCCGCATTTTGCTGAGTAACTTCATCCATCTGGGTAATCGCAGTATTGATTTCATCGATACCGGTTGCCTGCTCTTTACTTGCCGAAGCAATATCAGACACTATGTCCGTAACCTGCTTTACCGAACCAACAATCCCTTTCAAAGTTTCTCCAGCCTGATTTACTAATGCCGCACCGCTTTTTACCTGCTGTGCACTTTCATTAATCAGAGCTTTGATTTCTTTAGAAGCGGAAGCAGAACGTCCAGCAAGTGAACGAACTTCCGATGCCACCACCGCAAAACCTTTACCGGCATCACCAGCACGTGCTGCCTCGACAGCAGCATTAAGTGCAAGTAAATTAGTTTGGAAAGCAATCTCATCTATCACACCAATAATATCAGAGATTTTCTGTGAAGATTTTTCAATATTGGACATCGCCATCACTGCTTCGCCTACAACTCTACCACCATCGCTGGCTACACTGTTAGCTTTGCTGGATAGGTCATTAGCTGTCACCGCATTATGCGAATTTTGTTTTACTGTACCAGTAATCTGCTCCATAGATGCTGCGGTCTCTTCCAGCGAAGAAGCCTGCTCCTCGGTGCGTTGCGAAAGATCCGTGCTGCCAGAAGAAATTTCCGTTGCTGCAGAGTTGACAGAGCGTGCTGCCTCAATAATGCTGCTTATTGTTGAGCGCATTTTTATAATAAAGACATTAAGAGATTTCGCCATCTCCCCAATCTCATCCTTGCTATTTAATCCTTCCACATCTTTGCTGAAATCACCCTCTGCCAAACGTGATATTTCCATTGAAATTTTACGGAGAGGCCTGCTTGCTAAAGTGCCGATGAATGCCCCAATTGCCATAATTGCGACTATGGCTATACCCACTATTGTATAAAGCAAATCTTTGGCATTATTTATTCCAGAAAAGACTTCAGTGCTTGGTATACGAACCAAAGTTGACCATCCTAATCCCGGATAACCATTTGCGCCATTACTATGGTCATAACCAACTGCCTGTTCAATCTTTTTGCGGGCATGCACTGAAAGCATTGAGCCATTTTTTCCTTTAACAGCTTCCTGTGCTGCTTCAACGCCTCTTTCTGCCAGATTCAGCTTTCCTATAACCTCCGGATTACGTTTGTATTTTCCGTCTGAAAAATTGGCTGGATCATAATCAACAATCACTTTTCCAACAGGATCAAGAATGGTGATTTCCGTACTCACATTACCTTTTGCTTTTTCACTCTGATAACTGCCGGCAGCAATTCCCTCAACAAACCCGAAATCGACAAAATTCACCCATACGCCAATCATTTTTCCGGAGTTATCATAAACTGGAGCAGATAAGGGAATAACAAAACCATCTTCCCCCCTATAAACCTCTGCCACTAACGGTTCAAATCTGGCTTGCTCAACTACTGTACCATCAACACCATCGCCTTTTAAGAATTCCTTACGTACAGCTTTCTGGAACCATGACGCATCCTTAAATGATTTATTATAAACAGTGGAAGTGTTTATGGGTTTCCCACTGCTATCGGTTGAATTTACAGCAGCAACTTTGCCTTCCATATCCACTAATATCATAAGTTTATAAAGACCATAATTACCCATATAGAAATTCATTGAATTGACCAATGGGTTTGCACTGCCATTTCCATACCAGTTACCGGTATCTTTAGCTGCAGCATTAACTCCAAAGGCCTGCACATCACCATAACGTTCAAAAAAATTACGGTCTAACAGCTCATTAACAGTAGTAGCCACAATATTCATCTCTTCCAAATTAGTCTGCTGCATTTCGTTCAGCTTGGTAAAAACAATTGGCATGACCGCCCCAACTGGCAACAGCCCAAAAAATAATAATAATAAAGTAAGCTTAGAGCGAATAGTTAAACGAAACATAGAACATCCTTTCCAAATGATTTTTAAAATAAATTATGCCGCCTGCGCCATTGCCTTTTCAATATGATGCGCTTCAAACAGATGCTCCACATTAAGTAGAACCACCATTCGTTCCTCTATCGAAATAAGTCCACTGATATAATCGGTATCAACCTGTGTGTCACCTTCAGGCGCAGCTTTTATCTGATCGGCATTTGCTTCAAGAATATCCGATACAGCATCAACCAGAATGCCGATATTGCGATCTCCTATTGCCAGGATAATAACAACATGTTTTGCGGTTGCTTCGGTCATCCCCTGATGAAAACGCGTACGTAAATCAAATATGGGAATGATAAGTCCACGCAGATTCATCACTCCACGCATGAATTCCTGTGAATTAGGCAGGCGAGTAGTTTCTGTCCAGCCTTTAATCTCACGCACGGTCATTATATCAACACCATATTCCTCACCACCTACTGTAAATGTCAAAAATTGTTGTGTAGCATTCTTCTGAACAATATTTTCTTTATCCAAACCTCTATCAAAATTATCTGCCATAAAATTACTCCAGAATTTGTTTCTAAGCTGCTTCTAACTCTGCATGACCATGACAAAGAGATTTAAGTCCATCTATATCAAGAATTAAAGAAACCCTGCCATCGCCAAGGATAGTTGCCCCTGATACACCAGCAACTGGATCGGAATTGGATTCCAGACTTTTAATTACCACCTGCTGCTGCCCGATTAATTCATCGACCACCAATCCCATTTTTTTTTGCCCACTCTCAACTAAAACAATCAACGCCTTGCTCGGATCACTTTCCGCCTCAGTCACATTAAAAATTCTATGCAGATAAACTACAGTTACAAAGTCACCACGCACATTGATGACATCGTTATGTCCTTCCACGCGTTTCACATGGTCTGATTTAGGGCGCAACGTTTCGATGATATTAGTTATGGGAATGATGTAATTTTCTGCCCCCACACGGACAATCATCCCATCTAAAATAGCCAGAGTTAAAGGCAATGAAACTGTAAATAAAGACCCCTTTCCAGGATTAGTAGTAACTTGAACAATACCACCTAGACCTTGAATATTGCGCCTTACCACATCCATTCCCACACCACGTCCTGATATATTCGACACAACATCAGCAGTAGAAAATCCAGGAAGGAAAATAAGATTATCGCATTCTTCATCACTAGGCATAGAATCAGCTGCAATCAAACCCTTCTCTCGTGCTTTGGCGAGAACTTTTGCGCGGTTAATTCCTGCACCATCATCACGAATCTCAATTATAATACGCCCGCCACGATGCGAAGCGGAAAGATGGATAGTCCCCTCTTCCGGCTTTCCCTTGGCAATCCGCACTTGCGGGCTTTCTATCCCATGATCCACAGAATTACGAATCATGTGGGTAAGCGGGTCACCAAGCTGCTCAATAACCGTTTTATCGACTTCAGTATTTTCACCAGATGTAACCAGTCGAATTTCTTTGCCAAGCTGCGCAGAAATATCACGAACTATTCTTGGCATACGTGAAAAAATTGATTTTACAGGCTGCATCCTGACCGCCATAACAGCTTCTTGTAACTCGCGCGTATGCTGCGATAATTCACTGACTCCACGCATCAAATCAGAAAATTGCCCTTCAGTAAATTCACGCGTCTGCGCTTTAAGCATTGCCTCGGTGATAACCAATTCACCAATCATATTCACCAGCCTGTCAACTTTTTCCAAATCAACACGAATAGACGATGACTGCGTAGAACGAGCCGGATTATCATCGGCTACAATTTTTATGTTATTGGAACGAACATCCGCAACAAACTCATCTTCTGGCGGTTTTGCTTCTTCCATGACAATGGTAAGGTCACAATGATCCGCCACAAACTCAAACACTTCACGAATATTATCTTCTAACTTATCGGTATTCAGCACAATTGACCAACCAATGTAGCAGCATGTAGGGTTCAATTCCTCCAGAACTGGAACACGATGAGTAAATGCCATAACCTCAACCGTGCCAAGACGCTCCAGTTCCCGCAAAATGAGCATTGGCTCGTTACCGGTAGCAAGTAAAGTTTCATGCGGGGCAAAATTAATATGCCAACGTTGCTGCTCAATATTCTCTTTGCTTTCTTTTCCTTCATCACTGGAATTTCCAGAGATGGGCGCACTTTCTATTCCAGAACCGGCAGCAAGCCCTTTTAGCTGTTCCAGTAGCTCATGCCCAAATCCATCCGGTAGCGCAACATTATCCTGAGCAACACGCACCATTTGCGTAACCACATCCACAGATTTCAACAGCATATCTACGGCAACCCGAGATGGCTTAACTTTTTTCTCACGCATGGAATCCAGCAACGCTTCCAGTACATGCGTAAAGTTCATAATTGCATCTAGTCCAAACGCCCCTGCCCCACCTTTTATCGAATGGGCGCAACGGAAAATAGCGTTGAGCTGCTCCGTATCCACAGCATCAATATCAAGTGCCAGCAAGTAGGCTTCCATGTCAACAAGAAGCTCAAAACATTCAGTTATATAAGTCTGCTTGAACTGATCCAGAGATACCATTATGGACACACCCTCTTTACTACTTCTATTAATTTTTCAGGGTTAAACGGCTTAACAATCCAACCTGTAGCCCCTGATGATTTACCTTCTTCTTTTTTGCTGGAATCACCTTCAGTGGTAAGCATAAGTATCGGAGTAAATTTATAGGTTGGATTGGCGCGTAAATTTCGAATCAATTCAAAGCCATTCATGTTTGGCATATTTAGATCGGTAATAACTGCATCAACCTTCACACCTGAAATGGCAGCAAGGGCAGCTTTCCCATCCTCCGCCTCAACAACTTCATAGCCTGCACTCTTCAGGGTAAATGACACCATCTCGCGCATACTCTTGGAATCATCGACTGTCAGCACTTTTTTAGCCATTATATTTTCTCCCATTCCAGAAGTTTTCGAGACCTACTCTCTTAAAAACAGAGGAAAATAAATCATTTTCACCTTTCACCTGAAAGATACATCCCGCTGCTGACAGAGTTTTTTCCAAAGAAATTATTAGCTGCAAACCGGCAGTGGTAATATCTTCAACATTGGAGGCATCAATAATCAAATTCTGTTTTTTTGGAGACAGCAGTGCCATGAATTCGGCTATAAGTTCTTCTATAGCCTCAATATTCATTATAGGTGGCAAGGTAACTAAAACCGAATTGTCTATATAACTATGCTGCATTTATAATTTCCTACACAACTAATGATAGTTGTATTAGTAGATACATAATACTATCCCTAGTTGCAAGAATAAATTGCATAAAACATCAAAAAATACAACTTATGTGATTTATCTGATAGACATGCGCCAGCATACTGGCAATTACGACAACAGCAAAGCAATCCGTAAAAACTACTTTAACCTCTCCAGCTTTACCAACACACGTTCATTTTTCTCACGGTTGGCGACAATGGCATTACCATTCATGTCAAGATTGGGAACTTTTGGATAAGCACCAGCAAAACCTACGGCTTTTATATCTTTGGGTCTTATGCCATTTTCTATAAAGACCCTAACTATTCTGGCTGCACGCGCCGAAGAAAGTTCCCAATTGGTAGCATACAAACCGCTTTGCGGCTCAGAATCACTGGTATGCCCCTCTATGCTGATTCGATAATCAATAAAATCAATAGACCTTAAAGAGGCAATTATTTCATTCAGGAGAGGTAATTTTTCTGGGGCTAATTCGGCGGTAAATGACTTAAAGAATGTCGTACTCGACATTTCCATAGCGATTTCCTTATCATTATTCTCAATAGTAATATCGTTGAACGATTTGTTATTTTCTACCACTCCTTGCAGCGTCCGTATCACCCCATCAAAAGGGGTTACCAGATCCACTGTTCCGAATTTTCCGCCCATACCGCTGCTCAACATCGAAATACGTTCTTTACGTGGCTCCGACACCGATACGAAAATAATAAAAAAGCACATCAGAAGTGTAATCAAATCGGCATAACTCATCAGCCATGAATCAACATTCTCTTCTGGAAGTATTTTGCGTGGAGGCATCATTTGCTTAGTATCCTATACGTCATTCTTTTTCAGATAATCATCAAGGTTGAAATGCTGTGATGGATCAAGGAAGCTGTTCAGCTTATCCTGCATAAAGCGTGGGCTTTGTTTTTCCGCAAGCAGCACCAGACCTTCCGTCATCATGTAATTGCGAAAACGCATCACATCTTCCTTCTGCATAAGCTTATCAGCCGCAGGCAGACAAAACAGACGTGCTACGATAATTCCATAAAGAGTTGCAAGCAACGCGACCGAAAGCCCAAGGCCGATACGTGACATGTCACCCTGAATGTTCTGCAGCATTATCACCATACCTACCAGCGTCCCTACCATCCCGAAAGCCGGAGCAGTTGATGCCATATTTTTAAGTACAATTACTGGCGATATGCTACGCTCAAAATCAGCTTCCACGGCGGTATTCATCATTTTACGGATTGGTTCCGGCTGATACCCTGTTATAACCAGATCAATCCCATAACGCAGCAAAGGTTCTTTGATTTTCGCACCGACTTCACCTTCCAGCCCGGCAAATCCTTTCGCCTGCACCAGATATGCCCATTTAATCAGGCGCATTATCTCCGCATTCAGCCCCTCACGCGTCGCTTTAGGCTTTTTAACCATGTGCCAGATTGCCTGAAAAGCTAGAATAACTGAATTAGCATGATAGCTCATGAAAGCGTTGGCAACCGTGCCGCCCATAACTATAAGCAGACCTTCAATGCTGATAAATGAAAGGTAATTGTCAGTGCCATGCACAATCGCGCCGATAATCAGCGCGAAACCAAAAAATGTGCCTGCTATAGTGGCAAGCGACATATTTTTTACAACTTGTTTCATAAGCAGATAACTAGATAATAAGATAATAAGATAATAAGATTATTAGATAACTAAATTGTTTGATAATTAGGTTGTTTTTCTTTTCCAATTATCCAATAATCCAGTCATCCATCATCCGGTATCTAATCATCTTTTTGTTAATAAACTGCCAATAAAACCCTAAGAAATGGTTTTTTATGCCAAAAAACGCCTATAATGCGCCGAAAATCGGCATTACGCTTGATTATGAAGAGACGCAGACTTACTCCAAAAAACCATGGTATGCTCTGCGTGAGAATTATTGCTCGGCGGTTAGCAATCTCGGCGCGCTGGCTTTACCCCTTCCCCACGACACTGAAAAAGTTGAGCAGTATCTTGATCTTATTGATGGCCTGATGATAACCGGCGGTGCGTTTGACGTGTCACCTGAACTTTATGGTCAGAGCGAAAAACACGATAGCGTAACGACCAAGGATAACCGCACCAGATTTGAGTTTGCTATAACAAGAGGCGCGATAGAGCGTGGCATCCCGATTTTAGGTATTTGCGGTGGTGAGCAACTGCTTAATGTAGTGCTTGGTGGAACATTGATCCAGCATATACCTGACAGTATTAAAAACCCGCTGGAACATGAGCAGAAAAACCCGCGCAATGAGGCAGGACATAGCATAAAAATAACCGCTGGTAGCCTGCTTGAAAGAATTGTCGGTAAAAGCCAGATGGCAGTGAATACCGCTCATCATCAGGCGGTGGATAAAGTTGCGCCGCAGCTAGTGGTAAATGCCACTACTTCTGATGGTGTTATCGAAGGCATTGAACTTCCCTCACATCCATTCTGCCTTGGCGTGCAATGGCATCCTGAATATCACGTTGATTCAGGTGATAGCAGGATTTTTGAAGCTTTTGTGGAGGCTTGTAAAAAGCGGGTTTCTGATAAAATTTGACAAACGTACGTTTTTATGTACAATTGCTAGGAAGGATGAATTTATATGAACATAATAACTGCCAGTGAAGCCCGCGCCAATATTTTCCGCCTGATGGATGAAGTTGCTGCAACCCATCAGCCTATTACCATAACCGGTAAGCGCGGGAATGCAGTTTTAATCTCTGAAGAAGATTGGCAATCAATTCAGGAAACGATTTATTTATCTTCTATCCCCAAAATGGCTGAATCTATTGTTGCCGGTATCAATACTCCGGTTGAAGAATGTATCGATGCAGATAAATTAAAATGGTAGGGTGGAGATTAATCTATACCAAACAGGCGCAAAAAGACGCGAAAAAAGCGGCATCTGCTGGGCTTAAAGAAAAGATTCAAAAACTGCTTGCCATTATTGAACAAAATCCTTTTATGAATCCACCTCCTTATGAAAAACTACTAGGCGACATGGCAGGAGCCTATTCCCGCCGTATAAATATTCAGCACCGGCTGGTCTATCAGGTTTTGGAAGAAGAAAAGATCATAAAAATACTGCGGATGTGGACACATTATGAGTGATAAAAAAAACACCTCGCAGGATTTTAAATTTGCCGGCGAACGTCTGGCAAAGCGCATGGCAGCTGCTGGTTTATGCTCACGGCGCGAGGCGGAAACCTGGATTACTGAAGGCAGGGTTAAGGTAAACGGTAAGAAAATTATCACTCCAGCCTTTAATGTCAGTGAAAATGACGCGGTGGTGGTAGACGGCAAGCTGCTGCAAGCGAAAGAACCAACCCGCCTGTGGCTGTATCATAAACCAGCCGGATTGGTCACCACCCATAAAGACCCGGAAGGGCGCAAAACCGTGTTTGAAACTTTGCCAAAAACTTTGCCAAGGGTTATTTCCATAGGGAGATTGGATTTAAACTCAGAGGGCTTACTGCTGCTTACCAATGACGGCACGCTGGCTCGCAAGCTGGAGTTACCCGCTACTGGCTGGATTCGCCGCTACCGCGTGCGCGCTTACGGCAATATAACGCCCTCCATGCTTGCAGAAATGAAAAAAGGCGTAAGCGTTGATGGCATAAATTACGGCAGTATCGAAGCAGTTATTGACAGCCAGAAAGGTGGTAATAGCTGGCTCACCGTAGGCTTACGTGAAGGCAAGAACCGCGAAATCCGCAAAATATTCGAACATTTCGGATGCACGGTTAACCGCTTGCTACGCCTGTCTTATGGCCCTTTCCAGCTTGGAAGCCTGGCAAAAGGTGAGGTAAAGGAAGTAACCGGAAAAGTTATAAAATCATTTGTCGGAAGTTAAAACTTTCACTGCTTCGCTTTATTGCTATAATAAATCTTACTAACCGCTAACCGCTAGTCGCTAAACACCATATCTATGAGAATAATCGCAGGAAAGCATAAAGGCAGAAGAATTGAGATCGCCAAAGATACGGACGGAAAAATCCGCCCGACTTCCGAATTTGCCCGTGAAGCTATTTTCAATATCTTAAGCCATAGCAAATATTCAGAAGGTATTGCCGGAAAGAATGTACTGGATGTTTTTTGCGGCACCGGCGCATTTGGGCTGGAGGCTTTATCGCGCGGAGCGACAAGCGTTACCTTTATTGATATCTCGCGGGAGGGGATAGCCACCGCCCGCCATAACGCCCAGAAAATGAATGAGCTGGCAAACGCAGAATTTATACAGGCAGATGCCAGAAAGATCGGCAAAACCCGCAAGCAATTTTCTGTGGTATTTATCGACCCGCCTTATTTTGAAAAACTTATCACCCCAACCCTTATTGCCCTGCATGCAGGCGAGTGGCTCACCGACGATGCTTTGCTGGTTATCGAACATGACAGCAAGGAAGTTATTGAAATACCAGAAACATTTGAAGTAATTGACCAGCGGAAATACGGCAGGGCAACGATAGAGCTGTTAAGGCTGGTATAGCTGGTCATCCCCGCCCCTGCGCGGGGATCTGGGGCAACAAGATGTGTCAGTGGTTTTTGCTTAAGATCCCCGATTAAATCGTGGACTTCACTAGACAAGCAACTGATTTATAATAAATTATTATTATGAAGAAATTATTACAGTACCGTAACATTAACCGACTCTGTCACAAAAACTTAACAAATAATTAAGCTTAAAGAGTTGAGTTTAGAGATAATCCTGATATATTAACTCCAGATTGCCGGGAAACAATCGGCATTTACTAATAAGTAAACTTAACAATACACAACACAACAAAGCAAAGGATGGATAATATGCTTGATCTTACAACAAATGTAACGGGATTCGCAAAAGATGTAAATGAAGCACGGGGTGGATTAAAAGAAACCCAAATTATGCACAAAATAGGTAGCGAAGGCAATCCAGGTAAATTAAAGCTGACGTCAGAACAAATCGAAACAATAAAGAGTGGCGTTAAAGATGGTGTAATTGGCAAAAAGCCAGGAGAAGTAGCAATGAAAGTTTATGAATGCAAAGATGTTGTTGGATGCACAGATATGCCAGCACCAACTTTTGATAAATTGAATGAAACACTTAGGCAGAGATAAGCCTCAGCATAAATACTGGAAAAGGCGGTCATATGACCGCCTTTTTTATTACCTGATCCCAAGTATTCGGCACACCGCCGCGGTTAAATCCGCACGGTTGAGGGTATAGAAATGCAGGTAGTCACAACCAAACTCCATGAGTCTACGGCATTGCTCACTGGCAACTGAAACCGCCACCAGATTACGCATTATCGGGTCATTATCCAGCCCGTCAAACAGTTTATCCAGCCATAAAGGCACACTCGCACCACACATCGCGCTGAATTTCTTCACCTGCGCGACATTGCCCACCGGCAGAATCCCCGGCACTATCGGGATAGTGATTCCAGCCGCCCGCACTTTTTCCATAAAGCGGAAATAATGCTCTACATCAAAGAAATACTGGGTGATGGCACGGGTCGCCCCAGCATCAATTTTTTTCTTAAGGTAATCAATATCGGCAGCAAAACTCGCTGAATCCGGGTGTTTTTCTGGAAAAGCAGCAACAGTTATCTCAAAATCCGCAATTTTTTTCAGCCCCGCCACCAGCTCGCAGGAATATTGATAACCATCGGGATGTGGCTCGTAACCTGCCGCGCCATTCGGCGGATCACCGCGTAATGCCACAATATGGCGTACTCCTGCCTCCCAGTATGCGCGGGCAACCGTATCAACTTCCTGCCGGCTTGCTGCCACGCAGGTCAGGTGGGCTGCCGGTTTCAGGCTGGTTTCCTGCACCATGCGCTTTACCGTCTGATGGGTGCGCTCACGCGTACTCCCGCCCGCCCCATAAGTTACGGAAACAAAACTGGGATACAGCTTTTCCAGCTGGATTATAGTATCCCACAATTTCTGTTCCATCTCCGGTGTTTTCGGCGGAAAAAATTCGAACGATACTGAAGGAATCTTGCCGGTAAATGTATTTTCTAATAATGTCATCGGAGTAATCAGTACAAATTTCTTGATAGAACCGTAATTATACTGGCATTTGTGTGGCAAGTCTGCAACAAAGCCAGCTTATTTGTGGCTGATAAGAAAACGTCATTGCTTGCACAAGTCAAGAAGATTAAACAAACATGGTTAATTCATACTTGCTTAACTTTGTTTATGTAAATTTGCACTTTGTATAAGTTGATGTTATAGTCGCGTTTTTTAAAATGGGAATTAATTAATATGGGTTACTTTAAGGCTGAAAATACACTGAAGATGTTTGGCAAGTTTGTAGCTGTTGCGTTTTGCGCTGGTATGTTGTCAGCCTGCACCACCCCCGTTCCAAGTGCCAATTCAGAAACAACCCATGATCCGATTGAGCCTCTCAACCGTGGAATATTCCAGTTTAACTACGCAGTTGACACCGTTCTTTTAAAACCGGTTGCACAAGGTTATGACGCGGTAATGCCTAAGCGTGGGCAAACCATGGTTTCTAATTTCGTAAGTAATATCAAAGAGCCTGTAACTTTTGCCAACTCGGTTCTACAGACCGATGCTAATAACAGCTTCACCACCTTGTGGAGATTCCTGTTTAACTCTACGTTCGGTATCGCCGGCTTGTTTGATGTGGCAAGCGAACTAGGTCTTAAAAATCGCGAAACCGGTCTTGGTGATACTTTTGCAATTTATGGAGCAGACGCTGGCCCATACCTTATGATACCAGTTTTTGGTCCATCCAGCGTGCGCGATGGCATTGGTAGAGCTGGAGATGTATTTCTTGATCCAATAAGCTACACCAATAATCCAGTATTTTATAGCGTAGTAGCGGTAAAAACTATCGAGGCGCGTCATCGCAACATGAAACTGTTGAACGATATATATAACTCTATAGATCCATACAGCACTATGCGCAGCATATATACTCAGTTCCGCGCAAAAGCTATAAAAAATGCTATAAATCAGCGTAACAAATCTTTAGAGTCCGCAAAATCTCAGGATTCCAACTAGATGATATTCCTACAAGCCAGAAACATTATAAAAAGGTTACTAGTTGTTGTTGCCTGCTTATCTTTATTGTCTTCTCCATCCGTTGCTGCGCCGGTTGATGATGCCAGTAAATATATTGAATCTTTAGGTGACAGTGCCATAGCCACTCTGACCGATAAGCAGCTGGATAAAGAAACAAAAACCAAAAAAATTGAACAGCTTTTCCGTGAGAATGTTGATACGGTGTGGATTGGAAAGTTTGTTCTTGGTCGTTTCTGGAGACAGATAAATGACGATCAGAAAGTGCGTTATTTACGCGGATATGAATCTTTTCTCGTGCGTAATTATGCTACGCGCTTTACCGATTACACTAGTGGCAGCTTTAAAATTACTGATGCACGCGCAGGTAGTAGCAATGAATTTATAATAAGTATGCAGATTAAATCTGAAGAAGCTGGCGGCGAACCGATAATTGTTGACTACCGTGTCCGCAGCGACACTAAAAACCGTAAGAATAATTTTCTGGTAGTTGATATAATTGTTGAAGGTGTCAGTATGATAACCACGCAACGTGAAGAATTCACCTCTATCCTTACCGGTAAGGATATTGAGTATTTAATCGCTCAAATAGCAAAGAAAATTGATAGCGCACCTAACAAATCATAATTAGTTAAAAAATACTTTACGTAATTGCTTTAATCCCATAAAAAACACCGTTTTTCTTATATTTCCTTGTACACTTAACCTTGATTTAAGGTTTTATGGTGTATAAATACATTCATAATAAATAACTCTCTCTTATAAAATAAGGATAACATCTATGACCGCTCGCAAAAAAATTTCTCTCATCGGTGCTGGTATGATTGGTGGAACACTAGCGCATCTTTGTGAACTAAAAAACCTTGGCGACGTAGTGCTTTTTGATATTTCCGAAGGTCTTCCACAAGGAAAAGCTCTTGATATTTCCCAAAGCTCAGCGGTTGACGGTAATGATGTAAACCTTAAGGGAACCAATGATTACAAAGATATAGCTGGCTCCGATGTTATCATCGTAACCGCCGGTGTTCCGCGCAAACCCGGCATGAGTCGCGATGATCTGGTAAACATCAATACCGGTATTATCAAAACTGTTGCCGAGAATATCAAAATACATGCGCCAAACGCTTTTGTTATAGTAATCACCAACCCGCTCGATGCGATGGTTTGGGTAATGCAACAAGTTTCCGGTCTGCCTGCCCATAAAGTAGTTGGCATGGCTGGTGTCCTTGATTCTTCGCGCTTTGCTTATTTCCTTGCTGAGGCTATGGGCGTTTCCATTTCTGATATCAACGCTTTCGTTCTTGGCGGACATGGTGACACCATGGTTCCGGTAGTTGATTATACAACCATCTCCGGCATACCTCTTCCCGAATTTGTAAAGATGGGCTGGATAAAGCAGGATAAATTAGACCAAATTGTACAGCGTACCCGTGATGGTGGCGCGGAAATAGTCGGGCTGCTTAAAACCGGCTCAGCGTTTTACGCTCCTGCCGCATCCGCTATCCGCATGGCAGAAGCTTATCTATATGACAAAAAACGTATCCTTCCTTGCGCTGCTAATTTAAACGGTCAATACGGAATTAAAGACATATATGTGGGCGTTCCAGCAGTTATTGGTGCTGGCGGTGTTGAGAAAATTGTTGAAATTACCTTAAATTCAGCGCAGAAAGCTATGTTTGACAAATCAGTAAATGCCGTTAAAGAGCTATGCAGTGGGATAAAATTGTAAGCACCAATCCTGTGGAACGCCACAGGCGTTAGCACAGGATCTGTTAGAGGTTTACATGAATCTTGGTTATGTATATATGATGTCCAATAAATATAGGGGATTGATATACATAGGCGTAACTACTGATATATTGAAGAGGTCGACTGAACATAAATTTAAGATGCTTGATGGTTTTACAAAACACTATGATTTAATAAGACTGGTTTGGTTTGAGAGATACGAAAATATAAATGATGCAATGGAGATGGAAAGAAAACTGAAGAGCCTGTCAAGAGCTAAAAAGATAGAGATAATTGAACAACTGAACACAGAGTGGAATGATTTATATTCCGCAGTAACACAATCAGCAGATCCTGCGCTGCTGCTTGCGCAGCCCGCAGGATAATAGAGGAAAAATATGAATATACATGAATACCAGGCCAAACAGGTTCTAGCAAAATATGCTGTGCCAGTACCAAGAGGACAAGTTGCTTATACTCCTAAAGAAGCAGTGGCAGCAGCACAAGGCCTTGGTGGCAAATTGTGGGTGGTAAAAGCACAGATTCATGCTGGCGGACGCGGTAAAGCTGGTGGTGTTAAACTGGCAAAAACCTTGGATGAGGTCGAAAATCTCACCAAAGACATGATTGGTATGACTCTGATAACTCACCAGACTGGGCCTGAAGGCAAAGTTGTAAAACGTGTATATATCGAAGAAGGTACGAGCATCAGCAAAGAGCTTTATTTAAGCCTGGTTGTTGATCGTGCAAGTTCCTGGGTTACTTTTATCGTATCCACCGAGGGCGGTATGGATATTGAGGAAGTAGCGCATTCACATCCTGAGAAAATAATCAAACTGGCTGTTGATCCGGCAAGTGGTATCCAGCCGTTCCATGCGCGTAAAATGGCGTTTGGTCTGGGAATTCCAAAAGAATTGTTTGGTAAATTCGAACATTTTATCAATTCTATATACGCAGCGTTTATTGATACTGATGCTTCACAGGTAGAAATAAATCCGCTGGTTATAACCGCTAATAGTGATTTGCTGGCACTTGATGCAAAATTCAATTTTGATGAAAATGCTCTCTTCCGCCATAATGATATTCATGAACTGCGTGATCCTGATGAAGAAGATCCGATGGAACAAAAAGCTGCCAAGTTCGGCCTGTCTTATGTGAAAATGGATGGTAGCATTGGCTGCATGGTAAATGGTGCAGGGCTTGCCATGGCTACTATGGATATCATTCAGCTATACGGTAGTGCTCCTGCAAACTTCCTCGATGTTGGCGGTGGCGCGAACAAAGAAAAAGTTGGCGAAGCCTTTAAACTGATTTTATCTGATCCTAATGTTGAAGGAATTCTGGTAAATATTTTCGGCGGTATCATGCGCTGTGATATTATCGCTGAAGGCATTATCGCCGCTGCCCGTGAAGTAAACCTGCATGTTCCACTGGTTGTACGCTTAGAAGGTACGAACGTAGAGCTTGGTAAGAAAATGCTAGCTTCCAGTGGTCTTGCCATAACCCCTGCTGATAATCTGGCTGATGCCGCAGAAAAAATTGTCGCTGCTGTAAAGCGCAAGGCGGCTTAGCAGTAGAATTTAAGAACTGGAGAATTGGCGAAATGGAGAAAGTAGAAAATTTTATAAAAAGAGCCAGAGATCTAGAGGTTTATAAAAAAGCCTATGGAATATCTTTGGAAATCCATAAAGAAACTCTAAAATTTCCTAAAATTGAACAATTTGCACTTGCTGATCAAATGCGCCGCTCCAGTAAATCCATTTGCGCTAATCTGGCAGAAGGTTTTGCAAAGCAAACTCATTCGAAACCGGAATTTGCAAGATTTATTTCAATGGCCATGGGTTCGTGCAATGAAATAGAAACATGGATATCATATTCTTTTGATCTAGGTTATATAACTGACAAACAACTAAATAGCTGGCTGAACATATATTCGTCAATTTATGGAATGCTAATTAATTTAAGGGGCAAGTTATAATGTATAATTCCTCAATTCCCCAATTCTTCAATTCTCCATTTCAAGGATAAAACCATGTCAATTCTAATAAACAAAAACACCAAAGTAATCTGCCAGGGCTTCACTGGTCGTGAAGGAACATATCATTCTGAGCAAGCAGTTGCTTACGGCACAAAAATGGTCGGTGGTGTAACCCCAGGAAAAGGCGGAACTACACATATTGATCTTCCTGTTTTCAACACAGTTGAGGAAGCCGTGCAAAAAGCCGGAGCAAATGCCAGCGTAATTTACGTCCCGCCAAAATTTGCCGCCGATGCTATCTTAGAAGCGATTGATGCCAGAATTGAGCTGGTAATCTGCATTACTGAAGGCATCCCTGTCCTCGACATGGTTAAAGTGAAACGCTCACTTACAGGCAGCAGAACCCGCCTTGTCGGGCCAAACTGCCCTGGAGTTATAACACCAGGTGAGTGCAAAATCGGAATCATGCCCGGGCATATCCATAAAAAAGGTTCAATAGGCATTGTATCACGCTCAGGAACGCTAACTTATGAAGCGGTAGCGCAAACCTCAGCGGAAGGTCTTGGACAGTCAACCTGCGTAGGCATTGGTGGCGATCCGGTAAACGGCACAAATTTCATTGATGTTCTGGAATTGTTCCTGAAAGACGATGAAACCCAGGCAATTGTCATGATCGGAGAAATTGGTGGCGATGCTGAAGAACAGGCAGCCGACTTCCTGAAACGCAGCAAAATCAAAAAACCGGTGGTAGGGTTTATAGCTGGTCGCACTGCTCCTCCAGGACGGCGCATGGGTCATGCCGGCGCGATTGTTTCTGGTGGTAAAGGTGGTGCCGAAGATAAAATCGAAGCCATGAAATCGGCGGGAATTATTGTTTCTGATTCGCCAGCAAATCTTGGACGCACTATGGCTGAACTGCTCAAGAAAAAAGCAGCTTAAAAGGAATTGAAGAACTGGAGAACTGGAGAAATGAATAAAAAAAATCCCCAATTCCTCAATTCACCAATTCCCCAATTCTACTTATGACACTAGCTTATTTCAAAGGCGAATTCCTACCAGAAAGCCAGTGCCATATATCCATCCATGATCGCTCGTTTCGTTTTGGCGACGGAGTGTTTGATACTTGCCTTGTAGTTAGCAGACAGATATATGATTTTACCAGGCACAAAGAACGTCTGGAATCGGGTCTGAATGCTTATAAAATCAAGCTTGATACCACAAATATTGAAAATATTTGCCACGATCTTATAAAAAGAAACTCGCTGGAAAATGGTTATGTGCGGATAATTGTATCACGTGGAGAGAATGGTTTAAACGCACTCGGCTATTTGCCAAAAGACTCTATTCCCTACCTGATTATACAAACCAGCGCAAAGCCCTATCCGGCTTTCAAAGAAATAAGTCTGTTTCTGTCATCACATATTGCCACCACAAAACCTCCGAGCAAAACTAATAATTCCTTGCTCTACACTTTAGCTATGCTGGAAGCCAGTGAACAAAACTGTGATAACGCATTGTTACTCAATAAAAATAGTCATATTTGTGAAACAGCCTCCGGCAATATTTTCTGGATTAAGGATGAGGTGTTATATACCCCATCTCTTGACCTTGAGATGGTCGCCGGAACTATGCGGGAAAAAGTTCTTGAATTATGTGATGGTAAGAAAACAGAAGGGCATTTTACATTGCATGACCTGCAAAATGCCGATGAGGTTTTTATGACCAATATTGCAAGCATAATCGCGCCAATAACCGCTATAAATCCTATAGGCAGCAAATGGGCTGTTGGCAAAAATACCACAGTCATACGGCAAAAACTTGATAATGCTATTATTCAGTCAACTTCGCAAAAATAGCTGGAAACTAGCTAAAAAATTTACTAAAAATATGATATTATACCATACTTTCACTTCACAATAATGCATGGAATTTTATGAGCCTTAACTCCACCACTTCCCTCTTCGCTGGCAATAGCGTTTTTATCGAAGAACTTTATGAACGTTATCTGCAAGATGCGGGTAGTGTTGATGCAAGCTGGCGTGATTTTTTCCGTGATACCACAAATGGAATGGCAAGTGCCACGCAGCGCAGCGCAAGCTGGGCGAAGGTAAAGAGTCAGGTAATTGGCGCAGTTGAGGAATTGCCAGCAGCAAGCGGACAGAAAACCGATAAGAATAAAAAACTGACCTCTGACCTCCGACCACTGACCTCTGACGAAGCGGAACGCTTCGCTCATGATTCCATCCGCGCAATCATGATGGTGCGGGCTTACCGCGTCCGCGGTCACCTGCTCGCTAATCTTGACCCACTCGGTATTGAAATCGCCTCCCCACATCCGGAGCTTGATCCAAAAAGTTATGGATTTAGCGATGCCGATATGGAACGGGAAATTTTTCTGGATGGCTCCCTTGGTATCAAAAAAGCAAAATTAAAAGATATTGTTTCTATCCTGCGCCAGACTTATTGCGGAAATATCGGCGTGGAATTCATGCATATTCAACATCCTGAACAAAAAGCATGGGTACAGAAACGCTTTGAACAAGACCACGGACGTTTTGGTTTTTCTGAAGCAGAAAAAAAATCTATCTGGAATACTCTGGTGGAAGTTGAGGCATTCGAACAATTCGTACAGGTAAAATATACAGGAACAAAACGCTTCTCCGCGCAGGGCGGTGATGCCATGCTTGCTGGTCTGGAATCTATCATAAACAATGCCGCCAAAAACGGTGTAAAAGAAATAGTGTTGGGAATGCCACACCGCGGACGTATGAACGTCCTAACCACCACTATGGGCAAACCTTACGCTGAGCTCCTTTCCATATTCCAGGGCAACATGGATTTCCCGGATTGGGTAACATCATCGGGTGACGTTAAATATCACCTCGGAACTTCTTCCGATCGCGAAACACCATATGGTAAAATCCATTTATCGCTGCTTGCCAACCCTTCGCATCTGGAAGCGGTAAATCCGGTAGTTGTCGGCAAAGTCCGCGCCAAACTTGATATATTTGGCGATACTGAAGATAAAGGCAGCGTCATGGGCGTTATGCTACATGGTGATGCGGCTTTCTCCGGCCAAGGTTCTGTGCCGGAAGTTCTCGCGCTTTCCGAACTTCGCGGTTATCGCACCGGTGGCACGATACATGTTATAGTGAATAACCAGATAGGCTTTACCACCAGCCCGAAATATTCACGCTTTACTCCATATCCAACCGACGTTGCCAAAGCAGTACAAGCCCCTATTTTCCATGTAAATGGTGATGATCCTGAGGCAGTGTCATATGTTTGTCGCCTCGCTACTGAATTCCGTCAAGCCTTCAAGCGTGACGCGGTTGTTGATATTTTCTGCTACCGTAAATATGGTCATAATGAATCGGATGAACCGGCATTCACCCAACCGATTATGTACCGCGAAATAGCAAAGAAACCTCTGCCGGCGAAAATCTATTCCGACAGGCTGGTTGCTGAAGGAGTTCTTTCGCAAGAGAATGTTGATGAAAAATTTACTCAGTATAAAGCGTTTTTTGAATCGGAATATGAAGCCGCCAAAACCTTCAAACCAAATAAGGCTGACTGGCTGGAAGGGCAATGGTCAGGTCTTGCAAAACCTAAAGGCGAGCATCCGGACGGTGATACCGGTGTAAAATTAGAAACGCTGAAAGCCATTGGCTTAGCTATTGCTAAAAATCCATCTAATATCAAAGTAAATTCTAAGATCGTTCGCCAGTTGGAAGCGAAAAAAACTATGATGGAAACCGGTGCTGGTTTGGATTGGGCAATGGGTGAGGCCCTTGCCTATGGTTCGCTTCTTGCCGAAGGCAGTGGTGTCAGGCTTTCCGGGCAGGATTGCGGACGCGGAACGTTCTCACACCGCCACAGCGTACTAGTGGATCAGGAAACTGAGGAACGCTATATACCCCTCAATAACCTTGGTCTTCCTCAGAAACAATATGAAGTTATCGACAGCTCTCTATCTGAATTTGCCATACTTGGTTTTGAATATGGTTACAGCCTTGGTCTACCAAATTACCTGACCATCTGGGAAGCGCAGTTTGGTGATTTTGCCAACGGCGCGCAGGTGATTATCGACCAGTTTATTTCTTCCGGTGAAATTAAATGGCTGCGTATGTCCGGACTGGTTATGCTGCTGCCACATGGTTATGAAGGGCAAGGGCCTGAGCATAGCTCCGCGCGTCTGGAACGCTATCTCCAGCTTTGCGCTGAGGATAATATGCAGGTGGTAAACTGCACTACTCCTGCCAATTTCTTCCACGCAATGCGCCGCCAGTTGAAACGCAATTTCCGCAAACCTTTAATTGTGATGACTCCAAAGTCGCTGCTCCGTCATAAGCTGGCAGTTTCCGATTTAAAGGAATTTGCTGCCGGAACCCATTTTAAACGGATTATTCCGGAAATGGAGAAATTGGCTAAGGATGAAAAAATCCGGCGCGTTATTATCACTTCCGGTAAAGTATATTACGATTTGTTTGAGAGTCGTGCTGCCCAGAAAATTGATGATGTCGCAATCATCCGTCTGGAGCAATATTATCCTTTCCCTGCCAAAGAACTGGCAGCCGAACTGAAACGCTATAAAAATGCTGAGATAATCTGGTGTCAGGAAGAACCTAAGAATATGGGTGCCTGGACTTTTGTAGCAACACGTATTGAAGATGTGCTGGAATCTATCGGACGGAATATGCGAGTCGGTTATATTGGCCGTCCGGAAGCCGCATCACCTGCCGTTGGCTACCTGAAGGTACATGAAAAAGAACAGAAAGCTTTGGTGGAACAGGCTTTGAATGTATCTACCGGCTTTATGAAGAAGCTGGTCAAGGGGTAGTTTTACCGCGTTCTGCTGCTCTCAGGCGGCACCAATCCAGACATTGGGTCAGTAAGGGTAGCGACAAAGCTATTCTTCCTTTTCTTTTCCGTATCATCACCATTATCATGCGCAAATAATGACGTAATTATGTCCTTGCTATTAGCCGCAATAAGAAAAGCACCTAAAGCTATGGCCGCCCCCCCCACCATTAAAGCCGCGCCTTCTGCTTTATTATTTTTAGCTATAACTTCCCAGTTGTGGTAGATGTTTTTATAGCCCATTGATTTAAATAAAGCTTTTTTCTTGGCTTCAATCTTTTTTCTAAGTTCAGCCTGCGCTTTCTGAGAATCACCATTTATTTCAAGCTTAGCATTTTCTTCCTTTAACCATCCATTAAAACTTTTCCAATCTTGAGGATCTTTTCCTTCTTCGGGTATTTTCTTATCAAGCATTCCCAAATTCTCAAGAACCTTATAAGATTCCTGCCTTACATACTGCCAAGCATAAGCAGCACCAGCCGCCCAGGCGGCAGGATAGCTAATCAGATTTAGCACAACGGTCGCATCTAACTTCCTGCGCTTCTTTTCAGCCTTTTCAGGTTTATTTTCTACAGTTTTTTCTTCCACAATATCGCCTAATAAAATTGGGTCTGTTCCAATTTATGACATTAGCAAAAATCAGCTATATAAACAAGTTACAGTTCTATGACACAGTTATGAACGCCATTTTTAATAGATATATGCTATTGAATTAACTATATTCTCTGGTTTTGAGGAACTCAATATCTGGAAAATCCTGCCCTACACGCTGCAAATTCCAGGCATTTGGCGCAAGGTAGGTCAGCGCGCCGGAACCATCTTCAGCGACATTATATTTATTTCTTTCAGCAAATTCCCTAAGCTTTTCAGGAGTTTTACCTTTCAACCAGCGGGCGGTGGTATACGGCACGGCTTCAAAACTGCCGCGCACCCCATATTCACTGAGCAACCGCGAAGCTATCACGTCAAACTGTAGCTGCCCAACTACCCCGATAATCCACGGGCTGCCATCCAGAGGCTTGAAAATTTGTGATGCACCTTCCTCCGCTAATTGCTCCAAAGCTGCTTTCAACTGTTTGGATTTAAGCGGATCGTCAAGACGCACACGCTGGAAAAGCTCCGGAGCAAAACTTGGTATGCCGCTGAACATCAACTGCTCACCTTCGGTAAGAGCGTCACCAATATGCAGATTGCCATGATTAGGAATACCTAAAATATCGCCAGCATAAGCTTCCTCCGCCAGCTCCCTTTCCCGCGCTAAAAAAAGCACTGGATTGTTAAGAGCAAGAGTTTTGCCCGAGCGCACATGCAACACCTTCATGCCACGCGTATATTTTCCTGAGCATATCCGTACAAAGGCAATCCGGTCGCGGTGGTTTTTATCCATATTCGCCTGAATCTTGAACACAAAACCAGAAAATTTTGGCTCATATGGCTCAATTGAACGCGGTTGTGCTGCCTGAATTCTCGGACTTGGTGCAAATTCGCAAATAGCTTCCAACAATTCACGCACACCAAAATTATTCACCGCCGAACCAAAAAACACCGGCGTTAAATGCCCTTCCAGATAATGTTCGCGGTTAAAAGGTGGATAAATCGCCTTCACCATCGCCACTTCCTCGCGAAATGCCGCAAGCTCAGCAGCATTTACATACTCATCAAGTCGCTGGTCATCCGCTCCTGTAAACTGCACCGCATCGACAATTTTACTTCCATGCCCCGCTGCAAACAAATAGAGTTTATCAGTCACCAGATTAAAGCAGCCTCGGAATCTCTCACCCATGCCAATCGGCCAGGTTATCGGGCAGACATCAAGAGCCAGTTTCTTTTCTATTTCATCTAATAATTCAAATGGTTCTCTAACTTCCCTATCCATTTTATTTATGAAAGTTATAACCGGCGTATCGCGCAAGCGGCACACTTCAAATAATTTAAGTGTCTGTTCTTCAATACCTTTTGCACCATCAAGCACCATCACCGCTGAATCCACAGCTGTCAGGGTACGATAAGTATCCTCGGAGAAATCTTTATGCCCCGGCGTATCGAGCAAATTTATGGTATTTTTTTCATACTCAAAGGTCATCACCGATGCAGTAACGGAAATACCGCGCTGCTGCTCAATAGCCATCCAGTCGGAACGTGCCGACTGCCCGCCTTTCTTAGCTTTTACCGCCCCAGCCAGATGAATAGCACCGCCAAAAAGCAGAAGTTTTTCGGTAAGTGTCGTCTTTCCGGCATCAGGATGCGAAATAATTGCAAAAGTACGGCGGTTTATATAGGCTGATTGGCTCATAACCCGCGTCTATACAGCCCATTGGGCAAATATTCAATAAATTAAGACAGAATTCTTAATTTATGAGCCTCACAATATCTACTTAGCACACATATTTAAGCGTTTTTGTGCCTTAGTATCGCCTTTTTCTGCAGATTTGTACCACAAATAAGTATTTGTGTGTTTGTGGTTTTTATGATATTATTGGGGTACTCTGACAGAGAGAGAATTTTAGAGAGAGAATTACTATGGGACGATTATCTATTGATGTTACAGAGCGGGAACACCAGCAAATTAAGATGCTTGCAACGTTGCAAGGTAAAACCATTAGGGAATATGCCAAAGAGAAGTTATTGCAACCTGCCCACATGCCCATAAACAACGAGGCAATGGCTGCATGGCAGGAATTTAGCGCATTAGCAAGGGAACGCATTGCCGAGGCAGATAATGATGAGATTTCTATTCACTCATTTGATGAAATTTTTGATTTAGTACAGAGCAGCATGAAAAAAACATGATGCGCCCTTACGACATAACAAAAAAGGCTGAAATAGACCTACAGGAGGTCATTAGTTACACAATAAATAAATGGGGAATTGAGCAGGCTCGGCAATATCTAGGCTTGCTGCATGAAGGCTGCGCTGCGCTAGCAAGGGGTGAGGGTATTTTCAAGCATCTAATTGAAATAGAGCAAGATTTGTATATAGCCCATTGCGAACATCATTATATTTTGTGTGTAAAGAGAGCTAATAAACGCCCTAGAATCGTGGCATTTTTCCATGAACGCATGGATATTATAGCACGTGTAAAAACTCGCCTTTCTTGGCTTTCACCGCCCCAGCCAGATGAATAGCACCGCCAAAAAGCAAAAGTTTTTCGGCAAGTGTCGTCTTTCCGGCATCAGGATGCGAAATAATTGCAAAAGTACGGCGGTTTATATAGGCTGATTGGCTCATAACCCGCGTCTATACAGCCCTACCCCAAAACATTCAATTAAAAGATTCTATAATTCAAGTTTTATTAGGCAAAATATATGCTATAATCGCCCCTATATAACAAGATAAAGCACTAAAATTATGAAAAAATACATATTGATATTGGGTTTAGCCCTTGTCCTTAGTAGTTGTCGCCCTCTGTGGCTCGGCATGGTTGATCCATCCGGACCGCCAGAATACAAGCTGGGCTGGGAGGATGGTTGTGACAGCGGTATATCGGCCGAAGGCAACTGGGCGGATAAGATGATGTATGGCTTCAAAAAGCGTCAGGAAATGGCTGCCAATGACCAATACAAACAGGCGTGGAATGAGGGCTTCACCTATTGCCGTTTCTCTTATGCTTCCTCAAAAGAACCAGGCTCTTTCAAGAATATTGGTTTGGGCGACGGATTTGATTAATCAACGGACATTTCTATTAGCTCGCTTTTGCGATAAAGCGCGAAGTAGTTAGGTTTTTTTAAAAACCCTAGCGTACACTAAAGTACGTGAGTTTTTAGAAAAACCTAATTACAAGTAGATTTGAAGCAAAAGTAGAGTTAATAGAGGTGTCCAAATGAAATTTCTGGATGAAGCAAAGATATATATTCGCAGCGGCGATGGCGGCAAGGGCTGCGTCAGCTTTCGCCGTGAAAAATTTATACCCGATGGCGGTCCCGACGGTGGCAATGGTGGTAATGGTGGCAGCGTAATCGCAGAATGCATAAGCGGTCTTAATACCCTGATAGACTTCCGCTACCAACAACATTTCAAGGCTAAAAAAGGTCAGCATGGGATGGGCAGTAATTGCACAGGCGCGTCTTCTGACGATCTTATTATAAAACTGCCGGTAGGCACGCAGATTTTATCTGACGACCGCGAAACAGTGCTGGCGGATCTTACCTCTGTCGGGCAGCGCGTAAAATTGGCGCAGGGCGGTAAAGGCGGTCTGGGTAATCAATGTTTTAAATCATCCACTAACCAAGCTCCGCGCATTTCCACACCCGGGGAAGAAGGGCAGGAACATTGGCTATGGCTTAAATTAAAACTGATGTCGGACGCTGGGCTGCTTGGTCTGCCCAATTCCGGAAAATCAACATTTCTGGCAGCAGTTTCCCGCGCCAAACCTAAAATTGCCGATTACCCTTTCACCACTCTAACTCCACAATTAGGAGTTGTTTATATTGATAATCGTGAATTCATACTGGCCGATATTCCAGGACTCATCGAAGGTGCAAGCGAAGGTGTAGGTCTTGGGCTTAAATTCCTCGGACATGTGGAACGCGCCGGAATCTTATTACACCTGATAGATGGCACACAGGAAGATGTGGCTTCTGCTTATAAAACCATCCGCCGCGAACTTAAAGAATATAGCAAGGAATTATACGCAAAGGATGAAATAATCGCGCTGAACAAATGTGACTCACTGACTCCTGAGGAAATCAAAGAGAAATCCGCTGCCCTGAAGAAAGCCAGCAAGAAAAAAATCTGGCATATTTCCGGAGTAACTGGTGAAGGCGTAAAACCAGTGCTGCGCGAAATGCTTAGGATAATTGAGGAAAAGCGTTCTTAAGGAAAATAAATAATGCTTACTACCGCCAAACGTATAGTCATAAAAATAGGGTCGTCGCTGATTATCGGTGAAGATAATCTTGAGCGCAGGGAATGGATAACAACACTAGTATCAGATATTGCTGCATTAAAACGTAATGGCAAGGAAATAATAGTGGTTTGCTCTGGTGCTGTGGCACTGGGGCGCAATACAATGAAGTATGGTACAAGAAAATTATTACTAGAAGAAAAGCAAGCTGCCGCTGCTTGTGGACAAATTTCAATGGTTGCGCTTTGGTCGGAATATTTGGGTAAGTTACCAGACTGGTTATATCCTGCACAAATGCTTCTTACTCTCGATGATAGTGAGAATCGACGTCGCTTTCTGAATGCTCGTAATACATTGGAAACTTTGCTGGAGAATCCGCGCATTGTCCCCATCATCAATGAAAATGATACGGTGGCAACAGCTGAACTGCGTGTTGGTGACAATGATCGCCTTTCTGCAAGGGTTGCACAAATGGCAGGAGCTGATTTACTGATTCTATTTTCCGATATTGATGGATTATATGATGCTGATCCACGTAATAACCCAGATGCTGTTTTACAAGAAAAAATTCACACGATAACCCCAAGAATTGAAGCGATGGCGGGTGGCACCGGAAGCTCAGTCGGCACTGGCGGCATGGCAACTAAAATCGCCGCTGCAAAAATTGCAACTGCTGCCGGCTGCCATATGATAATCGCCAGAGGTACCGAAAATCATCCTTTAAAAACTCTAATCAATGGCGGTAAGCACTCACTGTTTATAGCAAAAGAAAGTCCTCTTTCCGCGCGCAAGCGTTGGATCTCTGGCTCACTTTTGCCTACAGGAATATTACATGTTGATGCGGGGGCAGCGAATGCCTTGAAGAGTGGTAAAAGTTTATTGCCCGCTGGTGTAGTAAAAGTTGAAGGTGAATTTGAACGCGGCGATGCTGTTATTATTATGGCAGATACACCTATCGGGCGAGGTCTGATCTCCTATAATTCTGAAGATGCCAAACGTATAATCGGTAAGAAGAGCGCGGAAATAGAGAATATTCTCGGCTTCAAACGCCGTGACGTGCTTATCCACCGCGATGATATGGTGTTAGATACATAATTTAATATATTGATATATAAAGATATTAATTTTATGCAATATCTAGCTTGTCAATAACATTTATGATACTATATATGATACCATCCGTTGCATTGACACGGTATTCAACAAAGATTGCTGCGGAATGAGCCAGATTGAGAAACTACGCAAAAAAATGGAAAACAATCCGCAAGGCGACTGGCGAATTGAAGATGTTGATAGACTCGCTAAAGCTTATGGGTTTTCTTGGGATGAAGGAAAAGGAAGTCACAAAAATTTTTATCATGAAAAATTACGTGAAATTTTTACTATCCCAAGCAAACGACCAATAAAAGCTTTTTACATAAAACGACTATTGGAATTAATAGCAGAAGTTGAGGATTAAAATGAAAAATATGGAATACCAATTTTCTATTAGACCACTTTCATTAGAGGAAGGTGGTGGTTTTTCTATAGAATTTCCTGACCTTCCGGGGTGTATGTCAGATGGTGATACTATTGAAGAAGCCATAGCTAATGGTAAAGACGCAGTTAAGGGATGGATTGATACTTGCAAAAAGCTAGGTAGAAAAATTCCAAAGCCTAATAAGCAATCTGCTTACAGTGGCAAAATTCTATCACGCTTTCCTATATACCTGCATGAAAAATTAGCAAATAGATCAAAGCTTGAGAATGTTAGCATAAATTCCCTTATACAAACATTTGTGGCAGAGGGATTAGAAAGAAAGAATGTACTTGAAGTGCATGCTATCACTTCACCTATATCTTATGAATTAAAAGACATAATGCCTTCTAAAGTAGCTATATCTAATTCCGCAGAGGCTAATTTTGTAGCTACCATAAGTTCTGCTCAACATACCACCCATTAAAGAGATACTTTATGAAAAGCACCAAGGTAACATCTTGTATAATATGTGATATTGCACGCAAAGAATCTGGGGGCAAAGACATTTTAATTGGAGTTTACTCTAATTATATGAAAATTAATCCACTACCTGCAGTTTTACCAAATTTTGCAGTGTGGATGGAATTACAAACTGAAGAAACTAAATTTGATTCCTTAGAAATCTCCATTTTAGACCCAGATAATAAGACTCTTATTAATGCAAAAGGAAAGTTAGAGATAACTTCAGAAACCAGTTATGTTGGAATACCAATGCAATTTAGTAATATGCCTTTCCCAAAAGCTGGAAAATACAAAATCCAGATTGGGATTGATGGTCCTATGAAAACAGTAAAAGAGTTTTTTGTTTTAGGAAACGTCAAATCTGAAGCAAAAAAGCGCGCAAAGAAAATTACTGCTAAAAAATAGTGCATGGTAAATATGAAATTGCGCCTTGGAATAAATATCGACCATGTGGCAACGCTGCGTAATGCGCGTGGAGGCAACAATCCCTGCCCGATTCGCGCAGCCCTGCTGGCTTTGGAAGCAGGTGCTGACGGCATCACCGCCCACCTGCGTGAAGACAGAAGGCATATCCGTGATTCTGATATTGAACGTTTAAAAAATGAAGTGAAACTGCCGCTTAATCTGGAAATGGCAGCAACTCAGGAAATGCTTGATATTGCCTTAAAGGTAAAGCCGCATGCGGTCTGTCTCGTGCCGGAAAAACGCGAAGAACTGACCACCGAAGGCGGGCTGGATGTGGTGATGCTGGAAAAAACTCTATCTCCCTATATCAAAAAATTACAGGATAACGGCAGCCGTGTGTCATTATTTATAGCTGCAAATAGCACGCAGATAGAAGCGGCAAAACGCACCGGCGCGAAAGTAGTGGAACTGCATACGGGCACTTATGCGGAAGAGCCGTCACAAGCCAATCTGGAAGCAATTATCAATGCAGCAAAACATGCCCATAACCTAGGTTTAGAAGTCCATGCCGGACATGGACTTAATTACGATAACATAACAAATATCGCTGCAATTCCTGAAATTGTTGAGCTTAACATTGGACATTTTCTAATAGGCGAAGCAGTGTTTGTTGGACTGAAATATGCCATTATCCAGATGCGCAATATTATGAATAAGGCACGCGGCAATATATGATAATCGGGATAGGAACTGATCTGGTTGATATAAGGCGTATTGAAAAATCTCTTGCGCGCTATGGTACGCGTTTTGAGAATCGTATCTTCACAAAAGCTGAGCAGCAATATGCAAAACGCGGTAAAAATCCTGATATTAAAGCCATCGCTTCCACCTATGCCAAACGCTATGCCGCTAAAGAAGCTTGCTACAAAGCCCTGAATATAGCAAAAAATAGCAAAGTCTCATGGCAGGATATTGAGGTAATAAAAAACGCAAATGGTGCAACTGAAATAAAATTATCCGGCATGGCAAAAAAACGGCTGCAGGCAATAACTCCTAAAGATGCGCAGGCAAAAATCTTTGTAAGCCTCAGTGATGAATATCCTTATGCGCAAGCCTATGTGATAATTGATGCCGTTTCAGTTTCATAATTATAATAATGAGAGCCTATGACACAAAATTCCAGTGATCCTAAAAACAGTGCTAAAACCATCGTAATCACCCGTCCTGCAGGCGATGAAATAATCCTGCGCGATGAACTGCTTGAGCGTGGTTACCATGTAATCCACGAACCTCTGACCGAAATTTTCCTTAAGCATAACGTGCGTATGGAAATTGAGAATGCTTTGTTATCTGATCCCGATGCTATTATTATCACCAGTAAACATGCCGTGCAGGCACTGACACTGCTCACTGAAATGCGCGATATGTTCCTGCTCTGTGTTGGTGAAGCCACCGCAAATATTGCCACACAACTTGGTTTTGATCGGGTAAGCGTTACCGGCGAAACGGTGGAGCATCTGATTGACTATATACTTGATTGCTATGATGAAGAATCAAATTTTCTATATGTTTCCGGTGAACATATAAATACTGATCTAAGCGAAGCCTTAAGTGTCCGAGCAATGAATGTAGAGCGCGTTGTAGCTTATGAAGCAATAGCCGCCGAATCATTATCCGACACTATAATAGAGCAGATAAAACGTGGGCAAATTGATGCTCTAACCTTTTTTTCCAACCGTACTGCCAAGATTTTTGTGGCACTGGCAGGTAAAGCCGGTATAGAAAATTTCCTAGAAGAAACAGATGCTTTTGCCCTAAGCCAAGGGATAGCCGACACTCTAAACGAAATAAAATGGCAGGGAATTTATAGCGCAGATAAGGCAACGCTTGCATCTATGGTCAGTTGCATAGATAATACCTATAAAAATTAACTGGGGTCGGCTAATGTCAGAGCAAAAGGCAGAAGAAAAAAACAGTTCCGAGAAAATATATCCAACTCCGTTAAAACGCTTTATTTTAACAGTCATCGGTCTGTTTGTATTTGTGGTATTATTTGGGGAAATTGTCCCACGCCTGATGTTTAAAGAAGAAAATAAGCCTGTTGCGAATATAGAAGAAAATTCAGGAAAAACCACCACCATCGCTCCGGTTGCAGATCAACCTGCTACACCGGAAAATCCTTCAGTAATATCTCCACTTCCTGATAATACTGAAACTACTGTCAGTGAACCCACTGTAAGCGATCCGGTTGCAAGCACGATTCCACCAGCTATCAGCACTGAACCAGCCGCTACGCAATTATCAAAAAAAGATAAAGAGCATTTACACGAATTAGAAGAAAAAATTACCTCGCTACAGGCAACTCATGAAGCCACTATCAATGAAATGCAAAAAAAGCTTGAGGACCAAAATACAGATAATCAGCATAAGGCTGATTCCGTAATTTCTTCGCTGATAATTTTTGGTCAGTTAAAAGATGCGATGAGTAACGGAAAACCGTATGCAGGTGAATTGGAGCAGCTGAAAAAATTCACAAATAATAATCCTGATATTACCACAGAAATTTCCCTGATAGAACCTGACGCAGCCACGGGAATCGTAGTTCTTGACAAATTAAAGATAAGATTCACCCCGCTGATAAAACAAGCCCTCACCAACAAAGATGAAAGTGCGATGCTGAAGATACTGCATAAATTTATAACCATCCGCAAAGTTGGCGAGCAATCCGGCAGTAATGATGAAGCGATACTGGCACGCGCGGAAATAAAGCTGGTACAAAATGATTTAAGCACGGTTTTAAGTGAATTGGAGCAGCTTTCACCACCGGCAAAAGAAATATTCAAAGATTGGGTAAAAGATACACAAAAACTACTTGATATACAGAAGACCTTAAACAACCTGCAACTACTTCTTACCCAGACAAATAAAGCAACACATCCATGATAAATCTATTATTATTTCTATTTTTTATCGCCTGCGCAAGCCTTGCCATTACTCTTATAGTTGATAATCCCGGCAGCGTAACGATGTTATGGTTTGACTACCAGATCGAAACCAGCGTTGCCTTTATAATACTGGTAATATTGCTGGCTGCTATCTTCCTTGTATTATTCACCCTGATTATCCGGCTTATAATTGCTTCCCCTTCGCAGTTCTGGAGGCGGCGCAATGTGAAGCAGCTTAACAACGGCATCACCGAGCTTACCTATAGTATCGCCGCCCTTGCTTCTTCCAATATCACCGCCGCTGAAACGCATGTGCATAAGGTTGAGAAGTTACTGGGAAAGACACCGCTTACTATTTTGCTATCCGCGCAAATCGCCAAAAACAAAGGCAATGAAGCAGCAACCCACGCCTTGCTCGAACAGCTTCTCGGCTATAAGGAAACTGAGTATCTGGCTGCCCGTTCCTTAAGCGAAAGCGCAAGCAAAAATGATAATTTGCCTAAAGCCCTGCAGCTTGCCAAAAAAGCTCTGGAAATGAACCCTAAAGACAGCTCTACTGCTCTTGCCGTTGCCAGTATACAGATCCGGCTTAAACATTGGAATGAAGCCATAGCCAGTATCCAGAAAAGCAAACTAGCGCGCAGGGAAAAATCGCGCCTTATTGCCCTCACCCAACTTGCGCGTGGTGAATTACTCATGGCAAATGGTTATTATGAAGAGGCTCTTTCTCTGGTAAAAAATATCATCTCAAACCTGCCGGAATTTACTCCAGCAATAGCTTTCTGCGCCAATATCTATGATAAAAACCAGATGTCAAAGAAAGCGACAAAACTCAGGGCAAAACTTTCTGAATATTCGGCAGGTGGAATGTGGGTCTGCAAGGCTTGCGCCCATAGCAATAAAATATGGACTATCCACTGCGATTCCTGCGCTGGCTTCGATACGATGGAATTGAAATAATCTAATCAGCTTTCTTATATGGATAGCAATATTCGGCACTAGGAAATTTGCGTGCGCGTACTTCCTGCGCATATTGCTTTACAGCCTCAGCAGCAACAGCATTAATATCAGCGTAGCGTTTTACAAAACGTGGTATATAGCCACTGCTCATCCCCAGCATATCATCAACCACCAGCACCTGCCCATCACAAGCCGCCGATGCTCCTATGCCAATGGTCGGCACGGCTACATTTGCGCTAATTTTTCTTGCCACCTCTTCCACCACTCCTTCAATAACGATGGCAAATGCTCCTGCCTTTTCAATTGCTTTGGCATCAGAAAGTATGGCAGCAGCAGACTCTTCATTTTTCCCCTGCGTGCGATAACCACCCATAGCATTAACGCTCTGTGGCTTAAGCCCGACATGCCCCATTACCGGAATACCCCGCGCGCTGAGAAACGCGATAGTATCTGCCATCTCCACCCCGCCTTCCAGCTTGACTGCTGCACATCCGGTTCTGGAAATTATATTAGCAGCAGTTGTAAATGCCTGTTGCGGTGACTCTTGGTAACTTCCAAAAGGCAAATCCACAACTACCAACGCTCTACTCGAAGAACGCACCACCGCGCTTCCATGCGCAATCATCATATCAACAGTAACGGCAAGGGTACTATCCATCCCGTATAGCACCATGCCTAGCGAATCACCCACCAGCAAAATATCAACATGCTCATCCAATAGTTTTGCCTGGGCAGCACTATAGGCAGTGAGAACCACTAAAGGTTCAGTATTCTTGCGCGAGGCTATATCAATGATAGTAAAACGTTTCATAAGGGTAACATTACAATAAAATCACTAAAAATCTAGCTGGCATTTTTAACAACTATACTCCATTCTGTATTTTTTAATACAGAATGGAGTATGAAAATCGAGACCGAAAGTCCGCCAAAGACTTTACTTTTCGCCGCGTAGCAGGCGTAACCAGAAAATAATGATATATCATTATTTTCTGTAACAATTATAACTGGCTGCTTGCCTTAATTTCACGCGGAACGGAGAATTTAATGGTAGTTCCCACCCCAACTTCACTGCTTATTTCAAATTTTCCGCCTATCAATTCCACCAGCTTCTTACTGAGCGGAAGCCCAAGGCCAGTGCCTTCATATTTACGACTCATGGCACTATCCACCTGCCCAAATGGCGACATGGCAACGGAAATATCCTTAGGTGCAATACCAATACCAGTATCCCTGACTTCAAACATATAGCTATCACTGTTAATATCAGCCCATGCCGTTAACCTTACTTCTCCTCCGGCAGGAGTAAATTTCACAGCATTAGAAAGCAGATTCAATAAAATCTGTTTGAATTTTTTACTATCAGTAACAATATTGAGTATTTCTTTAGGCAGTGCCTCAACCAGCAGAACCTGAGCGGCTTCAGCGCGAGGAGTTATCAGCCTGATGCAGTTATGCACCAGCTTGTTAAGGTTAACCTCTGCCACCTCTAATTCAAGCTTACCCGCTTCTGATTTAGAATAATCAAGAATATCATTAATAAGACTGAGCAGATGCACACCGGATGAATGAATATCACTTACGTAACCATCAAACTTCTTTATATCCATACCTTCTGCCGCCATATTGCCTTTTATTATTTCTGAAAAACCAATAATAGAATTCAAAGGAGTGCGCAGCTCATGGCTGATATTGGCAAGAAATTGTGATTTATCCCGATTTTCTGACTGCGCCATAGCCGCTGCTGCCGACAACTCGATGTTCGCCTCATGTTGTTTAGTGATAATACTCTCACTCCTCCTTGCCATAAAATACAAAATACCAATATAGATCGTAAAAAACCCAACTATGTAAATAGTACCAATAAACTGCACATTCTTTAAATTCTCAAGAGGCGTAGTCAGGTCAGCAACAAGCTCAACCATTCCTTCCGGAGTTCCGAGCACAGATTTGTCTTCATCACTTATTATCGGCACCAAGGCCTGCAATACGACACCTTCACCGCTATTGTGCAGTTTAACTTGTCCAATTGTCTGACTGCTCATGGAAGAACCACGAAACTGCTTCTTGATAAAGCTTGAATCAGGAGAAACTTCAGTGCCTACCAGAGAATCACTATAGTTTATATTGCTGGTTATAAGCAAAGAACCAGCGGCGTTATATATATTAACTCTAAGAAGTGGCATTTTCTTGAAATAACGTACCGTGTCCTGCGCAAAATCCTGTATAAGTTTCAGCTTTTCCGGATTTTTTCTATCCTCTTCAGAGATATTGTTTTTTATCAGAGCTACAACATCCCTGCGCATTTTCCATACTGATTCGATATAACCTTCGGCAATGCTCCCATTATTTCTATCAATAAGACGCTTTACGTCATCTATTGCGACGTTGCGGAACATTACGCCAGCAGCACCGGTAAACCCGATGACTATAATCAGGCTTATAATGGCGAATAATCTAAAATGAACAAACATAACTTTATGACGTACAAATTATTACAATTAGGATTAGAAAATATACCTAATTCAAGTTAATAAAAGATTGAAATATAGAGAAATCTTTATAATATCATTAAAAATTCGTGTTTTTTCATTCCCTTTCTGCCATGACGCTTGACACAGACGCAACAACCAGTTAAAAACACCATCCGTTTACAAAACCCGATTACTGCACAAAGCAGTTTTATATATTGATTTTTAAGGATTTATTATCCCTGAGGGATATGGAGAAAAAAGATGAAAAGAACATTCCAGCCCAGCAATCTAGTTCGCAAGCGTCGCCACGGCTTCCGCGCCCGCATGGCAACTGTAGGTGGTCGTCGCGTAATAAATGCTCGTCGCGCTAAAGGTCGCAAGCGTTTATCCGCTTAATATAAGCCTTTGCCTTAATAACCTTATTGGCTGGTAGGTTTATGGCGTGTATCACTATCAAAAAACGCAGGGATTTTCTTCTGGCTGCCGCTGAAGGAAAGAAGTTTGTCACAAATTCGATTATATTACAGATGGTAAAAAGGGCAGATAATCACCCCGTCTCATCCGAATCGGTAAGAATTGGCTATACCGTGACCAAAAAGATGGGAGGAGCCGTTATCCGCAACAAAATCAAAAGAAGGTTACGCGAAGCTGCAAAATTAGTTACGGTAAAATATGGACGAACCGGGCATGATTACGTAGTAATATCAAGACATAAGGCACTGACCTGTAATTTTTCTGATCTACAGCGCGATATGGAATTTGCATTTACCCGAATTATCCATCATAAGAGCAATCTAAAATCCAACAATTTATCCGGATGATATGCCTATAATCACCAGATTTCTGATGTTAGTTATTCGTGGATATCAGCTTTTGCTTTCCCCGTTTCTCGGCATCAATTGCCGTTTTACACCTAGCTGCTCATGCTATGCTACCCAGGCAATCAGCACTCATGGTGCTGGTAAGGGGATTTTATTGACATTCAGGAGATTGCTACGCTGTCACCCCTTTGCAAAAGCCGGATTCGATCCAGTACCTCCAGCTGAAATCACGAATATTAACTCCCCAAATAAAGTCTGATATACCATGAAGAACAAAAATGACCCAGATTATCAACGTGTAATTCTTGCCGTTTTCCTGACTGCTATAATTTTAATAGGTTGGCAGATATTGGTGGAGTGGCCGCGTCGCCAGCAACTAGCTCAGAATTACGCAATAGAGCAACAGAAGAAAACCGCAACAAAAAATGAGAAGGCAACAAATATAACCGCTAAAGGAATAGATGCCGATTACGCTCCCAACCTTACCAGGACAGAACGTTTGCAGACTACAGAACGTGTCGTAATAAAGTCTGATAAATTACACGGTTCAATATCTTTGAAAGGTGCGCGTTTTGATGACCTTACCCTGGCAAAGTACAAAGAAGCACTGGACAAGGACAGCCCGGAAGTTATCCTGCTTACTCCCAATGGCGATGAAAATGCCTATTTTGCACAGGCTGGCTGGATATCTATTGACGGCAAAACCAAAGTTCCGGACGGAAAATCATTATGGAAATCTGATAAATCCACACTGACTGATAATGATAGCATTAACCTAAGTTGGGATAACGGCGAAGGAGTAATTTTCACCCTCAATATCTCCATGGATGAGGATTATATGTTTTCCATCAACCAGAAGGTGGAAAATCATTCCGCAAATGAAATATCAGTTGCTCCTTACAGTTACATAAACCGTACCTATAAGGATATAGTAAGTAATCCCATAATGCATGTGGGTCCTCTTGGCGTTATGGAAGGAGCACTTACGGAAATCTCCTATAACGAACTGCTAGAAAAAGGCAATAAAACTTATGATAATGCTGGTGGCTGGCTTGGAATAACCGATAAATATTGGCTGACAGCTATGATTCCGGATTACAAACAATTTAAAGCAAGTTTCAGCCATTATAATAAAAATAATCAGAATCGTTATCAGGTAGATTATTTAGGAACAGAACAAACAATCGCCATAGGTGAATCACAGAGTTCCAAACTGCGCTTTTTTGCTGGAGCAAAAGAGATAAATGTTCTGGATACTTACGCTACTGGCAACGCAAATGCAGCACCAATTCCTTTATTTGACCGTTCTGTGGATTTTGGAGTTCTCTATTTCCTGACCAAACCGCTATTTCTCATGCTCAATTTCTTCTATTCGCTTATAGGAAACTTTGGTCTGGCGATAATGATGGTTACTATCGTAATCAAGATCCTTATGTATCCGCTTGCCAATAAATCATATATAGCCATGGCAAAAATGCGAGTATTGCAGCCGGAAATGCTCAAGATAAAAGAAAAACACAAAGATGACCAAATGGCAATCAGCAAAGAAACAATGGGGTTGTACAAACGCCATAAGGTGAACCCTGCATCTGGTTGCTTGCCTTTATTAATCCAGATGCCGGTATTTTTTGCCTTATATAAAGTTCTATATGTAACTATCGAGATGCGCCATGCTCCTTTCTTTGGCTGGCTGAAAGATCTGTCTGAAGCCGATCCTTCTAACGTATTTACCGCGTTCGGGCTATTAGAATGGAGCACACCACTTTTCCTACATCTGGGAATCCTGCCGATACTTTATTCCGTCACCATGATAATTCAGCAGCGTCAACAACCGGCTCCGACTGATCCGGTACAGGCAAAAATGTTGAAAATGATGCCGTTCATCCTTTTGTTCCTCTTCGCAAGCTTCCCTGCCGGTTTGGTATTATACTGGGTATGGAGCAATATACTTTCAATAATCCAGCAGGAAATCATAACTCTACGCCATGGCACACACCGCTCACAGCGTGAAAAAGCAAATAAACTTGCTTCTAATCTCAGCAAGAGCCATGAGTGAAAAAAATGTGGCAGCAACATTTTTCCGTAAGCCGTGCCGTTTTATGGCAGGGGCGGCGACTATGGCATCGCTTCCAGAGTTCACGCATCCGGAAATAGCTTTTATTGGTCGCTCCAATGTCGGTAAATCCAGCCTGGTAAATGCTCTGGTTGGACAAAATCATCTTGCCAAAACTTCCCAGAACCCTGGGCATACCAAGCAACTCAACTTCTTTCTGCTGGCAGAAAGACTAATGCTGGTTGATATGCCAGGTTATGGCTATGCAAAAGTCTCCAAAGCCAAGAAAAGTGAGTGGGATATGCTTATCGCTAATTATCTCTGCGGTCGCCCGACACTCCAGCGTGCCTGTCTGCTTATTGATGCCCGCCGCGGGATAATGCCACATGATGATGAGTTTATGTCCATGCTCGATGATTCCGCAGTAAATTACCAGATTATACTAACCAAAATGGATACTCTTACGGGTAAGGAGTCTAGTGAAATCTTGCAAACTGTGACAGATGCGCTAAAGTCGCATGTCGCCGCCCATCCGCGTATCATATCTACCAGTTCTAAGGACAAACGGGGAATAGAAGAATTACAGAACGAACTTGTTGCCTTTGCAGCAAACTAAAACAAGGTAAAAGAGAAATGAAAACACGAATTATTCAAGATCCAGGTGAGTGGCTTAAAACCGTGTCAACATTGTCAGAAGCTCTGCCTTATATGCGCGAGTTTTCCGGCGAAACCTTTGTAATCAAATATGGTGGTCACGTCATGGGTGATCCGGCTTTATCACGGCAATTCGCTGAAGATATCGTCCTTTTGAAACAGGTGGGAATTAATCCCATAGTAGTGCATGGCGGTGGGCCGCAAATCGGCAGAATGCTGGACAGGCTGAAAATCCAAAGCTCATTTATTGATGGGCTGCGGGTAACCGATGCCGCAACCGTTGAAATAGTGGAAATGGTTCTGTGTGGCTCTATCAACAAACAGATAGTTGCCGAAATTAATTCCGCAGGCGGTATGGCTGTTGGAATTTCCGGAAAAGATGGCGGGTTGATTGAAGCACGCAAACTCCGTCGCTCTGTCCGCGATCCCGATTCAAATATAGAAAAAATTCTTGATCTTGGTTTTGTTGGCGAACCAACCCGCATCAACCCGACTTTGCTTCAGGAATTTTCTGAATCGCATATCATACCGGTTATTGCCCCTATCGGTATCGGAGCAAACGGAGAAACTTTTAATATAAACGCTGACACGGCAGCCGGTGCAATCGCTGCTGCTATCGGCGCAGCAAAGCTTATGATTCTCACCGATGTTTCCGGCGTATTAAATGAAGAAAAAGAGCTGATAAGCGAGCTTACCTTCAGCGAAGTGCGCAGGCTGATAAAAGATAAAGTAATAACCGGCGGGATGATACCTAAGGTGGAAACCTGCCTGCACGCTCTGGAAAATGATTGTGAAGCCGCGCATATTCTTGATGGTCGCTTACCGCATGTTCTGCTGCTGGAAACATTTACCAAATTCGGCGCCGGAACCATGATTTTCCATGATGAGTAGCAAAGCATGATAAGAACACAAAATAAGTTGCACATCATATAAACTTCGCCTAAAAACTTGTGCATGACTATTCCATTTACATTTTTAGCTTCAATTGGGCGCATGTTCTTCGCTTTCCTTGAAGCGGTAGGACGGCTCACTTTGTTTGTATGGGCAAGTGTAAGCGGTATTTTCCGCCCGCCGTTTTATGGCAAGATGCTAATGAAACAAATCATCGAGTTAGGCTACTATTCCCTTCCTGTCGTCGGCATGACCGCAATGTTCACCGGTGCTGCCCTCGCCCTGCAAACCTACTCCGGTTTTTCTCGCTTTAATGCTGAAAGTTCTGTTGCTATCGTTGTCGTTCTGGCAATCACCCGCGAACTTGGGCCAGTAATGGCAGGGCTTATGGTAGCTGGGCGCATTGGCGCGTCATATGCTGCTGAAATTGGCACAATGCGTGTAACCGAACAGATTGACGCTCTTACTACACTTTCCACCGATCCCCATAAATATCTGGTGCTACCGCGTTTGCTGGCAGGAATAACCATGCTGCCGCTTCTGGTTGCCATAGGCGATATTATCGGGGTATTCGGCGGTTATATGGTATCAATCCATAATCTGGGCTTTTCACCAGGACCATATCTGAAAAGCACATTTGAATATCTGGAAAGCAAAGACGTAATATCCGGTCTTATCAAAGCTTCCGTTTTTGGTTTTATTATAACTCTGATGGGTTGCTACCACGGTTTTCATTCCAAAGGTGGAGCGCAAGGCGTGGGCGCAGCAACTACCCACGCTGTAGTTTCAGCATCAATTTTAATCCTGCTTTCTAATTATGTTTTAACCGCATTGCTATTCGCAAAATAAAATGACTACTCCAAAAATTGAATTATCCGGCGTATATAAATCATTCGGCAGCAAGAAGGTGCTCGATGGCATTGACCTTACCATTAATCAGGGAGAATCGCTGGTAGTAATAGGTGGCTCCGGAACTGGTAAATCCGTACTGATAAAATGTATATTGGGCATTCTTAGCCCCGATAAAGGCAGTATAAAAATAGACGGGGTAGAGATAACCAAATTATCACGGGTAGAACGCCAGAAAATCATGCGTAAATTTGGAATGCTTTTTCAGGGTGGAGCATTGTTTGACAGCTTGCCGGTATGGGAAAATATTTCATTCTCTTTACTGCAGAATAAATCACTTGATAAAAAATCTGCAAAAGATTTGGCAGTAGAAAAACTCAAAGCGGTAGGGCTTGCAGCAGATGTCGCTTACCTATCACCCGCCGAGCTATCTGGCGGGATGCAGAAACGCGTGGCACTGGCGCGGGCAATTGCCGCAAATCCGGAAATTATTTTCTTTGACGAACCAACAACAGGGCTGGATCCGATTATGGCAGATGTGATCAATCAGCTAATCGTGAAATGCTCTAAAGATCTTGGTGCTACCACCCTTACCATTACTCACGATATGGCAAGCGTACGCCGAATCGCCCATCGCGTCACCATGATTTATCAGGGAAAACTCATATGGCAGGGTGATGTTCGTGAAATTGAACGCAGCGGAAACGAGTATGTAGACCAATTCATCCACGGTCGTGCCGAAGGACCAATCACCGCCGCGATACGGTAAGACTCTCAGCTATTATTGCTCGATAAGATCTTTTGCATTAAGCGGCGCAACTCCACCCGCTGGAGCGACAGATCGAGATTTCACGTCGTCAACGTCCATTCCATCATTACCAGAAAGAGCAGACGACCCCTTCATTAATTCAGCTCCTTCAACAACACCATCACCGTTAGAGTCCATAGCATCAAACGATTTGCCAAGCTGATCCAAATATTCCTTTTTAGTAAGCTTGATGCTCGAATAATCATATGAGCCACCTGCTGTCACTGGCACACTCTGAACAGCCTTGTCCATTGCCGCCTTGGCTTCTGGAGGCAGATTTGCTTCATCAAGCTCAACGGCAAAGGCCGGAAAAGCAACAGAACAAGCAAAAATTAAAGAAGTGGCTATTCTCAATGCGCGCATAAAAACTCCAAAAAAACATTTAACATAATAGCAAGATATCATAATCTACGGTAATAATCTACCAAGATTTTTACCTCCCAATATGTGAACATGAAAATGTTCCACACTTTGCGAGGCATCTGCCCCATGATTGCTTATTATGCGGTAGCCATTATCTGGCAAACCAAGCATATCCGCCACTTTCTGCACCGAAACAAAGAATCCATGCATAAATTCCGGCGTAGCAATCCTGGCAAAATCATTAAACGATGTGCAATCAATTTTAGGAACTATGAGTACATGCACTGGCGATTCCGGGGCAACATCATGAAAAGAAAGGGAAAATTCATTCTCAAACACCTTTTTGCAAGGAATTTCACCACGTAAAATCTTAGCAAATATATTATTGGAATCGTAAGTCATAATATCACTCTATTTTGCAGGCTTCATCGAAAGAAAACCTTGGGCTGCGCGGATAAAGCTTTGAAGAATCAGCATATCCCAGATTGCAGATAAAGTTTGAACGTATGGTAGTTCCTGCAAAAAATGCCTCATCCATTTTAGCATTATCAAAACCCGACATAGGCCCGCAATCAAGCCCCAAAGCCCGTGCTGCCAGCATAAGATACGCTCCCTGCAGCGAGGAATTACGAAAAGAGGTGGTTTCAATAGCCATTTTATTACCGGCAAACCAGCTTCTAGCATCAGCATGCGGGAACAAAAACGGCAGTTTTTCATAAAATTCCATATCCTGCCCGATAATAGCAGTTACCGGTGCTGCCATAGTCTTTGCGACATTACCGGCATCAAGGACAGGCTTAAGCTTTTCCTTAGCTTCCCCAGACTTAACAAACACAACGCGCATCGGCGAACAATTGGCAGCAGTCGCCCCCATTTTTGCCAGATCATAAACCTGTTTAAGCAGTTCATCAGGAACTGGCCCTGAAAGCCACGCGCTATGGGTGCGGGCGTTACGGAATAATATATCAAGGCTTCTATCGTCAAGTACGTTCATAAGTCACATCCTAAACTGATTATTTATGAATTTATTTATTGGTTTTATTCAGTTTCCGGCTGGCTTTCTCATCAAGCCCGGAAATTCCTTCCCGACGTTCCAGCTCTACCATTACTTCATCTACCCCAACCCCACTATCAACCAGCAAAAGCAGCCAGTGAAACAATAAATCGGCACTTTCATTAATCACTCCTGAGCGATCTTTCCCCACCGCTGCAATCACCGTCTCTACCGCTTCCTCACCAAGCTTCTGGGCTATTTTGTTTGTCCCTTGCTTTAAACGTTTTGCAATATAGGAAGTTTCCGGATCAGCTTTCCGCCTCTCCTGAACCACTTTATATAATCTTTCTAAGACATCAGTATTATTCATAACTATAGCCTTACTGCAATTCCGCTTTCCTGCATAGATTTTTTTACCTGTTCTATGCTGAAAGTGCCAAAATGGAAAACTGAAGCAGCGAGCACCGCGTCTGCCTTGCCATCTTTCACTGCTTGCGCAAAATGCTCGAGAGTTCCAATGCCACCGGAAGCAATAACCGGAACACTGACCGCCTCGGACACGGCGCGGGTAAGCTCTAAATCAACGCCAATCTTTGTTCCATCCCTATCCATCGAGGTAAGCAGAATTTCACCGGCACCAAGTGCTACCATTTTCTTTGCCCACTCAACTGCATCAAGCCCAGTGGCATTGCGCCCGCCATGGGTGAAAACTTGGAACTCAGGAATTGAGGAACTCAGGAATTGAGGAATTAAAGGATTATTTTCTTCCTTCTTCTCCAATTCTCTCTTCGCATCAATCGCCACCACAATACACTGTGAACCGAATTTCTCTGCTGCTTTCTGTACAAAATCCGGATTTTTTACCGCTTCAGTATTGATTGAAACTTTGTCTGCGCCTGCAAGAAGTAAATTACGAATATCTTCAAGCGTACGCACGCCTCCACCAACGGTAAGTGGCATAAAACATTGTTCTGCCACCCGTGAAATCACATCATATAATATACCGCGATTGTCACTGCTGGCGGTTATGTCTAAAAAACACAGCTCATCCGCTCCCTGCGCGTCATAAAGCTTTGCCTGCTCGACCGGATCGCCAGCGTCAATCAGCTCGACAAAATTCACGCCCTTGACCACGCGGCCATCTTTAACATCAAGGCAAGGTATGATTCGAGTTTTTAGCATATAGCTAAAGCTTCTTCAGCTTTAATCGCCCCATCATATAGCGCGCGTCCGATAATTACGCCTTCAATGCCGGAAGTCTCCACCGCTTTATAATTTTTAATATCTTGGGTGCTACTCACTCCACCAGAGGCTATAACTGGAGTAGTAATTGACTGCGCCAGCGTAACGGTCTCGGCAACATTAGCTCCCTGCATCGCCCCGTCGCGGTTAATATCGGTATATATAATTGCCGCAACACCAGCATCTTCAAAGCGTTTCGCCAGTTCCACTGCCTGCATATCGGAAACATCCGCCCAGCCGGAAACCGCAACTTTTCCACCAATTGCATCTATTCCTACTGCAATCTGCCCCGGAAAAAGACGGCAAGCTTCCTTCACCAGCACCGGATTTTTAAGGGCGGCAGTCCCCAAAATTACCCGCGAAACCCCAGCCGTAATCCATGTGTCAATCATCTCCAGAGTGCGGATGCCACCACCCAGCTGTACCTGCATTTTCACCCTCGCCAAAATAGCTTTCACCGCTCCAGAATTTACCGGTTTTCCTTCAAATGCGCCGTTTAAATCGACAATATGCAGCCACGAAAATCCGTCATTTTCAAATATGGCAGCTTGCTCCGATGGCGTATTGGCAAATTCAGTCGCCTTGTTCATGTCACCGCGCAGCAGGCGGACACAGGCACCATCTTTTAAATCAATTGCAGGGTATAGGTTCATATTGGAAACTCATAAGATATTTTGGATTTTTATGCGAGGGAATTTAAATTCAAGTTATAGAGTTCTTTGCCCTTGCCCATTTCTTTCCGCCAGAAGTGACTCGAGATGTGATATACGATCTCTGGTTAAAGGATGTTGATTAGCGACCTCCCTAATGCCATGCTTCGTATTATATTCTTCTACTTTTTTTATTCTTTCAATCGCCGTCACAGAGTTTTTTCCACTAAGTGTGGCTTCATCAGCCCTATACTCAGCGGCTCTCCCTATGGTATCAAGATCGCCGGTATTTTCTAAAAATATTCCTAAAGACTTTATAGCATTACCAATTAATGCTTCATGCCTCACTCTATCTTGTACAAATTTATGAGGCGATGTATCACGCTCATTTATAAGGTCAGATTTAGCAATTAAACTCTGAGATACTAGATTACGCGTGAAAAAATTACGCCGTACCACATCATTACTTACATCGGCAATAAATTGAGAAATACCATGTATTTCCAATCTTTTCATTTCTACGTTTGCCATAACCGTAACCATTTCAGGTTGTAATCTAGGATTATCCTTAAATTTTTTATGTAGCTCCTTATCTGATAACTCACCAATTCCCTCTTTTTTAATAAAATCTACAGCTGGCTGCAATACTCGCCTCGCCCCTTCCAGATTCTCTAGGAAACTGGTACACATCTCAGTATCTGAAGACAGACAATTGTAAAATACTTTGGGGTTGTATTTGTATATTTTAACCAATTTTCTAAGTGTGGCTAGAGCCTTATACACGGGTTCTATAGCTATCTTATTTAATATATCATTATTCTTGATATGAGTGGCTTCGTGAATAGCCACACCTTCAAGATATTGCGGATTCCTTGATAACTCGGCAATACTCCGCAAATCTGTACAATAATATACTTCCCCATTAGGCAGATGGGCAACGCCGTTATTAAAACGACTTTTTCCAGTTTTTTGGACTATCAGCGCATCAAGGCGAGCTCCTCGCTCCTCAAATATTTTATGCAAATCATCTCTAAATTTTTCTACCGTAGCTCTGACACTGGGGCGAGTCTCCTCCCAATTAACGACAATTTTTGGTTTTGGAAAAATAGATTTTTCTACATTATTATTTGAGTTTTCTTCCATCACACAACCTTATTCATATAATAATTTGAGTAACAATTGGCTATATTAACATGAATCGCAAATGTTTTTGTTAAGATTTTGTGAAGATGCATTTTTTGCCATTTCGGCAATATTTGCAACTTATTGATATTGCTATATTAACGAAGTTAGCGGATCGACGTTTTTATAATAAAAGCGTCCGGCTATCATTTTGGCATTAACAAATTCATAGTAGGGAAAAGTTCCCCAATGTACATAGCCGTGATCTTCATATAGTTTTATCGCCCGTTCCTGCGTTTCGCGCACGCTTAAGCGGATAACCGAAAATCCCAAAGCCCGCGCCTCGCGCTCGGCAGCCTGCAGCAGCATTTTCGCCAGCCCATGCCCCCGCGCCCACGGGGCAATAAAATGCGCCTCCATCAACACACAAAATGATGATGTTTCCTTGCTGATTCCGGGCTTTAGCAGTTGGACACTGCCTGCCAGCGTGCCATCCAATCGCGCCACAAACAGCACTCGCTCCGGCACAACCAGAACTCCTTTCCAATATGCTTCCAGCACGTCACTTCCCGGCGGAATCACCCAGTTAAAACCTATGCCGTCACGAATAGCATCTTCGGTCGCGCTACATAGCTCATACAAATCTGCATGACGAAATTCGGTAATTTTATCAACACGCGAGGCCATAGCTATAAACTCACAAAATTCTCTATTATTTTAAGTCCGGTTTTCTGGCTTTTTTCCGGGTGGAATTGCGTTCCAAAAATATTATCTTTTCCTACCACAGCCGTAATTTCTTCACCATATTCTGTAACCGCAAGCAAACCAGAATTATCTTTCAGTTTAGCGTGGTAGCTATGAACAAAGTAAGCATGCTCACCATCATCAATGTTTTTTAACAGAGCAGATTTTTGTTTTATTTGCAGGTTATTCCACCCCATCTGCGGAATTTTAAGAGTCTTCGAAGCAATAGGCACAACATCGCCATTTATCCAACCCAATCCTTTATGAATTCCGTGTTCGTAACCATTATCAAACAACATCTGCATTCCCACGCATATTCCAAGAAACCACTTGCCACGCACTCTCACCTGTTCATTAAGCGCAGAAAGCATACCCGGAATTGCTGAAAGCCCCGCCATGCAATCACCAAACGCTCCAACCCCAGGAAGGACAATATGGCTTGCCGATTCCAGCAGACGAGGATCCGAGCTTACCGTTACTCCAGCACCAGTCCGCTCAAAAGCCTTTGCCACCGAGCGCAAATTCCCCGAACCATAATCGATAATAATAACTGATGACAAACTATTCATGATACCGTGAGTTAAGCCGTAAGCACCCTGTCAAAATAACGTTGCTGGGCACGCAATTCATTATCACTAACCACCACATCCGACATAATATAGCCACGTCTGGCAAGTGTCCAGCGGCGCCAGTCATTACCATAGAAGCCAATAATTGCCTGAACAGCAACCTGTAATATGGCAAGCGACATCTTATCCAGCAATTTTGCCTCCTCCGAGAAAGCAAATAAACCGGATATGATTATCAGCCCAACAGCCACTAACCATATGCGGTGATATAATGCCCATAATATACCAAATATGAATGCAAAAAAATTAAACCCTTCCCGTATAAAAACCGCATTCTCTACGGAATTAGGTTTGGACGGATCAATATGCACCGTGTAAATTTGTGTCCGTGGTAATAGAAACATTACAAACTACCTCCCAGCGTGCCCTTAGTAGATGGGATGTCATCAGACTTACGCGGATCTATATCAATTGCCACACGCAAAGATCTTGCCAGAGCCTTATAACACGATTCCACGATATGATGGTTATTCACCCCGTATTCATTTTGAACATGCAAAGTCGCACCAGCGGCGAAAGCAAAAGCCTGAAACCATTCACGGAATAACTCGGTATCCATATCGCCAAGTTTCGGTTTGGAAAATTCAACATTCCACACGAAATAGGGACGACCAGAAAGGTCAATAGCCACATGCGACAAAGTCTCATCCATAGGGATAGTGGCGTTGCCATAACGAACAATACCCTTGCGCTCGCCAAGAGCCTTAGCCACTGCCTCACCTATAGCGATGCCAGTATCTTCGGTAGTGTGATGATAATCAATATGCAAATCGCCCTTAGCGGTTAGTTTCAAATCAATCAGGCTGTGGCGCGATAACTGCTCCAGCATATGGTCTAAAAAACCAATGCCCGTAGATATTTCATATTTTCCCGTACCATCCAGATTAAGCTCAACACTCACCTGAGTTTCTTTGGTTTTTCGTTCGTGTTTGGAAGTCCGCATGCAATGCCCCTAAAATTGAGAGTGGGATTTTAACAGGCTTATAAGGAATTACAAGCACTACCAGCTTACAGGGAATTCATATTCCAAATTTAGTTTAACAGCATAATCCTCTGCTGCATCTGAAATACCGAACAGAACGCCGGCCTCATATTTAAATCCATGCCCAAATTTCCCATACATAACAGGACCTAAGCGGTGTTTCTGGCTATCATAATCATCACTATTAGTGATTTCCCCAAACGCGCCATAATATTCAACCCCAGGGCTTAAAATCGGGAGATAATTATATTTTGCCATCCATTTTATCTCACCTTCTGGGTTAGAATTTGAATTACTGCCTACTTCCTGCTCAATACCAATATTGGCCATAGTCGTGAATTTATTGAAATTTTTTGCCAATAATAAAAACGCCTCAAACTTATCAGCATCGCCGTTTGGATGCTTAAATTCATACGCCACCAAAGCACCAACATCTGCCCAATATTCACCAACTTCAGTAAACTGAAAAATATTTTCTATTTCGGTGGCGGTATATTTGTAACCACTGCCGTTTTCTTTTTCCAATTCACCGTATAATGCTGCTTTCCACTGTGAAGTAAAACCATATTCAACAGCTAATTTATGCTGACGAAAGTTATCTTCACTAGCACGATCGTCAAAATCAAAACGGTTTTTGGATTCTATCTCCAGCATTCCTTCTTCGACATAAGGGGAATAGACGTTTAGAGCATACGCGTTTGAGCTTAAAAATAACGCACCTAATGCAATAAACGCAGAAAATGGACGAGCAAAGCAAGGACGAGCACCATTGAGGTGTGAAGTATGCGCGACGCATGAGCGCAATTTTATATAATTCTTCATATTTTTACCTTTCTGGTAATTTTTATAAGCGCGACTGTAACAACCATTGTTGCCACATAAAATATAATCTGCATGACGCTCGGACGCTCATTGTAACCAAGCATGACATGAAGAATTTTGCCAATAATATTATCTTGCGTCAGCAGCCAGCTGCTATCCCATGTATTGCCGAGAGTTGGTAAAATATCAGCCGCATTTAGGTAGCTAGCAATTTGCGCCGACATCCCGCAGGCAAGCAGAATAAGCAGCCATCCGGTAACCGCAAATAAATGCCTGGATGAGAGCCTTATCAAACCAAAATAGAGTAAAGTTCCTATAGTCACAGCAAGCGCAGCTCCCGCCATTCCGCCAACAAGAATCGCAAAGATGGATTCCTCTGAACTACTGATGATTCCAGTCATGAATAATACTATTTCCGCACCTTCCCGCCACATGGCAACACTGACCACCACGGCGATGGAATAAAGCGGTGTTTCACCTTCAGAAACCGCCTTACCAACTTGCTTCATTTTCTGGGCAAGTGCGCGCCCGTGCGATTGCATCCAAACTACCGTCCAGACAATCATAAGAACCGCAACAGCGAGTATCGCAGCATTGAAAATTTCCTGCCCGACACCCTCCATGGCAGCGGATATATTATTAGCAAAAACCGCAGCGACTGCTGAACCAACCAAGCCTCCAGCAATGCCAGCTATAACCCAGAAATTACGCCCGGCAACACCGCGCGTAGCAGCCAGTATAATCGTGATAATAATAGCTATTTCCAGAAACTCACGGAAAGCGATGATAAATGACGGAATCATGAATAAACTACTTTGCTATCAATTTGCCCTGAGCGGTTTTTTCATTGAATTCGCCAAAAAACTTATATTCACCCGCATCGAGAGGACCAACAAAAATTACTCCTTCTGAATTGCCAGCAATAACTTTTTCACGGTTAAAATCATGGCTTTCGAATTCTTCTGGCGTTGAGTCTTGATTTTTAACAATCAGCTTTACTTTCTGCCCAGCAGGTATCTCAAGAGTTGCAGGGTTAAATTTATGGTCTTTAATTGCAATTTCAAAAACTGGAGTTTCTGCAAAGGCGGGCGTAGAAAAAATTGCCAGTGCAGTTGTTAACATAATAATTTTATTCATTTTTTGCCTTTCATTAAATTTGTTGGATGCACAGAATATCGCAAATGAGAATCATTCGCAAGAAAAAAATTCATTTTATATTAATTATTTTATGTTAATTGAAATCAAACATCCAAAACTTCGGAATAATACAAATTACTACATGCAAACAAATGCCCCCCCTCAACTTCACAAGTAAAAAACAAGGTTTTACGCTGATTGAACTTTCTATTGTCCTTGTGATTATTGGGCTAATAGTAGGCGGGGTGCTGGTGGGCAGGGATTTGATAAACTCCGCAGCTATACGCAGCCAGATTTCGCAGATAGAGAAATACAACACTGCCGCCAACACTTTTAAACTTAAATATGGTGGATTGCCGGGTGACTTACTGGCAACCGACGCAGCCTCATTGGGGTTTTTTAAATTTGCTTCGGGACCAGCCACTGGATGGGGAGATAACAATGGTGCAATAACTACAACTAACTCATCAGGAGATGCATTTTGCCGTGATGAAGTATTAATATTCTGGCAGCATCTGGTTGAAGCAAAAATGATTGAGGGAAGTTATTCTGCTAATGTAGGTACCAATCCGGGTGATATTAATTCTAATGGGTTTGCTGCAGTAATGCCAACTACCCATGAAATGATTAATGCTCATCTGCCGGAAGCAAAAATAGGAAGAAGTGCCTCTATTATTGCTGGTGCTAATTGGGTCGCCGGCAGCAGGGGTGGCGCAAATTACTTCGCAATTTCAGGGATCAATGAAATGTTTGGTGGAACTAGTGGTTATTTAAGAAATAGCACTAATCCTTTTACCCCGCAAGAAGCATATAATATAGATGTTAAAATGGATAATGGCGTACCCAATTCAGGTAAAGTCATAGCTACTGACGAGACTGCGGCTTATAACCCAAGACCGGGTTTATTCTACGATAATGCACCCACTGCTGCCTGCGTCACCGCAAACGCCTATGTCATAAATTCAACCACTCCATCTTGTTCACTGCAGATACAGTTCCAGTGATATAAAAGCTATTCAGCCATCAGTTACAATTATGCAAATCATCATTAGTACAGCTAACAACTGTAGGCTGGGTATAGTTGCCGTCATTTTCATATTTATCGCGGTCACGCACTTTGGAATAGTCAATACTATCCCATTCCTTTGACGAATTTCCAGCGCAACCGCTCACCAGAAACGATAAAACCACTGCTCCCATCAGGGAACAAATCATAGAACCAGCCTTTTCACACCGCATATCAACACCCTCACACCATATAAAATCTTTCCGAGTACATACCCCTATATAGGAAGATAATACAGAAAATAAATATTGATTTTATCATTATTTTATCAACACTTTCTTTACCTTTATCTGTAATCATTGCTCTGTTTAACTATTAACCAAGGCAAATCCACGAAACCGATTTGTAAATAGATAGAAATGGAGTGCTAGAAATGTCCAAAGCTGAATCTTCTGCCGCAAAGCAGCCTGCAAATGCCTCAAACAGAACCGCCAACTTATCTGTAGACGGAAAGAACATATCATTTCCTATCTATGACGCGACGGAAGGACAAAGCGTAATCGACATAACCAGGCTCTACACCGAAACCGGATTATTTACTTATGATCCAGGATTCTTATCCACCGCATCCTGTGAATCAAAAATAACTTTTATTGATGGCGATGAGGGAATTTTACGTTACCGTGGCTATGATATAGACGCTCTGGCCGAAAAAAGCGACTATCTGGAAGTGGCATATTTGCTTCTTAATGGTGAACTGCCTAATGCCACAGAAAAAAAATCATTTGACCGCAGAATTACCATGCACACCATGGTTCACGAACAGTTGCACTTCCTGTTTCGCGGTTTCCCGAGGGCGTCTCATCCTATGGCTGTTATGGCTGGGGCAGCAGCTTCCCTTTCAGCATTCTATCACGATTCTTTAGATATAAGCATTCCTGAAGAGCGCGAGTTGGCTGCTTACCGGCTGATTGCCAAGATGCCAACCCTGGCAGCCATGGCTTATAAATATTCTATAGGGCAGCCTTTCATCTATCCACAGAATGATTTAGGATTTTCCGAGAATTTCCTGCATATGATGTTCTCTACCCCGTGCGAAAAATATAATGTTAATCCTGTACTTGCCCGCGCTATGGATAAGATTCTTATTCTCCACGCCGACCATGAGCAGAATGCTTCGACTTCCACCGTGCGTATGGCTGGTTCATCTGGTGCTAATCCATTTGCTTGTATGAGTGCTGGTATCGCTTCCCTGTGGGGGCCTGCCCACGGCGGTGCTAACGAAGCAGTTATCAACATGCTGCGTGAAATTGGTGACGTTTCAAAAATTCCTGATTTTATCGCTAAAGTTAAAGACAAAAATTCTGGCATCAAGCTAATGGGCTTTGGTCACCGCGTTTATAAGAACTACGACCCACGCGCAACTGTGCTGCGTGAAACTTGTAAGGAAGTTCTTGCCGAACTTGGTCAGATCAACGAGCCATTGCTTAAAATTGCTGTAGAGCTTGAAAAAATTGCTCTTAGCGACCCATATTTCATCGATCGCAAACTCTATCCGAACGTGGATTTTTACTCTGGTATCATCTACCGCGCGATGGGTATTCCTTCAAAAATGTTCACTGTTCTATTTGCAGTAGCCCGTACTGCCGGCTGGATAGCGCAATGGAAAGAAATGATGGAAGATCCAAAATTCAAAATTGGTCGCCCGCGCCAGCTATTTACTGGCTCTGCACCACGCCAGTTTGTGACAGTGGATAAACGCAAGTAAAAGCTATTCTCCGTACCACCCGACACAATTCTGTTATGCCAGAAGCAAGTTTTCCCAAAGGCAGGCATGGGATGCGTCATTGCGAGGAAATTTATAGTTATTTCAAATAATAATTTTACAGTTATTATTTGGAGTTACGCTTGCTTCGCAGCGAAAAATCGGTCTTTCGGACTCGATTTTCATAGCAATCCAGTCTTTCAAAAATTATGGATTGCCACGCATTTTTATCAAAACGCTCGCAATGACGGACTCTCCCACTTCCCTGCCTTCTTTTTATAGCATAGGCTTTTTACGAACTACGAACTACGAACTACGCCTTACGCGTAAAAAAGTTAATTGGTTAAAAAAATGTCACATAAAGTAACATAAAAACAGAAAAATTCGCCATTTTATTCAGTAATAACTAGGTAATATATTGAAATTAAATGTAAAACAAAAGCAACAAAACGCTGCAATACGCTACAGATAATTAGCAATAATATACAGAAAAGTAGCAAAACACTGCAGAAGTTAAGCGAACCGCACAAGATAACGAACTATAGCGTTACTTAATTATGCATATACAGAACAAAAGAGCGAGATTTGAATAGGCTCAAGAAGCGAGAGCCTCTAATTCCCTTACCGACTCAATCACCGGAGCCGGAGCTACGGTAGAAACTGGAGATGTATTCTGAACTGACTCTTTAGCTACTTCTTTAGCAGCTTCCTTAGCACCATCTTCATCCGTACGCTGCTTGTTAATATGCTCATCCAGAAGTGGAATTCTAAGTGTCTTAAGCAAATCACGAACCTCCTGACGCGCCGCCACATGCGATAGCGACAAGCCGGTCTTGTTCATCTCCATAATATCTAAAACCGTAAGCCCTTGTAAAAACATCTCGCGGAAAATAACCCGTTCAGAAAACCCAGGAGCAACACGAAAACCAATGCGACGCGCCAGTTCACCGGTCGCCTGCGTCATAAAACGCTTGTTTTTCGCATCAATATTACTTAGACGGTTACGCATAACAATCCACTCGATAGATCCGCCATCACGCTTGGAACGCATAAGCTTCTGTTCCCAGACCATTTCACTATAAATACTCGGTTTGATAATTTTCATGGTCTGCCCATCGACATTGGCAAGCACGTCCAGATCAACGAAGCTGTCATTAATCGGGGTAATAATTGTGTCAGCATGCGCATGTGCAACCCGCGACAGGTAAGTATCACTACCCGGACTATCCACCACCACAAAATCATTATATTCAACAAGTCGCATCAGATTCTTGGTAAAACGCTCACGGTCATCATCTTCAGCATCCTGCACAATGTTATTAGAGCTCCTCTGCACCACCACGTGTTGCGGCTGGGGCAAAGCTACACTCTCCTTAAGGATTGTCTGCCGGCGGTTCTCCAGATAGCGTGATAGCGAACGCTGCCTGGAATCAATATCAATAGTGCCAACTGAAAAGCCAAGGCGCAGCAATGCCACAATTAAATGCATGCAGGTCGTTGTCTTACCTGATCCACCCTTCTCATTGCCAAGAACTATAACATGCGCCTTCTTAGACGCAGGTGAAATTGGCATAGACGAGTCAAATGCTGGTTGAATCATAAATCCCTACTCCCAATTAATGTTTCTTATTTTATTTGATTATATCCACCATCAATTACGACTCAAGCCTTAATCACACAACTGACAGAAAAAAATACGCGCTCATAGAAAAACCGATGATACTAACTAGAATACGAATGCGCTCAGGCGACACTTTAAGTGCTAGTCTTGTGCCAGCATAACCTCCAAATACTCCACCTGCAATCATTATTGCTGCCAAATTCCAGATAACCGCACCCGCACAGATGAATATAATAACAGTTGCCAGATTAATAGCTGCACCCAACAAAATTTTAATCGCATTCATCTGGTGAATATTTGAGTATCCCATAATTTGCAGCATGGCGAGCATCAATATACCAATCCCTGCACCAAAATATCCGCCGTAAAAAGAGATCAAAGACTGGATACAAAATGCCAAGCCCTGCTGCTTCTTACCATTTGGAAAATATTTATGCAGTAGCGCGACTCCATACTTACCAAAAGTAAATATCAATGTAGCAATTAGTAGTAGCCACGGCACCAGCTTTTTAAATACCACCTCTGAAGTATTCAACAATGTGACCGAACCAAGAGTTCCGCCAATTATGCAGATTATAAATAACGGAAGTAAGCTTTTATAGCTGGTGGAAAGTACTTTACGATAACCATAGCTGCTGGAAATTGTACCCGGCCACAGGGCGATAGTGCTCATCACGTTAGCTTGCAGGGGAGTAAGTCCGCCCATTATAAATACCGGAAAAGTTAGAAATGTTCCACCACCAGCGACTGAATTAATCGCAGCGGCAATCGCCGGTACAATAAAAAATAATGATATTTCAAGCAAAGTCATTGGGTTAATTTTTTTTATTTATTTACTTTCAGAAGCTTGCTCTTTTAAGGCAGTCATGGCAAAATGCCGTGCCCTATACTCAAAGCAGTTCAAGAATTGGCTAGACAACCGAGACGAAGTGTAGAAAAACTACACGAGTCGAAGGTTAACAACGCCAATTCTTGAAATGAGAAGAGTATATATATAGTATTAGGGAACGCCCTTTGATACAATATACAAATGTAATGAAGATATAAACCTATATGACCGATAAGATTATAGCAATAGCCAGCGACCACGGTGGATTCGAGCTAAAAAAAGAACTATCGCGCTATTTAAGTAAAATTGGCTGGATGGCACAGGACCTTGGAACTTTCGGCACGGAAGCAGTTGATTATCCGGATCGAGCCGATGAAATGGCAAAGTGGATAGGTTGTAACCCTGATAAATTTGGAATTCTCATTTGTGGCTCCGGCATCGGCATGAGTATCGCCGCCAACCGCTATCGCTCCATTCGTGCTGCCCTTTGCCACGACAAAGCCACGGCAAACCTTGCCCGTCAGCATAACAACGCCAATGTACTCTGTCTTGGTGCAAGATTAATGAACGCAGAAACAGCCAAGGAATGTGTAGATACCTTCATAAGCACTGAATTTGAAGGTGGCAGACATGAAGCTCGCGTGGCAAAACTATCGAATTTTGTGAAGAGACAGTAATATATAATTTCAAAGGAAAATAACTAATGCCTAAGATTCCAGATGCTAAAGAATATGTTACTGAACTATATAAGAAGATGTTCAATTTTGCGAATGTAAATGATGACCCAAAGGATATTGGACCTGCTTTCTTTATCGTAATGTCTGGTCTAAAAAATATAGAATCAGGCAATGCAACTAAAATTGATCGTGGTTTGATAGAGCCATTAATTAATGAGGCAAAAAGGAACGATCAGAGTAAATTGGTACACCATGTTTGTTTGATAATGGCGGAAGCAGGATTAATAGATGCCACACCTACACAACAACAATCAAACCATAGATTTATTAGATAAAGAGAGAATTAATAATGACTAACACCGCTAAAAAAATGGATGCACAAATGAACAATTTTTTTGATAATGACCTCGCCACTGCCGATCCGGAAATTTTTTCTGTCCTTGAAGAAGAGCTGGGTCGCCAGCAGGGCGGAATTGAGCTGATTGCCTCGGAAAATATAGTAAGTCTTGCGGTTTTACGAGCGCAAGGCTCGGTACTTACCAATAAATATGCCGAGGGCTATCCGGGCAAACGTTATTATGGGGGCTGTGAATTTGTCGATAAGGCTGAACAGTTGGCAATAGACCGTGCTTGCAAACTGTTTAATTGCAAATTTGCCAATGTGCAGCCTAACTCTGGCTCGCAGGCTAATCAGGGGGTATTCCTAGCCCTCCTGCAACCGGGCGATACTTTCCTTGGCATGTCGCTCGCTGCCGGTGGTCACTTAACCCACGGTGCAGCTCCCAATATGTCAGGTAAATGGTTCAAAGCCGTGCAATATGGTGTGCGTGAAGCTGACGCTCTCATTGATTATGAGGAAGTAGAACGCCTCGCAAAAGAACATAAACCAAAACTTATTATAGCCGGTGGTTCTGCTTACTGCCGTGTTATTGATTTTGCCCGCTTCCGCAAAATTGCTGATTCAGTGGGTGCAATTTTCATGGTGGATATGGCGCATTACGCAGGTCTTATTGCCGCTGGCGCATATCCTTCCCCATTCCCCCACGCGCATGTTGCAACCACCACTACCCACAAAACCCTGCGTGGTCCACGTGGCGGAATGATTCTCACCAATGATGAAGATCTGGCTAAAAAATTCAATTCAGCAATTTTCCCAGGGGCGCAAGGTGGTCCACTAATGCATGTTATCGCAGCAAAAGCAGTGGCTTTTGGTGAAGCATTGCAACCATCTTTCAAGCAATATGGCAAACAGGTAATTGAAAATGCCCGCGCGCTGGCGGATACTTTAGTAAAACGTGGCGTGAATATCGTAACTGGTGGCACGGACTCACATCTGATGCTGGTTGATCTCCGCCCGAAAAAAGTAACTGGTAAAGCCGCCGAAGAAAGCTTGGAACGAGCTGGTCTTACCTGCAATAAAAACGCCATTCCTTTTGATCCGGAAAAACCATTCGTAACTTCAGGTATAAGACTCGGCACGCCAGCAGGCACAACCCGTGGTTTTGGTATTTCTGAGTTTAAACAAATCGGTGAACTAATTGGCGACGTACTGGATGGACTGGCAACTGGTGGCGATAATTCAGCGACTGAAGCTAAAGTAAGAGAAAAAGTCTCTGAACTATGCCAAGCATTTCCAATCTATTCGGGGTTAGACCAGAGGTAATACTTATTGTAAATACAAAAAGTAATTGACTTTTACTGCGGTTATGAGAGAATTTGAATGGAGTTAGAGTTTGATAGCCGTAAAAATACACAAAATATTGCAAAACATGGCGTATCGTTTGATGACTTAGTAAATTTTGAGTGGACAGGAAGTATAACAACACCAGATGACCGTTTTGATTATAGAGAACACCGCTCTGTTAGTTACGGAATGCTAAACGACCGACTGCATGTTTTAATATGGACAATGAGAAATGATAAAATTCGTCCAATAAGTTTTCGTAAAGCGAACAAGAGAGAAAGGGATTTTTATGAAAAAAAGAAAAAAAGCACCGAATCCAGACAAACCACTATCCACTAGCGATATGGAAAGCGGAAACTGGGTATACGGCATCAATGCATTACCTAAAGATGCTCAGAAAGCAATTCGTAAAATAATGGGAAGGCCACGGTTAGAAAAGCCAAAAAAAGTTATATCGTTCCGCTTTGATACCGACATAATATCACACTTAAAAGATTGTGTGGCTGGCTATAATACAAGAGTAGAAAACATACTTCGTGAAGCTATAAAACAAGGTAAATTATGAAATGTCCATTTTGCGGTCATCTTGACACACAGGTAAAAGATTCTCGCCCCAGCGAGGATGGCCTAACTATTCGCCGTCGGCGTTTCTGCCCTGAGTGCAACTCGCGCTTCACCACCTTTGAGCGCGTGCAGCTGCGTGAACTTACCGTACTTAAAAAGAATGGCGAACGGCGGATGTTTGACCGTGACAAGCTTGCCCATTCTCTTGGCATTGCCCTGCGCAAACGCCCAGTTACTGCCGAACAGCTGGAACAGCTTATAACCCGTATCACGCAAAAACTGGAAAGCATGGGCGAAAATGAAATCGCTACCGCGCTTATCGGCAAAACAGTTATGGAAGAACTTAAAAAAGTTGATAGCGTTGCCTATATCCGCTTTGCCTCAGTATATCGTGATTTCCGTGAAGCCAAGGACTTTGAAAATATTGTGGAGGAATTGGGAGACGCCAATGAATAAGAAGCTATTACTTGCACTTCCGTTATTGCTCAGTGGTTGTAATACTGTGTATGGTATGGCAGACAGCGTCGGCAAACACCTGCCAACTATCGGCGAACCTTGCCGCAGCTGGCAGTGCGTGACCGACTCTGGACAAAGGAAAAGCGATGAAACCAAATGGCTGGACGAAGCTAGTCAGAAACCACCCGTTCCTAAAAAACCTATGCCTCCAACAGCTACGCCAACACCACCGCCAACTAAGCCCACAAATTAAATTTTTATGGAATCGTCGCACGAAATGCACGAACACGAAAGATATATGCGTGTGGCTATATCACTGGCACGCAGGCAATCCGGACAAACCCACCCCAACCCAAATGTTGGTGCTGTTATAGTTAAAGATGGGCAGATAATCGCACAAGGAATAACAGCAAGCGGTGGAAGACCACACGCCGAAACCATAGCCATAAATAATGCTGGAAATAAAACAAGCGGTGCTACTATATACATAACTTTAGAGCCATGCTCCCATCACGGTAAAACTCCACCTTGCGTAGATGCAATTATTGAGGCAGGAATTACAGCTGTAGTTATTGCCTGCCGTGATAAAAACCCACAAGTAAGTGGAAATGGTATATTGGCTCTGAAAAATGCCGGAATTGAAGTAATCGAAAATATTTGTGAAAAAGAAGCTCTGGAAGTTAATCAGGGTTTTTTTTCCGTAATTGAAAAAAACCGTCCTTACATAGCCCTCAAAATCGCAACTTCACTCGACGGAAAGATTGCTTACCCAACTACTTGTCATCCCGCACTTGTTGCGGGATCTGGGGCAAAACCCACCGACTTAACTTGCAACTCCAGACCTCGCAATGCCAGATCCCGTAATGAATTTGGGGTGACAGACGCAAATAAAATAAAATGGCTAACAGGCGAAGCTGCCAGAAATTATGGCCACCTTCTGCGCTCACAATATGACGCTATTCTTACGGGCATAGGGACAGTGCTTGCCGATGATCCCCTGCTTACCTGCCGCCTTGCTGGGCTTGAGCATCGTTCGCCAGTGCGGGTAGTTCTGGATAGGAATAAGCGTATCCCTAAAAATGCAAGACTGCTTACCGATGGTCACGAGACATGGGTCATGGGTCATAATGAATTGCAAGAAACAATAGCTGAACTTACCAAACGTGGCATTACCAGCATTTTGGTGGAGGCAGGAGCAAAACTCACCACTGCATTCTTAGAAAGTAAGCTCGTAGATAAAGTTTACTGGTTTCGCGCACCGATAACTATAGGAGAAGGAGGAGTTTCTATAAGTACAGCACTTGAGCAACTTGCCAAATTCAAGCAGATAGAACATATTAAACTTGGAAATGATAATTTGGATATATACAAGCAATGTTTACAGGAATCATAAGCGATATAGGTGCAATTACGAAAGCGGAACAAACTGGTGATTTGCGGCTGGAAGTTGCTTGTGGTTTTTCTCCCGAAAGCATTAAACTTGGGGATTCCATAGCTTGCAACGGCGTGTGTTTAACAATTGTTGCCGTATTAAATAACGGCTTTGCAGTTGACCTTTCCGCCGAAACTGTAAATTGCACCGCCACGAATAGCTGGCAAACTGGCAAAAAACTTAACCTTGAACGCTCATTAAAAATGGGTGATACGCTGGATGGACATCTGGTAAGCGGGCATATTGACGGCGTGGCAACCATAAGGAATATTGAAAAATCTGGCGATTCCCATATTCTAACCCTCACCGCCCCGCCTGAACTTGCGCGCTTTATCGCTCAGAAAGGCTCGGTAACTCTGGACGGCATCTCCCTTACCGTAAATAATATTGAAAATACAGTGTTTTCCGTCAACATCATCCCTCATACCTGGCAAAATACTACACTCAGTGGGCGCAAAATCGGCGACCAGCTAAATTTAGAAATTGATATGCTCGCCCGCTACGTTGCCAGAATACTTGAAGCTACCTCGTGAAATAATATGTGATTATGACAACAGCGCCATTAATTATCCTTGTCCGCCCGCAGATGGGTGAAAATATCGGTGCAGTGGCGCGGGCGATGAGCAATTTCGGGCTGGAAGAACTTCGTATTGTCGCCCCGCGTGATGGCTGGCCAAACCCCAAAGCGGTTGAGATGGCAGCAGGAGCTGAATATATAATCACAGATGCAAAAATATATGATGATTTTACCAGCGCAATGGCTGATATCAATATCGCCTACGCAACCACTGCCCGCCCCCGCGATATGAATAAGCGGGTAGTTAGCGTGGAAGTTGCAATGCAGGAAATAGCCCCCTCCCTAACCCTCCCCCAGAGGGAGAGGGAACTCAAAGTTGCCCTTGTTTTTGGGTCAGAACGAGCCGGGCTGGAAAATGATGAGATTACACTATGTGATAATATAATAACCATCCCCACCAGCGAAAATAACCGCTCCCTAAACCTTGCCCAATCTTCGGTGATTATCGGGTATGAATGGCTTAAAATGAGTGCTGAGTTAGGAGTGCCGAGTGCTGAAAAAAACCTACAGCAATCAGCACCAAAATCAGATATGTTTGGCTTATTCGAACAGCTGGAAGAATATCTGGATAAAAGCGAATATTTCCGCACTGAAAATAAAAAGCCTATAATGTGGCAGAATTTGAAAAATATGTTGCTGCGTGGGGCGTGGAGTGAACAGGAAATAAGAACATTTCGCGGTGTATTGCGCTCTCTTTGGGAGAGAAGCAAATAGTTCCAAATATACTCATTCCAACTGAAGAGTTGGGATGGGTATATGAAAATCGAGACCGAAAGTCCGATTTTTCGCCGCGTAGCGAGCGTACGCACTTCAAGAATTCCCAATTCTTGAAGTGCAAAAGGTATATTAACGATAAAGAGGATTTATGAGTGAAAGCGTTATTAATGCCCATGTGGAAGAAACCGGCGAGAGTGAGTATGCGGTTACTATTTCGGTTTCAGGTCACGCCATTAAAGGTGATGAACCGGTTTCATTTGGTGGAGGTAATTTAGGACCTGCACCCTATGATCTTCTGCTTGCCGCTCTTGGTGAATGCACTGCCATGACCGTGCGCTGGTACGCAAAACAACAGAAATGGCCGCTTACTAAAGTTGAGGTTAAGTTATCCCATAGAAAAATAGAAAAAGTTGATACATTTGAAAAACAGATAATTATTCATGGCGACTTGCTTACCGATGAACAACGGAAAAAATTAAATGATGTTGCTGCCAAATGTCCTGTGCAGCGAACATTACAGTCGGATGTGGTGATAAATACGATTTAGCTGTGGAATTTTGTATGCAGGTTTTTAAGAACGCCATTTACGAAGTTTATTTCAGCGTCAGCAAAAAAGCGGCTGGTGAGGTTAGTGTATTCATCGATTAGTATCTTATGTTTGGTGTCTTTATAAAAAAACAATTCAAAGATAGCGCATTGCAAAATTGCAATTAAAATTGGACTCATGCGTTCCCGCGTCCATTCTTTACTCAACGTTCCATCTATCCGTTCATCAATATCTTTTTGCCACTGGATTGTTCCGGTCAAAATTGCGCTGACTAACGGATAATTCGGTTCTAACATTACGCCAAGAGTCAGTTTTTGTTCGCTGGTATTATTTACCAGGCGTTTTTTTAGGCTGGAAATTTGCTGTTCCGGTTCAGGTGGTGATTCATCTATCAACCGTTCATAAACGCATTGGACGGCAGCGATTCGCGCTGCTGATTTTTTTTGTAATGATGGGTTTGATTTTTTATTTTCTGAGTCGCTCATTCCATTATTCCAAAACGGTGTTTGATGGCAATTAGTTTCAAGCAGGCTTCCACAGCGTCACGCCCTTTATTGCCTTCTGTAACATTGGCACGGACAAAAGCCTGTTCCATATTTTCAACAGTCAGGATGCCATAGCCGATTGCTGCGTTTTTATGCAGTGCTAAATCCATAATTCCGCGCGCGCTTTCTCCGCATACATAATCATAATGCGAGGTTTCGCCACGAACAACACAGCCCAGCGCAACATAGCCATAATATTGCTTGCTTTGCATGGCAAAATTAATAGCTGCCGGTATTTCAAATGCTCCCGGCACTTCGATTTCATCAAAGGTGGCATTAAGGCGGTTAAGCTCTTCGCGTGCGCCAGCCAACAGTTCACCAGTTACATCAGGATAAAAAGTAGCAGCGATAATTAATATGTGTGGTGGTGTACGTGTCATATATTTTGTTATTATGTAAGTGATTGATAACCTTGAACAGTCAGCCCATAGCCTTCCAGTCCGATAATAGCCCGCTTGGAGTTGGAGAGCAATATCATATCGCACACACCGAGGTCGAGCAGTATTTGCGCGCCTATGCCGTAATCCCGCAGTTCCGCCGGTGCATGCGGTTCTTCGCCAATACGCAGGCGCAGCTTATCAGAAACGGCGGTGCGTATCGGTTCGCGGATCAATACCACAACCCCACTACCATTTTTTGCGATTTTTTCCATGGCCGGGCGAATATGGCTGGACATGGTCGGGTGTGTGTCACCCAGCATATCCTGTAGCAAATTAAGCGAGTGCATACGCACTAAAGCAGGGGAATCGGAGGAAATTTTGCCTTTCACCAGAGCGATATGTTCGGCGTATTCGGTGCTGCTGGTATAGATGATTATCCGCCAGTCACCACCAAATTCGCTGTTAAAGTCGCTTTCTACAACTCTTCTTACCAGCTTTTCGCTGCGCCGGCGGTATGATATCAAATCGGCAATAGTAGCGATTTTGAGGTCGTGCTGCTTGGCGAATTCTACCAGATCCGGCATTCTTGCCATGGTGCCATCATCATTCATTATTTCGCAGATAACTCCGGACGGGTTGAGTCCGGCAAGGCGGGAAATGTCAACCGCCGCTTCGGTATGTCCGGCGCGTACCAGCACTCCACCATCACGCGCAACCAGTGGAAAAACATGACCGGGAGAAGCTATGTCACTTGCATTTTTGGAAGGGTCGATAGCGACTTGAATGGTATGCGCCCGGTCAGCAGCCGATATACCGGTGGTTACGCCTTCACGCGCTTCAATTGACACAGTAAAAGCAGTTTGATGCCGTGATTTATTATCGCGTGCCATAAGATTCAGTTCAAGATTTTCCACCCTCTCATGGGTCATGGACAGGCAAATCAAACCACGACCATATTTTGCCATGAAATTGATAGCAGCAGGCGTTGCAAATTGTGCGGGAATAACCAGATCGCCTTCATTTTCCCGGCTTTCATCATCGACGAGAATGAACATTTTTCCTTCGCGGGCATCGCTGATTATTTCTTCAATGGGAGACAGGGAACCGGAATGTGGCATTTTATAACTTGCGATGAAATTGGTAATAACAGCCCTTATATCAGCAAAACTTGGGGAAAACACAAGAAAATAGTGTTATTTTAGGTTATAGGCAGAGTATTTTTTATGTTATTTGTGAAAGCGAGTATCAAAACCTAGAATAACATAAATATTACATGCAAACAAATGCCCCCCCCCTCAACTTCACAAGTAAAAAACAAGGTTTTACGCTTGTTGAATTAAGTATAGTGCTGGTTATTATTGGCTTACTGGTAGGCGGAGTGTTGGTGGGACGGGATTTGATAGAAGCAGGAAAAATCAGGGCACAAATCACCCAAATAGAAACCATAGAAACAGAAATTAACACGTTCAAACTAAAATATAATTGCCTGCCTGGAGACTGCCCAAATGCTACTGATTTTTTTGGTACTACCACCCCATCTGGAAAGACAATATATAACGGTGATAATAATTACAGAATAAATGGCACAGCTAATAGTGTAGAGTGCCTTTGGGTTACAGGTATAGATAGAGAATTAACACAGATTTTTCTTCATGTTTATCTCTCTGGAATTGGGAAAGACTTTACCATTGGTGACAATGCGGGAGTCAGTCGTGTTGGTGTGGAATATCCATATGCACAATTCGGCAATGGGAGTGGTGTTATTGTCAGTTGTCTGGGGACAACACAGGTAGGATATTGGGAGTACGTCACCCCTGCACCATTTAGACAGGGGAATTTTATAGTTGTGGGGATGGCTAACTATGCTGTGGAATCGCCTGCAGTTCTTTTTGCTACTGGGCAAGGAAGTATTGGCAATGCATGGAATTATGGCTCATTCGGTGGGAATGGACCTGATGCGACAGCAATCGGCATTCCAGCCAATGCTGCTCGTATAATTGATGAAAAAATAGATGATGGCAAACCCAGCACTGGTAAATTTGGTATCATCGCTGGGCAAACCGCCTGCGACAATACCGCAAAATCACGCTCACAAATTGCCCTTCTTACTGCTTATCCAGCTCCATCTGTTAGTTGCAATGCTACCGTTGGAAAGAAGATTAATTAGAGACTTCATCACACAGCAACGAACTTACTTTGCCAACTTAGTCATACAAAAAAGCAAGTACAAAGATAAAATACCGGCATTTTACGTTTATACACAATCTTATTGATGCCGTGATTTATTATCGCGTGCCATAAGATTCAGTTCAAGATTTTCTATTCTCTCATGGGTCATGGACAGGCAAATCCATATTTTGCCATGAAATTGATAGCAGCAGGCGTTGCAAATTGTGCGGAAATAACCAGATCGCCTTCATTTTCACGACTCTCGTCATCGACAAGGATAAACATTTTTCCTTCGCGGGCATCGCTGATTATTTCTTCAATTGGAGACAGGGAACCGGAATGTGGCATTTTATAATTTATAGCTCCTATAATATTATTTGTTTTTCATCAGCATATAGGTAACTGAATCATGCAGCGCATTGAAAGAAGCATCTATTACGTTGGCGGAGATGCCGATAGTATTCCAGATATTGCCCTTGCTGTCGCGCGATTCGATCATAACGCGAGTGATAGCTTTCGTGCCATCCTGCGGGGTGAGGATACGCACTTTATAATCAGTAAGCACTAAATCTTTAAGTCTTGGGAAATGCGCAATCAGGCTTTTACGCAAGGCAGCATCCAGCGCATTTACTGGGCCGTTACCCTCGGCAGCATTGATAGTTTCCTCACCATCTATAGTAAGCTTAACAGTTGCTTCGCAAATATTTTCCAATTTCCCTTTTGCGTTCTGTCTGCGTTCGTCAATAACGCGGAAACTTTCCACCGAAAAATATTCGGGAACAGTTCCGAGGAAACGCCGTGCCAAGAGTTCAAAACTAGCTTCGGCACCTTCATAAGCATAGCCTTGCTTTTCCCGCTGTTTTACTTCATGAACTAATGCGCTTACCTGCTCATCATCGGACTTAACCTTTATGCCAAATTGCGTAAGCCTATCGAGTATATTCGATTTTCCAGCTTTGTCAGAAACCAGAATAGTACGTTTATTTCCAACCAGTTCCGGTTTTATATGTTCATAGCTGGTGGAATCTTTTGCCATTGCCGAAACATGTAAGCCCCCCTTATGGGCAAATGCCGCGCTGCCGACATAAGGCGCATGTTGATTGGACGTGCGGTTGAGGCGGTCGTCAAGCAGGCGCGATAGATGGGTAAGTGAGGCGAGTTTTTCTTCGCTCACGCCAGTTGAAAAACCCATCTTCAGCATTAAATTCGGGATGATGGAAATAAGGTTGGCATTACCACAGCGTTCGCCAATTCCGTTGATTGTACCCTGCACCTGCCGCACCCCTGCCCGCACAGCTGAAAGTGAATTGGCAACAGCATTATCCGTATCATTATGGCAGTGGACACCCAGATTTTTACCAGCAATATGTTTGCTTACTTCAGTTACGATTTCTTCAATCTCAAAAGGTAGTGACCCGCCATTAGTATCGCATAGAACAATCCAGCGTGCGCCAGCACCAAACGCAGCTTTGAGGCAATCAATGGCAAATTCTGGATTCGCTTTATATCCGTCGAAGAAATGCTCGGCGTCATAGAGTGCTTCACGTTTGTTTTTGGCAATATGCTTTATCGAATCCTCAATCATTTTCAGATTCTCAGCTAGCGATATATTCAGGGTCGATTTAATTTGTTTGTCCCAGCTTTTTCCCACCAGACAAATTGATTTCGCACCGCTTTCAAGAAGAGCTGTAAGGGCGGGATCGTTATCCGCGCTGCGCCCACTGCGGCGAGTCATGCCAAATGCCGATAGCTTCGCGCTACGCAGCGTTGGCGGCTGTGCAAAAAACGCATCATCATTGGGATTCGCGCCCGGCCACCCGCCTTCAATATAATCAATACCGATTTTATCCAGCTCGCGGGCGATCGCTTGTTTATCCGCCACGGTAAAATCTACACCGCGTGCCTGCGCGCCATCGCGCAGCGTCGAATCATATAAATAAACTTTTTCTTTTTGGCGTTCTTTGGTCATGGTAATATCAATAATGCTTCTTCCGAATTGTTATTAAATTCATTTATAATTTTTTGATGGGTTAGTAAACAATGCATTATAGCATCTGTTGAAGCATTCCCAATGGCTAATAAAATAACTTTCGGCGGTTTTCCAAATAATGTTGCCATTTGCACAAAATCATTGTCTTTAGAGACTATAACATAGTCGTTTTTTGCACTAAAATCCCATATTTCTTTATCCGATGAGTTTCCCATACCAAGCACGCCAACATGGCTGCTGCCAACCCACACTTCACATAAAGAATTGAGTAGGTAGCGCGATAAATTCTGATCTAGCAGTAATTTCACTTAAAACGCTACTTGATGAATAAGCCGTTCGCGACTCGCAGCAAAGGATAGGCAGCTTTGAATATGCTCCGGTTTAATTTCAGGAAAGTCACGGCAGATCTGTTCCGTTGTCATCCCGGAAGCCATATACTCAAGAACATCACTAACTGTGATACGCGTTCCAGATAAACACGGTTTTCCAGAACGTATAGCTGGGTCAATGGTTATAATATTTTTGAAATTCATGAGGTTTAGGCTAGCATTTATGAGGTTTAATGTCAAGTCCGTGTTTTAATTGCCATTATTATTAATTAATTGTTATTAATAGCATAAATATCCTTTTTTATGTTGAAAAAGCACTTGGTTTAGCGTTCAATGCGAAAATTAAACTATAAACTACAACATCACAATAAATTGAGGATTAAAATCATGGCTGGTGAAATTATTGTTCCTTCGCTCGGTGAATCGGTTTCAGAAGCGACTATCGCTAAATGGTTCAAAAAAGTTGGTGATAATGTTCAGATGGATGAACCGCTGGTTGAGCTGGAAACCGATAAGGTGACGATGGAAGTTAATGCTACTGCCAGCGGTGCTTTGAAATCCATCAATGCAGCAGAAGGAAAAACCGTTGCGGTTGGCGCATTGCTTGGAATTATTGATGTTGGAGCTGCTGGAAATGTTTCTGCACCTAAAGCTCCTGTTTCTGCACCAGTAAATACTCCTGCACCAGCGACTGCTCCAGTCGCTACTGCCCCACAAGCTGGGCCAGCCGCCCGCAAAATGCTCGAAGAAACTGGAATATCAGCTTCTTCTATCGCTGGCACTGGCAAAGACGGTCGCGTTACCAAAGGTGATATAATTTCTACCGCTTCTGCGCCTGCTTCTCCAGCACTCAATACTCGTTCCGAAGAGCGCGTAAAAATGAGCAAGTTGCGTCAGGTAATTGCCAAACGCCTCAAGGAATCACAAAACACCGCGGCGATTCTTACCACTTTCAATGAAATAGACATGAGCAATGTTATTGCCTTGCGCGCTGAATATAAAGATGCGTTTGAGAAAAAACATGGCGTGCGCATGGGGTTCATGTCGCTGTTTGTGAAAGCGGCGGTCAATGCGCTGAAGGAAATTCCAGCGGTGAATGCTGAAATTCAGGGTGATGAACTGCTTTACAAAAACTATTATGATATTGGCGTAGCGGTTGGTACCGAGCAAGGCTTGGTTGTGCCTGTGGTTCGCAATGCAGATCAATTATCACTTGCTGAAATCGAAAAAGAAATTGGTCGCTTAGCAGAAAAAGCCCGCCTTGGAACTCTTGCCATGAGTGATTTATCGGGTGGCACATTTACCGTTTCCAATGGTGGGGTATATGGTTCGCTGATGTCAACGCCGATCATTAACCCACCACAATCTGGTATTCTTGGAATGCACAAAACCGAGGAACGCCCAATCGCAATTAAAGGACAAGTGGTCATCCGCCCAATGATGTATGTAGCACTTTCTTATGATCACCGCATCATTGACGGCAAAGAATCAGTAACTTTCCTTGTAAAAGTTAAAGAAGCGATTGAAGATCCGCGCAGGTTGCTGCTTGGGTTGTAGCTTTGGAGAAATAATATGGGACTATCCTACGGTGAAATAATAATTGGTAATCCGCGCTTGCCAGAGATTGTACCAATGAAGGTGAGCGCGCTGGCGGATACTGGTGCTATTATGCTGTGCATTCCGCCACATATTGCTTTGCAGTTAAAGTTAGAAACTGTAGAAAGTCGTGATGTTACGCTGGCGGATGGTAAGGAGTTATCTGTTCCGTATGTTGGACCTATACAAGTTAGCTTCAAAAACCGTACCTCATTTTCAGGTGCGCTGGTGATGGGTGATGAAGTGTTGCTCGGTGCAATCCAGATGGAAGATATGGATTTGGTCGTTTTCCCAAGAGAACAAAAAATAGATGTAAATCCGCTTAGTCCAAACATGGCAAATAATAAGGTGAAATAATAAAGGAAATAAAATGTCTGAACAATATGATTTAGTAGTTATTGGTGGTGGGCCAGGTGGATATGTAGCGGCGATTCGCGCAGCACAACTTGGTATGAAAGTGGCTTGCGTGGAAAAACGTGGCGCGCTGGGCGGAACCTGCCTTAACGTGGGCTGTATCCCATCAAAAGCTTTGCTTGAATCTTCCGAAAAATTTGAAGATGCTTCGCATAATTTCGCGGCGCACGGCATCAAAGCTAAAATTGACCTCGACCTTAAAACCATGCTTGAGCGCAAGGATAAGGTGGTTTTGGATCTCACCAAAGGTATCGAGGGTCTGTTCAAAAAAAATAAAGTGACTTATGTGGTTGGCACTGCTGCAATTAAATCCGCATCCGAAATAATTGTTGATGGCAAACAAACTATCAACACCAAGCGCATACTTATTGCCACTGGTTCGGAAGTTATGAAACTGCCAGGCGTGGAAATTGACGAAAAGCGTATCGTGTCGTCTACTGGCGCGCTTACACTTGATAAAGTGCCAAGTCACTTGATAGTTGTTGGTGGTGGTGTAATCGGGCTGGAGCTTGGTTCGGTATGGCGCAGGCTCGGTGCAAAAGTAACAGTGGTGGAATTTTTGGACAGCATCGGCGGAGTGATGGACGGTGAGGTTGCCAAGCAATTCCAGCGCATTCTCGAAAAACAAGGAATCAATTTCATGCTGGGCAGCAAAGTGGTTGCCGCTGACAGCAAAGGCAAAAATATTACACTGAGTGTAGAGCCAGCAAAAGGTGGGGCAGCCAGCAAACTCGAAGGCGATGTGGTGCTGGTTTCCATTGGTCGCAAACCATACACTGATGGTTTAGGTTTGGATAAAGTTGGTGTTGCACTTGATAATCGCGGGCGCATTAGCGTGAACAAACATTTTGAAACTAATGTCGCGGGGATTTATGCTATCGGGGATGTAATCGCAGGGCCTATGCTCGCACATAAAGCCGAAGAAGACGGTGTGGCAGCGGTGGAAGGTATGACAGGTCAGAAAACCCACGTTGATTACAATCTGGTGCCGAGCGTAGTTTACACTTGGCCGGAAGTAGCAAGTGTCGGCAAAACCGAGGAAGAATTAAAAGCTGCTAGTGCAAATATAAAAATTGGCAAATTTCCATTCATGGCGAATAGCCGTGGTCGCGCTGTAGGGCAGACTGATGGTTTCGTGAAAATTATTGCTGATGCTGTAACCGACAGAGTGCTGGGCGTACATATAATTGGTCCACACGCAGGAACTTTAATTGCGGAGGCGGTGACCATTATGGAATTTGGTGGTTCGAGTGAGGATATTTTCCGCACCTGCCACGCCCACCCAACACTAAATGAAGCGGTGAAAGAAGCTGCTCTTAATGTACTGGGACGCGCAGTTCATATTTAGTTTCAGGAAAAATAGAAACAAAAAAAGGGAAGGTTTTACCTTCCCTTTTTTTTATTTTGAATTTATTTAATTAACCGAAGCTTAAACCTTTGTCGTTACCAACAGCCGCTGCCAGAACTGGAGCTTTAACTCTATCGACATTATTTGTCTGCCCATCTGCGTTCATAACAGCAAGCTCAGCTGCAGTGGTTTTATAAGCTACTCCACACGCTTTGCAACTACCGCCTACCATATAGTCCAATATGCTCATAAAATCATTCCCCATTTTATAGTGTTTTCTATTTCGTTAGCTTCTTGCTAATCTTGTCTATAGATTAATAATATCTAAAAGCTGGATTAGTAGCAAATGTAAATAATGGGTAAATGTGTAATTTCATCATTCTGTAACCGAATTGTAATAAAACTGTAACAATGGTTAAAATCCTGATTTTTCCTAAAGTTGGGTGCCGCCAACCGTCAAAGAATCCAGCAAAAGCGTGGGTTGCCCTACCCCAACCGGAACCGATTGCCCTGCTTTTCCGCAGGTTCCAATACCGTCATCAAGCACTGTATCATCACCTATTGCCCGTACCTTGGTCAGGCAATCTGGGCCATTGCCTATTAAAGTTACCCCTTTTAAAGGTGACGTTATCCTTCCATTTTCAATAAGATAAGCCTCAGAAGCGGAAAAAACGAACTTCCCAGAGGTTATATCCACCTGCCCGCCCCCCATATGCGCCGTGTAAATCCCACGCTTTACCGAGGCTATTATATCTTCCCGCTTAGCATCTCCGCCCAGCATATAGGTATTGGTCATGCGCGGCATAGGCTGGCAGGCATAGCTTTCACGGCGACCATTGCCGGTTGCGCGCATCCCCATCAGGCGGGCATTAAGCCGATCCTGGATGTATCCAGTCAAAATACCATCTTCAATCAATATGTTGCGGCTACTGGGCGTGCCTTCATCATCAATAGATATAGATCCTCTGCGGTCGGGCAGCGTCCCATCATCAACAACTGTCACGCCTTTGCTTGCCACCTGTTTACCCATAAGACCGGAAAAGGCTGATGTACCTTTACGGTTAAAATCTCCTTCCAGACCATGCCCGATAGCTTCATGCAGCAGCACCCCACACCAACCAGAACCAAGCACCACCTGCATTTCACCGGCAGGAGCAGGAACTGCCTCGAGATTCACCAAAGCCTGACGCAGTGCTTCATCAGCCAGTTTTTTCCAGTTTGCTTCGGTTATATATTGCGCGTAAGCAATACGTCCTCCCGCACCACTCGAACCACTCTCCATCCGACCATTTTGTTCAACTATAACGCTGACATTAAGCCGCACCAACGGACGAATATCGGAAGCAACCTGCCCATCCGGTTTTATTATCATAACCGCCTGCCACTGCCCGGAAAGCGAAGCAGAAACCTGTTTCACCCGCGGTTCACGCTCACGCACATAAGCATCTATCTGTTGCAATAATTCTATTTTACGTTCAAACGCCACTTCCTTCAGCGGATTTATATCCGTGTAAAGCTTAGTATTTGTACCAAATGGCGGGGCTATTTCCGCATTGATATTTTTCTGCCCGTAATTTACCGCCCGCGCTGTATCAACTGCGCGGATTATTGCTGCCTCACTCAAATCTGAGGCATGAGCATAAGCACTGGCTTCACCAAGTACTGAACGCAGACCAAAACCTTGTCCCGTATTAAAACTCGCAGACTTAAGCTTCTGGTCATCAAAAACCAGCGATTCATGCTGACTATACTCAAGGAATAATTCTCCGTCATCCATGCCAAGCAAGCCATTAGAAACGACCGAAGATATACGCGCTTTATCGATGCCTGTACGCGTGAAAAATATCTCATCTATGGTAGGGTTGTGTAACATTTATGCACATGTAATATATATGTTTAACTCTAACTTACAAAAAATCTTGCACATATGGCAAGGAAAGATTACAAAATCGCTAGTTTCAAAAAATATATCATTAAGTCATAGAAGTATAGAGCAATGAAGAAATTATTTTCACTTACAGCTGTCCTTATTGCAAATATGGTATCTGTTGCTAAAGCAGAAGAAAAAATACACGAGGGTCTGCCCAAGCCGTGGCAACTGAACTTTCAGGAAGCGGCAACTCCAGTTATGGAGCAGCTAAATGATATGCATGACATGTTGCTGGTCATGTGCTTTGCTATATCCATCTTTGTTCTTGTCATGCTGGTGTATATATCTGTACGTTTCAGCCGTAAAAGAAATCCTGTTCCAAGTAAAAATTCCCATAACACCAAGCTGGAAATTATCTGGACAACAATCCCGATATTAATTCTGGTTGCAATTGCTATCCCAAGCCTTCGTCTTCACTATTTCATGGAACGGAGCGTGGATGCCGAGATGACGCTTAAAGTTGTTGGTCACCAATGGTACTGGCATTACGAATATCCTGACAATGGCGGCATAAATTTTGACAGCTATATGTTAAAAGATAAGGATTTGAAGTCTGGTGATCACCGGCTTCTGGCGGTAGATAACCGTCTGGTCGTACCTGTCGATACCAAAATACGTGTTTTGATCACCGGCGCAGATGTCATACATGCTTTTGCTGTTCCTGCTTTTGGAATAAAACGTGATGCAATACCAGGCAGGCTCAACGATACATGGTTCAAAGCCACAAAAATTGGTACTTTTTATGGTCAATGCTCCGAACTATGTGGTGTAGGTCATGGTTTCATGCCGATTGTAGTCGATGTCGTTTCCAAAGAAGATTTTGCAAAATGGGTAGAAACCAAAAAGAAAGAGGCCGGCATTGTTGATAAAGTAGAAGCAAGCGTCGCTGAGGACACTGCTTCTAATAACAAAACTTCTAATAACAAAACAAAGAATAAATAAGGAAAATTCCATGACTGATCACGCTCACGATCATACACCAACCGGCTGGCGGCGTTGGCTTTATTCAACCAACCATAAAGACATAGGTATCATGTATCTTATTTTTGCAGTGGTTGCTGGCCTGATTGGAACGGCGTTTTCTGTGCTTCTGCGCATACAGCTTGCTCAACCCGGTGGAACTCTGTTTGGTGACGACTATCAGCTCTATAATGTGGTGCTGACTGCGCACGCGCTTATCATGGTGTTTTTTCTGGTAATGCCCGCGTTGATTGGTGGGTTTGGAAATTATTTAGTGCCGCTGATGATCGGCGCACCTGATATGGCGTTTCCGCGTATGAATAACATAAGTTTCTGGCTATTGGTGCCATCATTTATTTTGCTTATCGCCTCATCCGTGATTGGTGAGGGAGCAGGTACAGGCTGGACACTTTACCCGCCACTTTCGGGTATTGCTTCACAGCCGGGCATGTCGGTTGATTTGGCAATTTTTTCACTGCATCTTGCGGGTATTTCTTCTGTTCTTGGCGCGATTAATTTTATCGTTACCATTTTTAACATGCGTGCACCTGGCATGACTTTATTTAAAATGCCGTTATTCCCTTGGGCAATTTTAGTGACAGTATTTTTATTGCTGCTTGCTGTTCCCGTGCTGGGCGGAGCAATTACCATGCTGCTTACCGATCGTAACTTTGGCAGCAGCTTCTTTAATCCTGCCGGTGGTGGTGATCCAGTGCTGTTCCAGCATTTATTCTGGTTCTTTGGTCATCCGGAAGTTTATATCCTGATCCTGCCTGCATTCGGCATAATCAGTGAGATTGTTTCCACCTTCTCGCGCAAGCCTATTTTTGGCTATCTGGGAATGGTAGTGGCAATGTCTGCGATTGGCTTCCTTGGCTTTATCGTGTGGGCGCATCATATGTTCACAGTTGGCATGACGGCTGATACCACTGCTTACTATATGATCGCTACCATGGTTATTGCCGTTCCCACCGGTGTAAAGATTTTCTCATGGTTGGGAACAATGTGGGGCGGTTCTATAACCTTTGAAACTCCAATGATGTTTGCTCTTGGTTTTATTTTCCTATTCGTGGTTGGTGGTGTTACCGGCGTTGTTCTTGCTAATGCTGCTGTTGATATTCCGATGCAGGACACTTACTACGTAGTAGCACATTTCCATTATGTTATGTCACTTGGTGCAGTATTTGGTATTTTTGCTGGATTCTATTACTGGTTTGGCAAAATGTCAGGTCGGGTTTATCCTGAATGGATGGGAAAGCTGCATTTCTGGACATTCTTTGTCGGTGCAAATCTAACTTTTTTCCCACAACATTTTCTTGGTCTCTCTGGGATGCCCCGTCGTATCCCTGATTATCCAGATGTTTATGCTGGCTGGAATTACGTATCTTCTATTGGTTCATATATCTCTGCTGCTTCAGCTATAATGTTTATATTTATAGTATTCTATACACTGAAATTTGGCAAAAAATGCCCACCTAAACAGTGGGACGGTGGCACGACAATCGAGTGGGATCTGCCTTCACCACCGGCGTTCCACAGCTTTGATAAACTGCCAATAGTTAAGTAGGATTACAGATGACGGATAACGGATGACAAGTTTATGAATACTACAGCTACTTCGTCACCCGTCATCTGCCATCCGTCATCCGTTCGTGACTTCATCACCCTGCTAAAGCCTGGTGTAATGTCACTGGTAGTATTTACCGGACTCGCTGGCATGCTGCTTCCACTAATTAGTGGAATAGGGCATATAAACCTGTTCCAGCAATTAATTACGCTTCTATGCATAGCCCTTGGCTCAGGTGCCGGTGCTGCTATGAATATGTGGTATGACCGCGATATTGACGCGGTAATGAACCGCACCAGAAACCGCCCGGTTCCTGCCGGTCGTATTGCCCCTGATGATGCTCTGGCTTTTGGTCTATTTCTTTCTGCCCTTTCCGTAATGCTTATGGGCCTCGCCCTCAATTGGGTAGCAGCTTTCCTTCTGGCTTTTGCCATATTCTTTTATGTGGCGATTTATACTATGTGGCTAAAACGTAGCACTCCACAAAACATAGTGATTGGCGGAGCTGCCGGAGCTTTTCCGCCAATGATTGGCTGGGCAGCAGTCACCGGTGATATAACTCTTCACTCATTGCTGTTATTCATGATTATTTTTCTGTGGACACCGCCTCATTTCTGGGCATTGGCATTATATAAAAACGCTGACTATACCAAGGCCGGAATACCAATGATGCCGGTAGTTGCCGGAGCAAAATCTACTAAACTTCAGATGCTTTTTTATACCTATATCCTTACTTTATGCACATTGTTACTACCGGTTTTTGGCATGGCTGGTGGTTTATATAGCGTTTGTGCATTAGTTTTAGATGCAGCTTTTTTATATTACGTACATAAAGTTTTAACTGATTCCAGTGATAAATGGTCACGTAAAACATTTATGTTTTCTATTGTGTATTTATTTGCATTATTCACTATTATGGTGGTGGATAGTATATTTTTATACTATTGATATACCCATTCCAACTGAAGAGTTGGGATGGGTATATGAAAATCGAGACCGAAAGTCCGATTTTCCGCCGCGTAGCGAGCGTACGCACTTCAAGAATTCCCAATTCTTGAGGTGCAAAAGGTATATTATACATTTGATTGGCAAGAAGGAGGTTAGGCACATGGAACACAATGCGAATCTGGATAAAGTGCAGCTTATATCCGATTTCTCGCAGCAGACAGTTTACCTGATGGGTAGCTCATTTGTCCTTGGCAGTATGTTTACTTTATTCATACTGCTGGTGCTTGATTGGGTTCGTCGCGATAAAAATGAAAAATAATCCGCAAAAAAATAAGAATATGGCACTCCTTGTAGTGCTTTTGCTTATAATTGCATTGCTTTATGCAATCACCATTATGCGATTAGGAAGCAGTTAGAATATAGTAATTTGAGAAAAACTTCAAACTCTGAACTTCAAACTCTATGCTGAATATATGATTGTTTTTAGTAAATCCGCCGCCTTCACTCTAATTGAGCTATCTATAGTCCTTATAATTATTGGATTAGTTATTGGCGGAACTCTTGTAGGCAAAGATCTAATAAAAGCATCTGAACTACGCTCTGTTATAAGCGATATAGATAAATATAAAACCGCAGTTAATGTTTTTAGGCTTAAATACAATGCCATACCTGGCGATATGAGTGATGCCACCAGTATCTGGGGAGCAAGTGCAGTTTGTAATTGGGGTAAGAATACAGATGAAAAAACCTGTAATGGTAATGGAGATGGAATAATTGGTGCGCCAACAAACTCTGACTTTTCTAATGCAAGTTATACTTATGAATATTACAGCTTTTGGCAACATCTTTCCAATGCTAATCTAGTAAATGGGAAATTTACAGGAGGGGGTGCATTGGGAACAGGGGATTATGGGGTTGCAGAAACAGGAATTAATGTACCAAAAATTTTTGCCAATGGCTGCATGAATATACTGCGTTGGCAGGATACACCAGGTTTTGCTACTTATTATCAATTGCCCTATAAAACGTTGCTTTATATTGGTAGCCCTATCGCGGGTGACGTTTGTTATGCCCCATTGTTTACCCCTACGGATGCATTATTTATTGATACCAAAATTGATAATGGCTTACCAGGGTCTGGTAGTATTGTTACCTTGACACCTAATTGGGCTGAAACAGCAAATTGTGCAACATCACTAGATCCAGATTTGGCGACTTATAAGATTAGCAATACCTCTATCGCTTGCTCATTATTAGTTAGAAAATTTGCTAATTGATGGATTAACCATATCCATATAAATTTGTTCCATTCTTTTTCAGCCATACCCGCTCCTCTTTAAATTCCGGATGAAGCTGCTCTACCAGCTTCCAGAAAGCAGGGCTATGATTATGCTCACGGATATGCGCCACTTCATGCGCCACCACATACGACATCACCTCATAAGGGGCAAAAACCAACCGCCAGGAAAATGATAGATTGCCTCCATAACTGCAACTTCCCCAATGCGAAGAAGCATCGCGCAATGATATAGCTTTGATTTTTACACCTAACTGTGCCGAATATTCTTCTGCAAGAGAAATAATTTCTGATTTCAATCTTTGAACCAGCCAATCCCTTACCCGTCGCGGCATAAATTCCACATCCCCATATACATATAATACATCACCATTTTCGCTGGCAAGACCGCGCCCACCAACATGCTTTAACTCTATATTATTTCCCAGCACCGGTATTAATGCTCCATCGACAAAATAGATAATGTTGGAATGTTCATTGATTTGTTTTAAAATCCATTCGCGTTTTTCATTTACAAAATGTAATCCTTGCTTAATACTTGCCGCCTGAGGTAATGTCAGGCTTAAGGATTTTTGCAGTGGCTGGTAACGAACAATTAACCTGCGCGAACTGCGTAATTTTTTAATTTTTATAGGTAGGCGAATTTCGCCTAAATCGATGAAGTGACTGTTATACCGATTTGCTTTTAAATTGGTATCAAAATTGTTGCCGAAAGCGGCAATTTTGCCCTGCGTAGCAAGCATAATGCAATCTTTAGATTGCGAAATGGTATTAGATAGCGGTTTCATAGTTAGGTATATATGCGGTTCAGTCCAAGTTTAATAGAGCGTTTAAGGTCTCACTTTTTAATATCAGAAGTGATAGGCAAACGTATGTCCATCAAAAAGCATGGGCGAGAATATCATGGTCTATGTCCTTTCCATAATGAAAAAAGTCCATCCTTTACCGTAAACGATGAAAAAGGTTTTTTCCATTGCTTTGGCTGCGCTGCACATGGTGATGCAATAGAATTTGTAAGACGCTTTGACCGCCTGTCATATCCTGAAGCGGTAGAAAATATTGCAAGAGAAGCGGGAATTGAAATAGCCAAACAATCACCTGCAGAACAATATAAGATCGAGCAGGAAAAGAACCTGTTTGACGTTCTGGAAGCAGCCTGCCAGTGGTTTGAAAAGCGGTTTCGTGCGCCGGAAGGTATTCATGCTAAAGACTACATAGACAACAGGGGAGTACGCCCGGAAACCATAATTAATTTTCGTATCGGTTACGCACCTGAGGAAAGATCTGCACTGCATAAGCATTTAACCCAATCCGGATTCCCGCAAAAAATGCAGGAAGAAGCCGGGCTTATATTTGTCGCAGAAAATGGCTCTGTATATGACCGCTTCCGTGGCAGATTAATTTTCCCCATCCGGAACACCTCTGGTAAGGTGGTAGCTTTCGGCGGCAGATTATTATCCACCAACCAGAGCAACAAAAGCCTGCCAAAATACCTGAATTCACCAGAAACAGCTTTATTCAAAAAAGGTGAGATGTTGTTCAATCTTGATCAGGCCAAACGCCCTGCCCGTGACAACAACATGATAGTGGTTATGGAAGGCTATATGGATGTGGTAATGAGTGCGCAATCGGGAATCTCCTATGGAGTAGCTACCCTTGGCACAGCAGTTACTCCCGAACATCTGCGCCTGCTGTGGCAGCTCGCCAAGGAGCCGGTTATCTGTCTTGATGGAGATGCTGCCGGCAAACGCGCCATGCTGCGCTCAGCAGAAATTGTACTGCCTCTGCTTAAACCTGGCTATTCACTACGCTACGCTGTACTCCCCCAAGGAGAAGATCCTGACACTTATGTCCAGAAACATGGCAAGGCAAGTTTTGAAAAAATTCTCCTTTCTTCTCGTCGCTTATCACAGATTTTATGGGATGCCATGGTGCCGCAATATAAGCTGGATCTGCCCGAAGGAAAAGCTGCTTTAGACGATGCTTGCAAAAAACTGGCGGCAAAAATAACCGATGACACTGTACGCCAACACTACCTCAATTATTTCCGCAACCAGCTTCGTACATACTCAGCAATACCAGTCAATAATAAGTCGGAAGGCAAAAAACAGAAGCCAGAAAACAAAAATCAGGCGCAGATACGCTCGCCACATGTTGAATATATGATTGTGCAGCATCACTCAGCAACTCTAGAAATAGTAGCCGGACATTTGCTGAACATACTGCTTAAATTTCCTGAGCTTCTTCATAAAAGTCAGGTGGAAGAAACCCTGTCACGCATTGATATTAAAACCGCAAATCTCAACCTGTTGCGTAATGCATTATTGGACGCAGCCAATAAAGCTGACATTGATAATCGGGAATTATTTGCGGACTATATACAGCAACAGCTGGGGGGTAAGCAGATTTCTGATATTTTTCCAGAAAATCTGAAACTGCCATACCAGGAAACATTAACAGGAACCGATGCCACACTATTATGGAGCGAGGCTGTAGACACTTATGAGATAGCACATCTTGAGAACGAATTTAAAGAATTACAGGAATGTATCAGCGGGACAATGAATGAAGATGATTACAAGCGTATGCTTGAATTGCAAAATGCCGTACAGCAAGCTAGAGCCCGCCGCAGGTTCGCCCCAACCGAGACAGACGTCGCTTGATTGAGTTAGACCCAACATGCTCTATGCATATAACTCACTGTTTTATATCATTTTATAAATAAATTCTTCAGTTTAACCGGCATAAACATTTGTGCCAGATCATCTTCTTTTGAGAAAACTATTGAAATTTATAAAAAAAGCCTTATCTCTAGGCTGTTTATGCAGCGCGCAAGAAAATCAAGAGAATTTATTATCATTATGTAATCTGTTAATCAGTTAGTCATTATTTTGCTAAACCCCCGACTGGATAGCACTCAGGAGATATTATGTGGTGGTGGTGGTTGGATAAAAAAGACAAAAAAGGCGGTGAACCCGATATGAGCAAAAACCAAAACAAGAAACAGAAAGCAGTAAAGAAAGCTGCTTCCAAAAAAACTGTAAAAACTTCACAGAAAGATGTTAGAAGCAAATCTACAAAACCAGCTGCAAAGCCTAAAGCCAATAGTGCAAAGCCGAAGCAAAAAGTCAACAATAAATCTGTTGCAAAGAAAATTGTTTCTAAAAAATCTGTGCCTGCAAAAGCTGTTAGCAAAAAAAATATAGTAAGCAAAGCAGGAAAAGCCTTGAAACCTGTAGCAAAAACGCTATTAAAGTCCACTGCTCCTAAAAAATTTGTGCCTGAAAGAAGTATTGTCAAATCAAAAGCAGCCAATTCAGTCGATAGAAACAATGCGAGCAAAACCACTACAAAAGAAACAAAATCTAACAAACTGTTACCTGAGAAGAAATTAGCATCCCCAATGAGCAACAAAAATAAATCGAACGACCCGAAGACAAAAGGATCGGCAGAACCAAAACTCAAGGAACAAAAAAGCAAAGAAGTTAAGCAACTAAGCAAAGAAGATTTACAACAGGCCGTTGTTCGCAAATTATTATCAATGGGTAAGGCACGTGGCTTTATAACTTATGATGAGCTTAATGCTGTTTTACCATCGGATGAGTTTTCACCAGAAGCAATAGATGCGGCGATCAGCGCACTCGCACAGGCTGATATAAATGTGGTAGAAGAAGATGCGGCAACCGAGCCGTCAGAAAATCAGGAAGGAACTGATGTTGCAGAAGAAATAGAAAATGTCGGCAGATCTGATGACCCCGTACGTATGTATCTAAGGGAAATGGGCAATGTCGAACTTTTATCGCGTGAAGGCGAAATTGAGATTGCCAAACGTATTGAATCTGGTCGCGAAGTTGTTATCAGTGCCCTTTGCGAATGCCCGATGGTTATGAAGGAAATACTTTCCTGGCGTGATGAGCTTGATTCCGGAACTATTTTACTACGCGATATTATTGATCTGGACGCAACTTATGGTGCAGGCAATGAAAATGGTGAATTCACCGGTGGCGTTATGCCTGACATCATTGCTCCTTCCAAAGCAATTCCTGTAGATGATGATGAGGAAGAAGAAGAAGAAGAAGCAAGCGACGAAGATAGTGATGAAGAAGATTCAGAAGAAGAATCAACTGGCTCCGATGAAAGCGAAGAAGATGAAGATGATGGTTCCGTTTCACTTATTGCAATGGAAAATGCTCTTAAGCCACAAATTCTGGAAACACTCGACCAGTTCGCCAAAATAAGCAAAAAAATGCGCGTTCTTCAGGAAAAGCGCATGAACAAATCTTTTGGCGATGGAAAATACAGCAAAGAAGATGAAAAAAATTACCAGAAATTGCATCGTGATCTGGTAGAATTAATGCTCGGCGTACGCTTTACCATTTTGCGCGTGGAAAGCCTTATCCTGAAACTTTATGACATCAACAAGCAATTAATGACTCTGGAAGGGCGTTTGCTGCGTCTTGCCGAACATCGCAAAGTCAATCGCAAATTATTTCTGGAAAGCTATATAGGTAATGAACTTTCTCCAGAATGGTTGCCAACCATCAGCAAACGTACCGATAAAGGCTGGAAAGAATTCGTAACCAAAGACGCTACCGAGATTGATGAAATCCGCGGAGAGATTGCAAAAATTGCTGGCTCGGCCGGGCTTGATATTGGTGAATTCAAGCGTATGATTATGGCTGTGCAAAAAGGCGAGCGCGAAACCAACCGCGCTAAAAAAGAAATGATTGAAGCCAATCTGCGCCTGGTTATTTCCATAGCCAAGAAATACACCAACCGTGGGCTGCAATTCTTGGATCTTATTCAAGAAGGTAATATTGGTCTGATGAAAGCGGTTGATAAATTTGAATATCGCCGTGGATATAAATTCTCGACTTATGCAACATGGTGGATTCGTCAGGCTATCACCCGCTCTATCGCCGATCAGGCACGCACTATCCGCATCCCTGTTCACATGATTGAAACTATTAATAAAATCGTTCGCACCTCGCGTCAGATGCTGCATGAAATCGGGCGTGAACCAACCCCTGAAGAACTTGCGGAACGTCTGGTTATGCCACTTGATAAAGTTCGCAAGGTGATGAAAATCGCTAAAGAGCCAGTATCGCTGGAAACGCCGATTGGTGACGAGGAAGATTCACATCTCGGCGATTTCATCGAAGACAAAAACGCTGTATTACCACTTGATGCTGCTATCCAGTCAAATTTACGCGAAACTACCACGCGGATATTAGCGTCACTCACCCCGCGTGAAGAACGGGTTCTACGTATGCGTTTCGGTATCGGAATGAATACCGACCACACTCTTGAAGAAGTAGGACAGCAATTTTCTGTCACCCGTGAACGTATCCGCCAGATTGAGGCAAAGGCTCTGCGTAAATTAAAACATCCGTCACGTTCAAGGAAACTCCGCAGCTTTTTGGATTATTGATATTTATGACCATAACAACCAGACTTTATACTTATTTCAACGGTGAGCTAGTCGGTGAAGATGAATTCGGTAACCGCTATTATACTGAAAAAAAACAACCAAAATCTGGCAAGGTTAAACGCTGGGTAGTGTATAAGGGTATAGCTGAACCGAGCAAGATTCCAGCGCAATGGTTCAGCTGGATGCATTATATAAATGATGCCGTGCCAAAAAATTCTGATAAAAAGCATTCATGGGAAAAGCCGCATCTTCCTAATTTAACCGGAACAAAAAATGCTTATGCCCCCGCCGGCTCGCTACGAGAAGCCGGTATTCATGACAGAACCACCGCTGACTATGAAGCGTGGGCTCCCAAGTAAAATAGATATCTGAAGGAAGCATTAGGCAGAAAAACACCCTATGCAACTTGATATACTCATTCCAACTGAAGAGTTGGGATGGGTATATGAAAATCGAGACCGAAAATCCGATTTTACACCGCGTAGCGAGCGTACGCACTTCAAGAATTCCTAATTCTTGGGGTGCAAAAGGTATATCCTGTTTAAGCGAAATAAAATTGCCGGTAGATTTTTCTATTTTATATGGCTATATTCCATAAAAATTCTAACTAGGAAAAACTATGCAGAAAAATATTATTGAAACTTTAATGGGTGCGGTGGTTCTTGTTGTTGCTGGCGTATTCTTTGCCTTTGCCTATAAAGGCAGCGGAATGCAAATTGAATCCGGTTATATGGTGAAGGCTAATTTCACCAACGCTTCCGGAATTGCTCTTGGCAGTGATATCCGTATCGGTGGAATAAAAATCGGAACAGTTTCCGACCTGACGCTTGATGCAAATAGCTATGAAGCAGTAATTTCCATGCAGATTCGCAGCACAACCCAGCTCCCTAAAGATTCTTCTGCATCAGTTGTAAGCAGTGGCTTGCTTGGTGAAAAATACATTCAGATTACACCGGGTGGCGATGAAGCCATGCTGGCGAACGGTGAGAAAATTGAATTTACGCAATCGGCAATTAATCTGGAAGAAATGATCGGAAAATTCATGTTTAGCGGTGGCGGTGTTGATAAAAACAAAGACACTGCTACGCCATAATAATATATGCCAGTTGCAGCTTTTCTCCAGCTTACTGCAATACTCAGTATTTTAGCCGTGGTTTTTCCAGCTTGTGCAATTGCTGCAAGCAATGAGCTGGAATTGGATATTCCTGCCGGCGAATCTTCTGAAGAAGAAGTTTTGGAAAGCCTCCCTGTTGAAACTCTGGAAAATCCAGCTCCGGAAAGGAAAGCTATTCCCGGAAATGCAAAAGAACTCCGGAACGCTGCGATTGAAAAAAACAAAGCCGCAGAACCGCCTACAATTATTGATAATCCGGAAGAATCTAATATGCTGGTGTTACAAGGCTTGAATAAAGTTATGGGAAGGGTTTCTACAATGGAGATTCCCTTAGGTGCTATGATGCGCTTTGAGAATCTGGAAATAATAGCGAGAAAATGCTGGAAATCACCTCCTGAAGAACGTCCGGAAAATGCCTCACTGCTGGAGATACTGGAAGTAAAAGCCGGTGAAGAACCGAAAGAAATTTTTCTGGGATGGATGTTTTCTTCCAGTCCCGGGCTTTCTGCATTGGAACATCCAGTTTATGATGTCACAGTATTATCCTGCGAATACCGCAAAGACATAGAAATCAATTAAAATAAGCTTTGGCACTAGTTCCTACTGCTTCACTTATATTAGCAAATCCGTCCCGCGCAAGAAACTCCGGCAATTTATCATTAATCCTGCGAACCAGACCAAATCCCTGATATACCAAAGCACTATAAATCTGCACCAAAGAAGCTCCCGCCTGAATTTTGGCATAAGCATCTTCCGGCGAAGCAACTCCACCAACTCCAATTATGGGAATTTTCCCAGCAGTAAGCCTATACATTTCCGAAAGTATTTTAGTCGATAGTGTAAATAACGGTGTACCGCTTAAACCACCCTCTTCGCTTGAATTCTGCTGGGAAATAAGAACCGGTCGGGAAATTGTTGTATTACTAATAATAAGCCCGTCTATCCCATTCAATAAAACATTTTCGGCAATGTTTTCGCATTCTTCTCCATTAGTATCCGGTGCTATTTTAAGGAACATCGGAACTCGTTTTCTGTGTTTTAATATTGCATCACTACGTGCTTTCGACAATTCAGTAAGCAATTCACCGAGAGCCTCATTTTTCTGTAAATCGCGTAGCCCCTTAGTGTTAGGCGAAGAAATATTAACCGTCACATAGTCGGCATATGGATAAACCGCCTGCAGACCACGCACATAATCTTCGCTGGCATTTTTTGTGTCTTTATTTTTTCCTATATTAGCCCCGGCAATACCTAATGCTGGATCACGTCCGGCAAATTCTTTTACAAAAGCCTCAAGCCCATTATTATTAAAACCAAGCCGGTTAATTATCGCCCTATCCTCACTTAAACGAAAAATCCTTGGTTTGGGATTGCCTGATTGTGGAAATGGAGTAACTGTTCCCGCTTCCACAAAGCCAAACCCTTGTTTAAGAAGAGAATTTACCGCCACTGCATTTTTATCAAATCCGGCAGCAAGCCCCACTGGGTTTTCAAACGTAAGTCCCAATATATTTTGCGAAAGCTCTGGATATATTCTGGTTTTGGCAGATGGCAATAAACCACGGCGCAAAGCGCAGACAGCAAAATTATGGGCTGTTTCCGCAGGAAGCGCATGCAAAAACGGCTTTGCCAAAGTAAAAATATCGAACATAGCTATTCTCAGACTAATCTAATTTTATTCGATTCTACTCAGTTGCGGTAAAAATGGAAATTATTTGTTTGGCATCATCCTGTGACATATTTATTTTTTTTCCTGAAGCTGATTTCACCGCATAATCAGACGGTAATTCTCTGATATTATTATCCATTAAAGTATTTTTACCAGCATTTTTTACAATGGCAGCAGCTACGCTATTTTTCTCAGAACGTATAGCCATTGGATAACGAGTCTGCGTAATCGGAAAAAATTTTGCTGGTGCCTGACTAACTGTACGCTGCGTATTTAAATTAGTTTTTGGCGGAGGAAGCGGCATGAATCGGCGCGACTGAACATAAGCTGACTCAGACGCTATAGCATTAGCAGTTACGAGCAATTGCAATATCAGGACAACCAGCAGCCGCACAAACCTTCTCCATAACTTGACGCCAATCTTTTGATTGCAATTACTGTGCCAGTTTTTTAAAAAATATATGGAAGCCAAGTGATTTTATTGTTTTTTTTAACTTAATCATCGTGTACAAGATATAGTTGTGTGTAAAAAATTATTACTTCTAGTGTGAATGTTATAGAAACCGTATGATGTATAAAGCACTACATATTGACCGCAAAATGTTGAATTTATTTGTCATCTGTGGCAGTGTATTCGTGTCTTCTTCTCATATTTCATATGCTAGTAATAGTAGCCCCGGATCTGCTCCTTTACAAGTCTACATCCCTAATCCATCTACATTTATCAGCCGCTTCTCCACTGATAAAATGGAGTATAACACGGATGAAAATATTTTCTCGGCAAAAGGCAATGTAGAAGTTCATCAGGATAAAAACGTCCTGAAGGCTGATCTCATAGAATACGACCAAAGGAAAAACAGGCTTCGCGCACTCGGTAACGTGACAATACTGAGTCCCAATGGAAAAGTTGCATTTTTTGATAAGCTGGAGCTTAAGAATGGAATCAAGGAAGCCATTATCAATAAATTAAAAGCTCAAATGATAGATAATGATACATTCATGGCTGCTGAAGAAAGAAAGCCCAGCGGACACATGGTGAATTATGCTGCCAGCGACAGAAAAAAATCTTTAGTCGACAAGATGTTCACCTATCTGAACCCTGATTTCCTGACTGCCAGCAATACCGAAGATGATGCGGAACGTTTGGCAAGTCTTGCCCCTGCTGCCGGTGATAATGTTGCAACTCTCGACAATAATCCGGTGATCGGAAACATTCCTCTTATTGAATTACCGGATGGAAAAACACCAGCAACAAAGCAGGCCGAGCCGACAACACCTGTATCCATCGCAACAGCTTCTGTCGCCACGAAAGAAACAGGGTCAGGTGCAGAACAGGCTAAGCTTGCAAATGTGCCACCGCCAATACCAGCTATTACACCTCTAATTTCTTTGCCAGAAGAAGCCTCAAAAGAGGTCGAAAAGAAAAAAAATGATGAACAGAAAGCGATAGAAAATATAATAACCAAAGGTACGGCAGAAGAAACTATAAAAAAATCAGAAGAAAACAGCGAGAAAGAAGCTGAAGTCAAGCCTGCAGCAAAAACTGAAGAAAATAAATCAGTAAAGAAAGAGAATAATCCTCAGAAAAATGCAGACACGAGTAATACAAAAAAACCTGAATCCACTGAAAAAATTAAAGAAAAAGAAGTGGCAGTCGAGAAACCTGCTGAAAAACTTGCTGTAGAACAATCTTCATCAGAACCGGAAGAATCGCTATCTCCTAAAAGCCGTGAATTGTTAAGTAAAATAAAACTTCCAGCAAAACCAGGAAAAGATAACTCTACTAATCCATTTAAAATCGAACGCTCTCACGATATGCAGGACTTATTTAAAGGTAATGAGTCTGCTGTATCTGGGGCTTCTGAAGCTTTGGGAGTTAAGGTTGATAAGAAAATGCCCTATCAGGTAAATACAGATTATGAGCTGGAAAAAGCTTATAGTGCTACAATTTCCGGACAAAATGAAGCGGCTATAGCAACTTATCAGGGTATACTTGATAATTCTCCAAACAATACTCAGGCTTTATTTGGTCTGGCAACATTATATCACCGGGCAAGACAACTTGACAAAGCTCGTCATTTATATGGTCGCTTGTTATCAATAGACCCAGATCACCGTGACGGGTTTAACAATTTCCTTGTATTGCTTGCCGATGAAGCACCACGTGAGGCTCTGGGCGAGATGGAAAAGCTGGAAGCAAAAAATCCGGGCTTCAGTACCATTCCAGCCCAAATTGCTGTCATTTATCAAAAATTAGGAGATTATGACAAGGCAACCGACAAAATGTTCCGTGCTGTTGCTCTCTCACCGGAAAATCTTACCTATCGCTATAACTTAGCTATCATGCTGGATAAACAGAAGAATTATGATGAAGCAACAAAACTTTACAAACAATTGGTTGAAGCTTCTGACCGCGGAGAAAAAATTCCAGGAAATATTAGCAATATTCAGCAAAGATTAACCTTTATTAGCTCTAATAGACCGTAAGCCACATGGAATTATTTAAATCCCTGATTTGGCTTTAAGTCATTTTAGGAGGTTTTCGTGGAAATTACTGACCTGTTGATTTTTACCCAGAAAAACAAAGCCTCCGACTTGCATTTATCTGCCGGTAGTCCACCAATTTTGCGTATTAACGGCGATATGACTCCTTATAAGGGCGATTCCCTATCTGCCGAAGATATTAAACAGATGCTCTATTCTATCATGACCGAACAACAAAGGGCAGAATATGAACGCGATCTGGATCTGGATTTTGCCATTTCTTTTGGTAAAGACTTACGTTTTCGTGTGAATGCATTTAACACTCTAAACGGTGCAGCAGCAGTACTCAGAAATATCCCAAACCGGATACTGAGTCTGGAAGAGTTAAACGCTCCAGAAATTCTAAAAAAATTATGCGGTCTGCATAAAGGTCTTATTCTGGTTACTGGTCCAACCGGTTCAGGTAAGTCGACCACTCTTGCCGCCATGATAAACCATATAAATACTAATGATGCCAAGCATATCATAACTATTGAGGATCCAGTGGAGTTTATCCACGCTTCCAAAAAATCTTTAATCAACCAGCGTGAAGTTGGAAGGAATACCCGTTCCTTTACCAAAGCCCTGCGTAGTGCCCTGCGTGAAGACCCTGACGTTATTCTGGTTGGCGAGTTGCGTGATATGGAAACAATCCAGCTGGCATTAACCGCTGCCGAAACCGGACACTTGGTGATGGGAACACTGCATACTAACTCCGCCCCTAAAACTATTGACCGTATTATCGACGTATTCCCTGCCGCCGATAAGGAAATGGTACGCGCCATGCTTTCCATATCATTAGAAGCGGTAATTACGCAAACACTCCTCAAAAGCAAGGAGGGTGGCAGAGTCCCGGCCCATGAAATCATGCTGGGAACACCTGCTGTGCGCAACCTTATCCGCGAAGCCCGCATCTCACAACTTTATTCTTTAATTCAAATGGGTTCTAAAATTGGCATGACCACTATGAAGGATTGCATCTATGGTCTTCTTAATCAGAATATAATATCGGAAGAAACAGCACGCTCTGCCCTAAGTACCAGTACATCCGATGATTCAGAAAATTTAATGGAACGCGCCAGCAAATCTGGTGATCATACCGGTAACAATACTATCAGAAATAAACAAAGTGGGTTTTAAATGCCTATTCAAATAAATTCAATACTTGCAGATTTTCTGCAAAACAATGCTTCGGATTGCTACCTGACAGTTGGTGCGCCTCCAGGCTTCCGCTTCGGAAATAAAATTGAGAATCTCTCTGAAGAACGCCTGACTCAAAATGATATGGACGTTATACTTAAAGAGTTACTAACTGAAGAGGCAATATTAGAATTTGAATCAACCCTTGAATATAATACCGCTATAGTATGGAACGAAGCCCGTTTCAGGATGAATATATTCCGTCAACGCAAACAAATAGGTATTGTTTTACGCCGTATCCGCACTGATATTCCTACAATAGAAAATTTGGATCTGCCGAAAATATATGGTGATCTGGTTTTAGAAAAGCGAGGGTTAATATTACTGGTTGGCGCAACTGGCTCAGGCAAATCAACATCTCTTGCCTCAATACTTGAACATCGGAATATTAACGGCAATGGTCATATTGTAACTATTGAAGACCCCATCGAATTTGTCCACGAACATAATAAATGCATATTCACTCAGCGTGATGTCGGTATCGACACTTATTCTTTTGGAATCGCCCTTAAAAACACCTTGCGCCAATCTCCTGATGTTATCGTCATCGGTGAAATACGCGACCGCGAAACAATGGAACATGCTCTAGTTTTCTCAGAAACCGGACATTTGTGTATCGCAACCCTGCACGCTAACAATGCCAATCAAGCTATTGAGCGCGTGTTAAATTTCTTTCCGGAGGAAAAACATAAGCAAATTTCATTGAATTTATCTCTTAATCTAAAAGCCATTCTTTCACAACGTCTGATTTTAAACAGGCATGGAGAACGTAGCATTGCTGTTGAAATACTGCTTAATATTGGAATAATACGTGATTTAATCGCCGAAGGTCGTATCAAGGAAATTCGTGAACATATTGAAAAAGGGAACGATTCTGGAATGCAGACTTTTGAGCAGGCGTTGTTTGTGTTATACACTAGTGGCATTATTACTGAGCAGGTGGCAATAGCTGAGTCGGATAATCCAGCAAATCTGCGCCTTATTATCAAGCAATATGAAATGGGAAAATCTATGGGTGGTTCCAGATTAATCTCTCCGATGTCATTAGATGTTAAGGAAAAACCACAATTCTAAGCACTACTATAACAATTCCAAATAAGAACTATACAGTTCTTGTTTGAAGATACGCTGCCTACGGCGCGGACCCGAAGGGCGGCGAAGCCAATATCGGTCTTTCAAACTCGATTTTCATAGTCTTTATGTATAATTCTTATGCATAACGACTATAGATTTTTAATCCCACTTTGTGATGGTATAAAATATACAGTTATGACAAGAATCCTATTCGATATGCACGATTTTTTCAAACAAGCGGTTATTAAGGCCGGTAATCTCCTCAATTATAAAGGGCATGGTAAGCACCAGCACCAGAAGCATGGCGAGAACTTTTGGCACGAAAGTAAGCGTTGCTTCCTGAATCTGGGTTAGTGCCTGTATCACCGCTATTATAAGGCCAACCACCAGAGCCGTAATCATCACCGGTGCTGATATAATCACCAAAACATATATACCGTCACGGATTACTTCCAATACCTCAGCAGTTTCCATTGTAACTCCATCAAACTAATTTATAACTTCTAAACTCGCTCCTGCAAAAAGCGCGAGGGATGGAGTTTACATCGGCATCCGGATTATGTCCTGATACGCACCTATAACCTTGTCACGCACCGCAATTACTGTATTTAATGACAACTCAGCATTGGTAATCGCAGTAACCAAATCCGACAAGTCAACTTTTCCGGTGAGTGCTTCCATTTTCACTCCCTCAGTTTTATACTGGGTATCAATGGCATTCTGCAAGCCATCTTTCAGCATGTTGGAAAAGGATGATTTATTTGTTTCATCCTGCGCCGCAGAATCAACTATATCATTTTGTAATTTAAGCTGGCTGCGATAGGCATTAGCTGCCGATAATGCATTTATACTCATTTCTTATCTTCCTATCTCTAATTTTATCTTAATAAATCAAGCGTCCGCGAAAGCATGGATTTGGATACTTCAATCACATTCAAATTCGCCTCATAGCCTCTTCTTGCTTCACGCATATCCATCATTTCCACTATGCTTGTTACATTAGGGTAAAGCACGTAGCCTTTTTCATCCGCTGCCGGATGGGTAGGATCATATTTTTTCTGAAATTCTGACATATCGGGCTTACGGCTGGTGACTTTGACCGTGTTGATGCCGAGATCTTTATCAAGCATATTCTGAAAAATAACTACTTTACGGCGATATGGCAATTCGTCCGGCGTTCTGCCTGTCGAATCAACATTGGCGATATTTTCCGCAACCACGCGCAGACGGTCACCTTGTGCTTTCATCCCGGAAGAAGCAATAGCCAGAGCATCTGATAACTGCATAATTCACCCCTTCTATAGTTATTCCAAATAAGAACTACCCGTTATTTTTACCAATAGCCGTTTTAAACATATCAACCGATTTTCGGTATATATTCAGAACTTTCTGGTACTCAGCCTGATTCTCAGCAACCTTTGCCATTTCTTCTTCAATCACCACATTATTACCATTGGGATTACGCTCATAAGTAGAATCACGCTTTATAAGCTGTGAACTGTTAGAAGAACCACCAAGGCCTAAGAAATGCTTTTCATTGGTAGCTTTTAATTGCAACTTACCACTCGCATTAGAAACCATCTTTTTGAAATTTGGAGTTTGTATATCCCGCGCCTGATAATCAGGAGTATCGGCATTAGCTATATTCTGGGCAAGTACGCTCTGTCGCTGCGACATATAAGCCAGCTTAGACTTCATCAAGCCAAATAAAGGTATAGAGCCAAAATCCACAATTTCTCCTAAATAGGTAAATATTGCCTAGTTTATAAAAACCTAGCTTATTTTTTATTTATTAGCTATAAGTTTTTTAGAAAATTTCCTTAAAGGAATTAAATGCAATTATAATGCCAAGGTAAAATAAATGCTCTCTAAACAAAATTGTGTAGCAGTTGAAAAAGGTGAAACTGCCATTAGTGAAAAAGATGCAAAAGCTATGCTCGGGCAACTTGGCGGCTGGGCATTAGCGCATGGTGGAAAAGCGATTTTCCGCAAATACAGCTTCCCTGATTTTGATAGTGCGTTGCTGCTTGCGAACAAAATTGCTGCCATAGCCCAACAGGAAAATCATCATCCCGATATCAGTTTCGGTTGGGGCTATGTCAAAATCCGCATTATGACCCACGATGTCGGCGGACTGCATAAAAACGATTTCATTGTGGCTTCCAAGATAAATGAGATTTAAACGAAAATCTTAGTCAATTTTTTTACCAACTGTAACATCACAAACAACAGATGGGCTTGGATATGAACTAATCAGTGGTAGACCGCCTTCTGAAAGAAGAGCATTATCGCACTCAACGCTACTACCGGCTATAACACCAAACTTTCCACTACTTGGTTTTCCGTCATCTATTTTTTCATCAATAGTTCTTGCTGTATCAGCAGGAATTCCAACAGGATTAATAGAACCAACAGGACCAATTCCCCATCCCCATCCATATGACAAACTGTAAGAGTTTACAGAATACCCTATTCTGGTTGATCCACCTGCTGCTGCCCCTATGACTATTATATTTCCCCTGCGTAGAAACCCGGGCGTTAAAATAGGGCGAAGATTGCTGGCAAGACAAGATACATAAATTCCTGTACCATTACCATATTTTGCAAAAGGAACATCCCTTCCAATTACCCCTGCACTTATATTTAAAGTACCCCTGGTATAATCGCCAAACCCAGCAAGGGACAATTGCTTGAATAACTGGGAAACCTCGCTTCCAATCGATGGCTCCAGACATTCTCCAGCCCCATAATAGGTTATACTTTGATAAGCAGATTTTATAATGCCATCATTGTTTCCATTGCAAACAGTGCCGTTACAGCCAATATTATTGGCATCATAAGTTACCGTGCCAGAGCCGAAAAGATTAGTTGCATCAGCACAATCACCTGGCAGGCAATTATATTTTACCCGAAATGTATTAATTTGTGTTTCTATGTCACCTATTTGATTTATCTGCGCCCTGTTTTTTGATGCCAAGACCAGATCTTGCCCCACCATCACCCCGCCAATAACCAGACCAATAATTACTAGCGCAATGGAAAGTTCTACTAAGGTAAACCCATATCTATTCCGCCACACTTGTTTTTGATTCATAGAACAGCACATAATTGCATTGAGCCTAGCTAACAGTGTTTTATACTAGACCCAGTTCTAGACTGAAGTGCAACACTTGCTGTAAGGCTGTGTTGCTATGGAA
>ERZ1292625.198-Hain-H41-01um-R1-198-length-104363-cov-28_pt1 | contig 104363 bp, 144 predicted proteins | sample MGYA00564400_ERZ1292625 | MGnify/ENA primary metagenome ERZ1292625 (study PRJEB36523, sample SAMEA6512639) | groundwater metagenome | collected 2019-01-08 | study: AquaDiva: Metagenomics assemblies of 32 groundwater samples
TTTAAGATATAAATTTTCAAGGTTAAGACTTGAGGGATATGATGGTTATGTAATTTTTGGTTCGCACTCAATTGCGGCTGCTAGAAAGCACCATCCAAATGTATTATGGTCAACTCGCCCGCTTGCTTACTTGTATGGCTGGGATGGAGAAGGTCCTGATGAAAACACTAGATATCTCTATGGAAAAGGGACTTTTAGAAAAATTGCTGTCGGAATTTATATGCGCCTTCTTAGAATAATCGATCAAATTCAAATTAGGAATGTCGATAAAATAAGAACGGTCGGGATTCTGGCTGAAAATGCGCTTCGTGCTGCTTATCCGAATAAGGATATTGGGATACTATATGCGCCAATAGACATTTCTCAATATAAATATCTGAAAAAAGGAGGGTATTATGTTAATGTTGCAAGACATGTGCCAGATAAGCATGTTGAAAGAATTGTTGAAGCATTCAAAATGATGCCTGACAAAGAGCTATATCAGATTGGGCAAGGTGATGACTCGATAGCCAAACTTGCTAGAGGCTATAAAAATATTAAGATATTAGGTTTTAGAAGTGAGGGTGAATTAAGAAAGCTAATAGGGGAAAGTATTGCCATGATTTCTGCTTCGGAAGGGGAAGATTTTAGTATGAACTTAATGGAAAGTTTAGCTTCTGGAAAGCCGACTATTTCCGTAAATCTTGACCGAACAATTAAAAAGGCTGTTATTGCAGAAACTGGTATGTTGATGCCAAACTCGCAACCGAATGAGGTAGTCAAGGCTGTGAAATTTCTGGATAGCGACAGGGCAGACAAAATGAAAAATGCATGTGAAAAGAAGAGCAAATTATTTTCAAAGGAAAAATATTTATCAGGATTATTGGAGGCCTTGGGCATTGACAATAGTTGATAGTAATAAAGGCAAGAATTATATTCTAAAAAAAGTCTTGCAAGGTTTGAGAAAAGATAAATTTCTTTATATCTTATTATTATGGTGCATTATAATAGACTACCTATTTACTTTTATAAAAAAAGATAAATTCATATTTAATAGTAAAATCTATAAATATTTTTATCACCCCTATAACCATACATGGGTAAATGAACGTGCTGTTGAAATCCCAATAATTAAGGAATATATTAACAATGTCAAAGGAAATATGCTTGAAATAGGGAACGTTCTGAAACATTATCATTCGCTAGAACATGATGTTGTAGACAAGTATGAAAGTGGAAAAGGAATAATTAATCAGGATGTTGTTGATTTTAAAATTGAAAAAAAATATGATTTAATTGTAAGTATATCTACTATGGAACATGTTGGATGGGACGAAAATATACGTGACGCTGGTAAAATCCCTCGGGCAATAGCTCACTTAAAAAAACATCTTTCTAAAGATGGGAAGATAATATTTACCGTGCCTTTGGGATATAATCCATTTCTGGATAAACTTATTGAAGATGGAAATCTTTTTGATGAGATGTATTTTTTAAAAAGAGTATTGTTTGGAAAGTGGAGGCAGTTAGAATTTAACCAGTGCCATGGTGCAAATTATGCTAAGGGTATATCTGCAAATGTGCTTGCCGTGCTTGTGATGAGAAATAAGGTATAGAAAATTTTTAAAGCGATTTTGTTTCAAGAAACATGCGAATTTTAGGTTTGAATTAGTGTGGATTTCCAATAAATTCTAATAATTATCTTCTTAAGAGCTTTTTTCTGAATCTATAAAGAATGAAAATGTCATTTTTATCCAGACTTCCAAAAAGATAGAGAGATATGAAGTATAATAGGAAAAAACCGATTACTAATAGTAGTAAGAGGACAAATGTAACTTCCTGAATAAAGCTTCTAAATATTAATACGAATAGAGTTGGAAGAACTGCCGATAAAATGACTAAAAGATTTTTCCTTCTGAATGGTATAAAATGCAAATTTTTGTAGACTTGGAATAGGAAAAGTCCATTGAGAAATATAATAGAAATTAAGGTAGCTATAGATGCTCCTGGCAAGCCTGTTGAATTGTCAATAAACCAAATATTCGGAATTGGAATTAAAATAATGTTCAAGACTACATTCATGACAGAAGCCAAGACTACATTCATAAGATTTAATTTTGACTTTCCCAACATCGTGATAAGATATGTGCTTATAACAAGGACTGAAGAAAGGAACATACCTGCCGATAGAAATTGCAATGAAGTTTCTGCAGGAAGATATTTTGCTCCGAATAGGAGATTGATAGCAGCCCCTGGGAAAAGAACTATCAGTAAGAAAAGGGGGAGATTAAGAAGGAATATCCATTTACTGACTTGCTTGCTTAACTCAAAAATTACTTTTTTTCTTCCTGCACCATATTCTTTTGTTATTAATGGAAAGAAAATAAGCATGAAAATTTCTGGAACCACACTTAATAAGGCGGCGATAGGCAATGCTGCATTGTAAAGTCCAACTTCTGCAATTCCCTTATAATACCCTAGAAAGATAGAGTCTACCCAGTAAAGTATTGTTGATATTAGGGAAAGAAATAGTAAAGGAGAGGAATATGTCCAGACTTCTTTTCTAAGGGCTTTTTTATCTTTCTTGTTAAGTAGACTTTTTACTAAGAGATGGGAGAAATAATGTTTGCAAACTAGATAAGAAAATATTAAAATTGAGGCCAAAGCTATAAGATGGGCCGTTGCGGTAGAGCTATGACTTGCGCCAGCTAATATGAAAATAGCTAAGAATCCTATTTTTACTAAACTTTGTAATATGTTTACTATAAAAGAATACCATCCTATTTTTTCATAAGACCTTATTATGGATAGAAAAGGATGTGCAATTACTACTAGAGGTATTGCAATGCTAAATAGCCTGATGAAAATTGTTAGTTCTTGATTGTGAAAAAATTCTTGCGCAATTAGCTCTGCTGAAAAAAATAATATTGCTGCCGAAAGTATGCCTGTAATTGTCAAGAAAGTGAGGCTAAATCTTACCAGATATTTTATCTTTTCCTCTTCTTTATTTCCCCGATATAACGGGATGTACCTTGAAAGGCCTTCATTGAGCCCTAAAGTGGCTAGAGCCATAAACCACCCTGCAATAGCCATTCCTAAAGAAAATAGACCATAGGATTCTGGACCAAAATATCTGGCGATGCCTATACGGAATAGATAGTTTACACCTTTTGCAAATGTTATGCCAAAGAGTGCAAAAATAGATGATTTTGCAACTAATGTTAGCAAACCACTAAAATTCTTATCTCCCAAGTCTTTATGCATTTTTATTAAAAGAGAGGGTGCTTTTATTTGTTATGTCTATCTCTGCTTTTTGAGATTTAGCAATAGACTTCTACAAAAGAGAAATAGTTATAAATACACTTAACAGGTTTTGAAAATGGCTAAATTAATCTCTTTTGTTATGCCTGCGCTGAATGAAAGGCAAGGTATTGGTGCGACTATAAAATCTATTCCGAAAAAGGAATTGATTGAAAAGGGATATGGAGTTGAAATTGTGGTTATAGATGGGGGTAGCATCGATAATACAAGGGAGCTTGCCTTGGAGGCCGGAGCAGATAGAGTAATTGTTTCTCCAAAGGGCTATGGTAAACAATATAAGGCTGGATTTAAACAGGCCTTGGGAGACATAATAGTAACCGGAGACTCTGATGGGACTTATCCTTTCGATAGAGTTTTGGACTATTTGAAGCATATGGAAATGGAAGACTTAGATTTCATTACTGTTAATCGTTTTGCGAATATGGATCCGGGAGCTATGCACTTGACAAATAAAATTGGTAATTTAGGACTAACTCTAGCGACAAATTTTCTTTTTGGTTTGAGATTGAGGGATTCTCAAAGTGGTATGTGGATTTTGAAGAGAGGACACTTGTCTAAGATAAATGTTCAATCAGACGGAATGCCTTTCAGTCAAGAGTTAAAAATTGAATGCTTCAAGAAACTTAGATCGAAAGAGATAAATGGGGCATATCGGGAAAGGTTTGGCCAAACTAAACTTATGAAATTAAAAGACGGATATGGTAATCTGAAAGCTTTATTCAAAAAAAGATTATCAATTGACTAAATTTAAAAAGCTGATTAGTATTTGTTTTTGTGGAAGAGTCTGAAAACAAAAAGCCGATAGATCGTTCGATAGATTTTTTATTCTCAAATTATTATTTTATTCTGCTTATCGGGATATTCTTGTTTGGAGCCATATTAAGGTTTATTGTTGTTACTAATGTTGGTTTGGTTGCAGATGAACCTGTGCACGCTATGCATGCAATTGGCACGGTTGCTCTAAATCCGCTTAGTACCTTATCTCAATCGCCATTGTGGTTTTATATTACAGATATTGCATATATTATTTTTGGTATAAACTGGTTTTCTGCAAGATTTCTATCTTTCTTCTTTGGATCCCTTAGCATTATTGCTGTTTTTTTACTTGGGTCAGTTATGTTTAATAGAAAAGTAGGAATCTTAGCGGCCTTTATCCTTGCAGTTTCTTCATATCACATTGTTTGGGCTGCGGCTTATATGGATGAGGGAATGATGTTTTTTATTTTGTTAGCGATGTATTTGTTTGTTAAAGAATATAAAGATAAAAAAACTATCTCTCTCTGGAGCGCGTTGTTTCTTGGAGTAGCTTTGTTAGTTAAGATAATTGCAGCAGTTTTTATCGTTATTTTTGGGATATTCATACTTGGTATTCTTTATCGAGATTATAAATCTGATAAAAAAAGATTTAAATCTAATCTAAAGAGGGCTTTCTTTTTCGGGCTAATATTGTTCGTGTGCTTCTTACCCCCTCTTGTTTATAATTATTTTATTTATAAAAATAAAGGAATTGTTGACTTGCCTTTCGCACTTTACTTTGGGATTAATCGCGAATATTATCAAGGTCAGGGTTTAGCACATGAAACAGGTTTTAATCCTGGCTATATGTGGCACAGCATTAAAACTATGCTCTTTGGGGCTTTTTGGAAATTTGACCCAATAATGTCTTTCTTAGCACTATTAGGTTTGTTCTTCCTCTGGAAAGAATATAAGAAGAAAAAATTTGAGGTCGGGTTTTGTACAATTATGTTTGTCTTTTCTGCTCTTTTTATTTGTCTTTCAGTTGAACTTCCAAATCATTACACAAATATATTGCCTTTCTTGGCCATCCTTGGGGCGTTGTTTCTTGTTAATGCCTCTTCTTGGTTGAAAAAACCATTAATTGGGAAGCAAGTTATAATTGGAATTTGCTTGATTTTACTTATTTTCAACATAGCGCATATGTGGGGATCAATAAGCTCTCAAAGTGGTTATGAAAAATTACGACAACACACTATTGACTCTATTGATAAAGGAGATCTAGTTATAGTGGATTCTCGGATTTATAGGGGAGTTACTGCTTGGACTTTTAACGATAGGCATTATATAGAGTCAAGTCTTTTGAGTGAATTAATAGCAGTTTCCGAACAGCAACCTGGTGAGAGAGTTAAATTCCCAGTTACTTTTGTTGAATGTGTTCTTGATGATTGTGGTTGGGGGAACGTTTACCTAAATCCCTCGCTTAACTCGAGCAGTGAGGAAATGGTTAGTTTATTTAGAAATATATCTCACGAAAAGAAATCTATATATGGTGGAGGGAGTTCAAGAGGCATAAAGGGCAACGAGAAGAAGGGTGAGCTGGTTTTCAATGTATATTCTACGGAATTATTGCTTAATCCTAGCGTAACTGCGATTGCTGAACAGACTCACGAATTCTTCTTCTATCCAGTTAGAAGAAATTTAAGGCCGGAAGCCTCTTTTGATTATTATGAAGTTAATGGATTATTTGACAATTTGCTAAATATACTTGCTTATATCGTTCTTTATATTCTTCTAGCTTTGGCGCTTGCAACAGGAATAATAATTTGGTACATATTGGTTATTGATTTAAAAGCTACCTAAGTTAATTTTTAGTTGCCACAAATAAAATTACGCTTGCCCTGTTTACGCTATTTAGAAAATAAGTGGATAGAACCAGATAAAATAGAATTAAGTTCACTATCCTAAAACTAGTCTTTTTTATTATTCCTAATTCTTTATTATTGCTCATTGCTGAAATATTTGGTTTGGCTATACGAATTGCTAGCCAGCTTAAGTTTCTTTCAAGCCAATTGCCTATTGGCTTAATCTGTAAGAGTTCTAGTCCTGATTTCTGAATATCTTTTTTTAAATCATTTGGATTAAATCTACGAAAATGGCCAACAAATTCATCGTCATCTTTCCAGTAATAATCGTGTGTTGGAACAGTTATTATGAGATGGCCTTTTGGCTTGAGTATTCTTGAAAGTTCTTTCAATGCAGAATTATAGTCTGGTAAATGTTCTAAAACTTCTGAGCAGAAAATTAGATCGGTAGAGTTGTTTTTAATTTTCAGGGAATTTATGTCTCCTTCTTGGGCAGAGAAGTTATTTTTTCTTAAGAATTCTATTGCTTCTTTTTCTATATCAATAAATAACGTTTTCTCTGGAACTGGAGTTATTGGAGATATTCCCGAACCTATGTCTATAATCAAATAATCTTGACTCTTTATCGCTTTTTTATAATAAGGTCTGCTGTATTTTTCAACCATTCTCTTTCTCAATAAATAATTGAAAAGAAAATTCTTTAGTGTGATGTAAGTTTGTGAATAGAAGAACCTGCCGAATATGTTATCTTCTTTTATTTCGTTTAAAGCCATGCTATCCAGATTTCTTTAAGTCTTTTAAAACTTCCTTTCCGATTCTATTTGCATTCGCCATAATAGTTAATGCTGGGGGTTTTGCAGGCAACGCTTTCCAAGTAGATGCATCTGCTATGTAGACATTATCAATTTGAGCTAGCTCGCCTAGGTCATTTACTCTAAGTGGGAAAGATTCATTTTTGGTATTTGGGACTCCTCCGGCATAATGGGCGCTTGAGCCTAGAGGGGTTGCAACAACTTTTAGTGGGATTACCCCTAAAGAAAGTAGCAATTTCTTTATTTTTTTCAAAGTTTTTTCTTCTTGATTTTTGAGATGGCTTGGCATATTTTCTACTCTTAATACATTCCGACCCTTATCCTTTACTAGAAAAGCCCCATTTTGTGTGTTTTGGAAAGAGGGAAATCTTGAGTCTATCAGAACTAAAGAGGGAGCAAAAATTGACAGCAGGGAAAGCGTTTCAGGCATTGGTAATGGAGAATAGCCGGCTAGTTTATAGAGCATTAAAGATTTATAGCTATAAATTTGGGAATAGGACCTGCCTAACCCTCTTATCTTTAATTTATCATCTATAACTAACTGACAAAGACTATGCCTTTCTTTATCGCCTTTATGTCCTAATGTTCGTAAATTTAAGCAGGGTATGATAAAATGTGGCTTGGTTATGAATGGAACTTTTACTTGATATAAATTCAAACTTTCTAAGAGTATTCTTACTGTATTTATTGATCCGGCGGCCATTATTACATACCTCGAGTAATACTTTTCTAAATTTCCTTCAAAGGTCTCTGCTGAAATAAGGTTATTTTTTCTTTTCTTCGATATTTTTCTAACAACTTTCCCAGAGAGATAAGAGAAGTTTTTCTTCTTTTCTAATTCTTCTACAGTGAATCTTGCCCTATAGATTGAATTTCCTGCATTTATTGAGTATTCTAAATCTCTATAGGAAACTGGCTTTCGTCCTTTGAATTTTTTCGTGACTAATGCAAGTAATGGTTTTTTTATTTTGAAATTAGAGTTATCTAGGGATTGTTTTTTCTCATATGCGTTTAATAGCTCTCTTGCGTTTTTATCTAAATTTGCCGAGGGTTGAGTTTTGAACTCCTTAGATTCTCCAGAAATGCCTATCCTTGTAATAACCTCTTGGTAATTCTCATTCATCTTATCTTTGGGTATTCCAATAGATTCTAATTCTTCTCCATCTAAAATATCACAAGCAGCTCCCCAGGTTTCACTTAAACCTCCTTTGGCCAAACTTTGTAAAATTTGTATATTATTTGAGATTATAGGAAGAAACTTATCGGTTGATTCTACAACGTAACTTCGATTACCTCCTGCTATTGAGAGAGAGTGGCTTTCATCTTTTTTTTCTGTAGCTAACCCTTGGAGATTATACCCTAAAAATAGATTGTGCTGGTCTTTTCTACTACGTCTTATTTCTTCAAAGCTACCTTGAAAATCTTGCTCTAAGTTATGCTGAGAAGAAATTCCTCCATCGAGGATAGCTACCTTAAGTCCGGCCATTACTAGAGGATAAGCTGCGTTGGCTCCAGCCATGCCCCCTCCCACTATTATGACATCGAATTTATTATTTGACATTTTTCCTCACAAATCCGGGTATCAGCAACAATAATGCGCCTAAGATAATTTTTATTATGCTCTTGGAGATTATAATTGTAGATTGCGAAAAAATTTCAGTTACTTTCCTATCTCTTGGTAAGAGCCATTGTGCGCTATATGGCGAACATTCAATGACCGCAGAGGCAATCTTAAGTCTTTTTTGTAATGTACAATTTGGATACAATGCTTTTGAGATTGCATCTAATGGTCCAATTAGATTATTCTTTCTTATTAGTAAAATACTTATTTTATTTTCAATATTGTTGCTCGAGAGTGCCTTAAAATATACTTCTTCTAGGTATTTATCAAATTTAGAAAATTTTTTATATTTTGGGAAAATATATGACAAAACTACTTCTGCTTCTTTAAATTCTTCCTTCTTTTTAATTAAGTTTATCCCCTCTCGCAAACTAAGTGGTTTAAAGTTAAAATCACTATAACATTTGGCGACATCTAAGTTTACGTCTTGAGTTGAACCTAATATATTGCTCTCGGTTATTGGGCTTTTTTTTAGCAATAGAGAAAGTAATTTTGCGATTGCAAAGCCTACACTTTTTGGAATGTGGGCAATCCTAACTTTATCTTTAGAATTAAGATTTTTTGCTATTTCTTTTATTAAAAGATTTAGAGAAACTTGATCTGGTCCTCCAATATCGTAGGTCTTACCATATAGTTTCTTATTTTTTATAGCTATTTCTATTGTTTTTAATAGATCTTCTAAGTAAATTGGTCTAAAACTGCATTTGCCATCCCCGAATATTGGAGTTAGGGGTAGTGAGGCGTATTTGACTAAAGAGCCAAATACTCCATTTTTCAGGTCCCCATATACTACGCTTGGTCTTAGAGTTATAGCGCTTATTGAACTTTTCATTATTATTTCGTCTGCTAGGGCCTTAGTTTTTGCATATGTCCCTTTGACTTTTATTTTTGTTGAAGCAGTACTAATGTTAATTATTAGTTTTACTTTGTTATCCTTACAAGCTTGAACCAAATTTTTTGCCCCATTTACATTGACTTCATAACTATCTTTTTCGTCTGATTTCATGGCTGCAAGGTGGACTACAATATCTACATTTTTTGTTGATTCTAATAGAGAATTATAATTTTTCAGGTCTCCTTCAAGAATTTCTAAATTTTTCTGTTCTTGGAGCCTGTTTTTTCTGACTAAAGCTCTTACGAAAAAACCTTTTGATAAGAGATAATTAACTAGAGCATTTCCTATAAATCCGCTTGCTCCTGTAATCAAAATAATTTTTTTATTTTTGTTTTTCTTATCTTTAGATATATCCATAAAGTTTCAATTAGGAATGGTGTTATAAATGTTTACAATGGGTTATTAAATAATCTTCTTAAAATTTATCTGGCTTTGTCTTCTATGTTTTTGATTATATCTGCGAAGGCTGGGCGAGTTATGAAAACTCCTGCAGTAATTCCAATAATGGAGGTTATTGCGAAGCCCTTGAATAATCCTGCACCTGCCCAGTACAACGGCAATAATGAAGCAAGTACAGTTACATATGCAGAGAATATGATGAAAAGTGCGCGTTTCATACGTTCTTTCATTGAGCGGTCTTTGCCTCTTCTAGATTCATCTAAAATTACTAGTTGCTGGTCTACGCCTGTTCCTATTGTTGCTAGAATCCCTGCTATTGACGCAAGGTCGAGATTCCAGCCAATTAAAGCGGCAACGCCTAGTATGATGATTATTTCTGAAAATGAGGTAATTAGAAGTGCTAAAGATAAAGCTATTTTTCTATATCTTGCAAAAATTATTATGCTGACTGCTAATATTGAGGCAAATCCTGCTAGCAAGATATTATAGATAAAACGGCTACCTAGGGCTGGAGAGATTGTATCTAACTTTACTATCTCTAGTTTGTAGGGTATGCTTCCGGTTATCAATATGGTCTGTAACTTATGCATTGAAGTTCTTGCTTCATTTAATGCTAGTTCTTCTGTTGCTCCTGAGCCAGAGCCTTGGATTGAAATTTGAGTTGTTTTTTGTCCGCGCAAATCTCTGCTTATGAGTAGCTCGTCTACTACAACATCATCAACAACAAGAGTTAGATTTTCCTTTAGGTATCTTCCGCCTGTTGCGGTATCAATTGGAATCTCTGAAGTTATTTGAGCATGTCTTTCTGCTGCTGCTTCGCTTAGATAGATTGTGAAAGCGAAATTACACGAGTAAGAACCTCCGTTATTGAAACAGCCGGTTACTCCAGCGCAAGTCGCATCATTTCTGCAAACAGAAGTTATATCTTCTTCTCCGCCAACGAAAGCTGTTCTGTTTCCTATTTTTGCTTCAAATTTGCCTTGTTTTGCAACAAGTTCTTCTAGATCTGATGGAGTGGCTCCTGCTATTTCTACGAGCATGAACTTATCTCCCGATAAGTCTTGAACTGCTCTAATCTTCACGTCCGATATACCGAAAACGTTGAAGCGGTTGTTGCTTATCGCTATTAAATCTTGAAGTTGTGCATCTGTTATCTTCTCTGTAGGCTTTACTAGCGCTCTTGCGCCACCTTGAATGTCTAGGCCTGTTTTTAGCCTTGTTTTTGGAATGTTTGATACATCTATTTCGGGAGTTTGATTTGTGAGAAATATATATGTGTTTTTATCTGTTGTAATTGAAATTCTTTTTTGCTCGGAATCTGTGAAAATTGAGCCTATTACTGAATTATAATCTTCTAGTGTCTTTATTTCATCGGTATTTATCAGTTCTATTTTTTCCCCTGCTCTTAGACCTTGAGCGTAAATTTCAGAATTTTTCTCAACTGATTTTACAATTACCCCTGACTGGAAGCTTGGATTTATTGCTAAGATTGACAGAATTATACAGATCAACAAAAACCATATTCTCCAGGTTATCTTCATAGTTTTTTAACCTCAGCGTACCATTTTATTATTGAGGCATTTGTTAGCCATGTGTTTAAGATATCAAAAAATAGTCCTATTAGTAAAATTGTGAATATCTGTCTTAATACTTCAGATATTGAATATACGAAGAACAAGCTAACGGCTACTGCAGCCATCGCTGTTAAAGTCATCATCATTCCGGTTTTGAATGCTCCATATATCCTTGTATTGATGCTTTCCTCACGATTTTTTAGAACTCTGGTTGTGAGCAATATGTCTGTATCAACTGAATATCCTATTAACATCAGGATTGCAACAATTCCTGCAAGAGAAAGATTAATTCCCAAAAGGTCAATTACGGCTATGGTCATTATTATGTCTGCGAAAGCTGCAAGGATAACTGCTGCGCTTGGAATAAATGTTCTGAAAATAATGAAAACTACTAAAGCCATACATAAGAAAGCAATTAGAAGTGATGAGCGTAATTGCTTGTAAAAGCTTGATGATAGGGCTGAGCCGGTAAACTCGACTGAAGAATTTTCTTCCGTTAAAGTGAAACCTATCGCTTCTTCTAATGCTGGTCTTAGTAGCTCTACATTGGCCGTGCTTTCTACAATTATTCCGTGTTGCTCGCCCGTTCTTAAATCAGAAATCGTTCTTACAGAAATGTCTGGAAATTCTTCAATTAACAAGTTTCTAATTTCTTCTGAATTAATTTGCGAAAATAAAGTTATAGTTGTTCCGCCTTTTATTGATACGTCAGTATAGAATAAGTCGTTATTTTTTTGATAGAAAATTCCTAGATAAATAAGGGAAATTAGAAGTAAGGCTATTGGGGGAATAAGAAGTATTTTGTAACTCTTATCATACCAATTTTTATTATGAGTTATTGGAGATTGTGATTCAGCCATATTTCTAGTGACGAATAGAGGCTTTTAAACTTATTTGGAATGCGAGATACGGGAAATTTGTAATTCTTATCAGTTTGCCTGTTGTAATAGTTATCTCGGAAGTTATTTTATTTTAGCATCCGGATTATAAATTACTAAATTATAATGTCCCCTCTCAATTGATTCTTTATCTGCGAGACATATTTCTTGATTTCTGGTAATATAGGCTCGTATGTCCGGCTCTCGTCCGAATGCTTCTTTAAAATGATCTGAGACCATTCCACTTATACCAAAACGACGAGCTATTAATTCAGGGTAAGCCCTTTCAGGAAGAGTAGTATGAAGCATTACATCTTGTTCGGCTACACGTTCAGGACTTAAACCTAAAAAAAGGCAATCTGCTGAAACTACTAAATCACTTTCAGTATGAAAGATAGTTAGTTGAGGAAAGCTACGCTCTATCTGATAACCTAAATAGGTCTTACCAGAGTTCGGCCAACCCATGAGCGCAACTACTGCGGGTTTTACTTTTTTCTGAGTTGCAACTATCAAATCACAAATCTCTTTGCGTCCTTCTTCCAAAGTTCTCCATTGAATCATATAAAATCTGACACGATTTGCCTTTTAAATCTATCTTTATTAGTCACTTAAAAGTTACTAAGAAATGCGCGATACGGGTATCTACAGAGAAACGAATGTTTTAGAAGTTAGTTTTACTCTAATTTTGAAGCTATATCCTTACTAGAAATGGAAGTGTCGCGGATAAAATTTCCTTTTTCATTTTGGAGCAAGACAGAATAATTACCTGCCCGGAATTTCATAACTATATCCTTTCTCTCGTCCCCATTGATATCTTTTTGATAAATTGCTTCTATTTTAGCAGTTGCAACTACTCTATCAGTTTCACGACCTAATGTGTATGCCACGCATAAAACTCCTACAGCTATAGAAGTATAATTGATGATCTTTTGTTTTGTTGATACTTTCATTACACTTGAAAAATGAATTGCTATTTAAACCTTACTATTAGTCACCACTTTAGAGTAAGAAGTCAAACTTCGATTCCTGCCTTGAGCACTATGCGCGGTACGGGAATCGAACCCGTGCCAACTGGTTATTTCAAGTATCTCCAAGATATAACTTTGGAAACCAATAGTTCTTCCATTAAACTAACCGCGCTTAGATAAACTATTTTATCGGGCGTTTTAAAGGTTATGTTTTCAACTGTTAGATTCTAAAATTATAGAAGATTGTACCGAATGTTGTCCTCTGTTGCTTGGGGATCAAATCCTGGATCTACATTAATTGCACAATGTATAAGAATAGAACCCGGTTCGGCAATAAATGCATGCGCCAACCCACGAGGCACGTATAATCCATGTTTATCATCTAATTCAAACTCGTATCTATCTCCGCCTTCACGTGGCTCTCCTACGATTACCTTGGTTTTTCCTAAAACCATAGCAAATTTTTCATCTTTACGCGTGTGATAGTGATTAGCAAGCGGAAACATATTTTCCTTGATGATGATAGCCCCCACTATTGAGATTCGCTCTCCAGGTTCTGCCTCAATAACATCCGAGATGTCCCTACGATTATCTGAATGACCTTTCAGAGAGTATATGCGGATTTTGTCTTGTACGTTCATATTAGGTCTGCAAAATGAAGCTATTTAAACATTTTTATAACGCCCTCGGCAGGATTTGAACCTGCAACCTTTGGGTTAGGATCCCACTGCGCTATCCGGGTTGCGCCACGAGGGCATGGCTATAAATTGCTAACTTTCAATTCGCTCTTGCAAACTGTCTCGACTCATTCTTGCTCGTTCTTCTCACGGGCTCGAAAGCTCGCTGCGATTCGTCGAGATGTGGGCGAGAGGATTCGAACCTCTGAAGGCACTAAGCCAACAGCTCTTGAGGCTGTCCCGTTAGACCGCTTCGGTACGCCCACATATAAAGAGGAACAAGAAGTGTGTTTTAAAGGTTTTGATTGAAAGACTTAAAAAGAATCTACACTGGAGAGAGTCATGAAATTTTCTAGCTCTATTGAAGATTTTGAAAAAGAAGTTAAAAAGATAGTTGAAGAGGATGACTTGAAGCAGATGTTTGCAATTGATTTTCCTTTTTTCGAAAAGCATCCTAAATTTACTTTGATTAGCGTTCCGCTTTATAGTAATGAAATGAAAAGAGTTGCGATGTTGCTTAGTAAGAAGGAAGTTTATGTTTGTGCTCCTTCAATGCCTCTGATTGATAAAAAGAGATATGGAGATATTATGAAAGAGCAATTTGGCGAGAGTACTGTGACGGCCGTATTTGTTTTGAAAAGTATTCTTAAGGATTATGCAAGGGAATTAATTAGACTTAGAGAGGTCATGAATCAATTAGATATTGAGCCTGTTCTTGAAGATATTGAAGATTCCGGCAGGGCTCTAAGAAAATTGACAGATAGATGTGAGGAGCTTGTTAGACTAATAATTGACTTGAAAGAATATGAAATAAATGAATTTGATCCGACTTTAATATCTTTTGATTATGAGCTACTTAATACTGAAGCAAGATATTTACTTGAAAGGTGTAGAAGTCATGTTTATCGCATTTCTTCTCTAAGAACGAAATTTGAGATGAGATCAAATAGAGAATTGAATGATACTATGCATCGCTTGACTGTGATTGTCACATTTTTGACCATAATTAGTATTGTTGTTTCAGTTCCTGGAACTATCGGAGCTATCTTCGGGATTCCTGCTTTGTCCGATGCTTATTTTGAAGGGAATGCTTTTATCTTAGTTTTAAGTTTGGTTGCACTAACTTTGCTTAGCGTTGCACTTGGTTTCCTTTACTGGAAGTCCTTGGGATTGAAGTATAAAAAATAATTTTATCAATTTATTTTTGAAGTTATTATTTTGACAACTTCTGACGTTTCTAAGCTTGAAGTGTCAATTACTAGATTTGCTTCCTTTTCTTGTTCCCAGTAATCAAATCCGTATATATTGTTCCATTCTTTTCTTTCTAGAGCTTCTCTTTTTTCTAACAGGGATTGCGAATTTTGTAAATTTAGACTCTCCCTACTAGCGGTTCTTTTTGCACGGACTTTTGAATCTGCTTTAAGCCAGATTTTTAATTTTGCATTAGGTAACATTCGCAATGATAGTTTTCCGTCAATTACTATATTTCCTTTTTTCGTTAGTTCTTTCTGGATTTCGTCTATTATTTTATGGAATTCTGGACTTTTGCCGAATTCGGTTTTCCATAAATCTATTACTCCTTGAGTGGCGCTTGATGAAGAATAATCTGGAAGAATTAAATTATGTTCCATGCATTTTTCTTGCAAGAGCGGATAATAAAATTTGCCCTTAACTATCCCGAGAGAAATATCTTTGAATACTCTCCCGGGTGAGAAATGATTAAAGCCTAAATTTTTAGCGAGAACTCTTGATGTTGTTGTACTGCCTGCACCAGGTTGTCCTGAAATTGCGATAACGGTCATATCGCTTAATATCAGCCTAGCTTTTAGATTTTATTATGATGTAATAAAATCAGTTATTAGCTCAACTTCGTCTTCCAGACTAAGCATGTTAGTATCTAATATTAAGTCGTATAATTTTTCATTCCTATAATCATATTTGAATATTTCCTGTCCGCGTCTAGCTTCATCTTTTTCTCTTTGGTCTAAAAATTCTATAGTCTTCTCTAGTGTTGTAATTCCTCTTTCTTTGTATTCACCTGAATCGAAAGCTCTTTGTGCCCTTACTATTAAAGGAGCTTTTACGAAAACTAGTAATGTATGACTTACGTGCCGGGCGTTTTCAACGGCATAGCGAGAATCTAGTATTTTTTCTCCGTAAGCTAGACGTTCATGTGCTTCTCTATTTATTGCGATAATATCTGCGTTAGTCACTTCTTGAGCCCACCAGTCTTCAAATGGCTTCTTTGTATCTCCATTTTTGAAGATTAACTCGTGTCTTCTGCGAAAGAGTTGGCCTATTGGAAAATAATCCCATCCTGTTGCTTCAGATAATTTTTTTCCTAGAGTAGTTTTTCCAGAGCCTGGAAGACCTGCGATTGCTATGGATTGATAATTCATAAAAATAAACTCTTGGAGAGATATTTAAAGATATATTTTCTGCAGATTAAATGGGAATTCAAAAGTTAAGAAGAATAAAAGAAGTTTTCACTAGATTAGAGCTAGAGGTGAAATATTTGGAGCATGTTGCTGTCATCACTAGTGAAGATGCTTCTAAAACTAGAGGCTTTGAGCTTAAGCAAGGGGTGAAAGCCTTGCTATTTACCAATGATAAAGAGTATGTTATTGTGGACGTTCCAGCTGATGAGAAGGTTGACGTGAAAAAACTTGCGAATTTTGTGGGATGGGAAAAGAAGAATATCAGAATGGCTAGTCCTGATGAAGTTCTTGAAGTTACTGGTTGTGAAATAGGCGCGGTTCCGCCATTTGGACATAAAGATAAGTTGAGAATTTTATTTGATGGAAAAATCTTTGAAAATAGAGAGAGTGTTTTCAATATTGGGCTTAGAACAAATAGTGCAGTTGTGAAAGCTTCTTATTTGCGGAGAGCGTTTAATTTTGTTGGTGCTGAAGAAGGCGATTTTGTGAAAGAAAAGGTTTAATTTATTAATGTAATTATAGTTTAATTCCGTGAAAGATATTCCTTTTCTTATCATAATTGATGGGCCCATGGGTGCGGGTAAAAGCACTGTGGCGAAAATGCTTCATAAAAAAATCAAAGGAAGCGCATTAATTTCTCTTGACTCCATAAAACATATTATTTCCGATGTTGAAATGGGAGATTCAAAATATTTGAGACTTGCCTCTGATATTGGGGCTATTATTAGCCAAGAATATCTTAGAAGGGGTGTAAGTGTTATTGTTGAGAAAGCATTTACTAAAGAAGAGTTTCTTGTTCAATTCTTAAACGCTGTGACTTTTAGAAAGAAGAGGCTTTTTGTTTATCAGATAGATGCTCCTCTAGAAATTAGAATTAAAAGAATAAAGAATAGATATAAGTTAAGAGGTGTCAAGAATCCCCTAACATTAAAGAAAATAAAGCAGAATCATTCAGAATTTATGGCATTTAGATATAAAGAAGCTCGAATATTTGATTCATCTAAAATTACTACACACAAGATTATGAATCAAATCTTGAAAGATATTAGGGGTTCGCGAAAGGTTTAAAAACAACCCTAAAGAGAGAAATATGAAGACGGCCATAGTAGTGTGGAAATACCCAGTCTCCTTTCCGAACCTGGAAGTCAAGCATGCTACGTCGAGAAATAGTCTCCCAACAGAGGCAAACTACCGATGCTGTCTTCGTCATTTTCTCTAACGTTGGATTTATATTTGAATTACTGCTTCTTTGTTGATGAAAAAGGAATTGTCAAAATCTGAAGCGAGGGAGAAAATTAGGGAATTTTTTGAACAGGAAGAGCTTGATGCTGATGAAGTTAAAAAGATAAAGAGACTTGCTATGAAGTTCAATATTAAGCTTGATAGATTACGTGCGAGGTTTTGTAAGAGATGTTGCGTAGACTTGAAGGATAGTAAAATTAGAGTTTCTAAAAATCATAAAACTATTAGTTGTAAAAAATGTAATTATCTAAATAAAATTAAGATTTCTTGAATTTAGCAATTTGAGGCAACATATCTGCATGTCCTAGAAGAGCTGCACGGCAGCAATATCTTTCTGCGCCTAAATCATCTAACACTTTGCCGGCATCCTCGCCTGCTTGTGTTCTTCTTGCATATTCTTCCCATAACTGGCCAATTGGTTTTCCACAGCTAAAACATCTTACTGGAATTATCATATTATCAACCCGATTAAGCGGTTTTTAAACGTTTCTAAATAAAAGGACTTAGTCCATAAAATGACGATTTAGCTATTAACTGTCCACAAAGTCAGGTCATGTTTTTGGCAACGATAGCTAAATTGTGCCACAAAACACGTAGAAGTACCTCTAGTTCGGCAGCTTCTAGCTTTTTACTGCGGATATAGTTATTTCCTTTGCGCTTCCAAGCACTATGCATACTTTCTATCAATGATCTGAATCTATACATCTCATTCCATTCATCTGGACGATTTCTCAGCATTAGTAATCGTTCCTTTCTAAACATTGATCTACTCCTTGCGGTATCTTCATGATCTTTAAACATTAAGTAAGATCCCTTTATTCTTTGCTCTTGCAACCATCTGTAATTTTCTCTACTTGAGTAGCCTTTATCTCCCAACACGTTTGCTATTTTGAAACCACGTTTTAAAATAAATTCAAACATTGGAATGAACTGAGTGATATCGCTTACAGTGCCTAGCGTTGCCCTTGCACATAGGACGACTTGTGTATCTTTACAGCACATACTATGTACTTTTACACATTTTTTCAAAGAAGGCAAGGACACATTTGCACTTTTTCGATGATGCGTTGCTCCAGTCATTTTAATATAACGGCAGAACCACGTTGAGTCTACAATAATTGTGTTGATAACATCAACAAAAGAAAAAGCGCAGACCGTAATAAGCTCTTCAACTATTTTTCTTATGGAACTATCAAACATATATTTATTGAGGGTGCTTTTCTTAGGGAAAAATCTAATGTATCCCTCAGAGTAAAGTTTGCGTAAATCCGATTGACTTCTTCGGTAGGACATGCCGTTATAGGACATTACGATAAGCGATTTGAGGATATCACGAGTTGGTGCTGAAGGTCTTCCCTCTGACCAGTTATTTTCTTTCTCAAAGTCAATAGAATCAAGCAGTTGCTTAGCAACTTGGAACACTTTTTCCTTTTCATATTCAAGGAAGTTGTTTATCACTTCTTGTTTTTGCATGAAAAATTTGGAAATTTCTATTTTATTAGTGTTCTTATTAATTATAGAAATACTAGTTTATAGACACATTTAAATATTGATAGATTTGCTCGCTTTTATGGCTAGAAAGACTACATCTTTGCAACTAGAAGAAGAAATCTTCAAAAAAGTAAAAATGTTCTGTTTGGTTAATCAAATCAAACTTTATCGATTTGTTGAAGTTGCCCTAAATAATGAGCTAGAAAGACTACCATCTCAATTTAAGACTTGGGATAAGATAAAACCAAAAAATTATGGCGATCAGCTTCAAAAATATAGATAATCATTTAGTATGTTTCTTTCTTAGAGAAAGATATCCTAAGATGAAAACAATAATCGCCAATAAGACCAAGACTATTCCAGTTTTATCTTCTTGAGAAGAAGTATTACATTGTGGAATAACTGCTCGATTATTACAACCATATTGACAATCTGTGATGTTAAATTTACCATTCTCACAAATAGCTACTGAATTAAGATCAGGAGAACACTGATTATCTGAAGGAGTGCATTCTGCTCTTCCAGGATTATATTCAATTCCTACTTCAAAAGCTTGAGTAAATTGGATAACTAACAAGAATAAGAGTATAAACATCTTAAGCCTTAACATCGTTTTAGCGATGTTTTGATTATATATAAACATTAAGGTCTATTTTTATGATTCTTGATACTCAAGAGGCGAAATGTGTTATTGGAGTTTTACAGGCCCTGGAGAAAGGTAAAACAAAATATAATGATCTTTTCAGATTAACAAAAGTTTCTCATACAACATTGCAGAGAGTATTAGCCGAACTGCGTGATCACTCATTAATCTCTAAGCAAGATAAAGGGCACATGGATGTCGATTATGGACTTACAGAAAAAGGTAAGAAGCTACTTGTAAATCTTAGGGGTATTAATAAAATACTTTCAGAATAAGATAGTAAAAATGGGGTGTGAAAGGATTAGACAAGTGGTTTATTCAAGTCTATGGAAACGCACACCCAACGCCCTCCAAATACAATATTCAATAAGAAAGACTATAAATATTTTTCTGATTTTAAAAAAAAATAAAAAAATAAAAAATCAAGGTCACCTTTTATCTAAAAGTGACTTTTAATTTTGTTCCAAATTGCGGCAATGACCGTCACAATGCAAAGCATCATGACTAGGAACACCATTATATTTCCAAAAAATTCTGGACTCATATAATTTCACCTCCTTTCAGCTTTAGGTTTCCTAGATTTGAACCAAAGCTATAAAAAGGGAAAGAGCCATATGAATTCAGTTCCACTGAAAGAGTTCTTTCTATATTTTTTACTGCCTTAGCTTTCGCTTTAGGAATTTCACTCTCTATTTCAAATACGTACTTACACAATTTTATCATTCTTGCCTCTTTTTTTGAGGTCTATCTTGAATAAACCAAAAAGACCATATCTATTGACTTTAAAAATATGCTTGTTAAGATTGTTAAGAGAAAATTAGTCTGAGTTGGACGGATTATAGACCCAATCAACTTTTGCAAGGGGGAAGTCTGGAAGAAGGGATATCCTAAAACTTGCCCTTTTAGGTTCAAGATTATCTCCACAAATTTCTATTGTCACCATATAATCTTTTTCCCTGGCTAAGAATTCTCTTTTTCCACTAGAAATGAAGGAAATCATATTTCCACGGCTCGTAATAGAAAATAGATCGCAAAACTCTGATCCTGAATAAGGAGAAATATCTTTATTCTCTTTATGAATCGGGATCAATTGAGAAATATCGACCCTTTCGATATGAGGTATATCAATTCTATGTTGCATCTCGCGAGGAGCGCTTGACCATTTTAATATATCTGGTTCAAAATATCTTTCCTCAGGAGCTGGAGAAACAGATAAAATTTTAACTTTACAATTCTTAGCTATGGTCTTACCATCGTTTATCACTTTAATCCGAAAAAGATAAGTTATTGTTGCTTCAGATGCAGAATAAAGTGTAAGGACATGAGGTTCTTTGTTTTTTAATCCAAGCCTAATTATCGGTCTATTTTTCCAAGCAATATAATTATCTCTAAATAAGGCAATTGCTAGAGAAGTAATGACTGCAAGGATAGTTGAGATTGCAGTTATCCAGGCAGGGTCTTGTAGAGATTGCCAATACATCATTTCTTCAAAAAAAAGTTGTTTTTAAAAATTTGTGTTCTTTAACTTAATAGACACTTTATGGACGGCTAGTTAGTTTATGGACTGAGTCTAAATAAAAGATAATGTTTAAAAACTTACGACGATGCTTTCTAAAATGAGCAAAGGATTTTACTTATTCGCGTTTGCTTTAGCATTTGTAGTTGTTTTCAGTCAGGTAGCTAGTGCGGCCTGTAATCTTGAAGCTTCTTTACTTAATCAGGACCCTTATCCTGCAGTTCCAGGAAGTTATGTTAAGCTTGTATTCCAGCTTAGCGGTTTGGAAAAAAGAGAGTGTACTAAGGTTGATTTTGAACTTAGACCGAAATACCCTTTCTCTCTTGATCCTGGGGAAAACGCGACAGTTAGCGTTTTTGGTGCTGGATCTACAGATGATTTTTCTAGCAACGTTATAATTTCTTATGACGTGCGTGTTGATGGAGATGCGATTGATGGAAATAATAGCATTGAGGTTAGATATAGAGGCAATTCTATCGGAGATTTGTTCTTCTCTAAAGATTTTGATGTCGAGATACAAGATTTAAGAGCAGATTTTGAAGTTTCTGTCAGAGATTATGATGCGACTACGAATATAATTACATTTGATATTCTTAATGTTGGAGAACATGACGTTGAGGCAGTAACTATTGAAATTCCGAAACAAGAAAGTCTTGGTGTTAAGGGCTCTAATAGAAATATTATTGGAAGTCTTGACGTTAATGAAGATACAAGCTTTACTTTTGAGGGAACTCCTAAAGAGGGAGAGATTCGATTAACGATTTATTATACTGATGAGATTAACATAAGAAGAAGTGTTAGTAAGAGTGTCACATTTGACCCGGCTTATTTTGAAGGAAGAGCTTCTGAAACAAGCGGAGTTGCATGGTATGTCTATATTCTTATTCTAATAATTCTAGTATTTATTGGGTTCTGGATTAAACGCAAGTTTTTCAAGAAAAAAATTCATCATCATAAAGTTTAATTTATTCGTATCTTAAAGCTTCTACTGGTTTAATTTTTGTAGCTCTCCAAGAAGGCCAAGCACCAGATATTGCGCCGATGATAAATGAGAAAGCTAGACAGCCTATAATAAGATAGGCAGGAGTTACAGCTTGGAGATAAGAGATGCCTAGCTGGACGTTTGAGATATACTCAATTATTTTTCCTATTGCGAAGCCTAGTATTATTCCTGCTACTCCTCCTATCAATCCTAGAATTCCAGATTCTAGTGTGAATAGAGTCATTATTGTTTTGTTTGTCGCACCTACCGCTTTCATGACGCCAATTTCTCGTGTGCGTTCTAAAACAGACGTGTACATTGTATTTGTTATTCCTATTCCACCTACTAGAAGAGAGATTGCAGCGATTCCTATTAAAAAGCCAGTTAGAATATTTAATATCGTGCCGAAAGTTGCGAGTAATTCTTCTGGAGTTCTAACGATGAAATCTTGGGAATCTTCATCAACACCTCTTGCAGTTCTAAGTCTTTTTTCTGCTCGTTCTGCGATAGATTTTAGATCCCCTTCCTTATCTATCTGAATGGCCATTGAATCTATTCTATCAGGGATATCTGGAAAGACTTCTCTAAAATCTTCAAGAGACATATAAATTACTTTATCATCTTGGGGGTTTCCTACTGGTTTTAATATTGCTTTTACTGAAAATTCTTTATCTTGAATATTTAATTTGTTTCCTACTTCTATTCCTCTTAGAAAAAACCCCGGTTCTTTGTATCTGGAGCCTATCATTATTCTGCCCGCTCCTTCTTTATCAATTACTCTTCCTTCTTGGGGAGTTATAAATCCAGTCTCAAAAAATACATCTGCCGAATCTAAATCTATCCCTATTACATTTGCATATCTATTCTCTTTTCCAACACTAATTTTTGCTGAACCTATAGCCCAGTAGCTTACTTTCTTGACTCCTGGAACTTTTTCCATAGTTCGGACGTCTTCTATCGTTAATTTTACTGCTCCTCCAGTGCCTGGCCCTGCAAGTTGGCCTTTTGGCTCAATAAAGAATTTATCTGTGCCTAACTGGCGAAATTGCTCTTGCACGGCAGACTCTAACCCTAAAGAGATACTGATAAGAGTAAAGATGACTGCTATTGAAATAAATATTCCTACCATTGTTAGCCATGATCTGATTTTTCTTCTTGCCAGATTTCTTGCGGAAATTATCAAAAGATCTGGTATCATGCTCTAAGTGCCTCCACTGGCCTTAAATTTGAAGCTTGAATTGCAGGGAATATTCCGGCGATTCCGCCGATGACTAATGAAAATACTAATGAAAATAAAACTAGTGGAAAAGATATAGTAACATCGAAAGGTATTCCTGGAATAAATAATTTCATTGCGTAAGACACAGCAAAGGCTAGAAAAAGTCCTATTATAATGCCGATAACTCCGCCTACAAAACCTAAGATTGAGGATTCAGTAACGAAAATTGCCAAGATGTCTTTGTTTTTAGCGCCGATTGCTTTCATAACGCCAATTTCTCGTGTGCGTTCTAAAACAGACGTGTACATTGTATTTGTTATTCCTATTCCACCTACTAGAAGAGAGATTGCGGCGATTCCGCCGATTACAAGATTAATTGCTCCCAAGATAGTATTTATTGTTTGAATACTTTGTTCTGGAGTTTGAACAGAAAAATCTTCTTCACCTATTTTTAAGTTCCTATCTCTTCTTAATGCTCTTTCTACTTCGTTTTTTATTTTGCTAAGTTCGCTTCTGTCTTTTACTTGCACAACTAAGATGTCAAACTCGTCTCCGATATCAAGAAGATTTCTCATATCTTCATCAGACATCAGTATTACATTGTTTATTTGAAAAGAACTTGCTTTTTTTAATATTCCAACTACTTGAAATTGTCTTCCTTGAATTGTGACTCTCTTTCCTACTGATATTGCTTTGCCGTAATCGTCATTTGTAAAATCGCTCCCTAAGACGACTTTATTTCTATCGTTAGAACTCAGTAATCTTCCGCTTTCTAATCCCACATTTAGAGTATCATAAATCACTTTTATTTGCTTAGAGTCTTCAGGAATATTCACGATATATTCATAGCCCGTTATTTCATTGTATTCAAAACTTGCTACTCTTATTAATCTTTGAACTACTACATCAATCCCATTTACTCTGTTTATTATATCTAGATCGTGCTGTGAAAGTTTCTTTATGGCTGTCGCTCCTGGAGGGCCAAAACCGGTTTCCGCATTTGTTATTACTAATTTATCAGGATCTAAAGTTGAAAATTGTCCAGTTATTGCATTCTGTAGACCGCTACCTAGGGAAATTAGAGAGACTACTGCGGCTATTCCAATGAAAATTCCAAGCATTGTAAGCCAGGAGCGAATTCCTCTTTTTCTTACATTCTTAGTCGCTAAATCTAAATAATCCTTTAACATTTATTTATGAAGGTGGTGAACTGCCTTCCATACTCCACTTATTTTCCTAGTTACACTCTCGACTTTTCCATCCTTAACCCAATAAATTGTCTTTGCATGTTTTCTTGCTTTTTCAGGATCATGGGTAACCATTATTATCGTTTTTCCTTTTCTATTTAGCTCTTTCAAAAAGTTAACTACATGTTCTCCTGTTTTTGTATCGAGGTTCCCTGTGGGCTCGTCTGCAAGAATTATCTCTGGATCGTTTGCTAACGAACGAGCAATTGCTACTCGCTGTTGTTGGCCTCCAGAAAGTTGATTTGGATAGTGTCCGCCGCGATCTTCTAACTCCACTATTTTGAGAAGTTCTTCTGCTCTTTTCTCCCTATTATCTTTAGAAATTCCTTGAAAAGTCATTGGGAGCATTATATTTTCTTTTGCAGTTAAATTTGGAATAAGATTAAAGCTCTGAAAAATAAAACCTATCCTTCTTCCTCTTATCTGTGCGAGTGTTGATTCGGATATATGTTCTATATTTGTTTTATCTAAGAAAATCTCTCCTTTCGTAGCTAAATCTAAACTACCGACGAGATTCATTAAGGTGCTTTTTCCCGAGCCTGATGGCCCCATTATTGCAACGAAATCTCCCTTTTCGATTTTTATTGAAACTCCATCAACTGCTTTCACAATCGAATCGCCCATGTAATAATATTTCTGTACGTTTTTGAGTTGAATTACGCTATCTGGCATTATTTTTTTAGAGCTTTATCGTTTATAATGGTTCTTGTTGGGATTGTCATTTTGTATACAAAACCTTTTAAATACATTAATGCTTGATGCGAGAATGGGAAAGAGATGTGGTTTTTGCAAGGCAGACACTGGAGATGAAAGAGCATTTGAAGTTTGTGACAAATGCGGATTTGGTATCTGGGGTCCGAAAATGTTTAAAGCAATAAGAGAAAACATGGAAGGGGCAAAAGAAAAAGGAGATCTTTTTCAGGGTTCAGTTTCCGGTTAGCTCGCGCGGGAAAGCTTTTTAAACTGCTATTATAAGGTAGTTCTATGTTAAAACACAAAAGTATACGTTCACGAGGAAAGATTCCATTGAGCAGATTCTTTACTTCCTTTAACAAGGGAGATTCTGTCGCTTTGGTGAAAGAGCTTAGTGTGAATTCTAATGTTCCAGATAGAATGCAAGGAAGAACTGGAAAGGTTATTGATAAGAGAGGTCGTTCTTATGTTGTTGAAGTTAATGATTTAAATATGGCTAAAAAGTTTATTGTACATCCTATTCATCTGAAAAGGATAAAGAACACATGAATATCGAATTGAACCCTGTGAGCATGGCTGAAGCAAGAAAGCTTGTTAGTGACCGAGAGGAAACTAAAATGGTTGTAGATTATTTTAAAAAATTCACTAAGCTTTCTGAAGAGAAAGCTAAAGAACTAATTGAAGAACTTGAAGGAATTGGAAATGTAAAGCTAAGGGCTGTGCATTTTGTGAAGGTTGCTGATTTTTTACCAAGAGACTTGGAGGATGTGCATAAAGTCGTTAACGACGTTTCTCTGAATGAACAGGAGGCAAATGCAATTCTTGATGTCGTCAAGAAATACTGACCATGGGAAAGAAAGACGATTATGCAATTGTATTAGATTATCTTCCGTATGGATATCCTCTTGAAAATAAGAAATCTCCTATGGTTCAAGCTATTGGAGAAGACCATTTAGGCCTTCTTGAGCTTGCTCCGATAAGAGGCGCTAGTTTTGAAGTTCAAGAGAAGGTTTATATAGGTCCAGAAAAGAGAGATAAGGTCTACTATATCATCGGGAAAACCCCCGCCGATAAAATGACTGAACAGGCAAAGATCCAACTGCAACATTTTATTGCTAGATTTGTTGGGGAGCACGAATCAAGGTTCGTAGAATTCTTCAATAAAGCCAGTGCGATAAATACTAGATTGCACGTGCTTGAGCTAATTCCTGGATTTGGAAGAAAGCATACAGATGCTTTGCTCAGCGCTAGAGACGAGAATCCATTCAGTTCATTTGAAGACATCAAGCAGAGAGTTCCGAGTGCTCCAGATCCGAAAAAAGCTATAGAGAAAAGGCTTTGGGAAGAAATAATGGAGAACCCTCGTCAAAGACTCTTTGTAACGTAAAATGCAAGAAACAACAAAAGAAGTAAAGAAAAAACCTTTTGAAAAGGAAGAATCAGTTGAGACTTTAGTTCGTATAATGGGTCAAGACATTGGCGGAAGTAAATCTGTTTATGTTGGACTTACTAGAATTAAAGGTGTATCTTGGGCAATTTCTAATGCTCTTTGTCTCACTCTTGGTTTGAAACATTCTATTAAAATTGCTGAACTTGATAAGCCCATGATAAAAAAGATTGAAGATGGTTTGAGAAGTTTGCCTATACCTGCTTACATGAAGAATAGAAGATCAGATAGAGACACTGGAGATGACTTGCATCTTTTCACTACAAATCTTGATATTAAGAAAGAATTTGATATTAAAAGATTGAAACAAATAAAGAGCTACAAAGGTATTCGTCATTCTCTTGGTCTTCCAGTTAGAGGACAGAGAACAAGAAGTCACTTTAGAGCTAAAGCGAAAACGGGAGTAAGAAGAAAGAATGATAAGAAAGCATAAAAAGTATTTGAGACCTAGAAAAATGTATGAATCACAGAGAATTGCTGATGAGAATGCTCTTGTTGAAGCTTACGGGTTAAAGAATAAAAGAGAAATTTGGAAAACTGAAGCAAAGGTAAGATACTTTAGAACTAGAGCTAAACAACTTATTACTTCTGGAGCAAAAGAACAAGAATCTTTGTTTGGAAAATTGAGGGCAATTGGTCTTGATGTTAATTCTATAGCAGACGTTTTAGCATTGAATAAAGAAGACTTGCTTAAGAGAAGACTATCAAGCTTTATTGCTAGTAAAGGTTTTGTCAGTACGCCAAAGCAAGCTAGACAAATGATAACCCATAAGAGAGTTTTCATTGATGGGCATGTTGTGAGCTCTCCAGGATATTTCGTACCAGTATCTGAAGAAAGTTCTATAATAATAAAAAAGAATGCTGTCAAGGAGAAAGGAGAATCAAATGAGTGAAAAAATTATTGAAGTAGAAATGCAAGAGAGTAAAGAGAAATTCAAGGACGAAAGTGAAAAACCTGGAATTGCTTATATTTATAGTACTAACAACAATACTATGGTCCATATTACTGATATGGCTGGAAATACTATTGTGAGAATAACTGGCGGGATGGTTACTAAACAAAGCAGATTGAAAGCGAATCCTACTACTGCGATGTTCGTCGCTAAAAGAGCCGCTGAACTTGCAAGAGATGCAGGATTAAACTCGTTATATATTAGAATGCGTGCAAAAACGAATAGTCAAGGAATAGGTCCTGGGGCTCATGCCGCAGTAAAAACTCTTGGAAAAGAAGGATTTAAATTGATAAGTATCATTGACACGACAAAAGTTCCTCGTGGTGGACCGAAGAAGAAAGGAGGAAAGCGAGGGAGAAGAGTTTAAAAGCACTCTTTTTCACTTTTTAATATGCAATTAATAATTAACACTCCTGAAAAGATAGTAATAAGAGTTCTTGCAAACGAGCCCTTATTTAACGCATTGAGACGAAGCATTCATGAAATTAACACGCTTGCTGTTGATGAGGTTGAGTTTTTCAAAAATGATTCGGCTCTTTACGATGAAATGCTTGCTCTTCGTATTGGTCTTGTTCCTTTGGTGACTGAAAAAAAGATGAATGCAAAAACCGAAGTAGAATTAAAACTTGTTAAGAAAGGGCCTGGAATTGTATATTCTGGAGATTTGAAAGGTTCTGCGGACGTGGTTCATAAAAATATTCCTCTAGTTCTTTTGGAGAATGAGCAAGAAATTGAGCTTGTTGCGACTGCGCGTCTTGGAAAAGGAATAGACCATGCAAAATATATTCCAGGACTTGGATACTATAGACATTTAGTTCAGATTAGTTCCAAAGATGCTAAAATCGAGAGTCTCGTTCATAGTGCTAAGGGATATTTGAAAGCTGAGAAAAATAAAGAAGGATTTCTATGTGATTTGCCTGAGGGCGTAGTTGAAGAAATTTCAAGAATAGATAAAGAAGCAATTAATGAAACTGACGAGATAATATTTGTTATAGAATCTTATGGCGTAATGAGCGCTAGTGAAATATTAGTAAATTCAATTCATGCACTGGGAGAGAATCTTGCAGAGTTTGAAGAGGCTTTGAAATAAATTTCTACTGGTAAAATGATAAGCAAAACAAAACTAAAACAACGAATAAAAAGAAAAACTAATTTTGAATTAGTTGAAACTCTTGAATTGCTAAAGGTTAATTCTCATTGGAATAATTTGATTGGTCTTGTTCTTTCAAGCTCTACTAGAAAGATGCCTTCTATTAATTTAAAAGAAATAGACTTAGTTATGAAGGAAGGAGATATTATTGTTGTTCCCGGTAAAGTAATTGGTAATGGTGACTTGAGTAAAAAAGGAAAGATATGTGCTATGGGCTTTTCAGCTTCTGCAATTGCTAAGTTGCATAAGGCTAAATGTCCAGCAATAAAAATATCAGAAGAGATAAAATCAAATTCGAAAGCGGAGGGAGTTAAAGTCTTATCATGGAAGAAATAGTTATTGATGCCCATAATGCTATCTTGGGAAGACTTGCAAGTTATGCTGCTAAGCAAGCTCTAAAAGGGAATAACGTTAAAATTGTAAACTGCACTGGGGCTGTGGTTACAGGAAATAAAGCCAATATATTAGGAAAATATTTGACACAAAGACAACGCGGAGGATCTGCTATGAACGGACCAAACTTCCCATCTAATCCTTCGAGAATAATGAAGAGAACGGTAAGAGGAATGTTGCCTTACAGACAAGGGAGAGGATTGAAGGCGCTAAAGGAAGTAAAATGCTATGATTCTTTGCCTAAAAATGGAGTTAAAGGGAAGATGATTACTATGCATAATGATACAAGAGCTAAAACTATGACCTTGGGGGAGATTTGTAAAGAAATATGAAAGAGTCATTTATGATATCGGGAAAGAGAAAGAGTGCTATAGCTAAAGTTAGAGTTATTGCTGGAAATGGTAAAGTGACATTCAATGGAGTGCCTTATCAGAATCTTTATTTCTTTCATAATTTGTCAATTAGAGAGCCAATAGAAGTGTTTGAGCATGTTATGGGTAAAATGCCTGTTGATTTGATTATAAAGACTTCTGGAGGCGGTTCTGAAGGGCAAATACAGGCAGCTAGACTTGCAATTGCTAAAGCGTTGTTTAAACATTCAAAGTCTGCTGAATTGAAAAAGGCATATCAGCTTTATGATAGAAACTTGCTTGTTGCAGATACAAGAAGAAAAGAAGCTTACAAGCCTGGAGATTCTAAAGCTAGGGCTAAAAGGCAGAAATCTTATCGTTAAGCAACTCTTAAATACCCTGTCTAGAAATATATTTTATGATATTGAGAATACTTGGCGGAATTGATATTGCTAGTGCGATGGCTTTTCTATTTATGGTGTTTGGATTTGAAGTTTTTACGCCTTGTTTACTTGTTTGCGCTGGACTACTTTTATTGAAGGGTATGTTTATTTTTCTTGGGGATATTCTTAGTGTGATTGACTTAGTTTCTGCTCTTGCGTTATTCCTCTCTGTCTTTTTTGCGTTACCTACAATAATCTTGTGGTTTTGTGCATTTCTCCTTTTAGCTAAGGGTGTTGTTAGTTTTATTTAGTTGAGAATTAAGCTCGTCTAAAGGATTTTTTACCTTTTTTATCTGATCTGTTGAGATGTGTGTGTACAATTGCGTTGTGCTTAGAGATGCGTGTCCTAAAAGCGTTTGTATTAATCTTATATCTGTGCCGTTTTCCAGAAGATGTGTTGCAAAACTATGCCTTATTGTATGGGGTGTTACTTTCTTTTGGATTCCTGCTTTTATTTTTGTCAGTTTAACAATTTTTTGTATATTTCTTGTTGTTAATGGCTTTTCTTTTGAAAAGAGATAATTAGAAGGATTGTTTTTCAAATGATTTTCTAAATCTCTTGCTATTGATTCTGAAATAATGAACATTCTATCTTTCGACCCTTTTCCTTTTCTTACCCATCCTGTTTTTTCTTGTAAGTCTATATCTCCTGGTTTGACATGCACAAGCTCTGAAACTCTTAAGCCTGAAGCGTACAATAATGAAATTATCAATCTTGATTTTTTTGTCTCACAAGAATCTATTAGTCTTCTCATTTCATCTTTAGTTAGAACCTCTGGAAGTTTCTTATCTTTCTTTGGAACCTTTATTGATGTAATTGGATTTTTTAGAACTTCACTGAAGAAAAATTTTAATGCTGCAAGAGCTAACATCGTTGTATTTTTTGCTTTATTTTCCATTAAATCGCCAAGATATAGTTTTACATCATCTTCGCTCAATTCACTGGGCATTTTGCTTTGTTTTTTTAAAAATTTATCAACGAAAAAAGAGTAATTACGGACGGTTAACGGAGAAAAACCTCGAAGTTTAAGTTCTGTTTGAAGTTTTTCAATCTCACCTGACATCTTTACAGGAATAAGGCAGGATATATAAGCATTAGTATGTGGATTTTATTATGGCAAGTGAAAAGCTCAGGGCTGGGAAATTAAAAGATTTTGCTTTGTTTTTTAGAAAGAGATTTAGCATTACAAGTTGGCCATTTCTCATTGCATTGGTATTCTTGGCCCTTGGATTGGCATTTCAATCGCTTTGGATATTTTCTGCAATTGGGGGATTTATAATTTTTATCTATTTTATTATATGGATTGTATGGCTGGCTTCTGTGATAAAACTTTGAAAAGGTTTATAACTTTTGATTTCAGTTGAAAATGATGAGAAATAAAATATTGTGGGGTGCAAAGATAATTGTTGCGTTAATATTTTTACAAAGTTTGTTCTTTAAATTTACTGGAGCTGATGAGGCTGTGTATATATTTAGTCAAATTGGAATTGAGCCTTGGGGAAGATATTTAGTTGGTGTTGGAGAGTTGTTTGCTTCGGTTTTAATCTTAATTCCGAGTTTGAGTTTTTATGGTGCAATTCTAGCTTCGTTAATTATAATTCCTGCAATTATATTTCATCTTACAACCTTGGGGATTGTAGTTTATGACGATAATGGGCTATTATTTGGACTTGCTATTGTGGTTTTGATTTTGAGCGTGTTTATTCTTGTTAAAAGAAAAAAATCTCGGTGAATTTGAGGGATTTTTCTATTATTTTATAAATAAAATACTGGCGAAAGATATATATATATTAAAACTATAAATCGTTATGAAGACGTGGGAAAAGAGGCTTGTTATTGCTTTGATTGCTTTGGCTTTTGCTCTTTTGATTTATTCTTATTTCACCGATAGAGAAGTTTTTTATTCTCCTTCAGATTATTCTGGAAATTATTTAGGAGTTGATGGAAATATTGAAATCGAGAGAAATAAATTGGATTCTTGCAGAGAGACACGAGAATCCGAGATGTTTACGTGTGAATTTGATGATGAAGATTGTCGTAATCTTGTTTGGGAGAACTTTCGTAAGTGTATAGCTTGATGTAAAAACCGCTTTTGCTAAATAATATGGGAAATATATTTGAAATTTTAACAAATAAATAACTAAATCTTCTTGATGAATTTTCTTACTAAATCTTTTATTTCCTCTTTCTTTTTAGGAACGAATTTTATTGCTCCTGCATTTTTATGACCGCCACCTTCAACGAAAGATTCTGGGAGTTCTTTTGATAAAAATTCTAATAACTTATGGACTGAGAAGTTTGCTTCATCGGTAGCTCTGATTGTTATTGCATCATTCATCAATCCTATTGTGACTATCCTTTGAGTGCCTGACTCTTTCAGATTATCATGTAATATTCCCGTACACTTTCCTGGCTTTGGATAAAATCCTCGTGGGAACGCTTCGTCAATTACTAGCCATTGTAGTGTCACCTTGTTGTGAGTTTCAATAACTGCTGAAGATTTCGCTAAAGCCAGACCTTTTGCTTCAAGATTTCTTATGTATGGAGTCATTAGTGCAACTAATTTCTTTTGCTGTTCTCTTGGCTCGCCGAAAAGAACTTCAATATACTCACGAGCTTCCATGAATCTTAGCTTTGAGGAAATGAAATCTATTACAGTTGCAATATCATTTAGTAATTGTTTTGTATAGCCTTTTTCATGTGCTAACTTAAGATAAGCTTCTATTGCTGAAGGATTTGCGATTCTATCTGCCAAGCCAGCCATTGCGGCAATAGGTTCCATGCCATCTACTAAATTAATGAAACGGCCTAACTCAGCACATAACATCCCTGCTGAATAATGCGAGCCATCTTCTCCAACTAAAAATGGATTAATATTGACTAAAACTTCGCTTGAAATAACGTCCGCATCAAAGTAATGATGATCTACTACTATGAAATCTAAGCCATGGACTTTACCTTGTTTAATTCCCATCAGATCTTCTTGGCCTCCGCCGTTATCTGCAATTATTACTAAGGGCATTTTATTTGAGAATTTTGCAGCATTAGATAATGAATGAGAGGTATCGCGAATTGAATCTTCAATGTCGTAAAATGGCGCGGCACATGGTGCTCGAGTGTAAAATTCCCATGCTGCTTTTTCTGAAGTGTGTTGCTTTTTTATTAATGGCAATATTGCACGTTCTAAAGCGTAGCCAGATGAATAGCCATCTGTATCGTTATGATGGCGCACGATAATCGGACGATTTTGAATTATCGCAAGTCTTATTTCTGTTGCAGCTTTTATGAATCTGTCTTTTAGTTTATCTAGAATGTGGCTTTTTATTAGAAATTGTGGCGGTGTAACTTGAGCGCGTTTTCTTTCTAATTCGGAAAGCATTACTAAATATTCGTCATGTTCTTGTCCAACTATCTTTTTTGCTTTTAGAATCTCGCCTTCGAGTTCGTCTTTGTATTCTCCTAATTCAACTGTTGCTTTTATTACATCGCCTTCTTCTATTTCTGGATAAGCTCTTGTGCCTGCTCCTTCAAAGCCCTTTAATGCTAGCGTTCCAGTTCCGTCTGCAATATAGAATACAGTCGGTCCGCCTGTTTGAACTATTCTCTCTACTGAACCCATTAGAGTTACAACTCTTCCCGAGCTACTGCCCGCTACGTCTGAAATTTGAACAATTTCAAGTTCGGCTTGAATGTCTAAAGAAGGTCTTCTGTTATCTTTATTTTTGTTATTATTTTTTGTAAATTTATTTTTCATTCAAAATTAATGTGGAAATGTGCCTTAAAAAGCTTTGTTTTATACACTTTCTTTTTATGGGCGTTTGATTCTTGTATTATCTCAAAGAGCAGATTATTCTACGAAAGATATATATATGAAAATTTTAAATAGAGTATGAAGACATGGGAAAAGAGATTGATTGTCGCTTTGATTGCGTTGGCTTTTGCTCTTTTGATTTATTCTTATTTTACTGATAAAGAAGTTTATTATAGTCCATGGTATGATCTTAATTTAAGTCCTTGTGGGGTCCAGAAGGAGAAAGAACAGGTTCGTTGTAGGAATACTTATGCCTCTAATGATTATGAATTGAGACAATGTTATCAAGCAGCGTATGAGCATTGGTTGGCTTGTGCCGGGGATTAATATAGAAAGCTCGGTTTGCCTAACTAGTTGAAACCCTATTAATTTTTTAGAAATATTGATTAACTAATTGTAATGCTCCGAATGCTAATAAAAATAGTCCTATTGCCCAACGAAGTAAACCTGGAAAGATTAGCACTATTATTCCCATGATTATTGCTAACACAGCCGTTATTGTTAATGATATTTCAGCCATATTTTATCCAGTAATTGATTGCTTATATATTATTCTATTTTATTATTCTATTTCTTTGTTACTTTTTCTTCTCTGATTATGAATTTAGCTACAAGAAAGACTACCCAAGCGAGAATTAGGAAATAGATTAACGCACTTAAAAATTGTCCCCAGCCTATGGCAATTGGGCCGATATTCCAAACGGCGGTTTCCCATTCTCCGCCCGGTATTAATGGAGTAATTATCGGCATGACGATATTGTCAACTAACGACTTGACGAGATTATTTGCTGCTAATCCCATGACTACCCCAATTGTTAAACCTATGACTTTGTATTCTTTAAGAAATTCGCGGAATTCTTTTAGGACGCTCAACATAATCAAATTAGGGCTTGAAAGTTTTTAAAGATATGTCAATTTCAAAAAACTTATAAACAAGCCGACCATGTTTTATTATGGAGAAGACTACCTTTCTTAGATATTTTTTATGGCTTCTTCTTATAACTGCTATCTTTACTACTATTGATACAATTGTTCATTATAATGTTGAAGCACTTGAAGTTTATTCTTATCCTATTCCTTCCACTTTTCTTTTTATTTCTTCAAGTCCATTATTTTGGTATGCCGTCGGTAAATTCGTTGGAACTTTAATAATTGGCTCGTTACTATTCTTCTTTGTGCGAAAGGGAAAGAGTCCTTTTGTTAGAGCTCTGATTCTTGCTCTCCCTGTAATTATTTTGCTTGAAGTGCGTTATCTTATTTCGGGGAACTATGATGCAGATTGGCACACTTACAATACTATTATGCACTTCGTTGTTCTACTTGTGACATCGTGGATTGTTTTTGCGAAGACGAGATTGTTTGAGAAATAATTTATTAGTCTTTTTATTTTTGAGAACATTAGGTACTTGTCTTATGTCCGCGAGTATATTTGCTAAATCCACAATTACGCGAGATTGCTAAATCACATTGTGAGGTGCCTAATGTGACAATCTCTTGTAGTCTTTTCCCTGGGCTATAAGATTCTTCTAGTGTGCCCGATCTTAAAACAAGGGAGGCTACTGGGTCGGAGAGAACTATCGGCTTTCCTATTGATTCAACGCGGACGTTGCGATCTCCATCTCTTAGTATGGGTGTGGTTGTTGAAAGAACTTTTTCCAATTCTGCAAACTCTCCCCTTAGCTTTTTCACCGTTTCAGCATCGACATCGTCCTCCGCCATAGAAAGATAGCTAAAAACTGTAGCAAACGGGCTTCCGAATTGGTTTCCTCCGAGAGCGTAAACTACTGTGTCTCTTAAGACTGTTAGTGCGCTTTCTGAATTAACTTCCATTGAAAGTTGATTTGGTTTTCTTATTTAAACATTCCGTTAAGTGTGATTATACAAAAATTTTGATAAATAAAAAATCTCAATAGTTTAATCAATTATCTCTCTGTATTTCTTTTGAGGGAAATTGAAAAGTTAGCTTGATCAAAGGTTATTCTGAATTTGTCGAAAAAACCTCTTCTGCCTAGAAGTGGGGGAATCTTGCTATCTCCTAAGACAACTTGAACAGGAATGCTAAACGTATAACTTTCATGCCCTTTCTTTATAGAAAGATTCATTTCGGTATTTTTAACATCTACTTCCCCTCCAATACCTCTAGATTTCTCAATTGTTTTTTTCAGATTTAGATTTAATAATTCTGCAACATCCTCAGGGATAACTGAAAGATCTGCTCCAGAATCAATCAACGCTACGAATTCTTGCTTTATTGAACCGTTGCCAGATAAAACAACTGGAATTACTGGTGACTTAACACCAATGCCGTTCGGACGTTGTATCGATTTGTATTTAAAAGAAAGAGCCATTTTAGAAAATCATTGTTTCTTCTTCAGGAACCTTGGCGAGCGTTATTTTTTTATTTGGATGAAGTGCCTGGGCGTGCTTTAAAACTTCTCTTACGTTATCTCCAGAAGCAACAATACCTCCGTCGGTGATTGCAATCCATTTACCACTATATTCGCTTACATCTGAGTTCATGAAGACTTCATAGTTGGTGGCCATAAAATTATGGATTTTGAACGTATTTAAAGATTACGAGACCAAAAATCTAACCTCTTTTCTCTCATAAAGAATTAAGGTTTACGAAATATATAAACTTTGGGAATTTAGACGCTAAAGCTTGGGCGAACATCTAATTGTCTTATTTGGGAAGGAGACTGGGTTTTTGGCTACTTTGGCGGAGAAATTGCTGAAGGCTTGTATAGAGTTATTTGCCCTGCAAAACGGGGAGACATACAAGAATTTATAGATTCAAATCCTAGTGGTTGAAAAAATTAATCGAAAGGGTTAAAAAGATATTGAACAGCTTTTTTCTATGTTTAATTTGATGAGTTTATTAGGCAGAAGAGATGCAAAACCTATCGAGTCTAATAATAGATCGCCTGTACAACTGGAAACTAAAAAGGAAAAGTCTAGAGAACCAGGAGTTCATGCCTGGTTATGGATTGTAGATAAAGATGGAAAGAAAGTGAATGATTCTCCCTATAAACCTCCTTTAAATTATTTCAAAGCCGAAGATGGCTCACATTTCCCTAGAATAGGCGAAGAATTGGAAATTATATTGAACCCCGGTATTGCGGGAGAAAGTGATTTTGAAGGGATTTATAGAGTTATGAATGTGAGAAATTGCAACCATCAATATCACGAAGGTGATAAAAGATCTTCAAATCTTCAGCCTAAATGCTTGGAAATTTATTTGTTGCCTTTAGATATAAATCTTCATGGGTCACAAGATTTGGATGATTAACCCGAACTTCTCTTTAAGCTTAATCTTTTCGCTTTTTCTTAAAAGATGCTGCATGATTTAAACGAACTTAAGAAAGATTTAAATATCGGCAAAACTTATTTTATTTATGAAAGAATTCGAAGATACTTTGGACAAGGAATTGCAAAGAGTCAAAGACGGAGCAAGTGCTTTCTTATCTCTGGGTGCGCTTTACCTTGGAGCAACGCTTGCCTTAAATGCAGTAGCCCTCCCAATTATCGCTGCCTATAATGGGCTTGAACGAGTAGTTGGTGCTCAAGAAAGGCAAGGGACTGCAAGACTGATCGATAGAGGAAGCTGGCCGATGGAGAATGGTGGTTCTATAGGTTGGGGTAAATTTGCTTATGAAGACGGTCGGGTTGCTACCCTCGCAGATGTTTGCGACATCCCTTCTTGGAAGTTCTTACCGAACACTCAATTAAGAGGTGCTCAGGTAGGTAAAACTTACAAAATAACGTCCTTAGAAGGTCCTCTTTCATACAAATTGATCACTTTAGAGAAATAAGTTCGTTTTAATCCGTTTTCTAGCCCTTTAGACTCCTCAAAACTACGGTTAATAAAGGTTGTGCGAACTATTTTAATAGTTAGAAGGTGGCGGAATGAATACTGTAGGGGGTTTTAATGCCGCGATCGTCTAAAAACTTTTTGCCTTGTTCAAAGGTGAAATTAAAGCAATCATTAAAGGGAAGTCCTAATTCTTTATAAAATGCTTGTTTTTCATCTATGGACACTAACCCATCGCGATTTGAATCGACAACTCCACGAACCTCTGCCCTTAAACCTGCTTCATTGTCGTAATTGTGCTTAAAAAATTGAACACCTGGCCATCCAAAAAATGCAACAGCGGAAGTTACTAATCCTGCCCTAAGAAAGCTATCTAGGTTTGTTTTCATGTTTTATTGAGAGTATTTCCCCTTTTAACCTTTTCGGTCGAGTGCGTTCGGCGCTTCGCGCCTCACTATTTATTGAGGCATTGTTTTTTAATTATATTAATTAAAACGAACTTATGACTTATGGTAAAAGTTTATAGAGATGCTTAAAAGATTTAGCTTAAATTATGCGAGCGATTCAATATTAATTGTGGACGGAATCTTATTCTGAAATCGTTCTGACACGAATAATATCTCTATGCCTATTACCTTGCCATCTTCGTCTAAATCTAGGATGGTGTTTTCATCTATTTCCTTGCAACTGCTAAATTTGTTATCAGTAAGACTTACATACATAGCATCTGCATCTTTATCATAGGTTATTTTCATGAAGGGTGTAGGGTAATGAATTTTATATAGTTTTCCTTTGTATAAATAATTATTTGGTGTGGTGGAAGTTTTAGGCGAAGAGTAAAAGATTAGTGTCTTGGGGGCAAAGTCTTTAACCCCATTTTATGGCGACGTTCAATTAGTTTTGATGCTAAAGAGACATAGCCGATTCTTAGGGCTCGATGATAAAGCCAAGCTTCTTCTGAACCTATGCCTTCCTTTTTGTGACCTAAAAGTAATTCGTTTCTTGCTAATCCTGAGAGGATGGCTCGTTCACTAAGATGTGTGAGGGAGTCTATTAAGTCTTTAATCGCTGGATGTTGTAATTTTGTTCCATCGGACCATTCTATCGTTGGTGCTTTTTGACCAAATCCGCTAATTCTCCAAAAATCAACCCCCCATTCTGTATGTCCTCTTTGTGTTTTAAGTTCGTATTGTTTAGACTCAATGAAACAAACTCTTATTTTATCTTCTATTTCTTGACCATAAAAAGAATTATAACGGATTGGGTGTCCTATTGCATCGTTTAACATCGTTTTATCAGCCCATGGGGAGTATTAAAATTTATGTTAAAGCGAACTTGTTTTGTATGCTGAAAGATTTAAGCGAAGGGAGAAAGCTTTAGCTTTTTATTAAAAAGGATTAGTCTCCGCCGTCACTTCCGCCATCTGAATCTCCCGAGTCATGAGAATCGGTTTCGGAAATTCCGCCTTCGTTTTCTTCATCAGGAGTAGTATATGAAAAGGAAACTTCGATAGGATGTGGCATATTGGAATGATTGTCTTTTATTGGGGTTCCAATATCATGTAACTGGACAGGCAGGCTTAAAAGATTTAATGGGATGAAACTATCGTAAGAGCATAATAAATTTGAATAATCTCCTTGACGAGTATGGCCGGTGGTTTGCCTTGAGGTTGTTTGAAGAGGTTCTCCTCCTAAGACCCATAATATTCTGTCCAAGGGGGTTCTTTTTTGAGGTCTTTCCATTAAATCGGGATTGTCTCTGGGTTTTTATATCTTTCACCCGAGCGCGTTCGGCGCTTCGCGCCTCACTATTAATGAGGCAAGTATTCTTTTAGGTGTTTGAAATCTTAAACGGGTGTTTAAACAGCGTTTATCGTCGGTAAAATTGTGTTTAATCTTTCAATAAACGGGATGTGATATAGATGACTGCGACTCCTAATGCGGTGATAAATAAGGCTGTGTAGAAATCTGTTAGTAAGGTTTGGGTTGATTGTGCAAAACGGGCCACGAATTCGTATAAAGAATCGTAAACTGCGTTACGCCAAGCAAAAGCGACTGTAAAGCCGATTGCGGCGACTATGGCCAGACGTATTTGACGGCGGAACTCACGTCGGTATGATTTTTTGTGCTTAAAGAGTTTCATGGGGTGTTTTGATTGGAAAAATTGTAAAATAAATAAAAATAAAGGGTTTTAGAGGTTTATCTTCTTCTTTGGGAAGAGTAATTTCTCATCAGTTTGCTGATGCCAATTACTAGGAAAGCAAGGCCTACAAGCCATGAAATTGGGCCGTTTGTAAGTGTGCCGAATTGTGTCATCCCCATTAGAGGAAGAAGCCACAAAATACCTATTAAAGTCATCAACCAAGCAGTTAATTTTGCCATTTTTGTACCTCCTTTCACCCTTTATCAGATTTTAGAAATAGGAGGCAGGTGTTTTTATATCTTTCTTGGGCGTGTTTTATCGTCGGTGAGAGATGAAATGGTAAACTTTGATGTTTAAACAGGTGTTTTTAGCTGTTTAAACAGGTGTTTTTTGTTGGTGTAGGGGTGTTTAGAGGGTGTTTGTTTTTGTTTATTTTATGTGTTGGGTTTTTGTTACTTGTGTGGAAAGGTTTAAATATAGCGACGTAATATAGATATTATGTTTGGATGGTTATTCAAAAAGAAGGATTCTGAGGGGTTTGAACAGCTGGAAAATAAGACTAGGAAGAGTTTTGAGAGTGTTAAAGGGGATATTGAGAAGGTTGGAACGTGGGTTAAACACCTTGATGAGCAGGATAAACAGCTGTTTGATATGTTAAACGGGCTTAAAATTGATTTGTCGTCGATTAGAGATGAAGTTGAAGGATTGAAAGAGGCTGTTGCTTTGGTTGATTTTGAGGCAAAAAATAAACAGGTGTTTAAAAAAACGGGTGTTTTAGCTAAACAGGGGGCTGTTTATGCTGTTCAAAATTCTGTTCAAACAGCTGTTCAAACAGGCAATTTATATGATATTTTGCATAATTTGAGTTCAAATGAAAGATTGCTAGTAATTACGTTGATGAATGCTGGAGAGGATATGAAGTTGAGTTATGAGGATTTAGCGAGGCTATTAGGAAAAGAGAGATCTACGATTAGAGGGCAAATTAATGCAATAAAACAGAAAAGTGAGGGCTTGATATTAGAGTTAACCGAACCTAATGGGAAGAAAAGGGTATATGTAAGTGAAGAAGTTCGTGTTAAACTACAGAAATACGCAAAAGTGAGAGTTGCGAGTACAGGAAAAAAGAAGAAAAACAAGAAAAAGCAGCAAGAGATAGAGAAAAGTGAGGGATTTGACGAATGAAAAAGTGTCATGTTTGTAGATTTGTGAGAGTATTTCGAGGAAGAATGATTTTATCTAGAAAAGTGAGCTTATTTTTTGAGAGTTCAAGAGGGAAAAGGTTATTTTCAACTGGAAAAAATGAGGGATTCGCCTTGGTAAAAAATGGCAATTCTGAAGTTGTGGAAAAAAGTGTGTTAATAAGTTCGCTTTAATCTTTTTCTCTAAGCGGAAGAGGATGGCGAGAACTTAGTGGAACGTATAATAGTTATTCGGTGTGGGTCGGTAAGTTATATTTTATTAGATTTCGCGCAATTGAAGGATGGTTTGAAGGGTTGCAATTCGCTTTAATTCGGAGGGGATTGAGAGAGTGATCTTTTTGTTGTTTTCTTTTGTTTTATCGAGGGGAATTCCCTTGGATATTATTTTCCGAACATAGTCGCGGATTGAAATTTCGGTTAAATTTAGGTGTTTTGCAAGTAGAGAATAGTCTGGATTTTGCTTTAATTCGTCAAATGTGTAAATTGCGCTAAATATAACCATTTCTTGATCTGTTAGTTTCTTGAATTTAATACGAACTTCTTTCTTTAGATCGTCTAATGAGTTTAGAATTTCACTGGCTCTTTGTAGATTGTCTATTCTTGTGGAGACCCCCCTATTTCCGATGTGTTGGTTGGTTTGTTGGTTTGTTGGTTGGTTTGTTGGAACCCCTTCATTTCCAGTGGAAAAGCTTGAATTTGGGCTTATTAAGCCGTATTGAGCTTGTTTAGAAAGTTCGGTTAAATTATGTGTTGGAGTTATGTGTTGGTTTGATTGATTTGAAGGGTGTTGTGTTGGAACTTCTGTTGGTTGGTTTGATTGATTGTTTAATATTGAGTCTTTTAAGTCTGATATTTGTTGTTTTAGATCCTCAAGTTCAAATTTTAGATAATCCATGTCTTGTTTTACTTTAGAAAAAGCTTCTTTTATTGGATCCATTGTTTTTTATCTCCTATTGAGATTATAAAGATTGTTGTTATTCTTGTCTAATAATGTTTAAATAGGTTATTTTTGTGGAGTTATGATGTGGTATTTGAAATGTAGTGGAAGAGAAGTTAAACTTGATGATGGGACGTATATAATAGACCCTTATCCGAATAATATCATGCTTGAAAAAAAGGAATCTGTGGTTAGAGGAGAGTATAAGTGTGCTCTATCTTGCCCATTAGGGGTTATTTGTGACTCTCCTTGTCCTGCAAGTTTGAGAAGATTCTGTGAGTTTGATGTGCGTGGAGATATAGTGAGAAGCTCTTCGTTTTATAATAATAGCTCAATCCCTATTGGAAAAAATTATACTACTCTTTTAACTCAAGAGATTGATGGGGAACCAGCTAAACCTGGTGAAGAAGTGCCAAGACGCGAGAAGATCCACGCACCTTTAGAATTTATTTATAAATAATTATCTTTGGGCTTTTTGATAGGCTTCGAAAGCTCGGTTTGATAGGCGCCAACGAGAACGTCTGATGTATTCTACGCCTCTTGCATTCTTTGCTATCTTAACTATGAGTTTCTTTGATTCCAATTCGTGAAGAATTGTTTTTATGAATTCTTCGTCGCGGGCTTCTTCTCGAGCGATGTCTGAGGTATGTGCGGATTCTGGAGCGATGGAGAATAAATAACTTATTATGTGCTCGGAGATTTTATCTTTTTTTACTGCTGAAACTTGTGGCATCTATAAAATGGGGAAGTTGATTTTTTATATCTTAGTAATGTTTAAAAGGCAAGTTCCTTGGTATTTTTATGGATAAAATCAGTGAATATATTGCTAGGAAAAAACTAGATATAGAAAGAACTAGGGAAGAAATTAGGAATCTTCGTGGTGGAGATGTAGAAGCAATAGACAAGAATTATAGAAGTATATCTGAATCTAGATTGAAAATTACTAAAGCTGAAGGAATAGCCTGCAACTTATGTGGAGTAAAAAATCTGAGTCCTTTGGATAATCGTCTAAATTCCCATCGTCCTGATTGTCAAGAAGACTCTGTTTTTATTAAGTTAGGACTACTTATCCATGGAAGTGGTGCAAATTACCCTAATTCGGAATTTGTTGGAAATTTTGAAAGGGCTATGAAGATTGGATTAGCTAAGGTCTCTTCACGTAGGCCGTTCTATGGTGTGGAGGTTGATGGGGTTCAATACAAACCTTCTCTTGAAATAATGAGGAGGGCTGCTTCTTTAAGGGAAAAGATGATTTTTAGACAGATGAATGAAGCTGAATATAGTGAAGTTGCTGAAAAAGATATTGAAAGTTTGATTTTAACCTGGGATCCTAATTTTGCGAGGCGTTTAGAAATAATCAAAAGAAAGAAAGTTGCTTAGAACAGTTCATCTATCATAACTCTTTTATACTAATCAAACGGAGGGTGCGAATGGCTGAAATGGATAAGATGAAGAATTATGAATATATTGAACCTTGTAGCGAGGCTGAACTAGTGAATGTTCTTCACCCGCTTGTGAAGGAATGGTTTTTCTCGAAGTTTAAGGCATTTAGTCTGACTCAGCTTTATGGTGTTTTGTCTATACATTCTAGAAAGAATATACTTATCAGTGCGCCCACCGGAGGCACAAAAACTTTAACTGCTTTTTTGGCTATTTTGAATTATCTTGTTAGTTTGGCTGAAAGGAAAGAACTTGAAAATAAGATTTATGCCGTTTATGTTTCTCCTTTGAAAGCGCTTTCGAATGATATATTTGTTAACTTGGAACGACCACTTGCGGAAATTTATGAGATTGCTGAAAAGAAAGGAATAAAATTGCAGGAGATTAGAGTTGGGCTTAGAACTGGAGACACTACTGCCTCTGCAAGAGCTAAGATGGCTCGAAAGATTCCACATATACTTGTCACTACCCCTGAAAGCTTGGCTATTATCCTTGTCGCTCCTAAATTTGGCGCTAATCTTGGGGCTTTGGAGTTTGTTATTGTTGATGAGATACATGCTATGGCCAATAAAAGAGGCGTTCACTTGTCAATTACTCTAGAAAGACTTTCGGAGGTTAGTTTGATTGAGCCAGTTAGGGTTGGATTGAGCGCGACTATCTCTCCTTTGGAGGAGATTGCTGGATTTCTTGTTGGTGGTGGGAGAGATTGTGTTATTGCGGATGTAAAGATGATAAGGGGTATGGATCTTTCTTTGCTTTATCCTACTACTGACTTGCTTGAAGCCGAATCTCCTGCTCAAGCGAAGAGATTGTATCATCTTTTGGATGAACTTATTCAGGAACACAAGACAACTTTGATATTTACTAATACAAGAAATGCTACTGAAAGGATAATTCATTATCTTGATTTGCATTTTCCTGGAAAATATACTGGGCTTATTGGGGCGCATCATGGTTCAATGAGCAAAGCAACTAGATTGAATATTGAAGAGAGGTTGAGAAGCGGTGAATTGAAAGTTGTTGTGACTAGTACTAGCCTCGAACTAGGGATTGATATTGGAAGTATAGATCTTGTTGTGCTGCTTAGGAGTCCCAAGGGGGTTGCTAGAGCTCTTCAGAGAATTGGGAGAGCAGGACATAAGCTTCACTCGGAGCCTAAAGGTCGCTTTGTAGTTATGGATCGAGATGACTTAGTTGAATGTAGTATATTGATGAAACATATGATTGAAAAGAAGATAGATAGAGCACATATTCCTGTAAATGCCTTAGATGTATTGGCTCAGCAGATTTTTGGAATGGCCATAAGTAGAGTTTGGAATATCGATCAGATTTTAAAGCTTGTGAGAAAGAGTTATTGTTATAGAAATTTGAGTAAAGAAGATTTTTATTCGGTTATAAGTTACCTTGCGGGAGATTATGCTTTAGAAGAGAGAAACGTTTATGCAAAAATATGGTATGATGCTAAAACTGGAGAGGTTGGGAAGAGAGGAAAACTTGCTAGAATAATTTATATGACTAACATTGGGACTATCGCGGAAGAGGGGTATATTGATGTTGTTCTTGGAAAGGAAAGTATCGGTAGTATTGATGAGGGCTTTCTTGAGAGGCTTCATAGAGGAGATGTGTTTGTTCTCGGCGGAATGAAGTATCAATTTTTATTTTCTAGAGGAATGAAAGCTTATGTCAGATCTGAAGTTTCAAAGTCGCCGACTGTGCCGAGTTGGTTTTCTGAGCAGCTTCCTTTGAGTTATGATGTTGCTATCGCAATAGTTAAGCTTAGAGGATTGATAAAAGATAGAATAGGAAATAAGAAAGAGTGTTGCGAATTTTTGAAAGGCTATTTGTATTGTGATGAAAAGGCTAGCGAGATGATTTATGATTATTGTAAAGAACAGGATAGATTTTCTGAACTTCCTGGAGAGAAGACATTGCTTATTGAGAAATTTAGAGGAGAGAAGGAGTATTTGATATTTCATACGCTTTATGGAAGAAGAGTTAATGACGCTCTTTCTAGAGCTTACGGATTTATTGCTGCTCAGTTGAAGCATAGAGATGTTGAAATTGGGATAAATGATAATGGTTTCTTTATTGCTGGGGAGAAACTTGATGAAAATAAAATACTTGCTGGATTGAACTCGAAGAATATTGATTCTATTATTTCGGAGGCTATTGAGAAAAGTGATATTCTAAAGAGGAGATTTAGACATTGTGCAGCTAGGAGTTTGATGATACTGCGAAGTTATAGAGGAAGAAGTAAGAGCGTGGGTAAGCAACAAGTGCATTCTGGCTTTCTTTTGGCCACTGTTAAAAAGCTAAGTGGGGAATTTCCTATATTACGTGAGGCTAGGAGAGAAATCTTGGAGGATTTGATGGATATAGAGAAGGCAAGAGCTGTTGTTAAAAGAATTGAGAATGGAGAATTAAAGGTAAAAAAAATTAATACTCCAATTGTTTCGCCCTTTGGATTGACTCTTGCGACGCAGAGCCATGGGGATTTTATTAATGTTGAAGAGAGAGTTAAATTCTTGAAGAGAATGCATGAGTTGCAGATGGGAATTATTGAGGGAAGAGACGAGTAATAAGTATCTAGTGTAGAAGCAAAAAATATTTAAATAGGGGAAATTGTCTAGGAAGATGAATAAGTTGAAAAAAATTTTGATGGGTTTTTTTGTTTTGGGACTGTTAGTAGGAGTTACTTTTTTTGTTAGCGCTTCGGAAGGCAAAGTTTTAAATTTTGGCGATAATTCGAATACCTTATTATTTGATGACGGGGCGGATATTGAGGTTGCTCAGGTTCCAATAATTATTCCTTCACCACATTTAGTTTGTTTTGCTGCGAGCAATACTGTATATTTCGCTTGTATGGATGAATATGGTCCTTATCACGCGGCTAGTTGTTTTGAACAGGGGATAATGAAAAGGTGTTCTTGTTACCGAACTTATGGGATTGACGTCGGTGGATGTTATAACGCTTAGTTAAATTTTTTTGTTTAGAAGTTATTTGGTCTTGTTTCTCTTGAAACATATTTTAGAATTAAGGAATAGTCTCTTTTTAGTTCTTCTGTTAATTCTAGCCTTTGGGGTCTAGCGAGTGGTTCTGCGTGCAAATCCCATATGTAAATTGTGTCGGGTATACCGTCTAGATTCGCCCTTTTGCCTTGTTCGGCCATCGCTTCAATTTCAAGCCCATCGTAGAAATCATAATGTCTTATTGTTGGTTCTTGCATAATACATATTGAGAGATATGGTGTTCCCTCGGGGGTTTCAAAGGGGCGAACACGATAGAACATTCCTTTTTGGTTTGGAATTTGAACTGTTAATCTTTTATCTGGGCATGTTTGGAGCAAATCATAAAGATTTATACTTAAATCTCTATCTGATTGGTGTAAATCGACTCTTGGTGGTATGAGGTCTTGGGGTATTTTGTTCTGAGGATTTTCTCCGCTTGTTGGGGTGTTTAAGACATGGCACATGAGCAAAGCCGCTAGTGTTTTTGATTTCATCCTATTTGTTTGACTAGGGGGTAATATTTAAATGTGCAGGTTTGGACTAAAAGATTAACGTAATGGGAATGATAGATTTCATAGGGAAGTGTCTGCTTATAGATAAGAAATTGCTTGTAATTGGAGATTTACATTTGGGTTATGGAGAGTCACTGAGAAGATCGGGAATTTATCTTCCTGGTAATCTTTATTCTGCAATTGAGAAAGATTTGCTTGAGATTTTTGTACGAATTGGAAAAGTGGATAAGATTATTCTGCTTGGTGATGTAAAACATGCTATTGGAAACATATTGGAACAAGAAAGAAATCATTTTGCTAGACTTTTTGAACTACTCTCCGGAAGATGTAGCGAGATTATAGTTATCAAAGGAAATCATGATGCTCTTCTTGAGCCTATCTTGAGAGATTATTCTACAAAGCTTGTAAGTTTTTATATTTGGGAGAGATATGCTTTTATTCATGGGGATAGAGATTTTGATGAGATTTATGATAAAAAGATTATGACTTGGGTGATGGGGCACGCTCATCCCGCGGTTAATCTGAGTGATGGTATAAAAACTGAAAATTACAAATGTTTTTTGACTGGGAAATATAAAGGCAAAGAGATTGTTATCATGCCTAGTTTTTTTCCTTTTACAGAGGGTAGTGATCCAAGAGATTTAGGAATTGGAATGCCTTGGAATTTTAACTTTAATCAGTTTAAGGTTAAAATTGTTGGAGAAAAACTTGAAGTTTTGGATTTTGGTAAGCTGAAAAGCATTAGCTAGATTGTTGTGCTATTCCTGTTGCCCTAGGAAGTTTAAGATGGAAAGGCATACTCAGTTGTTCTTCTAATTCGAGAGCTTTTATATTACATTTAGTCATTACTAAATTTAACAATGGTATCTTTATCTTCTCTGGTATCTCTTTCTTTTTCCAATCTTTTATCATTTCTTTAGAGAGCGTTTCATCTAGATCTAAGATTATATTGCCTTCAAATATTACTTCGGCGTTATTTGGTTCGTATAAGATTTTATAGCTAAATTTCACTTTAATTATTTCATTTTGTTTTAATATGTCTATAGAGTCTTTTTCTATGTCGCTAAGTTCTATATTTGTGTTTATCTTTTCGTTCTTTTCCCATTTATCTTTACGGGAAGCGTGAATCTTTGTAAAATTAAATCCTAGTACTCTCATTGTTTTATTGAAAATAGATTGTTTTTAAATATTGTTATGCTAGATCTTCTTCTGACACTACAACAAAATCACCTATTGCTATTATTGAATTATGGGGCACGATTGGCTCTTTTTCTTGAGACATTTCTAAGTTTAAGTTCTTTGTATAGGGAGTTGCGTCTTTTAGTATTATTTGTAAAAGTTCGCCAGTTCTTGTTTCGAATGTTAAATCCTTGACAAAGCCTAGTCTGCGGCCTTCTTTTGTGACAACTAGCTTGCTTAATATTTGATTTAATGCCTTCTTTTCTAATGTCATCTATCCTTGAGATTTGAGTAGTTTATAAAGTTTGTTGTGGTTTGTGAATTGTGATGGCGAATATGGGTGATTTCTGTTCTTTACTGATTATTCCTTCGACTCTCTCACCCTATGGTTTCTTGTGGAGAATGGGAATTGGGGGATATGTATGGAGGAGGAGATTTGAAGAGGCAGTATTAAAGAGGAAATTTGAAGATTTGAGAATAATAGATAGTTAAAGAAAATAAAGATAAGAAGAATGAGATATAAAGAAAGAAATAAGACGGACTAGAAGAAGAGTATACATATATAATTATAAGATATAATAATATAATATATAGATATATAACTTATTTTATTATTAGTGTGTTATCTTTATCTATCAATTTTCTTTATGATATTATTATATAATGTTATTTAATATACTAATTAAATTAAGTTTAAATTAATTTATTAGCCTGTTGTTATTCTTTATTATATTATATCTATTATTTATATATGATATTATATAATTATATCTAATCATTGTGCATTTTAGATTAGTTCGCTTTAATATGAGCTAATTATATTGTGGATAATTAATTCTGCATGAGAAATGATGGTGTGAGGGTGTTGGATACTAATCTTTAAATTTTTATTGTTTACGACGGCTAATTATGGTTTTTTGTGCTTTTGGAGTTGAAATATAGGTTAGAAAACAGATATGTTTATAATCTTCAATTGTGCTTGTTTGTTTGAGGTGAAAATATGGCAAAACTTGACTCGATTTTTGATTCTTTCTCGGAAAAGAACATATTCAAAGATAAATCCATCTTGCAGACTAATTATACTCCCGAAACTATTCCTCATAGGGATGAGCAAGTAGAATCTGTTGCTTCTATATTGGCACCGGCGCTTAGAGGGGAGAGAGTTAGCAATTTATTTGTTTATGGAAAGACCGGAACGGGCAAGACGCTTTCTGTGCAGTATGTTGCAAATGAGTTGCTAAAAAGAGCGGATTCTTCTGATAATAAGCTTAGAGTCGTTTATGTCAATTGTAAGCTTAAGAAGATTGCGGATACTGAATATAGAATATTGGCAGAACTTGTGAATCAGCTTGGGGGAAGTGTGCCGTCGACAGGTTTGCCTACAGACGCAGTTTATAATAAATTTGTTGAGATTATCGAAAGAGAGCAACAAGGAATACTGATAATTCTTGATGAAATAGATCAAGCAGTAAGGAAGATATCTGACGGGTTTCTTTATTCTCTTACTCGTTTAAATGTCGAGTTGAAAAAATCACATATTAGTCTTGTTGGGATAAGTAATAGTCTTACTTTCATGGATGAGCTTGACCCAAGAGTTAGAAGTTCACTAGGGGAAGAGGAACTCGTATTTGCACCATATAATGCGCTTCAATTACAGGATATTTTGAAGGAGCGTTCCAAAATGGCTTTTCAAGAGGGCGTTTTAGAGGAGGGAGTGATTGCTAAATGCGCAGGTTATGCTGCTAGAGAGCATGGAGATGCAAGAAGAGCTTTAGACTTGCTTCGTGTGGCTGGAGAACTTGCTGAAAGAAATTCTAGCAAAAAGGTTGGGCTAATCCACCTTGATGAAGCGAACAGAAAAATAGAGAGAGATAAAATGTTAGACATAATTGAAAATGAACCTAAGCAATTTCAACTTGTTTTGTTTTCTATTATGAATCTAAGCGAGAAATACAAGAATGCGAGCATCTTTACAGGAGAGATTTATTCTAATTATCAAGATATTTGTAGCAGAACTAAGAATGAAGCGCTTACTCAAAGGAGGGTTTCAGATATTCTAGCTGAATTTGATATGCTTGGGCTAATAAATGCACAGGTCATAAGTAAAGGAAGACAAGGGAGGACTAGAGAGATAAAACTCATGATTCCACAGCAACTTTTGCCTAAAGCTAGGGAAATTCTTAACTCTTCTTTAAGTTTATGAATCCGGAAATTGTAAGAATTGTCAATGAGAAAGGAGTTCTTTTAGAAAAGGAGTTATTTGAACTCTTGAATAACTTTAAGGATATAACCGCAGCAAAATCATTTTTAGATAGACTAACAACTATGTCTGGGCAGAAGATAATTACTAGTGCTAATCTTGTTAAAAATATGGAGTACGCTCAACAGATAATAAACACTGTTCCTGGAGAGATGAGGTCTTTGGTAGAAAAAACATTTGTGACCTTGGGGATTTCCCTTTCAATAGAAAAACATACAGAAGTAAAAAATACATCGGGTTTGGGTTATCAGGTTTTTTATTCAGATACGAAAAATAATAAGAAAGTTGAAGTGGCCGATTTTGTTGGACATTTTAGATCAAGATATCAGCAGATTCAGAGAATATTGCTTCAAAGAGCAGATGCGCAAAATTTAATTTCAATTAATAAGCTTAGCGGAGTGAGACAGAATATTTCAATAATTGGTATTTTAACCGAGAAAAGAATTACAAGTAATAAGAATTTAATGATGACTTTTGAAGATCTCACAGGAAGTATAAAGGTTCTTGTGAAGCTCGATAGCGAGTGTTATAGTAATGCTGCCGAAATACAGTTAGATGATGTGGTCTTTATTAGAGGTGCGGGAAGTAGGGATTTTATGTATGCTTATGAAATTATTTTTCCAGATTCTTTTAAAGAGAAAGTGAGGTTCGACGGCGACACTTGCGTCGCTTTTGTTTCTGATGTGCATGCAGGTAGCTTAAAGCACTTGGGTAAGGAGTTTGAAAGATTTTTAGAATGGATTAATAGCGAAGACGAAATGGCTAAGAAAATTAAGTTTATCTTTTTTGTCGGAGATAATGTTGATGGAGTTGGCGTTTTTCCAGGGCAAGAGCGATTGCTGAATTTGAAGAGTTTAAGGGAGCAATATGAATTACTTGCGAGCTATTTAAAAAAAATTCCTAAAGATATAACTATTTTTATGTGTCCTGGGCAGCACGATTCTGTTCGTGTTGCTGAACCTCAACCGATAATAGATGATTTTTATGGCAAGCCACTAAGGGAGATTGAGAATTTAATTTTAGTATCTAACCCTTCGCTTATTAAACTAATAGAGAAAGATAAGGAGTTTAAGGTGTTAATGTATCATGGAGCTAGTATCCATGCTTTCATTAGCGAGATTCAAGAGCTAAGATTGATGAAGGCACACAAATCTCCTGCTAAGGCTGTAAAACATATGCTTAAAAGAAGACATCTTGCGCCGAGCCACGGAGTTAGTCCAAGTATAGTTTATGTTCCGAACGTTAACAAAGATCCATTGGTTATTTCCGAAGTTCCAGATATTCTTTGTACTGGCGAAGTTCATAGACCAGACATTGAAACTTATAATGGTACTTTGATAATAACTGGAAGTTGCTGGCAGGCACAGACTGAATTTGAAGAGAAGGTTGGTAATGTTCCTGATCCTTGTAAGGTGCCAGTTTTTAACTTGAAAACTAGAGAATTAAAACTTTTGGACTTTAGCCTATGAACATGAAAGAACATTTTGCTCATATTGAAAGTAAATCTAAAGAGGGATATGACGTTGCTGAACTTGCAAGAGCAAAAGGATTGGATCCTGTTTCAAGAGTGGAAGTACCAGTTGCGACTTCTCTTGCTGAAAAATCTGTTGGATTGATATCTGTAGTCTATCCGCAGATAATTGGAGTAGGAATTGTTGAAAGAATAATTGAATTAGAAAAAGAGTTTGGACCACTTGAGATGGCGGTATCTTTGAAAATTGCTGAAGAAATTGCTAGAGAGAAATTTTGTAAATTTGAAAATGTTTTAGAGGCAATAGAGGCAGGCATAAGGGTAGCTTTTGCTTATACTACACTAGGAGTGGTTAGCTCACCAATAGAAGGGTTTACTTCTTTGAAATTGGGGAAGACAAAAAAAGGAGAAGATTATTTTATAGCTTATTTTTCAGGGCCAATAAGGAGCGCAGGCACGACTGCAGGTTGTGTTGTTTTAATGATAATTGATTATTTACGAGAAGCTTTTGGATATGCAAAATATGATCCTGATGAAGATGAAGTGCGACGCTATGTTGTTGAAAATTATGATTATCATGAACGTGTTACCAATTTGCAGTATTTGCCTACCGAAGAGGAAATTGATTTTCTCGCTAGAAACTTGCCTTTTCAAATTGCGGGAGAGCCTACAGAGAACCGCGAAGTCTCGAATTATAAAGACTTGCCGAGAATAGAAACTAATTTTATCAGAGGAGGTATGTGTTTAATTTTTTCTGAAGGGCTTGCACAAAAAGCGCAAAAAGGACTTAGGCTTTTGAAGAGGGCACAGGAAAGAGGTTTTGTTGCTACTGGTTGGAATTTTCTTGATCAGTACATTTCTCTGCATAAAAAAAGAGAGAAGGGAACTTCAGATACTTCACCGACTTACATAAAAGATCTTGTCGCGGGAAGGCCTGTTTTTAGTCATCCTTCAAGGAGCGGAGGGTTTAGATTTAGATATGGGCTTAGTAGGACTAATGGTTTTTCTGCTACCTCTGTAAGTCCGGCAACAATGGGGATTTCTGATGACTTTATTTCTTTTGGAACACAGTTGAAGATTGAAAAGCCGACAAAGGGTTGTGCTGTTTCTTCTTGCGATAAAATCGATGGACCAATTGTTAAGTTATATGATGGATCGGTAGTTAGAGTTAAAGATCATGAGAGTGCTAAAAAGCTCTACCCTGAAGTTGAGGAAATAATTTACCTTGGAGATATTCTGGTTAGCTTTGGAGATGTGGCTAATAGAAATTATGATCTTTTGAAACCAGGGTATGTTGAAGAATGGTGGAATTTGAATTTGGCTAAGAATGGCGGAAAGGTTGAGGATTGTTGGAATGTGTCTTTTGAAGAGGCTCTGAGATTATCCGTCGAGTTCAAGGTTCCGCTACATCCATCTTTTATCTATTATTGGAGTCAAATAGAATATCAGGATTTTCTCGCGCTTCTTGACTGGGCTTCTCATGGAGAATTTATCGAGGGTAGAATTGTTTTACCGTTTAATTCTACCGAAAGAGAGAGATTTTTTAGAGGGAAGCGCGCTTTGGAGATAATAGGTTGTCCGCATAAGGTTAGTTTTGAACATGTAGTTATTTTTGGGGATGACGCAAGGGCTTTTCTGGAGAATCTTGGGATTAAAGGAGAATTTAAAGATTCTTTTGAGAAAGTACTCGAGAAGATTCCTAAAGAGGGTAATGTTTTAGAGATTATTAATTTAATTTCTAATTTTATTATAAAAGATAAGGCTGGCACTTTTATTGGTGCAAGAATGGGTAGGCCGGAAAAGGCCAAATTACGAAAACTTACTGGAAGCCCCCATGCTCTCTTTCCTGTTGGAGTTGAGGGAGGAAGACTTAGAAGCTTTCAAGCAGCGGTTGAAGCAGAAGGAGTTACTTCGGAATTTCCTATATTTTGGTGTGAGAAATGTAAAGATGAAACTATCTATCCTAGATGTGATCGGTGCTTGAGTGTCTGTGTAAAGAGATATTATTGTCGCGATTGCGGATTGAGTAAAGAGGAGATTTGTACGGAACATAATAAGGGAGATAGATTTTCTAAAAGAGTTATAGATATAGGTAGATATTTTTCTTCAGCAAAACAGATTGCGGGAGTTAGACTTGAGGAATTGCCCGTTGCGATAAAGGGCATAAGAGGAAGTTCTAGCAAGGATCATTCATGTGAGCATCTTGCAAAGGGATTTTTACGAGCGAAGTATGATCTACATGTGAATAAAGACGGAACTATAAGATATGATATGACTGAAATGCCAGTTGGTTTTTTTAAGCCGGCAGAAATTGGAACATCTGTTGAAGATTTGAGAAAATTAGGGTATGATAAAGATATAGATGGATTAATTTTAGAGCGTGACGAACAGGTACTTGAGATTTTTCCTCATGATATAATTTTGCCTGCTTGTCCGATATCTATGGATGAGAAAGCGGATGATGTCTTTTTGAGAGTTTCCAAATTTATTGATGATGAGTTAGAGAAGATTTATGGCCTGGATAGATATTATAATGCTGTAATTAAGCGGGACTTGGTTGGTTCTTTGTTTGTTTGTATTGCGCCGCATATTTGCACTGCTACAGTTGGTAGGCTTATAGGATTTTCAAAAACACAGGCCATGCTTGCATCGCCATACATGCATGCGGCAATGAGGAGAGATTGCGATGGGGATGAGGCGGCAGTTATGTTGTTGATGGATATGCTTCTTAATTTTTCTAGGAGTTTTTTGCCAGCGCATAGAGGAGGGACACAAGATGCTCCTTTGGTTTTAAATACGAAAATTAGCGCAGGGGAAGTGGATGATCAGATTTTGGATTTAGAGCTTGGTAAATATCCTCTTGAGCTGTATGAACTGGCTGAACAGGGTAAGCATTCTTCAGAAGTAAAAATTGAGAATGTTAAATCTAGATTAAAGAGTGGGCTTGATCCGTTTACAGGTAATAAGTTTACGCACGATACAAATGATTTCAATAGAGGAGTTATAAGTTCTTCTTATAAGATTTTGCCGACTATGCAGGAGAAAGTTAGTTCGATGATGAATTTATGCACGAAGATACGTGCAGTAGATGTGAGCGATGTTGCTAGATTGGTTATAGAGAGACATTTTATGAGAGATATCAGAGGTAATTTAAGGAAGTTTTCAATGCAAGCATTTAGATGCGTTGATTGTAATGAATCATTTAGGCGTGTGCCTTTATCTGGCAAGTGTATGAAATGTTCGGGGAAGGTTATTTTCACAATTACAGAGGGGAGCATAATAAAATATCTTGCTAGTGCTTTGGATTTGGCTCGGAAGTATAATGTTAGTCCTTATTTATTAGAATGTTTAGAAATTACGGAGAAAGATATTCAAGGGATTTTTGGAAAAGAGAAAGAAAAACAGATGTCTTTGCAAGGTTGGTTTGCACCTCAAGCTAAATAGAAATAATTAAAAAGGTCTTGTTAGTAATTTTTTTATGAAAGAGCATTATGCAATTACGGGTATTCTCCGTCAGGGGTTTATGGGAGATTCTTTCTTTGGAGGATTTATTGTTGTTGAGCAAGATAACACTCTTAGGGGAAAACTTATAGATGATTATGGTCCATCTTCCCTAAGCGGAACTTTACATGGAGAGCAACTTGATTTTGAAAAGATATATGATGGCCGTAATGACGTTATTAAATATTCTTTAAAAAGAGATAAGCTTGGAGTCTATATCGGTCGCTTTTCTGGTACCGATACTCTTGACGGGCTGCCTTTTGCAAATTAACTAAACACTGGGAAGGTATTGATTTTAGAGTCAAAACTATAGAGGAGTCTACAAAAGAATTAATTGATGAGTGTGTTATGGCGGGAAATATTGAAGTTGTTAAAAATGAGAATGGTGAAGAAATGGTGCAAGTTAAGAAGTAAATTTTTTTATGCGAGATAAAATATTATTGTTGGAATTAATAAAGAACCCATAAGATTTGTGCGTTTTATGCCTGATAGAATTGTGCAAATTCCGATTGATGTTGCAGTTGCAAAGACTAAGATTCCTAGAAGGCCTGAAAATTTTAAGATTAGCGCTATCATGAGAGCAATTACTAAAATAGATAGGAAAGTGTAATTTATTTTTGATAATATCATTGAGGCTTTCTTTGCAAGAAATATTCCTATTAACAAAGAGATAATTGCGGAGATTATGATGCAGAAGAATATAATTGGGAGTTTTTCTAGAAGACTTTCTTGAAGAAGAATGCTTATTTGTGCTGCTGCTCCCGTTCTTGCCTTTCCTATCTTTGCAACTAGCGAGATACTCGAGACCATAATTATAGAGTTCATTAGCCCATTTAGAAATAGGAAAGATTTCTTTGTTAGAGATGATAGCTCTGAGGCCATAAAAGAACCGTAGCTAGAGCCTAGGGCTGGGAGAAATGAAAATATAGGAGAGACTATTATTGCGCTTGTTAGAGTTTTCAGAAATTCTTTTTTATTTATTTTTAATTCCTTAATTTTTGGTATTTTTTGGGGAGGAATTGAGAATTTGTTTTTTATGCTTATTATTAATGAGGAAGCGCCGAATAGGCCTGATAAAAGGGGTAAGAGAGGTTCGCTAAGGGGGAGATTTGTTGTGGTGAAGCCGAGGAAGCCTGCTAGTGTGAAAAATACTAGGGCCTTAAGAGGACTTGACTCTCTTAAAATTAAATAAAGACAGATTGCAATTAGAATCCAGGGGATTAGTTCAGTGATTTTACTTTCTGCTATTTTAGCTAGAAAGAGCAATATTGGTGTGGTTAATATGGATAGCAATGTGCCTATAAATACGCCAAACATTGCAATAGTTGTGGCTTCGAAGCCTTCTCCCTGTTGAAGCATTTTATGACCAGGGAGAACTGCAAGAAAAGTGTCTTCTTCTGGAGCGCCGAGAAAGATTGAGGGGATGAAATCTATTGTTGTATGGGTTATTGCTAGACTTGCTATAAAGCAAGCAAGGGCTACTGGATTGATTGATAATGCTGATGAGGCAACTATTGTTGAAACTAGATTGATGTGTAGTCCTGGAGATAGGCCCGTAATTACTCCTATGATAATTCCAAGAAGGGTTGCAAGAGATATCTCGAGAATCACGATTTATTCAGGCACAATAGAAGCTGTGCTGAAATTTCTTATTTTTGCTAATTTCTTAACATCGCTGATTTTAACTTGCGAGATATTTTTTTCTCGTTTATAATAATCTTCTGCTTTTCCGGTAAGTTCGGCAAATAATAGCTCGCTCATAACTTCGGAGCTTTCTTCTTTTGATATTGTATGCAATCCTATGAGCTTTTCCTTTGCTTGTTCTACTTCAGAAGGAGTGATGTCTTTTATTTTCTCGAATTCTTCAAGAATTATTTTTTTTACTTTGGGAATTGCTTCTTTTCTTGTTCCCACATATATTGAATAGTATGAATGTGTTTTTTCGGTTGTTAAACCGCCGCGAATTGAATAGGCTAGCCCGAGTTCTTCTCGGATTTTTAGGAAAAGTTTTGAAGACATTCCGCTCGTTAAATGTGCGTCTAGAACTTCAAGAGCATAACGTTCTTTTTCATTTGCCTCTGGAGCGTGAAATGCGAAGATAAAGTGCGATTGATCGATATCTTTTCTTTTTTCGGTAGTTTCTTTGTTTATCTTTTTTATTTTTTGTGGCGAACTTGAGTTTTTATTAGCTTTGAAATTCTTTTCTAGGTAATTGATTAGTTTTTTAACATCAACTTTGCCTACTGCTGTAACGATGTAATTTGAGGGATTATATTTTTTCTTGAAATAGTCAATTACGAAATCTCTTTTTAGAGAATTTATAGTTTTTTCAGAGCCGATTATTCCTTCGCCTAGAGGAGAAGAATAAAGATTTTTCAGAATCTGATCGTAGACGTATCTTGTTGGAGTGTCGTGATACATTTTTATTTCTTCAATTATAACTTTTTTTTCTTTTTCAAATTTTTGTTCGTTAAAGGAAGGATTATTCATTATGTCTGTTATTATATCAAGTCCGATAAAGAAATGCTGACTTGGAAGTTTAAAGAAGAAGCTTGTTAGGTCGTTTGTTGTGAATGCGTTCAAGACTCCACCATGACGCTCTATCTCTTTTGAAATTTGTTCGTGAGTTCTTGTTTTTGTGCCTGTAAAAACTAAGTGTTCAATGACGTGGGCTATTCCTTTAATATTTGAGGTCTCATGTGATGCGCCGAATCTATTTGTGATGCTTAGCGAAACTACTGGTATTTCTCGCTGTTCTACTATTAGAGTAATTCCGTTTTTCAATTTCTTTTTTATGAACTTCACACTCTTTTAAGTGAAGAGGAATTTTAAAGGTTTGGTATTGAGAAGATATATAAATATGAAAATTTTAAATAAGGCATGAAGACGTGGGAAAAGAGGCTTATTGTCGCTCTTATTGCTTTGGCTTTCGCTCTTTTGATTTATTCTTATTTTACAGATAAAAGTGTATTTTATTCTCCTGAAAGTCAAATTGTTACGGATTTTGGTGTGAATGCTGGTTGCGGGCCTAATGTAGGAGACGAGTGTTGTGATACAGTTAATGAGATTCTTCGTACATCTGAGGAGTATAGCCTTCATTGTACTCAAGCAGCGTGGAATATTCGTCCTCAAACAGGAGACAGATGTACTAATTTGGTAAATAGAATGCGCTCTTTGAGAGATAGAATGATCCTTCTTTGCCCATTTTGACTGCTTATAAATTATTGAAATTTATAAACTCCTATTCTTTTGACTTTTATGCCCATTAATGCAGGTTATGAATATTTGAATGCAGAGAAGACCTATCTTGCGGCGCAGACTCCTGAACAAAGGATAACTGCTTTAGAGGATATGATTCGCACTGCTCCTAAACATAAAGGGAGCGAGAATTTACTTGCTGGGCTGAAGTTGCGATTGAAGAAGTTTAAAGAGAAACAGGAGAAGGTAAAGAAGACTGGAAAGGGTAAGGCGGGGCTAAAAAAAGAGGGTTTTCAGGTTGTTCTTGTTGGAATGCCCAATAGTGGTAAGTCAGCTTTGTTGAATGTTTTGACTAACGCTAAATCTTTTGTTAATGAGCATCCATTTACAACTTATGCACCAGTTGTTGGCACTATGGACTATGATGGAGTAAAAGCGCAGATAGTTGACATTCCTAGCATTGGTAGTGCAAGTTTTGATATAGGGCTTGTTAATACAGCAGATTGTATACTTGAGGTTGTGGATAAATTTGAGGATATTTCTAAGATTGAGTCGATGTTTTCTAGAGTATATGGGAAAAAAATTATTGTTTATACTAAAGTTGATTTGCTTGATAGTGGAGAGAGGAGAAAGTTAGAGGAGAAATGTAAGTCTAAGAGAATAAGTGTGGTTTTTTGCTCTTTTAAGGGAGAAGGAATTGAAGAGGTAAAGAAAAGGATATTTTTGGCTATGGGTTCTATTAGGATATATACTAAAGAGCCGGGAAAACAACCTTCAAGAGTCCCTGTTGTTTTAGCTATTGGAAGTAGTGTGTTTGATGTTGCTGAATCTATTCGGAAAGGATTTGCAGGGACTGTTAGCGAGGCAAGAGTTACTGGACCTAGTGCAGCATTTGTTAATCAGCGCGTTGGCATGAAGCATATTTTGAAGGATAAAGATGTTGTTGAGTTTAAGACGCGATAGGATAGGCTTCTTTGTGTAGATCTATAAGCTTTTTTGTTTGAACCTCTTTTAATATAATGTTTATTTCTTTTGAAGTAGCGTTTTTCACGTCAAGAGGATGGACTTTTTTCTCTATAACGTCTCTTTCAAGCTTTTCATAATTTTGATATACAAGTTTCCCTCCGAATTTTTCAAGACGATCAATTACCAGTTTTTCTTTTGAATCATTTTTTAGGACGAATATGAAATATTTGAGTAGAGCCATTACTCCGTTGTCTGCAGAGCCTTCTATAAATTCAGCGTTCTTTATTTTATAGATTACATTTTCCTCGGTTTCAAGCAAATCGATCTTTGTTGATTCTATGCTTGAAGACATTTTTTCTCCAACAAGTCCTCTAATAATGGGATTTATGAGTTCTATCCTAGGAGAGTATCCTATTTTTGGTAAAAATTCTCTTGCGAAAACCATAATCTTTCTTTGGTCCATACCGCCTAGTTGAGCGTCCACTTGTAAATATTCTTCATCTAGTGCTTGCATTAAGGGATAAATCAGGCCAGAAAGTCGGGGATTTTCTTCAATTTTTTTTACAACTTCAGATGCTGCTTTTTTTGATTCGTTTACAGAAGCGAATGTTGATAATTTAAGCAAGTCCTCAAAATATTCCTTACTTAGCTGAATATCAGAACCCTCAACGAAGGTTATTTTTTTAGGTTCAACTCCAATAGACTTTATTATATTTTTTATTGCTTCTTTATAGTAATTCTGTCTTTTTTCCAGTATAAACCAGGGAACTGAATCAAGCGCAGCGTGTAAGTCGGCAAGTAGTATTTTAACATCTAAACCTGCTTTTAAAAAATCCGCAATTTTTAACATAGGAAAAAAATAAGCTATAGATATACTTCCAGTAGGCATTGTCCCCCAGTATACAGAAAATTTCTTTTTTGATTTTATTTTTGCTTCTAATTCCGATTTACCTATTACTTCTTGCAGGTTTCTTGTTATCAAAGCCAATCTTTCTTCAGTATCCATATTATCAATAGAAAAACCTTTAATTTAAACTTTCTTATTGGATTGTGTATAAAATAGCTTTGTGTTGCGCGCTGATTGGGATTTTTGTGCTTTCCTTGATAATGTTGCAAATACAGGAATACTCTGAAGATTTGGCAGACGGAGAGGTTGCTAGTTTTAGAGGAGTAGTTGAGAGTCAGAGGACTAGTAATGGCGTGTTGTACTTACATCTTGAAGACTTGACGGTTAGTTGTAAATGTCAATTTAGAGATTATGTTGGTGCTAAGATAGAAGTTATTGGATTGTTGGATAGCTTTGAAGGCAGGAGGTATTTAAGAGCGTTTAAGATTATTTATGATAAATAAAAGAAATTAAACTTTTGAAACTTTTTGCTTGATGTCCTATAATTTTTTCTAGTTGTTCTTCTGAGGCTAGAAAGATATTTTCAAGGGAATGGAATTTTTCTAATAACTTCTTTGCTTTTGCGGGACCGATGCCTGGAAAGCCTTCGAGGATAAATTGAATGCGTTCTTTCTCGCCCAAGATAATTTTCTTTGGATTTAGTGGGATATCTGTCTTTGTTTTCTTTCTCATAATTAAGTCTATGAAATCGGAGGTGTCTTGCTCACTTGAAGAGAATATAAATGGGATTTTCTCTTTTGTTGCAAGAAATAGGAGAAAGCCACGCATAGCGTTGCTATTTATGTTTTGATTGTTGTAGAGTTCTTCTATAGGGCCTTCGATAATTAGTAAACTTGAAGGATATTGTTTTAGTTCGGAGAGTTGGTGCATTATTCTTTTGTTTATTATTGAGCTTTTCAGATCAGAGATTGTTTTACGTTCAATTGCCGTGTTGTTTGCGATATAATCTCCAATTGGAAGTTGTTGCCATTCTATTTGATAGCCTTTTTCTGCTAGATAGGATGGGACTAGTGAGTTCTTTTCGCGATTGTCAATAGTTATTTTTGATTTTTCTTGCTCTTTATTTTTCTTTGATTCTCGCGTTTTTTTGAAGATGTTATAAAAAGCCATTAAGATTTTCTTTTTTCTTTACTAGCTTGATTTCTTTTTTAATGCTTTCTATTGTCCTATACATTTTCTTTTCGCGGGCATGAGCTGCGTAGTGATTTGCTTCATCGCGAGTATCTTTTGTTACGAGAATGAATAGCTTTCCTGGGGCGTGCCTGGCTGTACGACCGGCGCGTTGAATTTTTCTTATTGCCGAAGGTATTGGCTCATAGAATAAGACTGCGCTGACTTCAGGAATATCTAGTCCTTCTTCGCCTATTGATGTTGCGCATAGAACATTTAGCTCATTCTCGCGGAATTTTTCTATTATCTCTTTTTGTTCTTTTTGGCTTAGACCTTTTGTTTTGTTAGAAGACTGGCCGATGAATATTGATGCTTTGACTTGGGGAATTGTTTCTAAATTTTTTATTATTGTACTTGCTGTTTCGCGGAATTGAGTAAAAATAAGGATTTTGCTTGAACTACTTGATTTGAATTCATTTTCTACTAGCTCATGTATTTTCTCGATTTTTGGGTGTTCTTGAGATTTTGTGAGTAGTTGTTGTAACGATATGCGTGCGGCATTAAATTCTGGACTTTTTACTAGTGTTTGAACTCCACGGCTTTTTTTCTCGTTAGATTGTTGAATTAGGCCGTTTAGATAAGTGTTTAGACCTGAGAGGGTTTGTGTTTCTAACAACTCTACTGCATGAGAGATTTTTATTGCTTGAGCACATAGGGACATCCCGTACATTGAATTTCCATCGCCTTGTTGAGTATGCATTGCTAATTTATTTTGCAATTGTAGCAATGTTATTTTGTTTACTGGGCCGAATAGCAATCTTCGTGACTTTAACTCGAAAACTTTTGATTCATATATTCTATTTAGAAGAATGCGGATTTCTATAAATTCTTGAGGGAATGGAACTTCTATTTTCTTGAAGTCTAGCTCTTGGAGATATTGTTTGACGTCTGGGGAGTCTCGAGAGCGAATTTCTACTTCTGAAATGTCTAGGTTCTTGCAGATTTGGCGGACTTTTTCTTGCTCTGATCCTGGACTTGCCGTCAAACCTAGAATACGAGGATTTTCTGCTTGTTGTTTGTAGTAATTTACGACATTAGTATAATCATAATTTTTTAAGCAGCGATGAGCTTCGTCAATTACAATTAGCGACACCTCCTTGAGATTGTAAAGTCCTTTTTTTATATCGTTCGCTATACATTGGGGTGTTGAAAATATTATGTCTGAGTTTTCCCAATATTCCTGTCTTTTTTTTGCGGGGACTTCGCCTGTAAATAAAGTTAGCTCGCCAAATAGTTCTGGAAGTTGTTTTTTGAAGGAAACTAGATGTTGTTCAACAAGAGGTTTTGTTGGGGCAAGTATTAGAGATTTAGATGCTGGAAATCTTTTTAGTCTTTCAATTGAGAGCATCATTGCGATTAGTGTTTTGCCTAAGCCTGTTGGTAAGACTACTAGGGTGTTGTTATCTATTGCAGTGTTAAAAATATCTTTTTGGTAATCTCTTGCTTCTAGATTTATCATTTTTATCTGTTGCTTGAAGTTTATTTAAACTTCTCTTTAAAGAATTATTGCCACGAATGTAAAGAGTGCGCTTATTATTGCTAGGGCTGTCCAAATGGCTTGAGAGCCATAGAAGATTTGCGCGCCGTCTAACTTTGAGAATGGGATCATATTGAAGAAGGCGTAAAATGCGGCTGCTTTTGCTATTAGATGAATTGGGGGAAAGAAATAAGCTATGAATGATAAAACGAGAACAGAGATAATTCCTATTGAGCCAATTAGTGCGGTGTGCCAGTCAGTCATTTCTGTAAACACGTAACCTGAAAGTTTTCTTTTGCTTCCTTTATGTGCTGAAGTTTCAAATGTTAGAAGAGTTGAGAACATTATCCAGCCAGCGCTTAGTAAACTTACTAATAATGAAAGGATAATTCCTAAGGGAATTGGTTTGTTCGTTTTTTGATGTGGCTTAAAGCCGAATCTGCTGAACAGCCATAACTCGTGTTCTACGCTTGCATTATATTCATGTGCTGTTAAAACTTTTGAATAGATATTTACCGCAATAATTATTGTTGCTGAAATTAATGCAAGGCCAATTGTGTTTAAACTACCCGAAAGCATATCTTTTAATGCAATAATTATTGTAAATGTGAAGATGGCGAGAAGGATTGCCCCAAACTCTTTTTTATCCATGCACATAGATTTGTCTATTTTTTATAAATGTATCTTTTCTATAGGTATTATTAAGCAACAAAAACTATTTAAAGCGGGAAAATTCTGATGATGTATGTTGAGAATTGAAAAGCTAACAAAAATGTTAGGAAAGCAGGTTTATACCTCTGAAGGTGATTACTTTGGGCAGGTCGAAGAGGTAAACTTGATTGATAATAAGATTGATGGTTGGCGCATCAGAGTGGGTAGCGGATTTATGGGTTCACTTGGCGGAGCAAGAGGAGTTATTATTCCACATCAGTTTGTTAAGGCTATTGGAGATGTATTCGTTATTACAAGAGGTTCTCTACCGAAAAGAGATGAAGCTGTAATGGATATGGCTTCTGGTGATGAAGTTAAGCTTTAAAATTCTATTATCCTTCCCTTCCATGTTCTGAAAAGCATGCCTTTGTCTGTTATATTTTTTAGATTTATTGAAGTCATATCGAAAATATATTTTTTCTTCCAAGAGACTCTTTGACGTTGATCAAGATCTTCTTTTGCCTGTTCAATACATATTTTTTTTAGTCTTTCATAGGCCCTTGTTTTATTTTCCAAGTCTTCTATGCCTATGATATTAAATCCATTTCCCTTATTTTGATAAAGGGCAAGATGATTATCCATTATTTTTGCAGCTGTGGAGTACCCAAGATTATAATCAATTGTTTTTTCCTCTGAACGATATGAATCATATAAATGGGTAGAGTGATATCCGAATTCTATCCACCCTTCTTTTATCAAAGGCAGAATCATTCGGTAGGGTTCTCTATTATGACCCGATTCTTTCTCTCTACTTATTCTGGTTAGTCGCTCTGCTGTCTTCAAGTACTTTCCGAGATTTCTCTGATTTACAACAATTACTTCGCTTTCTAGCTTTAATTCCATATTTTCTCATGTTTATTGGGTATAATTAATCCTTTTTATCTATTTTTAAGCTTTAAAGCAAATAATTATATACTTTATTGCTTTTTGACATAAATGCTTGATAAAAAAGATCTTAAGATACTTTACGAATTGGATAAGGATTCTCGTTTAACATTCTCGCAATTAGGAAGAAAAGTTGGATTGGGCAAGGAAGCAACTCGTTATAGAGTTAATCGCCTTGTAGAAAATAAGGTTATCAGGAAATTTGCTACTTACTTGAATTTTACTCGCTTGGGTTATCTAGGATATTCTGTTTATTGTAAATATAATTCTATAACTGACTTAAGGAAGGAGGAGTTGAAGCGTTATTTGCAGAATCATGAATCTGTTTATTGGATTTCGGAATTAGGCGGAAGATTTGATCTTGCCTTTTCTCTTTTTGCTAAAGATCCATTAGATTTTGATAGAGTTCTGAAAAATATTATTAATAAGTATCATTCTTTTTTAGCCGATATTACTTTTATCATTAAACTTGAGCCTCATAAGTATAATCGAAAATATCTTATAAAGCTACAACCGCCTGCTGATGATGAAGTTGTTCCAGCCATCTTAGGGGCTTATACTCCGTCGCTTATTGAAAAGAAAGTTTTGCAAAGTTTAACTAAAAATTCTCGAGTTACAGCCGCAGATATAGCTGATTCTATTAATTCACCTCTTTCTACCGTTCTTTATACTATAAGGAAACTTGTTAAGAACGAGATTATAGCGGGGTCTACTATTGTTCCCGATGTTTCCTTGCTAGGGCTAGAGTCTTTCCAAATCAATATTTCTACTTCTAGTTCTACTTCTGATGAAATGGCCTCTTTCTTTTCTTATTGTAAGGACCACTTGAATATTATCTTTGCAATAAAGGTATTGGGTTCTTGGAATTTAGAGCTAATTTATGAAATTGAAAATGCAAAACTTTTACAAGCTGCGATTGCGGAGATCCGTAGCAGATTTGGCCATTTAATTAAAGATATTGAGATTTTGAATGTTTTTGATGATTGTCTAAAGTTAGATCATTATCCATTTAGAATAACTGGATGATTAGCCCAAATCTTTAAATACAAATCGTTCTATTGCTTGTGATGGCTGAGACAATAATAAATACACCGTTTGTTCAAGAAGTTATTCTGCCTTTTTTACTTGTGTTTGTTGTGATTTTTGCTATACTTCAAAAGACTAAAATTCTTGGAGATGGAAAGAAACAGATTGATGCGCTTGTTGCGCTTGCAGTTGGTTTGATTGTTATTTCATTTGGATATGCTACTGGAATTATAATCACTCTTGTGCCTTTCTTGGCAGTATCTGCGATTGTTATATTAGTGTTTATGATTTTATATGGTATGACTTTCCATGGAGATAAGAAGTTTGAGGTTCATAAGTATGTGATGGCCGTTATTGGAGGGCTTGTTGCGCTTGGCGTGATAGTTGTTCTGCTTTCTGCTACTGGGGGATGGATATATTTGAGAGATAATTTCTTTTATGATGCGGATGGGACATCTTCGATTTTAGTTAATGCAATTTTTATTGTTGTTATAGCTGTGGCTGTCGGGATGGCCGTATGGGGCGGAAAGGATAAGAAGGAATGAGTAATTTTTGGAAACATATTTAAATAGACTTTTGTTATTTATGTGATGATACTTGGGGAATTTATGGCTATACTTTCTTTACAAGATTTGTATTTTCAATGGGAAGCTGCTGGAATTTTTGAGTTTCTTCTTCCTGCTTTGTTAATTTTTGCTGTAATTTTTGGAGTGCTAAGTACTACGAGAATTATGGGTGCTAACAGAGGAATAAATATGCTTATCGCTTTGTCTATTTCGCTTTTGGCTATAAGAACGCCGATTGTTTCGCAGTTTTTCACTGAACTATTTCCTAATTTTGCGATTGGGCTCGCGGTAATACTCGCAGTGGTAATACTCGCTGGATTGTTTATTGCTGATAAGAATGCTACTGCCTTTTATAATACCATGATGTGGGCAGGTCTTGGAATTGGAGTTGTTGTTGCAATTATAGTTTTGAATAATAATAATTGGTATGGCTCTTTCTGGTGGCAGGAGAACTGGACTTCTATTCTTTGGGTTGTTGTGCTTGTGTTGCTATTAGGATTCTTCTTAAGTGACCCTAGTAAAAAAACGGATGCCGAAAGGAGAATAACTCTTCCCGTTGGATTTTTGAGGAATGACGAGTTTCCTGCACAAAAGGGGCACTAAATAATATTAAAAATGGTAGATTTATCTTTTGTCCCTTATTTTGCGCCGATTCTTGCTTACTTGCTTGTATTTATTGTGATTGTTGCAGTTCTTGTAAAGACTAAACTACTTGGAGATTATAAGTGGCTAGCTGTTTTTGTTGGGCTTGCGATGGCTACATTATTCATTGCTGCAGGAGGAGTGGTTGATTATGTTCTTACTATAACGCCTTGGATTGCCGCTTTGGTTATATCTTTATTTTTTATTTTGATGCTGACTGGATTTTTGGGAATGAAAGAGGATAGCAAGTTTGTTTCGCGTGTTGGAGTGGGGGCGGTTATAATTGCCGCATTGATATTTCTTATATCTGGATTTGTTGTTTATTCTTCTGTTATCTCTGAATATGTTCCTTTTAGCGATTCTTATATTGGAAATGATACTTCTGACTTGTTGTTTTCACCGAGGGTTGTTGGTGCCGTGCTATTGCTTGTGGTTGCAGGACTTGTAAGTTGGGTCGTTATGAAGGCTAAATAGAATATTTTGAAAATATAATTTAATGAGACTTTTGATGCTCTGGCTCGTGCTTTGCGTTTCTTGGTAGGAGTTTAGAGAATGTTTTCTGTGTTTCAATAAGTTCATTTTTTATATCTTGAACGTTTGTCACATAATCTCCAACTTTGCGAAGAATTGAGCTTTGAAGGATATCTATTGTTTTTTCAATTCTCTTTAATCGCTCGTCCATTGATTCGATTTTAGCTTCAAGCATAGACCTTATGTCAATAACTTTTTCAAGATATTTTCTTATTTCTGATAATTTTTCTGTAACTACTTGCTCGGAGATTTCAGTTATAACTTCAGAGCTTACACCTTGATATTGTTGTGGATATTGTTGTTGTTGTTCGTATTGAGGAGAATAAGCATATTCTTGAGCGGGCATTGGAACTGGAGCTTGTTGTTGGCTATATTGCATTTGTGCTTCTTGTCCGGGCATAGGGGCTTGCTGATTCATTATTGATGCTTGCATGTCAGATTCTTCTCTCACGTTATAAGAGGGATCTTGTGCTGGCTGCTCGATAGCGGATTTTATTTTTGTTTGAGATAATGCATCTGCTATGTCTTTGTATTTCATACCTCTTTGACGCATTAATTGTATTATCTGGTCTTCGCTCATTCCTTGAGATTGCATTGATTGGACGTCTTCGATTAGTGCCATTATTCGTTACCTCTGGAATTACGCATCAAGTCTAGTTGTCTTTGCAAAATAAGTAGCTCTTCTTTTCTTGCTAGCTCATCAGATTGTTGCGCTAGCCTTTGGAGAAATTCTTTCATTTTAATTTGTTCTTCTCTTGTTTCAAAGGCCATCTTTTTTAGCATTATAAGGTTTTCAAGAATTTCTTCTTTTGTTGAGACTAAATTCTGACCAATAAGAATAACTCTTTCTTTAAGAAGTCTTTGTTTTTCTTCCATATCGCGAATACGCATTTGGGAATCATTTTGAAGGCTAACTTGAGGATATTCTTCAGGCATGTTAATTTTAAGGACGTGATGTTTATAATGGTTTTGTCCTATAGAAATCTATTTAACTTTACCCTGTTGGATTGATTAATGCTTTTCAAACAGAACGCTCCGCTTTATGGCATTGAGATAGATAGGAAAGAGGGAGAGAGTGTTCTTTATGTTAATTATCTTGGCGCTAGTTTTGTGCCGTCTATATCTGATTCTGGAGATGTGATGGAGAGAACTATTGATACTCTTACTAAAAATCCGAATGTTTCAAGAATAGTTTTTGTTCAACAGAGAAATTATCATTATCCATTTGAGCAAGTTGCGTTGTTGGCTGAAATTGCTGGACTTTATACGCATTTGATAAAACAAGAGAATGTGCTTTCGCCTAGTAAGATGGCTATGTTTGGGCTACAGCAGGGGGCTTATGAGGAAATTTCTCATTATGTTAATCTTCTAAGGAGAGATCCATTAGGTTCTTATTTTGCCTTGAAAAGGAGAATCGCTTCGCTTGAGGGGGGAGATTTGAATCTCTTGAGATTTTTAGAGAGAATTAAAGAATTATTTGAAAAGACAAATTTGATAAAGAGATTCGTTACGGAATCTGGCGCCACTAGAGAGATTTATTCTTCAATATTTAGGCCAGATATATTGCCTAATTTTACTTTTACAAGACTTGTTGCACAGTTGCCTGAGAATGCCGAGCTAGTTCACCAGTATAGTTTGAAAGCGGACGAGGAAGAGGTAATTGTTACAATATTGAAGTTGGAGAATGATACTTCTTATTTTTATCATATTATGCCTCCTGAATATGCTTTAAGCGAGGAGCATCATTTACTTTTGAATCTTGGGCGACAGGTTTTGATTGAGCATCAGCCAAAAGCAGAAGAATTTACAGACCCTGAGAGAACTAGGGGGGTTTTCTTTAATGTCGCTAGAGATTTATTGAGCGAGTTGGCGCAGAGTAAGAAAATAAATTTAAGTTACAATGAATTGCAAAATTTGGCAAAGATTCTTGTTAGACAGACTATTGGTTTTGGACTGATTGAGGTTTTGCTTTTTGATGAAAACTTGCAGGATGTTTTTCTCAATGCGCCTCTTGCACAAAATCCAGTTTTTATAAGACATGCAGTTTATGGAGAGTGCGTTACTAATATAATTCCAAGTTATGAAGATGCTGAATCTTGGGCTGCAAAGTTGAGATTGCAATCTGGTAGACCGCTAGATGAGGCAAATCCAATTTTGGATACTGATTTGTATTACGGAAAAGTTAGAGCGAGAGTTGCAGCAATTCAAAGACCACTATCTCCGCAGGGAATTGCGTATGCTATAAGAAGGCCCAGAGATGAGCCGTGGACATTGCCTTTGTTTGTACATAATAAAATGATTAGTTCTTTTGCAGCTGGGCTTTTGAGTTTTTTAATTGATGGATCTAGAACGATGTTGATTGCTGGAACGAGAAGCTCGGGTAAAACCTCTCTCTTGGGTAGTTTGATGCTTGAAATTTTGCCTAAATATCGTGTGCTTGTAATTGAGGATACGCTTGAATTGCCTGTAGATTCGCTTAGAAAACTTGTTTTTAATATTCAACGTATGAAAGTTAGAAGCGCGCTTCTTGACACGACTACGGAAGTTGAAGCTTCAGAGGGAATTCGCGCTAGCTTGCGTTTGGGAGATAGCGCTTTGATAGTTGGAGAGGTTAGAAGTTCGGAGGCTAAATCTCTTTATGAAGCGATGAGGGTTGGAGCGCTGGCGAATGTAGTTGCTGGAACTATTCATGGAGCTTCGCCTTATGGAGTTTTTGATAGACTTGTTAATGATCTTGGCGTTCCGGTTACTAGCTTTAAAGCGACTGATATTATTGTCGTCGCTAATCCGATAAAAACGCCTGACGGGCTTCACTCGATGAAAAGAGTTATTCAGATTTCGGAAGTTAGAAAGCATTGGTCAAAAGACCCGCTGGAGGAGAATGGATTTGTCGATTTGCTTAAATATAATGTTGAAACTGATGAGCTTGAGCCAACTGATGCTTTGATTAATGGTGAATCTGAAGTGATAAAGTCTGTTGCTTCTCAAGTTAAGGGATGGGCTGGAAATTGGGATGCGGTTTATGATAATATTATTTTAAGAGGGAAGATAAAACAGGAGATTGTTGATGTTGCCGTTAAGAGTAAAAAGCTATGGCTTCTTGAGGCGAAATTTAATTCTCTTTCAAATAATGTTTTTCATAGTATTTGCGATGAAGTGACTAGAGAGAAAGGGTTGCCTTTGAGCCAGGAAGTTTTTCCAAGATGGAAACAATGGTTGATGCAGGAGATTAGTAAGTGAATTCTAGTTTTCTTTTTAATTGGAAAGAATTTTTTAAACCTACTTTCTGGAAGATAACTACTTCCATTATATTGCTTATTTTATTTGGAGCTTTAGGATTTGTCTGTCAACCTACCTATCTAGATTTTAATGGGACTTCTTTAGCTTGTGGACAGATTGGAATGGTTTTTTTTATTCCAGTACTATTTGGATTTAAATATCCTGTTTTATGGCTATTTTATTTTGCATTATTTTACCTTCTCATTTGTATTCTTTTTAATAATAAGAAAAGGAAGAAATAGGAGATTACTTGTTTTTATTATATTGCATGGGGCCTTTTAATTTTGATTGGATGTTAAGTTGCGATTCCGCCTAGGGCTACAATTGATAGAATCATTAGCGAGATTGTTGATATTATTGCGGTAATTATGTATAGAGTTATTCCGCGTTTTAGATTCTTTGCTAATTCGCTTTTTTCTTTTAGAGGGTCACGGCCAGCATCCACGGTTACTAGGGCGGAAGTGAGAATAAAAATTATTTCTATTATGTAAATGCCGATTGAGACTTGAATGAAGTAAGGAGGAATCATTTGTTTTACATCAAATACGCTTATTATATCGCTTAAGCTGCCGAGTCCTCCAAGGCTTTCTTCTTGAGTGCTCAAGTCTGCGATTATTTGTAATCTATTGAGAATGGAAGTTATCATTGCTGAAAGTCCGACGACAACGCCTGCTAGCAAAGGAGCGAGAAAGGTCATATTTGATTTCATATCCGAGACTACTTCTGCTAGCAAATCTCGGAGGCGTTCTTCAATTTTATGTATGTTCTTGACGTATTCTGAAATTGACATTAGAGAGCGTGCGGCAACTTCTAATCCTTTTTTTGCAGATTCTACTAGAATTTTCATGCTTGTTGCGATTAATGCAGAAGGGAAAAATATTATTGCGCCTCTTCTTGGATGGAATAGTGCGTCATTTACTGACATTCCTAATTGTTGAATATTTTGATTTACTAAAGAGAAAAATTGTTGTGTTCTTTGGCCTTGTGTTGTGCTTGCTACACGGGCAAATGCTATTTCAGCAGGTAAGCCATCACCTAGTCTGTTTCCCAACTGGAAGAGGGAATTTGTGAATTCGTTCTCTAACTCTTTTGTTTCATTTCTTGCTATTATTAGTGATTTTGTTTTTTCTGAATAGGCTATGTAAAAGAATAGGGCTAACCCGATTGGTATGAATAAACTTAATAGAACTCCTATTGGGCCAAATGGTCCTATTGTTTCTCCATCAAGCTGTTTAAAGTCAAATATCTTTATTGTTGATGATGCTTCGCCGAGAATGTTTAGGCCTATTTCTGATAGAGTATAGTCTGAGTCGAGTCCGAGAGTAGAGGTGAGAAAGTTAATTTGAAATATAAATGGCAATAATCCTAGTAGAATTAGAGGTATTGCGACGAATGAAGCTTTTATCCAGGGTTTTTTTGAGATGAAAGTGTAATATTGCGGATTTTTTTCTAGGACGGAAGATTCGCCATAACCTCCTGGTCTTTTTAACAGAACTTCAGAGGTCATGTAAAATACGAAGAAGGGGATTAAGATGTTGAAAATTATGAAAACGTGAGTCCATTGGAAGACCCCGCCTAAAAGTGTTGATGCCAAAGGCAATAAGGCCAGACCGAGAGTTGGTAATATTATGCCGAGCATGTAGATATTTGTCAGAGGTGACCGAATCTCTCGGCTATACTTGAGCATTTTTTCATAAACTCCGTCTAAAATTACTTGGAGTGCTTTTTCTAGAGTTTGAACTCTTCTTGAGTCTGATGGTTCCAAAAGACTTGATTCAATAAGATGAAATGCTTCAATGAATTCAGGAGCGTAATCTCTCCAGGTTTCTAAGTAGCTATCTAGAGATTGTTTTAGACTTGAGAATCTGCCGACTTCTACGTCCCAGAAAACTTTTTTTAAATCTAAGGAGAGCGGAGCTTCAAGGTGATTTGAAGCGAATTCTATTGCTCGCTCTAGATTTGAGGTGTGTTTCATATAGACTACTATGTATAATATTGCTGGAACCATTTGCGAGCTTGTTTTGAGTCGCCATTCGCTCGCTAATCTTTTAGGCATGGAATATGTGTAGTAGAATACGAAGACGCTTGTTAGCATTCCGAGAAATGCAAAGAGTAGTGGAATTTCATCTGTGATAAAGAATATTGCAACAGAACTAAGCATAACTGTGAAGAAAATTACTAATAAAGAGAATACTGCCAAAGTTAACGCTTGGCTTGGAGTTACTTCAAGATGAGCGATATCTAGTTGGCGTTGCAATCTTATGGCGTCTTTTGTGGAGACTTTTAGTTTTATTATGTTGCCGAGAGTTTGAGTCCACCTACGATAACGTGAAATTTCTGGAAGCATGTCCTCTTTGAATTGGAGATACTCACTTGAGTCGCTACTGCTAGAAATCTCGGACTCTATCCTTGAGCTATACTTTCTTAGAATGTCGTCTGTTGAACTCATCTCTTTTCAATTATTATTATGAGTTGGTTGTTATAAAGGTTAGGTTTATAATTCTCTATATACTAAAGGTTTAATGGTTGGAAGAGGACAAGCGTGGGATTTTTTTACTAAGTTAATTATTGGCGTTTTGGTGCTTGTGATAGTGATGGGGATTTATATGGTTCTTTCTGGGAAATACGAGGGCGCAATTGAATTTTTTAGAAATCTTTTGAGGTTCGGATGAAAAGAGGAGATACAGATACAAGATTTCCGTTAGTGCAAGTTGTTTTAGTTGTGCTTGTCATTGCTTCAACAGCTTTGTTTTTTTCGAATAATGATTTTAGAAACAAATTTGATTCCATTCTTCCAGGGTTTGGCGAGCCTTCTGACTTGGAGAGTAAAGAAATTATTGTGAGATATTCGCTTGCTGATGGTAGCGTTGGATATTATACTGGAGTAGAGTGGAAAGCGATTGATTCTGAAGGAGGATTAAGAGCGAATGGGAATGTTTTGAATGGTGAACAATTAGTTAAAGATTTTGAAGATTATTATTTTTCTACTGCTAATAGTGGAAAGTATTCTGATGAGTTTAAAGAACTGGGGATAAGAGAGGTGCCTTTTGTTATTGCTCCTCCAGATGGACAGAAAAATGAACAAAATAATTTTTTACTTGGTAGAGCAGTTATTGAAGAATTTTATAGGATTTCTCCTGATAAGTCTATGGATGAAGAAGGTTTAGTGTTTGGGAATATTTTTCGTGTTGGCGAGATTGGTGATTTTGAAAGAAATTTGTTTTATTTAAATGATGAAAATAATTTCTTTGTGAGCGGTTCCTTTTTAGAGTCGCAAGATGAATTTATTAAAACTGGCTATATCCTAAATGATGTTGCTGTAATTTACCCAGAGGCTGTTTCAAGATTGCTTGATGTACAAACTTATCTAAGGGCTTTAGAAATACATGGGCTTTATTTAGATAAAAGAGATAATTATTTTTATGAGGCTGGAAGAAAGACGGCATTTTCAATTAGAGACTTTGAGGGAAAATTATTTGTTTATTATGGAGATACTAAACTTGATATGCAGGTAGGTTTTAGTGATGGCGACAATGAGAGAGTTATAAGAAGTTATTCTGAAAATTTTATGGATTTCAAGCAGTCAAGTACAAAGAATGAGCTTTTAATTATTCAGAAAATAATAGAATGGAGAGATGCTATTTTCAAAGTTCCAATTGAAATTCATTATGCGGAAGGGAGCGAGGAAACGAGTGAGAGTGCGTGCGTTGAAAGGCCTAAAGATGGAAAGCCATATTTGATTGTTAGACTTAATTCTGAAAATTTTGAAGGGGTTTGTGATGTTGCGTAAAGGGATGGCTGGAGAATCTATCGGAGAGCCTACTACAGGCTGGATATATTGGTTAATTTTTCTTATTCTTGCTATTGCCGCAGCGTCTTATCTTATTAAGATATTAACGACGTAATTAATATCGTAATTGTTATAAACTGCGTTTCAGTATAAGAATATGAAAAGAAGAGGTTTTTCTATGGTTATTGTTGGTTTAATTTTATCGCTTGCAGGGCTTCTCATATTATTGGGATATGTTTATCTTATCAATGATGCAGGACTTGCAAAAAAGCAGGCGTGCAAACTTTCTCTTTATACAAGGGCTACAGCTTCAACTTCTTTTCAGTCTGGACTTCCTTTGAAATGTTCTACAGAGAAGATTTGTATAACTGAAAGCGGAGGAAAAGAGAGTTGTAAGGGGCTTGCTTGGGATGATGATGTTAAGGTCGTGAAGCTTTCTGGAAGCCATCAAGCAAGAGCGGATAAGATAGCAGAGATAAGTGCGAATGCACTTTATGATTGCTGGGATATGATGGGACGAGGGAGATTGGATATCTTTGGAGTCGCTCATCCGCTTAGCTTTAGTGATGAAACTGAAGCTAAATCAAGATGCGTGATTTGTTCAAGAGTTGCTATATCTGAAGAGCTTTCTAATAATGAAGACGTTATGGGGTTGGTTGATTTGAATGGATATCTTGTTAAGAATAATGTGCCTGGGCAGAGTAGAAGTTATTGGGATGTAATTCAAGATAGTTCTGGAGCACAGACATTTACGGGAATTGATTTTGCGGAATCTGAACAGGAATTAAGAGATAGTTTGAATGATAATGAAGATAAAGAGTTAGATAAAAAGCTTGCCGAGCTTAGAGATGACTCGCAGAATAAAAACGAACTTGCTTATGTTTTTGCACAACAGAAAACTCCTCTTGATGCTATTGGGGGATTGACTTCTGGAGCGAGGGACTCTACAATTGCTATAGTGGGATTACATAGTGTAGCTGGAAGCATTCCTCTTGTTGGACCAATTCTTAAAAAAGGATTAAATTCTCCAGTTGCTCTGATAGCCCAGGCTTTTGTTGTTGGAGGGGCTTCGGTTTATTCTTCTCATATTGCATATGGAAATCAGCAGGCATCTGCGCTTTATTGCGGAAAGTTTTCTTCTTCTGCTGAAGCGGAAGATGATAGAGAAGGATGTTCTTTAGTTCGTGCTGTGCCGTATTCTGCTGAATCTGTCAATAAAATTTGCAATGTTATTGAGGGAGATTTATGAGAAGAGGAGATTTGCTTGTTGAGAATACATTTGGTACTCTAATTGCAGTGGTATGCGTTTTTTTGCTTATTGCTGGGGGATTTTATGTTTATAATAATTTTATTACAAATAAAGCAGAGAAGAATGCTAAAAAGACACTTGATGAAATTGTTTCTGTTTTAGAAAGACTTGATAATGGTCAAACAACTAGCTTAACTTTACAGGGTTTTTCTGATGCGGATAATTGGTATATTGTTGCTTGGAGCGAGGAAGATAGGGGAAGACCGGAGAAGTGTGAATTTGGGAATTGTTTATGTATTTGTAATGGGGTTTCAAAAGAGGATTGTCAAAATCTAGGAATTTGTAATCAATATAAAGATAATGGCGTTTTTGTTGAGAGTTATTACCCGAATTCTGAGTTGAATTATCCTGCGGGCCAGACTAATACTTTTTATCCTTCTCCTAGAATTGCATGCGTTCAATTAAAGGAAAACTTGTATGATGTTTTGTTAATCAAATCTCAAGATTTTATTAAATTGGAAGTTGTTTCTGGGGAAACTGAAGAGGCTAATTTGCCTAGAGTTTGTAAGGTTGTTTCAGAAGGAGAAGATTTTAGCTTAAATGACGAACCTTTTAGGTAGTTTTAAATTGTCTTTTTCTCTTTTAAAGTGATGAATAAAAAAGGTATTGGAGAGGTTGAATGGACTTTAGCTTATATTCTTGTGACTCTTGTATTTTTTGCGGGAATGTGGTATTTTGTTTCGGCACAGCAGGATAATGTTAGTTATTGGGAGGATTATTATGCTAAGCAGATTGCTTTGATGCTTGATGGCTCGAGCGAAGGAAGGGAATATTATATTGATGTTACTCAAGGTGTTGGAATTGGACTGAAAAATGGAAAAAATAAGGATGATATTTTTAGTTTTGATAGCATAAATAAAGAAGTAATCGTCAGTTTGAAGTCTGGCTCGGCGACAAAGTTTTCTTATTTTTCAAATATAGATGTTAAGGATAAAGAAGTTTTGCTTGTTTCTGGAGGGGTTGATACTAATCAATTGCATTTTAAAACATGAATAGAAGGGGGAGAGAGCCAGTGATGTTTTTCAGTTTTATGATGCTTTTGGTGATAATAGGAGTTGGGGTTGTTAGCGGAGTTCTGCTTTTTTATGGTGATAGATATGATGTTAGAGCTCTTGAGGCAAGGATAATTTTTGATAAAGTTTTTGCTTGTGCTGAAAAAAATGATTTTTTTGCTGATGATTTTAGACTTGAGAAATGTGGGCTTTTGGAAGGAGCTTTTAGGGGAGAGCATTTAATTTACATTAAAAGAAATGATGGGATTGAAAAATATTTTGGGAATTATGATTTTATTGTTGAATGTGAACTTGAAGGATTGAAAGAAAGGCAAGATGGGCCGGTTTGTTTGAATGAAGATATCGAAAATGAATTTGGAAGTTATAAAATTATTGTGGGAAGTAAGCAGAATGCGAGGAGGACTTTAGAATGAGAAGAGGGCAGATAGGACAGACTATTACTTTTGTACCTGTTTTTATTTTGACTATATTGTTAATGTTTTTATTCGTCGCTATAAGTGCAGGTTTTTGCATTGTTAAAGAGTGTAAATCTTCTAATTCTCTTGATGTTGATGTTGTTAGCGAGAGTCAGATTGAATCGCGGGTCTTGGGGGAAATGTTTTTCTCCGATAGTGTTGAGTTTAATGGTGAAGATATCAAGATAAGAGATTTTTTGATTGGGCTTGATTTGATGACCTCAAATAATAAGAAAGAGCAATTTGAAGACTTTAAGATCATTCAGGATAAATTTTCTTCTGCTTATGGTTGTGGCGGCAAGAATACTTTGTTAATTGGGAGATATCAAGCGAGCACTGGAAATCTTGGAGAGATAGTTTATGATGATAAAAGTGGAGTTCCGGTTATGTTGCTCGTGGATTATCCTTCAACTGACTTGAATGGTATAAATGCTAACTTGGGGAATTTTGATTCTTTTTTCCCTTTGACTACTGAATCTAAAGACTTGCATTCTGTTGTTTCTCAAGATGTTGATTTTGTTTATCTGGATGGCAGCTTTGCGGAAAGGAATGGGGATTTTGTTATAATTGTAAAGGGGAATTTGAAATGTTGAATAGAAAAGGGCATATTCCGAGCATTATGGCTTTCATTGTTGCGGTTGTTCTAGTTATTGCTGTACTATTTAGCCATGCTTCTTTTAAGAGCGTAGTGGGGAAGGATTTTGTGGATACTTTAAATTTACAGGCTGAACTGGAGTTTAAGGAGAGATATGTTAAAAGTGTTTTTGAGCGGAGCTTAAATGAGGCGGTTGATGCGACTGAAGAAAAAGGTTTTGTTGGATTTTGTGAGGAATTTAAGGGAAATATTGAGGAGAGAAGCACTAATGACTTGGAATTTGGGACATTTTTTGTTAATGTTAGAAATTGGGATTGTTCTCTTTCTATTAATGGAGAAATTAGAGTTTTAACTTTGCCTGAATTTGAGATTGAAGTCTTACAAGACGGAAGCAAATTCATTGGAAGATATTCTTTTTCTGCTGAAATTTTGCCTAGTGGAAGAGTGCAATACATTTATAAATAATAGTCAAGTAAATTCTTTATGAATGGTAAAAGGGGCCAAGAGTTGTCAATTTCTACTCTTGTGCTTATTGTGCTTGCTGTTATTGTATTGGTTTTGATAGTCGTGGCTTCGACTGGCGGATTCAGCAGAATTGGAGATTTTTTCGCTAATCTTGGAGGAGGAAAGTCTAACGTGCAGACGGTTATTCAAGGATGTCAAGTAGCTTGTCAGACTAATAGTAATTATGATTGGTGTACGAAGGGAAGAGACGTTAGCTTTACTAGTGAGGATGAAGCGAAGGATTCTGGTTTAGTTCAGGCTCCGCTTGTACAGAGTGGAAGAACAGTTAAGGGAGTTACTTGCGATAAAATTGCTTCGGTTCCTTCATACCAATTGAGTTGCGATACGATAACTACTTGCTCTGCTTCTTGATAACATGGACTACGCAAATCCTCAAAGAAGGAAAAATAAAAATGATAGAAAAGCTAAGGCTAGAGCGGGTCGATACAAGGTTGGCGGTAAATATCGTTCGGCTAACATTCAATCTGCTAAGTCCAAGTAAAAGTATAATTTAATAACTCTTTTTTCTTTTCTTAACGATGGAGTTGATGATTCTTTTTATATTGGCTTTTGCTTTGATAGTTATTGCGACGTATCAGGATTTGAGAACTACTGAAATATCTGATTGGTTGACTTTCTCGCTTATTGGCTTTGGTTTATCTTATAGGGCAGTTTATGCATTTTTTACTAGTTCGGGAGAATTCTTTTGGTTTGGATTAGCGGGATTTGCTTTGTTTTCTGCTTTGGGTTATCTCTTTTATTATGCGCATGTTTTTGCAGGAGGAGATGTAAAGTTATTGATGGGACTTGGAGCAGTTATTCCTGCTCTGTCTTATAGTGAGTTATTATTTTATGGAATCTTGATGATTGTTTGCATCTTTTTACTTGGAGCGATATGGAGTGTGGTATTTACTTTTATTCGCATTGCGAGAAAGCCGGGAAATTTTGGAAGCTATTTTCTTAAGGAGATGAAAAAGTCAAAGAATATACTTTTACTGTTTGCAATTACGGGCTTATTGTTCTTTATGGGTCTGGGGTATTTTGAATTTATAGTTGGCTTGATTTTTGGAGTGTTAATAATTATTTCTGGAATTTTATTTGTTTATGTTCGGGCTTTTGAGAAGCATTATTTGATTGTTAATAAAAAGCCAAGTGAGTTAATTGAGGGAGATTGGCTTGTTGGCGATATTATTGTTTCTGGGCGAACGATAAAGAAGAGTGTTCATGGGCTTACTGAAAAGGAGATTGCTTTTTTGAGAAAGCATAATAAGGGCGTTATTGTGAAGGATGGAGTGCCTTTCACACCAGGATTTTTGTTTGGATTTTTACTTTTTATGCTAATATATTTTGAATATATTTCTCTCGCGATACTTGGATTTTGAATTTGCTTTTCTTTAGTCTATTACCAAGGAAATTTTTCTTGTTTAAACCAGAATTGCCCCGTTTCTTTTAGCGTGATTATTCTTTTGTAAATATCTTCGGCAGCTTGTTCGGGAGTTATATCTGCTCCTTTTCCACCCATATCTGTTTTTACCCATCCGGGATGAATAGATGCAACAAGAATATTTTTGTTTTTTAGTTTTGATGCTAGAGAAATAGTGTACATATTTAGGGCTGCTTTGGAAATATTATAGTCTGGGTGATTAGCATGATGGGTTCCCTTGTAACTTAATGAGCCTGCTCTCGAAGATATATTAATTATTTTTCCGGAACTATTCATTGAGGGAATTAATTTTTCTGTTAAATTTATTGTTCCAAAGAGATTTACCTCTAAAACCTTTCTTAGAACGTCTATACGAATTATATCATCTTCAAAACCGCCCCAGATACCTGCATTATTGATTAAAATATAAATTTTCTTATTTAACTTCAAGAAGTCACTAACACATTTTTCAATACTTTTTTCAGAAGAAAGGTCGAGTTTTAGCATAGTCAGATTTTTATGAGCAAAAGGAATTGTTCCGGATGTTGAAGTTCCGATAACGCTATAATTTTCTTCAAGGAATTTTTTTGCTAATGCTTTGCCTATTCCTCGGCTTGCTCCAGTTATGAATAGTGTTTTTTGTGTAGTCATTTAGCCAAAAGCTCTTCTATAATCTTCTATCTTTGCAGAGGATATTCCTTCTATTGCGCTTAGCTCATGTTCAATAACATCAGTATCTTGTTGTTCTGGCCATGCAAACTTGATATTCATGGCTTTTAGGCCGAAGGCAATTGGTTCTATTGTGAATGAGATATTAAGGGCTTTGTGTTTTTCAAGACGTTTTATTGCTTCATGTTTTACTTTTTCAAAGTCTGTTTCTAGACCTGTGGGCATTAATCTTACAATTACCGCTGCTATTCCAACCATTATTTCTTTTGTTTATGATGGTTTTTAAGTCTTGTTGCTTGCTATATTCTCTGCATAACAATACTTTTAAAGCTGAACATGTAGAATTTGGAATGGATAAGTATGAGCAACTAGTTGAGAGGATTGCGAGTTCTACTGGAGTTTCATCTGAGGAGATTGATAGGAAAATTGAGGCTAAACGGGCTAAGCTATCTGGGCTTATCTCGAAGGAAGGGGCTGCACAGATTGTTGCTGCTGAGCTTGGGGTGAGTTTTGATAATCAAAGGATGAAATTGGGAGAGTTAAGTGAGGGGATGAGACGTGCGAGAGTTTTAGGAAAGATAACTAAGGTTTTTCCTGTGAAATCTTATGAAAAGAATGGGCGTTCTGGTAAGATAGGGAGTTTCTCTTTGGGAGATGAAAGTTCAAATGTTAGAATTGTTTTATGGGATAATAGCCATATTGATTTGGTTGATAATGGGACTTTGAAAGAGGGAGATGTTGTTGAAATTTCAAATGCGGCAGTTAGAAACGGAGAGTTACATCTATCTGCTTTTTCAGAGGTAAAGAAAAGCGAGGAGAGTATTGGAGAGGTTAAGGAGAATGTTACATTTGTTCAGGGTAGTTTCAAAGAGCCAAAGGCCGGGGCAAGTATGAAGGCTAGAGCGGTAATAGTTCAGTTGTTTGATCCAAAATATTTCGATGGGAAGGATGGAGAGAAGCGTGCTTTGGTGAATGCAGTTTTGGATGACGGCTTTGAAACTATTAGGGCAGTTCTTGGACCGGAGCAAATAATGCAATTAGGAATAAGTGAGGAAGAACTATTTTCTTTGGAGAAGTATAATTCTATCAAAGGAAACTTTCTTGGTGAAGAGAGGTTTTTTGGGGGAGTTTTGAGAATGAATAGTTACTTCAATAAAGTGGAGTTCTCTGTTAAATCAATAGAAGGAATAGATGTAGATTCTTTAGTAAAAGAACTTGAGCAAAAGGTATAATCTTTTATACTTACAATCTTTCTTTTTTCATGCTTTTTAAGACGCACTTAGTGATTGGTTTTTTCGTGGCTTTATTCTTTTTGCCTAATGTAGTTCATAAGTTTCTCTTTATACCGATGGTTTTGATTGCGACTATCCTTCCAGATATATATTCTGCTTTTTCAAAAGCGGGAAATAATTATGTTGGTAGAGCGGTACAGATTTTTACTAAGCACCGAGGATTGCTGCATAGTTTTACTTTTTGCTTTGCTTTAACTTTGCTTCTAGTTTTTTATCTTCCTACGTTTGCTCTTCCTTTATTTTTAGGATATGCTACTCATTTGCTTTTAGATAGCGTTACTAAAGAAGGGATAAGGCCTTTTTGGCCATTGAAGAAAACTTCACAAGGGAAGTTGCCCGTTGGAGGGGCTGTTGAGGAAGCTATCTTTATGTCCTTCGTAGTGATAGATCTTATATTTTTGTTGTCTTTTTTCATATAGTTGGTCTTGCTATAATCTTTATAAAGAGTGAAGCGTGAAATTTGATATGGCGAAAAGCGACGGCATTGGAGAGGAAGTAAAAGAGGAAGCGAAACTAACTGATTTGCCAGGTATTGGGCCCGGAATTGCGGCTAAGCTTGAATCTGCTGGAGTTCACGATTTGATGAGTCTTGCTGTTTTGAGTCCTAGTTCTCTTGCGGATCTTGCTGGCGTTGGAGAAGGAGTTGCAAGGAAGGCAATTTTAGCGGCAAGAACTTTGATGAATCTTGGATTTATTGATGGTTCTGAATTTGAGAGAAGAAGGAAAGATGTTCATTATATAACTACAGGATCAAAAAATTTAGATAATCTTCTTGGAGGTCGAGGAATTGAGTCTAGAGCGATGACTGAAATTTATGGAGGTTTTGGAAGTGGAAAGACTCAATGTGCGTTAAGTCTTGCGGTGAATGTTCAGATGCCAAAGGATAAAGGTGGTGCTGAAGGAAAAGCAGTGATAATTGATACTGAAGGGACTTTCGTTCCAGATAGAATAAAACAGATTGCTTTGGGAATTGGGGCCGATCCAGATAATGTTTTAAAAAATATTCTTATTGCGAGGGCTTTCAATTCAGATCATCAGATTTTGCTTTTAGAAAAAATTGGAGAGATGATTAAAAATGGAGAGCCGATAAGGCTTGTCATAATTGATTCTTTGACTGCCCATTTTCGTGCTGAATTCTCTGGGAGAGGACAACTTGCAGATAGACAACAGAAGCTGAATAAGTATTTGCACCAACTCACGAGAATGGCTGAACAATATAATCTTGCGGTGCTTGTTACTAATCAGGTTATGTCAAATCCTGCTATGATGTTTGGAGATCCGACGACTCATGTCGGAGGGCATATTGTTGGGCACGCTGCGAAATATAGAATTTATCTTCGTCGTGGAAAACAGGGTTCTAGAGTTGCAAAGATGATTGATGCACCCAACTTGCCTGAAAACGAGGCTCAATTTTATGTTACTATTGCCGGCGTTAGAGATGAAAGTGAAGATAAAGATTAATTTTTGATATAGAAAACTCTTTAAGCTTGTTTTTAGGGAAATTTCTATGAATGATTGGATAGTTGAAGCTAGGGAAAATTTATCTAATCAGGAAGGCGTAGAAGAAATTTATTTTGATAAGTTTTCTGTTCTTGTTAATTCTGAAGGTAAGTTTGTTTCTAGGGGATCCTATTCTTCTCCAGCTATGCCTATTTTTTTAGAGAGTCTTGTTCTTCAGGCAGGAAGAGATTCTGCTTCATTGAAAGTAGAGACTAGGGCAATGGCTGAGAGGCTTGATTGCAGCCCTATTGATTTGAAACGTGTTAAAGAATATCAAACTAGTGATGAAAGGGGAAAAATGAGGGTTAATCTTTCAAAACGCGCAAGGAATTTTGTTAGGGAAGTTGATCTTCTTTATAAAAAATTTGAAAAAAAATTAAATTTTCTTTTACTGCTATCTCCTCATACATTTTGTCAGATTGAAAATGAGCTGGCTGAGCCTGTTGTTATAGGTGCAGTTAATCAATTAACTTCTTTGGATCATTATGGTGCTCCTTCTGGCGGATGGAGAAGGTGTAGGCCTTATACTCTTCATGGTTGTGGCGACTTTAGAATGGAAGTTATGGGTTATCTGAATGTCGAGAGGCCGAGATTTAAGTTGAAAATTTTTGCTAAAAATCGGCTCTATGGTCTTGAAGATAAGCTAGATCTTGAAGGATTATTTCAAGAGAATGGATTTAAGGGAGTGGTTCATTATCATGTTGAAAAGTCAGCTACTTTTGGCGCTTTAATCAAAGAAGGAATTATCTGGCCAGAAGCAACTAATATCGACCATATTGAAATATCTCGCAATCCTGATAGTAAAGCAATAATTGCCGATTTAGGTGAAGGAAAGAAAAGAACTTATTCTGATGTATTAGGGGATAATTTTGTTGCGGGAACTTTTGATTTTTGGAGAGATAATCCGGAGGTTCTTGGTGGTCCTGCTTTATCGCAACTTTTGAGAGCTGTTGAAGGCGATAGTCGAATAAGAGATATTCAGTTGAGATCTCTTGCATAATAAAGTTAATGCCCCTACGAGGAATTGAACCTCGCTCAACTCCTCCGCAAGGAGTTATTCTATCCGATAAACTATAGGGGCTTAGAAAAAAGAGAGATTGAGGGTTTTTAAGAGTTGGGTTTAATCATGAGGAAGTCTTAATGGGCTTCGCTTTTCGCGTTCTGTTGCTTCTTTGTTAAGTGCGTAATATTGTGCATACATTCTTATTGTGCTCATTAAAGTATGAAGTGTTTGGTATTCTTTTGTTAGTTCTAGGTCATTTTTGTGACCCATTTGCATGCCCGAATCTGCGTTAACTCCTTCATCAACTCCGATTGCTTTAGCAAGAGTTCTTATTGAATTGTATAAATAAGAATCATCAATTGGTATGTCTGGAACAATAATTTCTGGAGTTTTCTTTTCTTTCCCAGATTCAACATATGATTTTATTTCTTTAATTCTTGCAGATAATTTTTCTGATTTGAGTTCAATTTGCAAAATTGTTTCTATACAATTGGTCCATATTCTAACATCATCTTGCATATGTTCTCTATGTGATATCATTAGAAATGTTTGTCTAAATCTTTTTTGTAGCTATGGAGTTCTTTTGAAGTAAACCATAAAGCTATTTCACGTTCTGCTGATTCTACACTATCTGACGCGTGTATCAAATTTCTTAAAACTCTAGATTTATCGTTTGCTAGAGTATATGACTCTATCATTGCATAGTCTCCACGGATTGTTCCTGGAGAGGCTTGGCGTGGCTCTGTGGGTCCGACTATTTTTCTCACTATCTCTATCGCATGAGGCCCTTCTAAGACTAATGAGATCACTGGGCCTTCTTTTAAAAATTGGGCGTTCCAACCTTGGATCATGCTTCCATATTGAATGTGATCTTTGTAGGGAAAGTTTTCTCCAAGAGATTCTTTCGTCTTTTTAGTTTTGTCGTAAACATTTCTTGCCCATTGCTCATCAAGAAAATAATGTTTCTTTGCTAGTTCTTCGTTAGCCCAGGCCATCTTTAATCCGATTATTTTTAAGCCTATTTTTTCAAATCTAGAGATTATTTCGCCGATTAATGATCTTGAAACGCCATCAGGCTTGATTAGAACTAATGTTTTTTCTATGACCATTTTACCTTGAGGAAAAATGTCGTTTTAAATATTGTTATGTTACAGTTATCTTTCTTCTTCGTTATCTATTTCTATTAGAAATTGATCTTCTAATTTTGAAAATTGTGCATCCCAGTTATTTTCACATCTTGAGCATTCTGGGAAGTGTCGTAATTGATGCCATTCTATTAGACACATAATTTCATTGTTGTCCCATATATTGTTCAAGATAGTCATTAAGTAGTTTTTCGCTTCTACCTGGAATTATGTGGCTTTGTTCATCAAAATATTGGCTCATTATCTTACTATGGAGAGTGTAAAGTCTTAGCATTCTTTCGCGATATTCTTTTTTTCTTTCTTCAGCTATAATATTCACTCTTTCTAATGTTATAAATAACTTTGCTAAATTATTAAAAAGCTCTTTTCTATTGATTTTTATGGATATTGCTGAAGAGCTTGAACTTTTGAAGCTTGAGATATTGCGTGATAAAGATTTGCCTCTTGCTTCTAGTGCTAAGAACTTGGTTTTTGGAAAGGGAAATCCTTGTGCAAAAATAATGTTTGTAGGCGAGGCTCCTGGAGCAAACGAAGACTTGCAGGGATTGCCTTTTGTTGGTGTTGCTGGGAAAAATCTTGATAAGCTACTTGCGAGAACTGGATTGAGCCTTGAGGATGTTTTTATTGCGAATATTCTGAAATATCGTCCTCCTGAGAATGCACCTCCTTCTAAAGAGCAGATAAAATCACATACTCCTTATCTTATTAGACAGATAAAGATTATTCGGCCTGATGTAGTTTGTTCGCTGGGAAATTATGCGACTAAGTTCTTTCTTGCTGGGCTTAATCCTGAATTGATGGAGAAACAGCTCGGGATAACGAGCGTGCATGGAAAGACGAGAGAGATTGAATTTGAGGGTTTGAAATTTAAGTTGATTCCGTTGTTTCATCCGGCGGCGATTATTTACAATCAAAAGCTTTTGCCTTTATGGGGAGGAGATATGGAGATTGTTAAGAAAGAGATTGGACAGAGGAAATTGATTTAAAGCCATTAAATATGGGTTTTTATGGCTGTATTTAATGTTTTGAGTTATCTTTGTCCGAAAACTGCTCTTGCTGTTTGCTATTGTTGGGAGCTAGGTTTTGTTGGAACTGGGAGAAATTCTGAAATGGCTTTGGCAGACTTGGAGGCAGTCTTGAGAGAAAAATCAGAGAAACCGGTAAATATTTCTTTTGAATCTCTTGATGATAATTTAGTTGGGATGTTTGCTCAAGAGATATTTTTTGATTCGCAAAGAAATCCAGACATTATTATTTCTGAAGCTGGCTTGCATAAATTACATGTTTATTATTGTTCTTCTGGATTGGTAAAACTGCTTAAAAGCAAGATTAGAGAAGATGATAAAAATCGTTTGTTTGATATTTCTCCTGTTCCAGAGAATGATATTCCTTTCTGATTATATCTTAGAGAATGATTTTATTTAATTCTGTTATTTGTTCAAAATCTTTATCTTTTGTGACGAGTATTGCGTTATTTTCTATGGTCTGGGCAGCTATAAATAAATCAGCAAGCGGAAGCTCATAGGCGTTTTTTAGATGAGCGAGGTAGTTAGCAGTTGATTTATTTGTTTGCATCATGTCAAATTTTTCAATAAAGGCTGATGATTTTTCTTTATTTTTTTCAGATTTTTCCTTTAAGCCAACTATAAATTCAAAGTAAGAAATGAAACTTATCTTTGCTGGGGCAGGATATGTTTTCTTTAGTTCCCTTATTTTTTCTATTGTTCCAATATATGCCCTTTCTATGTCTATGAGAATAGAAGTATCAAGAACGAGGTACATTTCTGAATCCCCATTCTTTTCTTATCTTTCTTGAAATTTTATGCATTTCTTCGGCTTCTTTATCAGAGATTATCCTTTCCCCTTTGAGAATATCTTTCCAGAAATAACTTGCATTTTTTTCGTATTCTTTTAGCATGGTTTCAAATAGCTCACCCATCGTAGTTCTCCTTTTTATAGCTAGAAGTTTGAATTTTAGCCAAGTTTCTGCATCGATGCCCTTTATTGTCTTTACTTCATTTTCCATAAGGTATTACTGTAATACCAGTATTTAAGTTTTACTATTTTAAAGGAAAGGCAAGGCGTTTATATCTTCGCCTTCGTTTTTTAGAGGAAGTATTTCTATGGCTATTTGCTCGTTTTGAAATTGGGCATTTAAGTCTGAGATTGTTTTGTGCAGATCTTCTAAATTTTTGTGGAATATTTGAATGTAGACGTTTGGCTTTCCGAATGAGGTCATTAAAGAATCTATGAATTCGTTTTGTCTTGCAAATTGCTTTAACTTGTTTAGAGAGTTTTCGGATATGCTATGCAGAGTTATAAGAAGAATGCTGTAAAAGTGTCCAATTTTTTCCATGTTAAAGTAGGCTCTTGTTGAAAGCAAGACTTTTTCTTCTTTCAGCTTTTTTATTTTGTAAACTAGGAGTTCTGCTGAAATTGAGGTTTTTTTGGATATTTCAATTAGGGGAAGGTTTGCGTTTTCGTTCAATACAGATAGAATTTTTTTCTCTTTTTCATCAAGAACATATTCTTCCTGTTTATATTCATGCATTTTTTGGACAGGCATCTCTTTTGCGTTTAGGAATTTCAATGGAAAGAATTCTGAAAAATTTGGCTCAAAAATAAAGTAGTCTGAAATTTCTGAATTGTAGTTTTGGAGAATTTGAGTGAGCTGTTCGTTTCTTTCTTTTTCGTTTTTAAATACAAACATTACCCCCAAATCGTATTTTGCCATTATTGTTGCAGTGTTGATGCGGAAAGAGCTTTTTCTTATTGTGTTTTTGAATTCTTGGATTTGGTTTTGCTTGTTGAATTTTAGGAAGAGCAGAGTTAGAGAGTGGTAACCGAGTCGGCTGTAACTTACAAGAGGGATATATCCTTTTATTAGTCCTTCTTTTTCAAATTTTTTTATTCTATATGCGACTTGCTCCCTTGAAAGATGAATGGCCCTTGCTATCTTTGTTGCCGGCTCTCGGGAATTGTGATAGATATGGGCGAGGAGCTTTTTGTCTGTTGGTTTTAATGTAACTACCATAATAAGGGATATTTTCTATATATTAAAATCTTTCTATATATATTTTAATAAATTGATACTTTTTGAAGATAAAATATAGATATTGCTTTATATTGTGCTAATTATGGAAAACAAATACAATGGATGTAAAACTGTGAAAAGTAAACTTAGTGGAAATTCTAAAGGTAATAATAAAGTAGAAAAATTAAGAAAACAAGTAAGATGCCTTAGAGAGGAGATAAGACAAATAAGACAATACAAACACAATTATAAGGAGCAACGTAATAATTCCTCCAGCAGCAATTGGGATTATCGCCCACAAGCTGAACGCGAACAGGATGATAGTGATCGTCGGAGAAACCGTTACTCAGATGACACGTTGGGTTGCTGGGGACCATAATTCGGTTTACGAAGCTTTGACTAAAAGCCGTCCAGATGGATATTTTGTAGTTGGACGGACTATGTCTCTGGAGGATATTGCAGTAGCTGGTCTTGAAGGCAGAGTTGAGGCTGGAGAGAGCGTGGTTTTCGTGCCTAAAGAGATTATTGATAGATTAAAAACAAGTTAAGGTATATATTATTATTTTATTTTCAATTTTATCCTTACGTATGTTTTAAAAACCATTCAGCTTAAGAAAATTATGCAAAAAGAACTTTCTTACTCAGATATAGCTAAAGTTTATGGCGAGCTTGCTAAGTATTGGGATTTTGTATCTTCTCCGTTGGAATTTGTAACGGGTTTTGGGAGATTGAGGAGAAAATTAGCTAATGAGGCATATGGCGATGTTTTGGAAGTTGCAGCAGGCACCGGAAGAAATTTTGAATATTATCCTAAAGATTGCAGAATAACTGCTGTTGATTTAAGTAAAGAGATGCTGAAGAAAGCTGCTAAGAAAAGTGAGAAATTAGGGAAAATTATTCATTTGCAGACAGGTAGTGCAGAGATGCTAAAATTTGATGATAATAGTTTTGATTGTGTTGTTGAAACTCTGGCCCTATGCACTTATTTAGATCCGATAAAAGCATTAAGAGAGATGAGAAGAGTCTGCAAGAAAGATGGAAAGATTTTATTGTTAGAGCATGGTATAAGTGATAATCCTCTTATAAGAAAATGGCAAAATTGGAGAGAGGAGCCCCATTATGAAAAGATGGGTTGTCATTTGACGAGAAATCCTTCTGAAATTGTTAGAAAAGCAGAATTGAATATTGAGAAAGAGAGGCGTTATGGATTAGGGAATGGCCTTTATTTTATTATCGCCAGGTAATTTTTTTCTTTTACTGATTTAATCTTAATATATTTGTAATGTGCATCTAATGTTGATTGATTTTTGTGTTTTTCTTTTAGAGTGTAGATGCGTTTGGCTTTTTCTAGATAGTATTTGAGTTTTGTCATTTTACATCAAAGTCTATCTTTAAAGACTTGGATTTATCTTTCATTTCCGCAAGTATCTTCTGCATTTTAGTATTTGCTTTCTTTATGTCAAAGTCATCTGTAATTATTTGGAAAGTTGATGAGCCTAAATAGTATATTTTAGCATCACTTTTTAGAACTAATTTTATTTCTTCAAGGCCATTTGGGGAGGAGGATTTGATAGTTATTTTTTGCTTGATTTCCTTTTTTTTGTCTTTCTTTTCTGCAAATAGTTTTTCTAGTTTTTCTGATTCTTCTTTTGATACAAATTCGCTGATTAGAGAAGGCTTTTCTTTTGCTAAATCTAGAAATTCAGGTATTCCGAATTTTTCATCTATTTCTGCTAAAACACGAGGGGTTTTTTCTTTGAGAACTTGTTTTAACATTGATTCAAGAGTTAGCTTTTTCTTGAAGCTTTTCATCAAGCTTTCGCGTTCTCCGCCAGTTACACGGCGAAGGCTTAGCTCGATATGGTTATTATTGATGCGCAAAACCTTGCAGACTACTTTTTTATTTATTACGATATATTCTCTTATATTTCTGATTCTACCTGGAGCGACTTCAGAGAAGGTCATGCTGCCTTCTGCTTCGTTTCCGATGTCTAAGAATACTGTTGTGCCTTCAATTCTCTTTACTGTACAGAGAACTATATCATTTTCTTTAATCATGGTAGCACTTCCTTGATTGCCGCGCGTATTTTTGCCTTACCACCTGTTGTGCGGACTAGAAGGGTATTGCAGGATTTGCATTTTACATTTGTTGACGCTTTTCCAAAGATTATTTGGTTTTTCTTGCATCTTGGACAGACTATTTTTATGAACTTGCCTTTCATCATGAAACTATGTGGATATGGGTATTTTAAACTTTTACAACCTCTATTTCTAAGGTACTTTTGAGTTGAGTTAGTAATTCTTGTTCTTTATCTCTTGAGATTAAACCGCCAGCGGCTTCGGGGTGGCCGCCTACTTCTCCGGATAATGGGACTATTACGGAGCTTAATAGCTCGCGAACGTTACGGCCTTTCTTGCCCACTAGGCGCGCGGAGACTTTTATTCGATCTTGATCATAGGCCATGGCGATTATAATTGTGCCTTGAGGGTATAATGGAGAATAAGACATTATGGAGGCGGCTGTTCCGATGATTGTGTCTTTTATTTTATCTTGTGCATTTATTATTTTATAGTTTTTGCCGTGTATTGTATTGTTATTTTCTTCTATGAATCTTAGTGCATTTGAAATGCTTTGTTTATATTCTATGTATATGCCTTCTGCTTGTTGTTTTGATTGCTTATTGCCTAAACAGAAACCTAAGGCCGCTTCAGGATGCCCCATTCTACTACAGGCGTTTATTAAAGCGGAAATTTCTCTTATATCTTCAAGGCGATTGAAGAATTTTGTTATGAATAAATTTCCTATAAGACTTGAACTTTGGCTTTCGCCTATGCTTCTTAGCATTATTGCAGTAATTAAGCGAGACATTTCTTCATCTGTAAGTTCTGCAAGGCTTTTGTAGCCTGTATTTCCGCGTTCTATCTTAGCATCGCGAAGTAGCTCTAGAACTCCTTTGAAAGAGCCGGTTACGCCTGGAATGTAGAAGCTTGTTGAGTATTCTAGTGCTTTGTCTAGCGGTCTTGTTGAAGGATAAAGAAGAAGACCTTTACGGACTGTTATTGAGGCATCTTTGAGTATCTGATCGTAAACTTTGCCTATATTTTCTGTAAATTGGTCTCCGACCATTCCTATTACTGCGAGATTAGCGAGGTCTTTATTTTCTTCTGACATGGATTTTGCAGCAAGGTAAGCTACTGCTGCACCAGAGCATATTTCGTGGTTTTGAATTGTTGGATTAACCATTCGCACATTTGGCGGGATATTTTGAGTTATTTCGTGATGATCAAATATGAAGGCTTGAGTTTTCTTTTTTGCAAGATAATCGAGACTGGCAGATGCAAGGTCTAAGAAAACTAGCGTCTGATCTTCAGGTAATTTTTTGATAGTTTCTTCATCAAGAGTTTTTACAATTTGTAGGGTAAATGGTTTGTGCATTCTTTGTAATGCTCTGGAGAAGATTGCTGCTGAAGTTATTCCGTCCGCATCAAAATGACTTATTACTTTTATCGGTTTTTCTTTTGAAACTATATCCAATTCAGCTAGCGTCCTTTTTATCACCTCTTGCATTTAATTTACCTCTTTTCTAATTTAGCTAATGTGTGTTTGTGTCTCGTATGTGAACGTGCAGCGCTATAATCGTGTTTATTAGTGGAAATGTGATGATGGAGTTTATCTGTTTTGTCTTTAAGATTTATCTTTTCTGAATCTTTCCATAGTTTTGCTTTTACTAGCGTTTTTTTGACTCTTACGCCTAACAACTTGGATTTTGGTATGCCGTGTTCGTCTCTTAATATTAGTCCTATTCTTTCAGGGGAAGTTCCTTCTTTTGCTAGTGCTATAATTTTTGATTCAACTTCTTCTGGTTTTATATTTACCCAGCTGGAGCTTGAGCTTGTTTTTTGTTCTGACATGAATAAGTTTTGTTATTAGGGGTTTAAGAAGGTTGCGGTTTTGTTTTGTAATTCTATAAATTTTGGATTATTCTTAACTATCTCAATTCGCTCTTGCTCTCTTAACTGGTTTCAGCTCACTCTTGTTCGACCCTTCTCACAGGCTCGAAGACTCGCTGCGGTTCGCTGAAATAGCCCCTTACGCTTTATTACTAAAAGTTATTTTTTAGGCTTTTTTGGTTAAAACGGGCTGAAAAGACATTATTGCCCCAATTATTTTTTAGTACATTTAAAAATAATTGTTGGAGGCACCATTTTAAGCAATTCTGGTTTGTAATCCCACAAGTTATACCATGGATCATAAGAGTAATGTTTTCTGGAATCTGGCTCTATTATTTTATCAACAGAAAATTTTACTTTAATCAATGTTTCATATATATCACTAACTGTATGCTTGTAACATACAAATTTCTTTGTCGGATCGGAGAAAGTAAAAATCTCTTTTCCCGTGTTAAAATAACTATCTTTTAACTTTAAAGTATTAGAATCTACCATCCTATACATTGGATGGTCAAAACTAAAAACAAAAACTCCTCTATTCTTTAGAACCCTATTAACTTCCTTAAAGCAAGATAGTAAATCATCAACATAATGCAAGGCAAATGCAGAAAATACAATATCTTGACTTTTTGATTTTATCTGTGGTAATTTCTTTATGTCGCCTTGATAAAACTTAATATTAACTTTATTCTTTTTGGCTAGTTCATTAGCAAATTTTAGCTGTTCTTCAGAAATATCTATGCCTGTAACTTTAGCACCCTTCTTTGCAAAGGCAATTGAACATTGAGCACCACCACATCCAATCTCAAGAACATTCTTATTTTTGACGTTTCCAATTAAATTAAGACTCTTTTCATTTGGACTTCCAGGACCATAATGAATATCTATTGGAATGTTAGAGTCTCTCTGATAATCTGCAGAAGCACTTTCCCACCAATCTTTTGTCTCTTTAGTCATAATACCAACAACAAAAAGAACTATAAAAATATAGCCTACTCTAACCAAAGGTTTTATAGCCCCGCCAGGATTCGAACCTGGGTCTACGGCGCCAAAGGCCATCATACTTGACCACTATACTACGGGGCTATGTCTAGAGAGATTTTGGGAGATTTATAAGGGTTTGTAATAAAGAATTTAAAGTTTAGAATTAGCTGATTTTATGGGAAGTTATCAATTTGAAGGTTATGTTGCTGGAGATGAGAGAATTATTGATTTGGGAGAATTTGGGAGATTTAGCCTTGGTTACATTAGGGGGAAGTTGGAATCTGGTATCGAAAGCCTTGAAATAGATTTGAGAGCTATTGAGAAAGGTAATAGAGTTACACGAGAGATTTTAGATTTGAAATTTGTTATTTAGTATTGTTCTTTATATCTTCCTCTTAATTCAACTTTTTCTAATCTGCCAATAGTGGCTTTTGCATTTTTGCTTTTCTTATAACCTTGAAGGATATTATTCCAGAGTTCTTCTGATGAAGCGGGATGTTTAGCTTCAAGGGCTTCTTTTAGAACATGGAGGTCTGTGGCTTTATCTTCGGCTTTTGAGCTGTGGAAGCCTAAGCCAAAATCGATAAAATAGACTTTATCTTTTTTGAGTATTAGATTGCTCGTTGTCAAGTCTCCATGTATTAAGTCGTGATCGTGGAGCTTAGCTAACGAGTGGCCGATTTGCTTTGCGATTGAATTTTTGTTTTGCAATTTATCGAGAGATTGAGATAATTTTTTCCCAGATATAAATTCCAACTCAAGTGTTTTTGCTTGTTCATTCATTTTTATTAGTTTTGGAGTTGGAATTATTGAATTGGATTTTTCCAGCAATTTGGCTTCTGCTCTTGTTCTCAATTTGCGTAATTTTTCATCTAGTTCTGGATAGCGATAGCCTTTTGGAATGCGATTTTTAATAATTACATCTTGCTTTTTTATTATGACTGCTTCTGCTCCGCGGGCTAAGATTTTTTCCATTTTATAGTTTAAGTTTCTTCTTTTCTAAATCTTTCTTTTTTGCTTCAATTTCCTTTTCATAATATTCAACTAAATGTTCTTTGCCTTCCTCTTCTGCAATCTTCTTTTTTTCTTCGTGTAAAATTATCTTTTTTTCCATTGATTTAATCCCCTTTTTTATGCGTCTTTTCCTATTAGTCATATTTTTTAACCTCTTCTTTTAATAAATTAATCAGGGCTTTGGCGGTCGTTAGAGGAATTTTATCTTTTGTGCGTTTGGATTTATATACTGAATGATAAACTGAATATAACTTCTTTATTTCAGATTCGTCTAGATTTAGTTTGCTTGCGAGGTAAATGTTAAACTCTACATTCGTGTATTTTTTATTGTTTATTATCGAGCTGGCTATCTTTAATGTCTTTAGACGAAGTAAAGAGGAATAAATTACTGAAGGGGAGCTAAGTGTATTTTTGGATTCCTTTTCAATTAGCCTTTCATCCAGTTTTATAACCTCTCTTGTGCTTTTTAAATATTGGGAAAGAGATTCTTTTGTAAATTTTATTTGGCGCAAGTCTTCCAGCAACGAAGGATTTAATATAATTTTTGCATCAACTATTTTTGGATAAACAAGTATTGGGTTTTTTTCCAATATTTCTTTTATCATAGATAGAGGGATTATTTCAATTTCGTATTTTCCGGAAGATATGTGCTTTTGCGTATTTTCTGAAATTGCTAAAATATCTATATCTGATTTTTCTTTTTGTTCGTTTCTCGCATAGCTTCCTACTAGATAGATTCCTATTATGTCTTCTAGGTAATTTTCAAGTATTTTTAGGACTTCTTTTTTTATTTCAAGGGTTCTATCTATTAGTGTTATGCTTATTTGTTTTCCAATCCATTCTTTTGGAAGGAGAACTCCTGCGCTGTTCCCCCATGGGCGTACTTCCTTGATTTGTTTTTCTATCATGTTTAAACATTGTTTAAACAATATTTAAGCTTTTGCTTTGCTTTTGGCGACCAAATCAGAGGATGATTGAATTTTAGCACCTAATCCATCGATAATTTTTATTCCATGTTTTTTACAGACTGAAGACTCCGGTATTTCTGTTGCGAATCGGTCTCCACCTTTAGCAAATATATGTGGTTTTATTGATTCTAGAGATTTGCATACGCTTGCGTCTGTGTCAATTGAGAGGAAAACTTCATCTACACAACGCAGGGCTTTGACTATTGCTAAACGTTCTTCTTGAGGCATGAATGCTTTTCCTTTTTTTAGACTTGCTTGATGGTCATTATTTACTATTACTATAAGTTTGTCTCCGAGTTTTTTTGCTAATTCAAGATATTCAATGTGGCCGATGTGCGCGGGGTCAAAATATCCACTGGCGACAACGATTGTTTGTGTCATTTTATTTTGAAAGAGATTATCTTTATAAAGACACTTATGCAAGATTTTTTATGATACAAAGGGATTTATGGTATAAGCCAGATATATTTATTGCAAGTGATATTGATTCTCAACAAATTATGAACGAAAGAAGCCCTATTCTTGATAGGATTGGAGATTTTGCTGAAGGCTTAGGGAAGAAAGTTGTAGTTGCCCCTTTAGTCGCACATCGTTTGAAAGATGATGCGGCATTTACTTATTATATTTTAGAAGCAGTTGGAGGTTGCGACTTATTTATTGCAGATATTGGGCATAATTCAACGTCTGTTGGGATGATTTTAGGAAGAGCTTATCTTTCACGGAAGAATGTTATTTTATCCCATGAACGCAAAAATGTTCTTGAAAGTGTTAGAGGGGTGCGTTCAAAAGTTATCGGGACTTCGATGGATAGAGAGCAAAATTCGGAGGTGCTTAATTCGCCACATGCTTTTTTGTTTCATGATGAGTTAAATGCTGAATTAAAGGCATATCCTCATATTTTTGGAGTTGTTAGATTTGATAATTATGATGAGTGTTTTAGAAATGTTAGCGCAAAAATTAGAGAGTATTTTTCTTCTTAGAATTTCATCCGTTTACCGAACTTCTTAGCTAACTTGAGCATTGTCTTTTGATCTATGCCTTTTTCGCTCACACTTGATGACTTGACCATTTCTTTAAGCATTTTGTATTGTTTAATTAAAGAGCGAATTTCTGTTGTGCTAGTTCCAGAGCCATGTGCAATTCTTTGTAATCTTGAGGTTTGCTTTTCTAAAACTTCAGGATTTTCTATCTCTTCTGGAGTCATTGAATTTATTGCGTGTTTCCATTTTTTCAGACGGGCTTGTTGGTCATTCATTTCTTTTTCTGGAATTTTTGCTTTGCCTAGGCCTGGAATCATACTCATAATTTTATCCATGCTTCCCATTGATTCTAGAGATTCTAGTTGAGCTTGGACATCTCTTAGAGTGAGCTTGCCTTCTTGGATATTTTTTTGTGTTCTTTCGAGATCTTTTTTATTTGTAACTGATTCTATTTTTTCTAGTAAAGATTTGAGATCGCCCATGCCTAGAAGACGGGAGAGGAACGATTCTGGGTCGAACTGCTCTAGATCATGGGGTTTTTCGCCTGTTCCGATAAAAATTACTGGAACTTTTATTTCTGCGCAGGCAGTTAGAGCTCCGCCTGCTTTCGCGGTGGAGTCCATACGCGTGATTATGACTCCTGTGATGTTGACTGTTTCTTTGAAAGTTTTGGCTTGCTTGAGGGCAGTTTGGCCGACGTCCGCAGGCATTACTAGTAATACTTCTTGAGGCTTGATTTCTTTACCGATTGATTTTATCTCGTCAACTAACGCTTTATCTAGAGCATCTCGACCGGCCGTGTCTATCAAAATTAAATCGTATTTTTCTGCTTGTTCTTTAAATTTTTTCCAGATTTTTACTGGGTTCTTTTCTTCTTTATCAATAAAACAAGTAATGTTCAATTTGTCGGAAAGTTGTTTTAGTTGGTCTGTTGCGGCAGGGCGATGAACGTCTAGTCCGATTGTACAGACTTTTTTACCTCGTTTGCTATAATATAGCGCTAGTTTTCCGATGGTGGTTGTTTTACCTGCGCCATACAGGCCTAGAAGCATAAGTTTTGTTTTGCTATCTACTTTCAGAGCGCGACTTTCTCCTAAAATTATACGAAGTTCATCATGCAGTGCTTTGATAAGGTGTTCTTTTTTCTCTATACCTTTAAGACGTTCGTCGTAAGCGATTTTTTTTAGTCTTTGGCTTATCTCTAGAACTAATTTTACATTTACGTCCGCTTCTATTAATGCTCTTTGAAGGTCTTTGACAATGCTCTCTACCAAATCTTTATCAAGAAAGAGAGCATTTGCTATCTTGTCTGTTGTTTTCTTTAATGTATTTGATAATTTCTCTAACATCAAAAATATAGTTTATGTAAGGTTAATAAAGTTGCCTTTTACGAGTTTGATATGGATGAATTAATTAGGCCTAGAGTTTTTTATGCAGTAACTCGGGACGTATTATCTGATGAACATATAGATAGATTTCTTTTGTCTTTAATGCAGAGAGTCAAATTAGAAAGCAGGGATGCTTTTTTTGATGTTGAAAGAAGGATATTCTTGCATACTTTTTATGCAAGCGATATAAGTTCCAGTGATATCCCTTTGGAGATCAGCAAATTTCAAGGGCATTTTAAAGTTGATAGCATTGGACAAAGAACTTTAGCACATAGTGCATATATTAGAGGAATTAGAATTGCAGTTAGAGAGGCGAGAGCCTATGTAAAAGAAGATTTTCGTGATTTAAGGTTTTTTTCTTATCTTATTGGTTTTGGAGATGTTATAAGAAATCAGAAGTTTTGATTAATTTAGCCCCAAGTTATCTAGGATTAATGATTTTTTGAAGGGCTTTAAATCTTGATAGTTTTGGCCGAGACCTAGGAAATAGATTGGCTTTTTCGTTATGTAAGAAACTGATAGGGCTGTGCCTCCTTTGTCATCTACATCTGCTTTTGTTAGGATAATTCCGTCTATGCCTATTGCTTCGCTAAATATTCTGGCTTGTTCTGTTGCGTCGTTGCCAGTTATTGATTCGCCAACAAAAATCTTGAGGTCTGGCTTGACGACTCGAATTATTTTTTCCATTTCGCGAATAAGGTTTTCTTTTGTATACATTCTACCCGCGGTATCTATAAGGACACATTTGATATTGTTTTTTTCTGCATGTTTAATTGCATCAAATGCGACAGCGGCTGGATCGGAGCCGTAAGTTTGCTTTATTATTGGAACTTGGAGTTTTTTTGCATGAAGTTCTAATTGTTCTATTGATGCTGCTCGGAAAGTGTCTCCCGCAGCTAAAACGCAAGAGATGTTGTTTTTTTTCAGATAATGTGCAAGTTTAGCTAGCGAAGTCGTCTTTCCTGAGCCGTTAATGCCGAAAAATATTATTTTATAGATTCCTTGATGGTTTTTTATTGTTGAAACTAAGTCTTCTGGCTCCCTTAGAACGGAGGAGATTGCGTCTTTTAGTGCTTCTTTGATTTTTGATTCAATTTGGTCTTTTTTCGCTTCTTTGCCTTCTAGGTTTTTTATTAGTTCTTCTTTTATTGCATCTACGACTTCAAGGGAGACGTTATTTTCAAGTAAAATTAGCTCAAGTTCGTTGAATAATTCTTCTATTTGAGGCTTTGTGATTGTACTTGAAGTAAATCTGCTTGTTAGTTTTGAGAAAAAACTTTCTTTTTTTTCGATTATTTCTACTTTTGGGGCTTTTTTTGGCTCCGTGGATTTGATTGGTTTTTCTTTCTTGGAAGATTTAGGCTCTTTCTTGTTTTTTGCTTTTTTGCTACTTTTGGATTTTTTCTTCTTTTCTGACTCGTCTTTTTGGAATAAAGACTTGAGTTTTTTCTTTAATAAGTCGAACATATTCTTGGATGGTATGAACATTTATAAGGTTTAGGACGCTGAAAATTAGATGAAGGGGGTTTTTGTTATTCTTGATGGGGTTGCTGATGAGCCTTGTCATCAATTTCAGGGTAAAACTCCTTTAGATGTTGCAAATACTGCTAACTTAGATCATCTTGCTAGGGAGAGCGAGATTTTTCATTGTTATCCTGTAAAAGAGGGAGTTATCCCAGAATCTTCAAGTGCGGTCGTTTCTCTATTGGGATATGACCCGGATGTGCCTCGCGGACCTCTGGAAGCTAGAGGGGCTGGAATCAAGATCACGAGAGGGGATTTATGTTTAAGATGTAATTTTGCAACTTTGGAAGATTTTAATTCAAATACTATTATTGATTCTCGTGCAGGCAGGACTTTGACGACCGCAGAAGCCAGGCAATTGGCTAAGGCAATAAAACAGCACGTCAAGTTAAAGTTTGATTTCGATTTTGTTCCGACTATACAGCATCGCGCAGTACTTGTTTTTAGAGGGGGATTTTCAGATAATATTTCTAATGCAGACCCCTATTATAGTGGGGGACAAGCAGTTCGGAATCCAGAATCTAAATTTATTTTCTCTCACGCTCTTGATGATGAACAAGACTCGAAGGTTTCTGCGGAATTGTTGAATAATTTTATCAGGCAAAGTCATGCAGTTCTTGATAAGCACCCCGTGAACGTGGCGAGAGTTAGAAAAGGGCTTTATTCTGCGAATGTTATTTTATGTCGTGATCCTGGAAATGCCCCTGTGAATTTTAAAAAGCTAAAAGGGAAGTGGATGGCTCTCGGCTACAATCCTCTTGAGATTGGAATTGCTGAAGCGGCTAAGATGCATGTTTATCGTTTTAAATATGAGGAGATGAAAGGGTTTGATGTTTATGCTCACTTACACGAGATGCTTCAGAGTGCTATAAGTAATGCTATAAAGATGCTTTCTCATTATTGGAAGTCTTATGATTATTTCTATATCCATATTAAAGAAACCGATATTCCGGGGCATGATAATAAGCCTTATGAGAAGAAGGCTATGATAGAGACAATAGACAAGAGACTATTTTCTTTTTTGATTCCTTTTGTGAAAAAGCATTCTGCTAAACTTGTTGTTACTGCAGATCATACGACTGCTTGCAGGTTGAAGGCACATTCTGATAAGCCTGTGCCTGTGTTGTATTATTCGGGAAATAAGGAAGAGAAGGAGCAGAGGTTTAGTGAGGAGTTTGGGCTACAAGGGCCTAAGGTAATGGGACGAAAACTGCTTGAGAGAACTATTTTACACTAGAGTTAATCTTTTAAAGTTTGACTTAAAGAGAAATGTATGGATTATAATGAACTTTATGAATATTTGAGGAAAGAGAAGTTTAGTGATCAGTTACAGGTTTTGCCTAAAAATTTTGTAGATGATGTTTCTAACTACTTGAAGGAAAAGAGAAATCAGATTGGGGATGGAAAAGATTTGTTTTCTGATGAGATGCTTAAACTGAAGAAGCAGTATGAGAATGCTGTCGGAATATTTAAGGAGATCATTTTGAGGAGGAAGAAGAAGATTTTGAATTTGGTCTTTGTTGCTTCAGAGACTGGTATTATGAAGAGAGATTTTGGAACTATGTTTTCTTTCGAGCAGAATTTATTTGAGAAGTTGATTCATGCAGTTGAATCTGCTGATGCTGAACTAGGAAATTTGATGAGCGGTTCTACGGCTAAGACTTTTCAGCATAAATTGATAATAATAAGTGAGCCTGTTAGTGAATTCGTTTCTATGGATGGCTCAAGTGTTGGTCCATTTGAGAAGGGGCAGTTGGTGAATCTTGCTGGACAGGTAGCTGATATTTTAGTTGGGGATAAGAAAGCGGTTTTTGTTGACTCGGATTGAAAAGGAATAGGAGGACCGAGCGCCTAAGCGCTCGGCCCGTCAGTTGGGTCGTCATGGTCACCTCCACGATGTTAATATGGTCAGGGAATTGCTTTATTAATGCGTTATTAAGGAAAAATCTTGAGGGAAAATCCACAAGGCTTAAAAGGGTATTTTGCCGTCTGTAATGATGGAATTCTACCTTGTGCCTAGATGGTTTTTCGGTTTTGATATAGCGCTAGAGATGCTTTTTGCCTTTATCACATTTTTTGTTGCGGCATATGCACTATATATGTATAGAATTTCTGCTGAAAGAGATTGTAAGTTACTAGGATTTGGTTTCATATCGATAGCTCTTTCTTACGTCACTTGGGGCATATTAAACTTTTTTCTTCTTACTAGCCTAGATAATTCTAATCGAGTCCTTGTGATTGAAAATCTTAATATTCTTGGCTTTTTTGTTTTATATGGTCATATAATCTTTATGCTTGCTGGACTTGCAACACTTGCTTATCTTACTTTTAAAACTCGGAGTTATAGGGTTTATTCTTTGTTTGTTAGTCTGCCTATAATAATGGTAATCTTTAGTAAAAATGCAGCGCTCTCATTTTATTTTGTTTCGGCTTTGCTTTTGTTTTATATCACTTTGCATTATATGATTAAGTATTCTTCTAGAAAGAGGCAAACTACTCTGTTTGTTTTAATAGGGTTCATATTTTTGCTTATTGGCGCCGTAGGGTTTACTTTTGCTACTTTGTTTAATGGCTCTTATGTTGCAGGGCATATGTTGCAACTACTTGGCTATTTGTTTATTCTAATAGGGTTCATTAAAACGGTGAGGGCATGAGTAAGAAGCGTTCGAGATTAGAAATAATGAAGGACATACTTGATGTTATTAGGTCTAAACAGGGTAAGATGAAGCCGACTCATATTTTATATAAGTCTAATTTGTCGCATCAGATGCTGGAAGAGTATCTTGGAGAGTTGAAGCAGAAGAATTTTATTGTTGAACATAAAACTAGTGAGGGCAAACGCTACTCGGTTACTGAAAGAGGCATGGCTTTCTTGGATAAATATAAAGCTATTTCGGAATTTACGGAAGGATTTGGGTTGAGTTAGAGTATACTTCAATATGCGTTGAACTTTTTCTTGTGCTATTCATCAGAAGCATGGCTATTAGCAATACAATCATGTGCATCATCGAGAGATAAAGGAAATAAGTCATTAAAATCAATGCGTTTTGAAGCGTCAAAAATCACAACATCTAGGGTGTTAGATTTTGGTAAGGATTTGTAGCCTCGTAAAGGTCTCCAAAGTCCAGTTCTGTCAAAAAATTCTTTTCTTTCTTTTTCCCAATAAACGAAATGACAGATTTTTCCTTTATCGTAATAAGCAATGATTGCATTTTCATCCAAAGAATTTATTTTGTCAAGTCGTCCTAGATAATCTTCAATTCCAGGGTATCCTTTTCTAACGTGGTTTTTTCCATCTATTAAAATGTCAGATGGTGTTAATCCTGCAAGATAGAGTGAATTTCCAAAGCAATTAGAACCCTCTGCTTCTCCAGTTGGAATTACCGAAGCAATAATTAGCCTCTCTTTGAACTTCTTGGCATCAAAAAAGTCAAATCTAGTTGAAAGTGTAAAATACCATCCATTTTTTAATGTATCAAAAACGTGTTTTGGAAGGCTCAAATTAGAATCTTTTTTAATTTCATCTTTAACCCAATCCCGATTATATTCAACATATTCTCCTTCATGTTTTATGTCTAATCCTTTTTCACTAGAGATACCTTGATATAACATAATTAAGTTGTTCTGGAATTGATATTTAAACCTTCTTTAAGACACTCAATGGAAATTGAACTTCTAGCTTACCATAGTTAGATAATTTTAAAGTTTATTTACTTTATTATTCTGAATAACTAGTCTTCAACGAACGAATTTAATGTTTTAGTTATCTTATTTTGAGTTTCTTTATCTGAATAAGTCCGATAAGAAAATTAAACTTTTGTTGTGAGTGAGCTTTGTAAAAATTCTAGAAAATTTGAGTCATATTGGTCAACTTCATTCAATACTTTCATGATATCCTCTTCTCCAGTAGCGAGGCTGATTGATTCAAGGCAAGAGCCACGACTTTTCGGGCTGAAACTTGTTTGAGATTTGTAAAATTCTGTTGCGCTCAAAAATATTTCTCCTTTTTTTGCTCCTTCTAACATTCTTTTGAGACCATCTATATAAAGGGAAGGAGTTATCCATATTTTATTCTGTACTGGAATAGCGCAGTCTGGGTAAAATCCATAAGGTCCAATTTCTTGTTTTGATAGCTGTCTTCTTGTTCGTTTTAGTCCTCTTGAAATTAAGCCCATTTCTCCGATATAATGCTCTTGACTGCCATCATGAAAGTCTCCGCTTATTGTGTCCCAAGAATGAATTGTTCTGTGGAGCAAGACTGGCTTGTCTATACTGGCTTGAATTTTTTCTTTTATTTCGCTTATTGTATCTTTTAATTGTTTATTTGGTTTTTGAAATTGGATAAGCATTTTGGAACGAAAGGTTGTTGGTTTAAAATGATTTATCTTTTGCAGTATCTATTTACTTGTTATAGGATTTTTATGTTCAAAGCCTCTGGAGGGATTTGAACCCCCGGCCCTCAGTTCTTTTGCTTTTTTTGATACAAAACTGATGCTCTAACCACTGAGCTACAGAGGCGTATATAAGTTCATTTTTATTCCTTTAAAAAACCTTCTTAGAAGTATAGAAAATCTTTTGCATACCTTATTCCTTTCTTTTGGTTGTTTTTTACTTCAGTACATCTCAACAAAGGTTCGGTCAGCCCTTCAACTTTTTCAATCGGGATTAAATATCCTTTTTTCTCTTCATAGTCATAGATGGCGAAGCAATCTATTTCTTTTTTTGTGTATTTTTTTACTTGCCAATTATTTGAGGATTTTAACCTGCATACAAGCGCTCCATTTTTCTGTCTTGTTGCTTTGACTTGTATTCTTAGATACTGCCCGTCCTTCCAAGCAAGTAAGTCAACTGGAGTCTCATCGTTGTATGGGAAATAGATAACCCATCCTTTTCTTGTTAGCTCTGCTGCAAATCTTAATTCTGCTTCTCTTGTAAGTTGTTTTTTCTCAGTCATGCTACCCCCTACTATGTGGAAGGTCTATTTATATTTTATGTGGTTTGGAGAAGGTATGGTTTAAAAGCTATTTGGTTATTCACAAATTAGCCTTATTTTACTTCCATTCCCAATCGAAATCTTCTTCAATTCTTTCAAACTCCTTCTCAATTTTTAGATTTTCTTCAACCATTTCTTTATAACCTTCAATTAAAAGTTCTTTTTGCTTTTCCGCTGTTTTATTCTTCATTAATATTTATGGTGCTAAAGGATTTAATCATTCCGCAAGAAATCCTTGGCTTTCAAGCCAATGAATGAATTGCGGTA
>ERZ1292625.202-Hain-H41-01um-R1-202-length-104079-cov-36_pt1 | contig 104079 bp, 117 predicted proteins | sample MGYA00564400_ERZ1292625 | MGnify/ENA primary metagenome ERZ1292625 (study PRJEB36523, sample SAMEA6512639) | groundwater metagenome | collected 2019-01-08 | study: AquaDiva: Metagenomics assemblies of 32 groundwater samples
GGACACCCCTGACACAGGAGGAAGAACTGTCGGATATTTACGGAGAATAATGCGAACCCTTGACCAAGAATCATACACTATGTACAATTTAGCCATATTGGTTACTACCTGAAACCCTGGCGAGGACATTATGCCTAAGCTCACGTTCAGAAACAGCCACGGACAGCTCGTAGATATCTCGACCGTGGCGGCCACGAAAGTTAAGAACGAGTTCGGCGCAATCTTGGAGAAAACCATGCACAGTGGCGCGGTTGCTATTACCCGCCACGACATGCCCAAGGCCGTGCTCCTCTCGTTTGCCGAGTTCGAATCATTGGTGAAAGAACGCAGCCGCTCGCTTGACGATCTGAACGCGGAGTTCGACGGATTGCTGGCCCACATGCAGACGCCAGAAGCGCGAAAGGGCGTAGAGACTGCCTTCAACGCCTCTCCGGCCGAACTAGGGCGCGCCGCGGTCAAGGCCGCCAAAACGCATCGCGCGCCGGCGCGCACACGAGCGCGGCGCGTTTCCTCCGCTGCGCGGGCATGAGCGTCTCCCGGCGGCCACGCATTCATGTGTTGGCCGGCGTCAATGGTGCGGGGAAGAGCAGCATCGGCGGGGCGACTGTCCGTCAACACGGCGGCGAGTATTTCAATCCGGACGAAGTGGCCCGCGCCCTCAGAGAGAAAGCCCCTGCTCTGTCACAGGCAGATGCCAACAGCGTAGCCTGGCGCCAGGGTGCGCATCTGCTGAGTCGGGCGATCGATGAGCGCCTCGAGTTTACCTTCGAGACCACCCTCGGCGGGAACACCATCACAAGCCGTCTTGTTCATGCCGCTGAACAAGGCATTGAGGTGCACGTCTGGTACGTGGGGCTGGCCAGCCCGGAATTGCACATCGAGCGTGTGCAGGCCCGGGTCAGTCGAGGTGGGCACGACATCCCTGCGCACGACATTCATCGGCGCTACGAACATAGCCGTCTCAACCTCATCGCGCTACTTCCCCACCTCACCACCCTGCATGTGTACGACAACAGCGCGGATGCAGATCCCGCAGCCGGACGAACACCAAGGCCGACGCCGGTGCTGCACATGGAGCGTGGGAAAATTCTTGGCCCGCCAGATCTGGCATACACACCGACCTGGGCCAAACCGATCGTGGCTGCGGCGCTCAAGCTGAACCGATCCTAAATCCACTACGATCCTAAAAGCCGATCAGCCGCGTGCAATGTCATGAGATAATGTGGAACGATTTAGCGGCTGGGTCAGCGCTCTTCAATTCAGAGGCCGTGGCCGTAGGGAAAGCCGAAACTGGTTTATCTCGTGTGTCTGGTCTATTTGGTCTATCTTGTTGGCCGAAACGAGCACAGGTTTATCTGGTTTGTCTCGTAAATTTGGTTGGCTGATCGGCAAACCACAGAAACCAGAAAACTAGCCTTCGTTAGACGGAATCACTAAGGGAAAGGTGGGGAAGAATGTCCCGCCGTCAGACCATCGTACCGCAAGATATCGATAGGCAGAAGTACTCGCCCTTGAGTCCGCGTTGACGAAGTTACTCGCCAGCGACAAGTTCAGCATCCAACGGATGGTCTTTACGAAACTGACTGACGCCCAGCACGCTAAAGCCTAGCACATGCCCCTGTGCATCGACCCGCTCCATGAGCGCATCATGTGCCGTGGCCCGCATGAAACCAGGTGCCTCACGGAATTGCACCTCGAGATAGTCCGCCTCGGGATCAAACCAGACCTTTACTTTTTCGGCCATAACGATTCTCCAGGCTTTAATTGATCGGTTAAATAGGCCGTCACCACAAACGCATCATCAGGTGGGTACTTTACCACGACACAGAGCCACTTCCCACCAACACGCGTCTTCGCGTAGTACTCATAGAAAAGCTCTACGCTCTCATCGGAGCGGGAGACCCGCACCTCTGTAGGAGTCTGCAAGACCCGGTTGATCTCCTCTTCCATTCCAGCCAGTTCCTGATGCTGAAGAATGTGATCGAGCCGTTCATCCGTCAACCTTACTGAACGCCCAAAGCAATCCCGGATGACTTTCATGACACTCCTCAGGTACGCAATCAGAACTGGACTCGCAGAAGTTGACGCTCCATGAACACGGTAGCAGGATACCTCGGCACCGAGATTTATGGAAGCGCGAGCTGGCGAAGGGGATGAGCAGGCCAGTCTGTTCAGTCTGTCTGATCTCTTTGGTTCTTCTGATGGGGCTTCCGATCCGGCCAACCAGACAAACGAGATAGACAAGATAGACCAGACCGACCATCCCCCACGTCTCGCTTCTCCACCGCACCAACCAGATAGACCAAACCAATCAGCCCCTGTCCCTGATGGGATAACAAGCAACCGTGAGAGGATGAGATGGGCAACCTGGTCAACAGCATGACGTGTACGGTCGAGCAATGAACTCAATGCACTGACGCAACCGCTTCAAGCAAGGCGACCGGCTCCAATACGTTCATCGTCTTGCCTGACCCTCACCTCCCCCTCAGGGAGGTCCTGAAGGCGTTTCTTACGTGTCGTTGGCGTGGCGACTGGAGCGGGGCTCCGGCGACGATGTGTTGAGGGCCTGCTCGGCATAGAGCGCCGCTTCTTCCAAAGTCTTAAAACGTCCTTCATTCATCAAGTTCTGTACTATAGACACGAGGTGTGGGTCGCGCTGTTCTTTCGCCCACATGGCGAACGCAATCTTCTTGTCCGCCGCCTCCTGGTCACGGCCCCTGATGTTGTGTAGGGTTCGGCCAAGCCAGACCAAGATGATGACGATGCCGATGTAGAGGATTTCCATACTTGACTCCTCCTTTCTCACTGCTCTCGAAGAAGGCTCTTTGGAATCATGACGGCGCATCGCACAGAGAACCGACGGTGAGGGCGAATCGAGAAGGGCATAGCAGCCTCGTGAGGAATCGTATTGTAGGAGGGAGACGAACGAGGGCGCAATAGTGCCAACGGGGGAACTGGTCGAGTCGGGATCATACGGGTTCGTGCTCAGCTTGCCGTGATAGTTTCTCTGCTGGTCATACAGCCGAGGCGCATCTGTTCGGCTGTAGCCCAAATGTGTTAATACAAGACGCGACCCCATGATCCGATCCCAACGACCCCATGATCCCACTGTGCGCGTGTGGCCAGACCGGCTGGTTGTGCAAGCGTCGCTTGCACGATTAACCTGGTACCACCGCATCGCACTGATGGAGAAGCTCCATAACCCAGAATCTCGGCTCTGGTACGCCGCTTTGGCTTTTCGCTAAAGGTCCATGGCTGCACCATTCTTCTTCAGCCATTCCTTTCGCTCCTGGTAGTCAGGCATCACCTTATCAATCTCATTCCAGAACGCGTGGGTGTGGTCCATGCGGTGAACGTGACAGAGTTCGTGCACCACGATGTAATCGATGATGGTTGGAGGAGCCATCATGCATTTCCAATGAAAGGCGAGGCTGCCTTTTGATGAGCAAGACGCCCAACGGTGACCAAGTTCTCGCACGTCGATGTCACCGGGTGTAACCCCGACCTTGGGGGCGTAGTAGTGCACTCGTTGGGTGATACGCTCATGGCCTCTCTCAATGAAGTAATCATGAAAAGCGGATTTCGCTGCGGCAACTTCCCCCTGGTCTACCAAGTCGCGGCGCAAACAGAAGCGTCCGTTTCTTAGCAGCAACGGCTCATCCTGGTTTGCAACCAGTGAGAGCCGATATGACCGTCCTAGGTAGAGAAATCCCTCGCCGTTGCGATATTCGCGCAGGACCCGAGTGGCGTTGAGATCGCGCCATTCCGCAAGCGTTTTGTAGATCCAGTACCGCTTCGACTGGATAATATCCTCAATGTGTTCATCGGGAAGCTCAGCTGGCGCGCGCACGATCACGCGCCCATCCCGTTCGACCACAATATCTGCCGTCGTGCGGTGGCTGCGTACGACTCCATATGAGATGCCTGGATCACGCGATGCCTTCATTTCGTCAGTTCCTCGTGGCGCTTCTCCGCAAGCTTCACGATCTCGACAGCGATTCGTTCGTGCTGCTCGGTGAGCTGAGGGATGTTGGCAAGAAGAATCTCCGTGTCGATGTTGCCTCTAAGTCTTTTGACTTCAATCGGTTTCTTCCAGAAGTCGATGATCCCGATCGAATTTTGAAGGAGTTCCACAATGCGCAGCATGAGTTCCTTCAACCGTTGCCGGTCCTGAGAGGGCACATCGCCTTGACCGAAGGCCAGTTGCGTCACGTAATCATAGAACGTCGTCGTTTCCTTGGTCAGCCCTTCGATGGCTTCCGTGCGCCCCGCTATCGCTTCGGCTCGAAGCTGCTCGTAGCCCTCCGCCAAGGCCTCCCAGTTATTTCTGTGCTCCTGAATAAGTTTTTCCAATTTATCGCTCAGGCGTTTATAGAAAGCCGGGTCCTCGTCGAAGTGCACGGTGCAATGCTTGCGAAGGGCATGTTCCATCTCGCTAGCTTTGGCCTCAGGATCGCCACCGGCGTGCTTCCGTACGTTGGCCATAAAATCAGCAGAGAGCAGTTCAATAGGAGGAATCTTTGGGTTAATGCCGAGGTCAATGAGGTGCTCGTTGATGAGCGCCTTCACCTTGGCTCCAGCATCGGCGAGATCCAATGAATCGTCCTTGTAGCGCTCCTTCACCATGCGCAAGAGATACCCGAAGCGCCGAGCCGGTCCTCGATATGAATGTCCCGATTCGTGTGGCAGAATAAGGTTCAAGCTCTGGAGAAACGCATTCAGATAGACTTCAAGATCCGCCCGGCGCTTGATGTCCTTCATGGCGCCCACTGCCGCATGCACCACGGCAACCTCTGCCGCCGGTGTTGTCAGTGTCCCCGTCATAAATGCCTCGATCTCCGCGACTCCGGCTGAACGGAAATGTTGCAAGAGCCGCTGGTATCGTTCCTCAAGGATCGGCACTTCCGTGAGCAGATTCTTCAGCCCTTGCTGAATATCCTGTGCGTCTTCCTCGGCATAGATAGACAAGGCATGGGTCAGGTGATTGGCCAGTCCGATATAGTCCACGATGAAGCCACGAGACTTGCCCTTCGAGACACGGTTCACCCGGGCGATGGCTTGCAGCAGGTTATGTTCACGCAAGCGCTTGTCGATATACATGACCTGTTCAACCGGCGCGTCGAAGCCGGTCAGTAGCATGTCGCAGACGATCAAAAAGGCGATGCCCGTGAGGTCCTTATCCGGATCATCGAGATCAAACGGTTTGCAGAAATTCTCCACCGCATTCCAGCGCTTGGCCTCCTTGCGGGCCTCCGTGATGACCGCGAGTTCATTCGTCGCGTCGGATGACACGACCACCACCGCCTTCAGAAATGCGATGCGCCGTACCAAGTCTAGATTAGGCGTAGCCTTCCGCTTCTCCTGGTCCAGCCGTTCGACAAGCGCCGCTCGTATGAACTTTTGATACCGGATAGCTGCAAGCTTGGAGTGGCATACCACCTGTGCCTTGAATCCGTCTGGCAGGATGTTGTCGATATAATGGCCTACTAAATCATGGGCGATGGCCTCGATGCGTTTCTCCGCTTCGAGAATGTCCCCGCTCGCGCCGTACTTTTTCTTGATAGCCAGTAACTCTTCCTCTGTTCGCTCCTTGAACAGGTCTTCAAATTTCTGGTCGAACGCGTGCTTGTCCTTGAGCGCGGTATCCGCGGTGCGGCCTTCGTAGAGAATCTGAAGCGTCGCGCGGTCATGGACCGCGTCCATCAGCTTATAGGTATCGATGTATTCCCCGAACCGTTTCACCGTCCGCTTCGTACCATGCTGCTCGGTAATAAGGGGCGTCCCGGTGAAGGCAATCCGGGTCGCGTTTGGGAAGGCCTCGAATAGGTTGTCACCGAGATCCGAGCTTTGCGTACGGTGCGCCTCGTCGATCATCAAGAGAATCCGCTCCGACTGATTCACAATACCGAAAGTCTCCGCTGTCGGCGGCTTGCCATAATGCGCCAGTGTCTCAGCCACCATCAGCGGCAATTCCTCCGTCCGCTCCATGAACTTGTGGACCATCACCATATTCACATCGGAGGCGTCGGTACTCAGATGTTCCCGGAGTTGGGCAGTACTGGCGATGCTGTTCACCTTGCCACCAATCAGGCGAGCGGTTGCGGAAAGCTGCTCTTCAAGGTCGATCCGGTCGTTGACCATCACAATCTTAAAGTCGGCTAGATCGAAAGAGGCGCGCAACATCCTGGCGACGAACACCATCGTGAGCGATTTACCGGAGCCCTGCGTGTGCCAGACCACACCGGATCGCTCCTCCGCCGTTTTCCCCGTGCGCAACCGTTCGACAATGCGGCAGGCCGCGCGGTACTGCTGGTATCGGCAGACGACTTTCACGCACTTGCCATCGTCCGTATCCATGAACACTGTGCAGGTGCGCAGCAGATCCAGCAATGTGTCTGGAGCGAGCAGCCCCTGTATCATCGTTTCCTGTTCACGCTCAATCCCAAGCGGTGGCTTGTAAGAGCGTCGGCGTTCCGGCCAGATGTCTTTCCAGGCATGAAAATGCTCATGACCGGAGGTAATCGTGCCAAATTCAGCCTTCTCACCACAGGTCCGCACCAGAAGCACGTTGGAATAGAACAGGCGCGGTTCACCTTCACGCAATCCAGCAGCAGTCGTCTCCGGGCGCGCATTCCTGTAGCGGAGCAATTGCTCGAAGGCGGCATGCAGCGGGTTGGCGGTATTGGGATCGCCGATCTTCGCCTCGACCACCACCAGAGGAATACCGTTCACAAAGAGGACGATATCCGGGATGATGCAGCTCTTCACGCACCCAGGCGTATCAATGCGGAACTGGTTGATGGCATGGAAGACATTCCGCTCAGGATGGGCAAAGTCGATCAACTGCACCACCGGGTCAGCTTCCCCGGTGAGTTCATTCACATCCACTTGCGCCTTAAAGAACAGCGCCTGCACGGCCTCATTCGCTTCCAGCAACGTGCGGCTGGGCTGGCGTACGATTTGGTCGCGCAGATCATCAATCTGGCGGTCAGTTAGCCAAGCCTGACCATCGGCGATGAGATTAAGCGAGCGGACCGACGTGCGAAAGACCTCCGGCAACAGCCACTGACGGAAGTTCCCGCGCAAGCTGACCATAGGGTCCGATGGAATCAGCCCGTGCCCCTGGTCAATGACCGTCCAGCCCAGTGTAGCGAGCTGGTCAAGAAACGGCTTTTCGACATGGAAGTATTCGGACATCCTGTTATCCGTATAAGGCACGCTCAAGCGCCTTGAGTGCCTTCTTGCGTTTAGCCGGCTCCATGAGTCCCAGATTGTGCAGTTTCCACTGAATCGCCGGCAATCGCTGGGCATCAGGAATGGGGAACTTGCTCCAGTCGGCATCACCCCGCTTGACGGCCAGCAGGAACTGCCTGTCCTGTTCCGTGAGCATGCGGTGAACGGTTGCGATCAATTCCTCGCGTGCTGCGTACAGCAACTCTAACTCGATCGGTTCAACCGCCATGCCGGAAAATTCGCCCTTGTAGACCGCCTCGATATCCTTGCGCGTGGGAGCTAATAGTTCTGCCAATGAACGATTGTGGCTGAGCAGGTACACCAGGAAGGCATCCTTCATGCGTGGAGTGATTCCCTCAGCAGCCAACAATAGCCGCACATCGAACAGATCGCGTGGGTGCTGTCGATCCAGCGCAGCGCACATTTTCCCCGCGTACACATCTTCGAAGCTCAGAAGTTGCACCTGCGCATAGCCAAAAAGAGCCTGCGCCCGCGGCATCAACTCACGCAGATCGGAAGGATACACACTCCCGCGCAACACAGGCGTAACCTCGATCTTCACGCTGACGCCGTCCTGCTCCACCAGGAGCTTGAACCAAGTCGCCGTTCCGTTCAATACCGAGCCGCGCACGACAGCCCGTGGAACGGCTCGCTCGACATCCGTACCGATAGTCTTCAACGCCCTATCTATTGCGGCCAAACTGGTCTCGCGGTCTTCGACCGGTACATAGGCCAGATCGATGTCCACCGACAAGCGCGGCAGATCACGGACAAAGAGATTGAGCGCCGTCCCGCCCTTGAGCGCAAAACAGCGTTGATGAGCCACATGAGGCAGCAGCGCCACCAGCAGGCGGACCTGTTTAAAAAACGGACTGTTCGCGTCCATGGGTCATCGCCCGAGGAACTGTGATCTGATACCGAGCATCCAACGCGCCCTCTTTGACCACCGACCGTTTGCCACGGCCAAGATCGACTCCCTTTGTATCAAGCTTGTTGAACCAGGCGTGTCGGTGTCGTGCAGCGAACCAGAGAAAAAGTCGTTTCCCCAGCACATGCGAACAGGCCAATAACAACTCCCGTATGAGCGCCGGGCGAAGGACGGTGGCGCTCTCGAAGAATTTATCCGCAAAATAAAAATCCGTCGTTTGACGGACATCTGCCAACAGTTCGAGCAGCGCCAATTCGACCGTTGCGTATGGCACTGGCCAATCCCAGGCCCCAAATGGCTTGGAGACAAGAGCCGCACCCGGCAATGTCTTGAAGAGCCTACGTCGGTGGACCGTAAACGTATAGTCCCCAGAGAAGTCCTGCACCCAGGATGGCACGCCTGATGTCGTGTAAAGAGACACCTGCGTGACGCCCTGCAGCGGAAGGTAATGCGCCAACCCCTGAAGCTCCAGCGCGCTGCGCCCACCGACATGGATGCGAACGCCGATCTCGTTCAAGGAATAGACGACTTGCTCCCACTTCAATGGAGGGCCGGGTCGACGATACACGCCATGAGACACTGCGATGAGCTTCCCCGATCGCAGCCAGGAATCGATCAGAGGGCGGTCAGCCCCGCGGGATTTGAGCCACGCACGGTTAACCAACTGTCCTTCAGGAGGCAGTCGATCCAGTAGTTTTTTCTTCGAAATTGGAGCCATGGTTTACGAATCTATTCGAATGCATACAGTATGTATGCATTTATTACATTTTGCAAACCCTAGAGCTTTACGCTGTCCAATTCCAGAGGCTACCGAGAGCAAGCGAGAGGAGAGGTTTATGGGCGATGAGTTTTGCAGTTACTGACTATGCAAAACCTCTATTTCGTAAACCTGATGTGGTGAGGTTAGATACTGGCCGTCTCGGCCACCTTCACGCGCACGCGACCGGTCAGGAGATCGTGCATGAGGCCGTGTTTTTGGCGGAGCAACTTTTGGCACAGCTTTCTCTCTATCGCCAGCCGCGCATCGTGACTGCTCAGAACGGAAGCTATCAATTGTTGTTCCGTAATAGGGACAATTGGAACCCGCACCATACGCACGACAGATGCGTTCAATACAGGCATAGTCCCACCTGTAGCAAAACGGTTAAACTGACTTCTTGCAAGCGAAGAAGAAATTAGCTGTCTTAGAAATTCTATCGAGCAAGCTATATTGTTCGGTCGAAGACGCATGACCCGAGGGTTGATTATCCCCGGTTCAAATGGCTCTCTTACAACAAGCACCTTTCCAACTGTTCCTACTCCAACAAGCGTCATGAGAATGTCGCCTTCAGCAACAGCGAAATCACGCAGTTCAACCCACTTCGATGCGGACACATAGTAGTCGCCCTCGGCAAGCGAATTCGCTAGGATCTGCTCTTGTCCATACACTCGATAACCAGACTCCGTATAGACAGATTTTGTAAGGCTCGACCCAAACGGACCCGGCTTCATTCCTGCTGGTTGAATCAAATACTTTTCAACTCCACCACTCTCCCACTCCTTCGGAATCCAGCCGAGGGGGGATTCTTTGTAGAGGTGGGGGGCTTGCTCGCGAGTGGGACGGAGGTGGCCGTCGGGGGTGACGCCGCGTGTAAACAGGTCGTGCATTAGCCCCGCCTTGATCTGCTGATACTTCACAATTAGCGCCTCCGTCTGCTCAATCGAGGCGTCCACCGTCGAAAGAATTTCGACGATCCTAATACGATGCTTTTCCTGAGCTACAAAATCAATCTGGATCTTAGCAAACTCCGAATAACGAAGGTTCCACACATCACTAGTTATTCCCTGGCTTCGAGCCTCGAACCTACGAACGCATGCAGGATATTTAAGGAGATAAGCCAAGAATTTAGGAGAAACTCCATCAGAAGGCTGGCAAACGGTGTACGCTGGGCTAACGACTCCAAAGTACAAAGAGGACGATGATGCCCCTTGCCACATACGCATGGTGTTGTAGACAATATCGCCTGGATATACACGCCGATATGCGCTTTTGTCCGCGCTAGCAATATTTCTTCGACCGGCTTCTTCTTGAGGAATCACGCCCCTTTCCTGACTAACAGATAAAAGCGGGTCTCCATCGTTACCACGTTCCTGACGCTTGCTAAGGAAATTGCCAAACGATTTACGAACCAGATAGGTATCACTCATACCCCAGCTCCACGAGGAAGGACTTTAGCTTTGCTACTTCGGCATCTCGCTTAGCCTCGATAGCCGTAGTTGTGACAGCATATTTCTCGTGCAGATTTTCTAGCCCAGCAAGGCAGGCTCGTTGGTCGGCGCGGAGATAACCTTCATAGGTCTGCACCAGCAGCCGGTGAAGACGGTCGAGGATCACGCGGCGGGCCTCGTCTCGGTCGATCTTTTCGCGCGCGGCGGCAACCAGTTCTTCCTTCTTCTTTTCCGTCGCGCGAAGGTCGGCATTCAATTGCCTTTCCTCGTCCTCTAGCCCCTTATGCCGAGCCAACCGTTTTTCGGCCACTTCAGCGCGAGCGATGAACTTGGACTGGTCACGCTGTTCCTTCTTTGCCAGCTTGGCCTGAGCCTTGGCTTCCTTGAGTTCAGCCCTAAGGGTCTTCACCTCGCTGTTGGGTAACACACCTATATCGTCGCTGTCTTCGTACTCTTCTTCATCGGCGACGGCGAAGAGGGCGAACAGTTCAGCGAGGCGAAGACGCTTCTGCTCCATGTTTGCCAGGATCAGCGGAAACTGACTCTGGAGGATGTCATCGTCCGGGATCAGCTCCGGTCCCCATCCGCTGAAGGCGATGGATTTGAACTCCGGCTTGAAGAACTCGAAGTAGCTGGCCAGTGCGCCTCGAATCTGGTGCTCAGTCAGAAGATGCTGCTTGGCGAATGTGGCCGCAATGCTCACCAAGAGTTGGCGGCGAAGTTCATAGACATTGCCACGCTTTCCGTTCTTCGGCGCGAGGCCTTCGATAAGCGGAAGGTGCTCTTTCCACCACAGCTCAAGCGTTTCAAGAAAACGAGCGTGAGCATTGGCTACCCCAGGATCACTCTTGACCAGTTCCGCGAGTGCGCGACGGTCGGTCACGACCGGCACGAAGTCTGAGTAAATGTTGTCCTTGGCGCGCGGCGCGAACGCGCGTTCGCGCAAGCCTGGATAGTTATTCCAGAAACGATGAAGTGCTTCGATTTCCACCACTGGCACGCCACCATGCAGATGGGCGCGCACGTCATGCGGTTCAGGCGGCGGGGCGTTGTCCACATAGCGACGGATGTTGCAGTTGTACTCCTCGGCTTCAATTTCCTTAACCGGTACAAGCCTGGCGTAGCCTTCGACGTTCTTCCGCTCACGATAGGCATGGACAATTTTCGAGATATCTTCAGAACGGAGGAAGGTCTGTGCCTTCCCCTCACCGTATTCGCGGTCAGCATTGATGAAAAAAATGTGTTTGCGGGTAGCGGTGTCTTTTTTGTTCATCACCAGTACGCAGGCCGGAATACCCGTCCCGTAGAAGAGCCCCGCGGGAAGGCCGATGACGGCGTCGAGCCAGCCACGTTCGATGAAATACTTCCGCGCCTCCCTCTCCTCGCCGCCCCGGAACAGCACGCCGTGAGGCATGATGGTGGCCATCTTTCCATCAGCCTTGAGCACGGCGAGCATGTGCTGGACAAACATCAGATCGGCCTTCTTCCCCTTCTCCGGCATCCATACGGCGAACCGGCCCGGATATTCGATGTCCTTCTTGATGTAGTTCTGGCTGAAAGGCGGATTGGCGAGGACGCGATCGTAGCGTTTGAGTTCGTTGTTCTCGGCCTTATGCTGAGGCCGGCGGATCGTGTCTTCTTGCCGAATATCGGCGTCGGAAATCCCATGGAGGAGCATGTTCATTTTGCAGATGGACCAGGTGGTACCAATACTCTCCTGACCAAAGAACGAGACGTCCTTCGGGTTCCCGCCGCACTCACGGATATAGTCGCGCGTCTGAATCAGCATGCCGCCTGATCCACACGTCGGATCGTAGATGCTCATGTGGGGTTGAGGATCGACGATTTCGACGAGTGTGCGCACGACATCCGCGGGCGTGTAGAACTCTCCTGCTTTTTTGCCCGCCGAATCAGCAAAGAACTTGATGAGGTATTCGTAGGCTGCGCCCAACAGATCGGGGAATTCAAAGTTCTCGTCTCGCAGAGGGATTTTCTCGAAGTTCTGCACGAAATTAGCGAGCGTGTCGTCGTCGAGCGTGCGCTGACCGATCTTCCGGTTGAAGTTGATGTGTTTGAGGACATCTTGCAGCGCATGGCTATTGGCATCTTCCAGCGCTTCGAGGGCTTTATTGAGGCCGCTTCCGACATTGGTCTTCAGATGGCGGATCTTAGACCAGTGCGCCCTCTCAGGAACGAAGAAGGTGTATTTGTCTGAGTTGGCAAGTTGAGCAGAAATCTGCTTTCCCGACATCCCTCTCGCCTTGAGGTCCTTGGCAAGTTGCTCACGCTCCTGATCGAAAAGATCGCTCATCCGTTTCAGGAAGAGCATGCCAAAGATGTATTCCTTGTATTCGGACGCATCCATATTCCCGCGCAAGTCGTCGCACGCGCGGAACAGCAGGCTGGAAAGCTGGCTGAGTGTGAGCTTGCTCATAGTGAAAATGAATCAATCAGTACAATGCTGTCGACTCGTGGACGGCAGACAGGCGCACACTCCGGTGTTACACGCTGCTGGTTGCGGAGGGCTTTGCGGGTTTTCCGGGTGATTGTTCACCGTCCGGTGGTCCGTCCTGAACCATCTTGAACATGGTGATTGCGAACAATAGATACAAGGCAACTCCGATCCAGATCACATAGGACTGGATGCCACCGGATTGCTTCAGTGCTTCGTCTAGCTTCTCCGGATCGGGCCCTGTGCTCTTCTTGATTTCGCCGATATGTTCACGGCAGTGCCAGTAGTACACATAGTTTGCTGTGGCTCCGGCCATGATGCTCCAGATGAGGCCCACGGTCATGTCGCCGGTTAAGTAGGTCGAGATCATCGGGCCGACGGCGTAGACCAATGCATACGTGTACATTTTTCGATAGAGAAACCAGAGGAACGAAATATAGAGAAAGGCCGGCCAATTCCATGTCAGGGCGAACTTCGGTGTTTGCCCCAATCCGAACTTTCTGAAATGTGTAAGATAGCGATCGGCGTAGGGGCCGATGAATTGCCGCCAGTGATGTTCATCGGGATGGGTTTCGGATTGGATCCTGGGAGCGGCGATCGGCGGTTCCGCTTCGGCGGTCAGCTGGTTCCCGCACTGGTAGCAAAATTTTGAGTCGTCCTGGTTTTGCTGTTGGCACTGCGAACAGGGCTTCATCTGTCCGAGAGTATCATATTGGAGATGTTCCCTGGGTAAAGAAGCGGTGGGACGTTGTCTCTGTGCTTCCGCCGCGCCTTTCAAGTTGCTTCCCTCGACGGGCCTATGCTACCTTCCCTTTTTTTACAATAGGATACGTCTGTCATGTCGACGGAAGAACTCAAGCGAGACGCTGCACAATATTTGATGCAGACCTATACGCGTCAACCGCTTTCGATTGTGCGAGGGAGCGGAACGAAGGTGTACGACCTCGAAGGGCGAGAGTACCTCGATTTTGTCGGCGGGATTGCAGTGAACGTTCTCGGGCATGGCCACCCGGATCTGGTTCAGGCGATCCAGCGCCAAGCGGCGCAGCTGATCCATACCTCGAATCTCTATTACACAGAGCCGCAAGTGAAGCTCGCGCAGATGCTGGTCGAACACTCGTTCGCCGACAAGGTGTTCTTTTGCAACAGCGGGGCAGAGGCGAATGAAGCGGCGATCAAGCTGGCCCGCCGGTATTCCCATGACAAGTATGGGGCCGGGCGGTACGAGATCGTGACGATGAAGAATTCATTCCATGGTCGGACGTTCGCGACATTGACGGCCACCGGTCAGGACAAGGTGCAGAAGGACTACGAGCCGTTGCTCCCGGGTTTTCGCTATGTCGCCTTCAATAAGCTGGAAGAACTGGAACGGGCCATCACCGACAAGACCGCGGCGGTGTTGCTCGAACCGATTCAGGGTGAGGGAGGTGTCCACGTCGCGGATCGTGAGTATCTGAAGCAGGTCAGAGATCTGTGCTCGAAAAAAGACGTGCTGTTGATGTTCGATGAAATACAAACCGGGATGGGACGCACCGGGACGCTGTTTGCCTATGAGCAGCTTGGCGTGCAGCCGGATATCATGACGTTGGCAAAAGGATTGGGCGGCGGCGTACCCATCGGCGCCTGTCTCGCGACGGACGCTGCGGCGAAGGCGTTCTCTCCAGGCAGTCATGCGTCGACCTTCGGCGGCAATCCGCTCGCCTGTGCGGCCGGCTTGGCCGTCTGTCGTGCTCTGCTGGAAGGCCACGTGCTCGATCATGCGCGCCAGATGGGGGAGTATTTTGCGAAGGGCTTATCCGACTGTCACGCGCGACACCGGGTAGTGAAAGAGGTGCGCGGTCTCGGGCTCTTGCAGGGGATGGAAGTCGAGATGGATGCGAAAGTCGTTGTGAGCGAATGTTTGGCCAGAGGCCTGTTGATCAATGGGGCCGGCGAGCATGTGCTGCGGTTCGTGCCGTCCCTCATTATCACCCAGCCGGACATCAATCGGTTGCTCGATACGCTGGCGCAGATTTTCAGCACACGGGCGGTCTAAGGCGTATTCAGCCTAAATGGACACGATAGGGATGACCACGCGAGCGACAGGAATGAAGGCTGGAAAAAAAGATATTCTGGATGTGGCGGCCATCAGCAAGGCGGACGTGGAGCGTTTGCTCGCCTCGGCGGCTCTGTTGAAAGATAAGCAGCGGCGTGGTGTTCCTCATCCATTGCTTCCCGGTAAGACGTTGGGGCTCTTGTTCCAGAAGCCGTCGACGAGAACGCGGGTGTCGTTCGAGGCGGGCATGAACCAGTTGGGTGGCCACGCTCTGGTCCTGCCCATGGCCGAGATCCAGCTCTCGCGCGGAGAAAGTGTCGCCGATACAGCGCGCGTGTTGTCACGCTATCTCGACGCGATCGTCATTCGCACCTATGACCATGCGATCGTGGAGGAATGGGCGAGGGAAGCAACGATGCCGGTGATCAATGGGCTAACCGACCTGAGCCATCCCTGTCAGGCCCTGTCAGACCTGCTGACCATTCGTGAGAAGAAAGGCCGACTGAAGGGGATTAAAATTGCCTATATCGGCGACGGCAACAATGTGGCGAATTCACTCATCGAGGCGGCGGCGAAGATGGGGATGATTATTACCCTCGGTTGTCCAGTGGGGTATCAGCCGGAGCAGCATGTCGTGGACAGGGCGAGAGTCGAGGCAGCAAAAACCGGTGCGGTGATCGAGATCGGACACGATCCTCACATTGCGGCGAAGGAAGCGGATGTCATCTACACCGACGTCTGGATCAGTATGGGACGTGAGCGGGAACATGCGCGACGATTAAAAGTCTTGGCTCCCTACCAAGTGAACAGCCGCCTGGTGCGTCGTGCCAAGCCAGATGCGATCGTGATGCACTGTTTGCCTGCCCATCGGGGGGAAGAAATTAGCGCCGACGTGCTGGATGGCCCACAGTCGGTCATCATCGATCAGGCGGAAAATCGGTTGCACATGCAGAAAGCCATCTTAACGAACTTATTAGGCAAGAGGAGTCGTACGAGATTATGAGTCGTGGCATCAAGAAAGTGGTGCTCGCCTATTCAGGCGGGCTCGATACCTCGGTGATTTTGAAGTGGCTACAGGAAACGTACAGCTGCGAGGTCATTGCGTTCTGTGCCGATCTGGGACAGGGTGAAGATCTGCAAGCGATTAAGGCAAAGGCACGACAGCTTGGCGTGAAGAAGGTCTACGTCGAGGACCTGCGCGAGATTTTCGTCAAGGACTATGTGTTTCCGATGTTACGCGGCAATGCCATGTACGAAGGCTGCTACCTGCTTGGCACCTCGATCGCACGGCCCCTCATTGCGCGGCGTCAGGCTGAAATCGCGCTCAAGGAAGGCGCCGAGGCGGTGTCGCATGGCTCCACTGGTAAAGGGAATGATCAGGTGCGGTTCGAGCTGACCTACACGGCGCTGGCGCCGAATCTCAAGATCATCGCGCCTTGGCGTGAATGGACGATGAAGTCGCGGCGTGAATTGATCGAGTATGCCGATCGACACGGCATTCCCATCACCGCGACAAAAGCGAAACCGTACAGTATGGATCTGAATTTGTTTCATGTGAGTTATGAAGGCGGCATCTTGGAAGATCCTTGGGAGTCACCGCCGGATGAGATCTTCCAAATGACGGTGTCGCCGGAACAGGCGCCGAACAAGCCGCTCGAAGTCGAGATCGGCTACGAGGCCGGTAATCCGGTGTCCGTCGACGGCAAGAAAATGAGTCCGGCAACGTTGTTGGCCTACCTCAACAAGTTAGGCGGGGCGCATGGGATCGGGCGTGTCGATCTGGTGGAGAATCGTTACGTTGGAATGAAGTCTCGCGGGGTCTATGAAACACCGGGTGGGACGATCCTCCATGTGGCGCATCGCGGGATCGAGTCGTTGACGATGGATCGTGAGGTGCTGCATTTTAGGGATAGCTTGATTCCGCGCTTTGCCGATCTGATTTACAACGGCTATTGGTTCAGCCCGGAACGAGAGATGCTTCAAGCCTCGATCGATGTGGCGCAGAAAGACGTGACCGGTACGGCGCGAGTGAAGCTCTATAAGGGGAGTTGTACGCTGGCCGGGCGTAAGTCGAAAAATTCGCTCTATCGTCTCGACATCGCCACGTTTGAAGAGGACGACGTCTATAACCAGAAAGATGCCGAGGGCTTTATTCGGTTGAACGCCTTGCGACTAAAAATCAGAGCCCAAAGAAAGAAAGTCTCCTCCTGATGGCAAGAGCAACGAGCCGCGGCTCTGCCGCATCGAAAAGCGGTAAGGCCTGGGGGGGTCGATTCAGACAGAAAACGAACCGATTGGTAGAATCCTTCACGGTTTCTGTCGCGATCGATCGACGACTCTACGCCCACGACATTCAGGGCAGTATCGCCCATTGCAAGACCTTGGGGAAGGCCCGTGTGCTGACCGCTTCTGAAACCAAGACAATCGTGCGTGGTCTGGAATCGGTGAAGACGGAGTTGGATCGGGGGCGCTTTCGATTTTTGCCTCAGGATGAAGATATTCACATGGCGGTTGAGCGCCGTCTGACAGAATTGATCGGCCCCCTGGGCGGCAAGTTGCACACGGGCCGGAGCCGGAACGATCAAGTGTCACTTGATATTCGGCTCTACTTGCGGGACGAGCTCGGTCGAATTGTCGCGGATTTGGAAGATTTTCAGCGGGTCTTGGTGGCGAAGGGAAAGGCGAATATCACGGTCGCGATGCCGGGCTATACGCATCTACAGCATGCCCAGCCGGTGCTGTTCGCGCATCATCTGTTGGCCTATGTGGAAATGATCGAGCGAGATAAGGGGCGATTTCGCGATGCATTGGTGCGTGTCAATGTGATGCCGCTAGGCGCCGGCGCGCTTGCAGGGACGAATTACCCGATTGACCGCCGGTTTACCGCTGGATTATTGGGCTTTCCTTCTGTGACGCAAAACAGCCTCGATACGGTATCAGATCGGGATTTCATGATTGAGGTGGCCTCGGCGCTGTCGATCACCATGATGCACCTATCACGGCTCAGTGAAGAATTAATCCTCTGGTCGTCCCAGGAGTTCCGATTCGTCGAGCTTCCCGATGCGTTTTGTACCGGAAGCAGTATGATGCCGCAGAAGAAGAATCCCGATGTGCCCGAACTGGTGCGGGGCAAGACGGGACGGGTCTATGGCCATTTGATCAATCTGTTGACGATGCTCAAGGCTCTTCCCTTGAGTTATAACCGAGATCTTCAGGAAGATAAGCCGGCGCTGTTCGATGCGCTCGATACCGTCACGGCCTCGGTGAAAGTCTTGACGGAATTGATGCGCCGAGTCACCGTCAACCGTGACGTCCTCAAGCAGGCCGTTCAGGGTGGAGGGATGTTGGCGACGGAGGTAGCGGACTATCTTGTGACAAGAGGAATACCGTTTCGTGAAGCGCACGCGATTACAGGCCGACTAGTGCGGGCTGCATTGGATCAAAACCGTGAACTCACGAGCTTCTCGCTCGATGAGCTGCGGACATTTTCCGAACGAATTGAGAAGGGTCTGTTTGATCGGTTGACGATTACTGCCGCCATCGATCGGAAGTCTCAGATAGGTGGAACGGCTCGCACAAGAGTGGAACAGCGCATCAAGGAGCTCGAGCGAATATTCTCATGAAGGTTTGTACGTCGAAGGTGACGTCTACTGTCACGTCTATTGTCGTGGTGGTGGTGATAGCGACGTTGGCGGCCTGTGGGGCTGTGGGGGCGCCGATTCCACCTGAAAGTGTCGGTGTGACTCCGACCATTGAGCGGCAAAAGAAACTGGAGGCCCTTCAGGAGAAACAGCGTGAGGCTGCAAAGGCAGCCGATGGTATAGAGCCACAGCCGGATCCATTGTTGCAGGGGCAGGATGTCGATCTTCCCACGTTACAACCAGTGGGGACTCGGTAATATTTGAGGTCACGGTCTGCTAGACCTCTGTAGACTGATAACGCTATACTGAGGTCCGTTCATTATTGCAGCGCGCCTCCCTTCGTAGCAAACGCCATGCGAGCGATAACGAAAGACGTTACCGATAGAGAGCGGCATGACACGTTCGCTGCTCTGTTCGTGGATCACTCTGGTACCCTCGATCGCCTGAATGCCTTGGAATTGATCAACCGGATCAAGGAAGCGGTTAATCAGGCACGCACGGACTTGTCATCAACTTCGAACGCCTTAAGCTGGCGACACCAGATGCCCTTACGGCGTTGGTGGATTCAGATGCGATGGAAGAATGCATAATTTTGAATATCGACATGGCGAACTCTATTGCGAGCAGGTGCCGGTTAGCCGGATCGCGAAGGAGGTCGGCACGCCATGTTATATCTACAGCCACTCAACCCTCGTTCGTCATTACCGGGCCTATGATGGGGCCTTTAAGAGCGTCCCTCATGTGATTGCCTTTGCCATGAAGGCGAATTCCAATATCGCGATCCTCCGCCTTATGGCAAAGGAGGGGAGCGGGGTGGATATCGTGTCAGGCGGGGAACTCTTTCGGGCACTCAAGGCAGGCGTTCCTCCCTCAAAGATCGTCTTCGCGGGCGTCGGCAAAAGTGCAGAAGAGATTCGTGAGGCTTTGAAGGCCGACGTACTCATGTTCAACGTCGAATCTTCGGCTGAGTTGCAAGCGCTGAATGAGGTGGCGGCTTCCGTTGGGACTAAGGCGAGAGTTGCCCTACGCATCAATCCCGACATCGATCCGAAAACGCACCCCTACATTTCGACCGGTCTCAAGAAGAGTAAATTCGGGATTGCCGCCGATCGAGCGCTCGAAGAATTCACGTTGGCTTCCTCGCTCGCCAACATCGATGTCGTCGGGGTGCATAAGCATATCGGATCACAGTTGACGGAAGTCACCCCATTCGTCGAGGCCGTGAAGAAGGTGGTGAAGTTGGTCGGAGCCTTGAAGGATCAGGGAATCAACATTCGGTACGTCAATATCGGGGGGGGGCTCGGCATTACCTACTCGGATGAAACACCGCCGCTCCCACAGGATTTGGCGGACGCTGTGTCGCCGTTGCTGAAGGATTTGAATGTCACCCTCATCATGGAGCCGGGCCGCGTCATCGTCGGCAATGCCGGCATCCTCGTCACGAAAGTATTGTATCGGAAGGACGGCGAAGCGAAGCGGTTTATTATCGTCGATGCGGCGATGAACGACCTGATCAGGCCAAGCCTTTACGGGGCCTATCACGAGATTCGTCCCTTGTCCGAGGTGGTGTTGCAGCGGCCCAAGCATCAGGTGGATGTTGTGGGCCCGGTTTGTGAGTCCGGCGATTTTCTGGCGAAGGACCGGTCGCTCCCGGAGGTCAACCCCGGTGACATGCTGGCGGTAATGAGTGCGGGTGCTTATGGATTTGTGATGGCCTCCAATTACAATTCAAGACCACGGGTGCCGGAGGTTCTAATCAAAGACGGGGAGATCCACGTTATCAAGACCAGAGAGACGTACGACGACTTGGTGAAGGGCGAAACGATTCCGGCATTCCTCGATTGAGGAGTGAGCGCTGCAGTGAAGGAGTGAGCATGTTTACGGGTGCATTGATCGCCATTGTGACCCCGTTCCGGAACGGCAAAGTCGATGAGAAGGCCTTCGGCGACCTTATAGAATGGCAAATTGCCAACGGGACGAGCGGGATTGTTCCTTGTGGTACGACCGGCGAATCCGCGACCCTCACACACCAGGAACATCATCGCGTAGTTGAGTTAACCGTCGAGGTGGTTAATCGGCGTATCCCCGTGATTGCCGGGGCTGGCTCCAACAGCACGGCAGAAGCCGTATCTCTCACAAAGCACGCCAAGCAGGCGGGGGCCGATGGGGCGCTACTCATTACCCCCTATTACAATAAGCCGACGCAAGAGGGATTGTACCGGCATTACAAAACCATCGCGGAGTCCGTGGATCTTCCACAGATTCTGTATAACATTCCCGGGCGGACTGGCGTGAACATGTTGCCATCCACTGTCGCAAGACTTTGTGGACTCCAGAACATTGTCGGGATCAAAGAGGGTAGCGGATCGGTTCAGCAGGCTTCTGAGATTGCGAGTACGTGTGGCGATCGGATGACAGTCCTTGCAGGTGATGATGCCCTGACATTGCCGATGATGGCAGTCGGAGGAAAGGGGGTCATCAGTGTCACGTCAAATATCGTTCCATTCCAGATGGCTCAATTGGTCAAGGCCTTTCTAAGCGGCCAGATTGAAGAGGCGCGACGGATTCATTTCGCATTGTCGCCGCTCTTTACCGCGCTTTTCTACGAGACCAATCCGATTCCAGTGAAAACCGCATTAGGTATGATGGGAAAAATCGATCCAGAGTTGCGGCTGCCGCTCTGTGCCATGGCGACCGAAACCAAAGACCAACTTGCAAAGGTTTTAAAGGACGCAGGCCTCGTATAGAGGTTGGAAGGCCGAGCTTTGGTACTCATTCTATGATCAATGTCATTGTTGCAGGGGCTGCCGGTCGCATGGGCTGTCGGCTGGTTGCGCTTATTAGAGAGTCTTCCGTCCTGACGCTTGCCGGTGCGACCGAAGGGAAGGGCCATCAGGCTGTGGGCGACGATGCCGGAGAGACAGCGGGCTGCGGCCGTGCAGGTATTCCGATTACCGACGATCTCGGGGCACTCCTTGACCGAGGTGAAGTGGTCGTCGATTTCTCCGCCCCTGAAGCGACGCTGCACCACTTACGCACGGTGGCACAGCACAAACGGGCCATGGTGATCGGCACGACGGGATTTTCTGCTCCCCAGCTTGAAGAAGTGAAATTGCTGGCGTGCCAAGTTCCCTGTGTGCTATCCCCTAACATGAGTGTAGGTATCAACCTTATATACAAGGTTATCGGTGAGATGGCGAAAACGCTGGGAGAGGACTACGACATTGAAGTGATTGAAGCCCATCATCGTCTTAAAAAAGATGCGCCGAGCGGGACGGCCCTCAAGATTGCCGAAGTTTTGGCAAAAGCTGTGAGTCGCGACTTAGATCAGGTCGGCGTCTATGCTAGAAAAGGTCTTATCGGAGAGCGAAAAAAAGGTGAGATTGGAATACAAACCATCCGTGCCGGCGACATTGTCGGCGACCATACGATTCTCTTTGGTGGAATGGGTGAACGCATCGAAGTAACGCATCGAGCGAGTAGCCGAGATACCTTCGCAGGAGGTGCTTTGCGTGCCGCTCGTTGGGTGGTTCAGCAACCACCAGGCTTGTATGACATGCTCGATGTGCTGAGCCTTCGATAGTTTTCTGTTCCTATCTAGCGACTACCCATGAACATTCCCATCAACTATCTGCCACCTTGGCGGAGCTTCCGCTCAAACGAAAGCGAAACGGGGGGCTAGCAGGATAGTTTCAAGGGCGTGAACAAACTTGTAGGCGTTGCAACACTTTGCAGCTAACTGCCGACTTCATCGAGGGTGTGCTTGCTTGTAGACTTGAGGACAGAGGTTTGTCGTTTAGGGATTGAGGATATAACCGAGCGTAACCTTCCCCCTGGAATCCACCCAATCGCCTTTGGGAGGATTTCCTGCTGGATGGCTGCTGTACGCTCGTCGTACGTGAACCGCTTTGGTTTGATTGCCGTGCGGGTTAATGTCTTGCGGTAATGGGGCGAGGTTCTTGGTCCGCTGATTTCCGACGACCACAGTTCAAGCAGGCAAACACTGTGATCGCAAGCCCTGCGTTCAAATCCACTGCCCGTTCCGGTAACATTGCGCCGCGGCATTTATCACAAACTGTCATGTCGCTAATGTACCATGTTGGAAAATGGAAGCATATCCATCTGAAGTACTGGGTCCTCTGAGGAAATAGCCTATTCGATCACCTCCGGCTAGGCCATCTGAGTCAATTGGTGCAGATGAGAATTCGGTAGAGGATTAACTAGAGGAGAATAGGAGTCCTTGACAGCGATGATCCTGTCCCATAGGATTGTGGCATAAGGAAGCCTAGCCCCTATGTATAGAGTTGTTCTCATTCTCGGGCTACTTGTTGTCCTGTACTTTATCCTTCGGCGGGCCCTTCAAGGGTTCAAAGGTCTAGGGCAGCCAGAGCGTCTTGCTTCCAGCAAGGATCAAATGGTTCAAGATCCTGTCTGTCTTGTATTTATTCCCAGGGGAATAGCGGTAACGGAAGATATTGGAGGGCAGGTCTACTATTTTTGTAGCCGATCATGTGCCCATAAGTTTCAAGAAAAACTCGCAGGCTAACAGCCTGAATAGCTAGAGTCGGAGAGTTTTTCCTCTTTGTCGAATTTGAGCGTGATCTGGCACTCATTAGGAGAGAAGTTAAAGAGGGGTGCGCCTGATTTGCCACCCGCGATGCGATAGTAGGTCCAAGTTTCACCGCCAAAAAATCTTGTGGCCTTGCCGCTCGGCGCTCCCCAGTTCTTTTCAAACCAGGCCTTGTCCTTGCCTTGAAGTTCAGCCGGTTTCAGCGACTGTTCGAGATAGGGATTGCTACCACCGCAGCCGGTTAGGGCTAGACTGAACAAGAGCATCAAAGCTGAGCGTTGCATCGCGACTCTCCTCGGTCCTGTCGGTGAGCGTAAAGGCGAAGTTTCTGATACATAGTTAAATTCTAACTGGCTGTCTGGGGACTGTCAAACAGGCATATTCCAGCATATGATTGTAACAAAGTTGAGTTTTTCATAGAATAACCGATAATGAATTGATTACAAGGATTTCTTATCTTGATATGAAAGGACACAATCATGAAATTTTTTCTTGATACCGCCAACGTCAAGGAAATCCAGGAGGCAGCCAGCCTTGGACTTCTCGACGGAGTGACTACTAATCCGTCGCTCGTCGCGAAGGAAGGGCGCAGCTTTAAGGAAATGCTCATCGAAATTTGTAACATCGTAGATGGGCCGATCAGTGCAGAAGTCGTCAGTCTCGAGGCCGATGCCATGGTGAAAGAAGGGAAGGGGCTTGCAAAGATTCATAAGAACATTGTCGTTAAGGTGCCCTTGATTGCAGAGGGATTGAAGGCCACTAAGAGACTGGCCGCCGAAGGCATCAAGGTAAACGTGACGTTGTGCTTTTCTCCAACCCAGGCGCTTCTCGCCGCAAAAGCCGGTGCATGGTGCGTCTCCCCCTTCATCGGCCGGCTTGATGACATCAGTTCAAACGGGATGGAACTGATCCGCCAGATTCTGACTATCTACCGCAACTATGATTATAAGACCCAAGTGCTAGTCGCCAGTGTGCGTCATCCTCAGCACGTTGTTGAGGCTGCGCTTGCTGGTGGGCACATTTGCACAATGCCCTTCTCAATTTTTCAGCAGATGGTGAAGCACCCCTTGACGGACAGTGGGCTCAAGAAGTTTCTGGCGGATTGGGAAGCTCAGACTAAGAAGTAGGTCCTATTGGTCGTCTCTTGCGCCTGGCGGTTCGGCAATCTGCTGCCGAGCAGTTGCAAAGATATGATGGAACATCGGCCTGGTCAATAGTCCGGTGAAGGTATTTTGTTGGCTTGGATGGTATGAGCCAACTAGTGTAATGCCCGATGGAAGGGCTCGGACGATTCCATGGGAAAATTTTGGGAGCGGTGAGGGAAGTGGCTGCCCCTCATCGCGGCAGGCTTTCAAGTAATGATCGAACGCAATCTTTCCCAGCGTCACCACCACTCGAATCTTCCGTAACGACCGAATCTCTTCCCTCAGGTAGGGGCGGCAGGCCATGAATTCTTCAGGGGCCGGTTTGTTGTCGGGCGGCGCACAACGGACCGTAGCACCAATGTAACAATCCAATAACTTCAGCCCGTCATCTCGATGATAAGAGTTGGGTTGATTGGCGAAGCCAAATCGATGTAGGGCGTCAAAGAGCCAGTCCCCGCTGCGATCCCCTGTAAATACCCGTCCGGTTCGGTTGCCGCCATGGGCTGCAGGTGCCAGTCCGAGCACATAGAGACGCGCATGCGCATCCCCGAATCCAGGGACCGGGCGCCCCCAATAGGTCCAGTTCTCAAACTGCTTCCGTTTCTCTGCGGCGATCGTCTCCCGATAGATAACGAGACGTGAACAGGCAGTGCAGTGGGTGATGCGATCGTTCAGAAGGGTTAGCGCACGCATTGTTGTGCAGTCTAGCACGAATCTGAAAGTCGATCATGCTTGCCGGGCTTTCGTCAGACTGTTAGCATACATACTTGATCTCGGATCGTTCACCGTACGCAAGAAATGGGGTTGGCATGACGTCATGGGTTCGGCGAGCATTGGTACTCAGTGGGCTATGGATAATGGTTGTGCTTCCGGTCGCAGCAGGAGCACAGCCGCAAACCGAACATTCCGAGGCGAAAGAGAGTACGCCTCGATCGGGAGTCAATGGCGAACCCGAGCGAGAGGTTACCTTGCCCGACCCTCTTGACGATCCCACTGAGCCAGAAGACCGTCTCGTCATTCTTCCTGAAATCAAGCGAGAAGGAGAGCGGTACTTCCTCAGTTCATTCAAGCTGCCAGACAAACTGACTTTTGCCGGCCAACCAATTCCCCTCGATAACTGGCAGGTCCGTGAACGAATCGAGTATGAGTTTTATCAATTTCTAGAAGACCAGGGCGAAAGTATCATTCTTGCCAAACGAACTGGACGCTGTTTTCCTCCTGCCGAAAAGCAGCTGGCCGATGCCGGGTTGCCGGACGACCTCAAGTATATGTTGCTGGTGGAGAGCAAGTGCGTGGCCGCCGCCTACTCAAAGGCGAAAGCGTCGGGGCCGTGGCAGTTCATTCCCTCCACGGGACGACGCTATCGTCTCAAGAGCGACGCGGTCCGCGACGAGCGCCGCAATCTAGAGATGTCGACGGAAGCCGCGGTCAAGTATTTGCGCTATCTCAAGGAATTCAAGGAAAACGATTGGTTTATGGCCATGGCCTCATACAATGCCGGTGAAGAGCGAGTTCGCCGGCTCTTGAAGGATCAGAATATTACAGACTATTGGAAGATGCACGGGCCACGGGAAACGATGCGCTATGTGCCGAGAATCATCGCGGCCAAGGAAATCTACTCACAGCCGGAGAAGTACTTGGGGTTGAGCAAGAAAGATCTGTATATGCCGGTAGAAACTGAAACAGTCACCGTTAACGTGAAAGATTCCCAACGAGCCCTCACCTCAATTGCCGAAGAATTTGGGACCTATTTCTTGGAGCTTAAGATACTGAATCCTGAATTCAAGAAAGATGTGCTCCCACGTGGGATCTATCAGATGAAAGTTCCTCGGCAGACTTGTCCGAGCCGTTGTTTCAAGCAGGACAAGACTCCTTAGAAGGCTGTTGAAAAAGAAGGCTGTTGAAAAAGCCCGCCAGCTTCGTTCTCGCATCGTTCAGACCCTCAACGAGCCTCGGAAGTCGGAATCACTGAGGGGTCTTTCCGTTCGCCAAGATCCATTACAAGGACGAACGGCCCACACGAAGTGCGGTTTGTACCTCCTCGGTCCTTCACTCGCTACGGCCTTGCCTGCGGAACGGCGCGTTTTGGCGCGTCGGGGTTGGGCGGGTGAGAACCGCGGCCTTTGAACAGCCTTCTGGCTCTGGCGGGTCCGTTCGTGACTTGTCAAAGCCCACATTCCTCAGGGCTTCTAGCCCGAATTATTCATGAACCTTCTGCTGCAAGCGCGGATACGCGGCTGCGACAGGCAGTATCGCCGCTCAGCGCTTCACGCCTCCGAGTGCCTGTCTCGCATCGCGCCTGCGCGCTTTCGCGGCGAACCTTCATGAATAATGCGGGCTAGTAGCTTCTCAATACCCGGCTCATCTAGTATAAGTGTGATGCAGATTCCTTCCTCTCCTATCCGGCCACTTCTGAAGAAATTCATCGTTCGAGGACTGGACGCAGTCAACGCCCGGAAGGCGGTCGGTCGCGTCATCTCAAGACACGGCGAGGAGCTAGTCATCGGTCGGCGTCGGTATGACTTGCGTCGTTATGATCGCGTGGTCGTACTCGGGGCAGGGAAGGCTGCTGCCTCAATGGCTCAGGCGGTAGAACAACGATTGGGATCTCGCCTGCAAGGAGGATTCGTCGTGGTCAAGCACGGCCATGTCGTGCCAACGCGACAGATCGTCGTGGCAGAGGCTGGTCACCCCGTTCCTGATCGGTCTGGTCGGCGCGCAGCGGACAGGCTTTGTGCCATGGCGACTGAGCTTAGTCGGCGCGACTTATTGATCGTGCTCCTGTCGGGAGGTGCATCCAGTTTACTGCCTGCTCCTGTTCCGGGGATTACCCTGGCTGACAAACAGAAGACTACCCAGGAACTCCTACGATGCGGGGCAAGTATTCGAGAAGTCAATACGGTTCGGAAGCATCTTTCGCGTATCAAGGGCGGGCGTCTTGCTGAAATGACTAAGGCCACCATCGTGACGCTGATTCTGTCCGATGTGTTGGGTGACGACCTTAGCGCGATCGCCTCAGGGCCAACAGTCCCAGACCCTACGACCTATCTAGAGGCCGTCACGATTCTGAAACGTTATCGTATCTGGCAGGCAGTCCCTCAGCGAGTGCGCCGGCATCTAGACCGGGGATGTCAGGGACTCGCGAGCGAGACTCCCAAGCCCGGCTCTTCGTTGTTTCGACGAGTCCATCATCATATCGTTGGGAACAACGGATCGGCTGTCAGGACTGTGGCCCGCGTGGCCAGAGAGGCGGGCTTTCGGACACTCGTGCATAGGCAGGCGTTAACTGGAGAGGCACGAGAGGAGGGACATCAATTCGGCCTCCTGGCCAAGAATATTGTGCAAGCGGGCACACCGCTGCAAAGGCCCTGCTGTGTGGTGGCTGGTGGGGAGACCACCGTGACTGTCACTGGAAGAGGAAGGGGTGGGAGGGCGCAGGAATTCGCTGCCGCAGCCGCTCTTGAAATTGCTGGTTTAGCGAAGGTGTGGGTTGTAGCGATCGGCACCGATGGCACCGATGGTCCGACAGATGCGGCAGGGGCCATCGTCGGTGGGGATACAATGGCGCGAGCGCAACGTCTCTCGGTGGATCTCAAGAACGCATTGCAGCGCCACAACACCTACCCTGCCTTGAAGCGGCTTCATCAGCTCGTCATCACTGGTCCCACCGGGACGAACGTCAACGATCTTTACCTCCTCCTTATCCTATAGGTACCATCCTTCTTTATGGATCGTCCTCTTCTTCTTCCCTTGGCGTCCTGCACGCAGCTTTCTCTTGTGGGGGGGGGAAGCCCTTGGCTTAGCGCGTCTTCCCACAGCAGGATTCCCTGTTCCGCCAGGATTCTGTGTGACGACGGAAGCTTACGTTCGCGCGGCTCAGGCACTGAATTTTTCTTCAGCCGAACAGTGGCAGGCTGCTCTGCATTCCTCTGGGGCCGAACGTCAGCGGATACACGCCCACTGTCGCATCGTCATTCAAAATTGACGGCCCAGATTGTCGAGTAGGTCTGACGGTTAGATGTGCCGATGCATAGGCTCATCTAATGTACTACTCTGCAGCGACAAGGACTCTTTTGCTTCGTCTCGGCAAGTGGCTGGTCGAACAGGGGCGATTCTCATCGCCGGAGGATATTTTCTATCTCACGGTCGAAGCCCGCGCCGATTTGTTGGCTGGAGGATCGCGCATTTGGCAAGAGATGATTCAGGCTCGCCGGGCTGAGCGAGACCATGACGCCACGATCACTGTTCCGGATACGATTCAGGATTGGCGCGAGGCGGTTCGAGGCACGGACACATCGTCTATTGTGGATCTGGATGGGGTCTTTCGCGGCATTCCCATCAGTGGGGGCAGGTTATAGGATAGGACCAGTTCGCTTTGTTCGATCGATGGAGGATTGAAACCGAGTCTGTCGTGGTGACATTCTCGTGGTCTCGATCATCGACCCAGGTATGGCACCGTTGTTCGGCGTGGCAGCGGGGTTGGTTGCCGAGATGGGCGGGAGATTGTCACACGGGGCCATCATTGTCCGCGAGTATGGATTGCCGGCGGTTGCGAATGTGTCCGGCGTGACCACCAGACTGAAAGAAGGCGATCACATCAGTCTGGATGCGGAGCGAGGGGAGATCGTCGTTCAAGCACGGGCCGGAGACTAACAGGATGCTGAAAACGTCCGCCAGCAGCGTTCTCGTATCGCTCAGAGGCTCTCGGATGTCGGAATCCTTGAGGGATTTTTCCGTTCGCCAAGATGCATTGCAAGGGCGAACGGCCCACACGAAGTGCGGTACGTACCTCCTCGCCTCTTCGCTCGCTGCGGCCTTGCTGGATGGCCTTTTTGAGCATCCTGCTAATGCTGCTCGCGAACTCAGAACTTCTACCCCCTGATTCACGCGCAAGAGATCACAATTCCTTCGACCATAAAATAAACGCACCATGTCCACCCTTAGTTGGTGGCGCTCCGCCCGGATCGCGAAACATGCCGAAGTTGTAGCTATAGTTGAGCTCGATCTGGGACTTCCAGGGGGCTCCCGTGACGATGCCGCCGCCGAGAGCCGGTAATGAATCAGTGGTATTGCTGATGCCTTCGGACGTGAACCGAGGCCGCTCGACGAGGCCATAGGTCGCCGTCACATAGGGATAAAGAAAAAACAGCGCTTCGTATCGATAGGTGACACTCGCAATAGCATACTGTCGAGGGAACAATTCGTTGAACTGCACGCCGGGCATGGTGGGCAGCGATAAGGCTTCCCATTCGAATCCAGTCGGCCGGCCGGGAAGGCGGAACGCGCTGAAGCGATCAAGGTCCTTCCCGATGCCGCCATGGACCGCGGTAATCAATCGATGCTTGTCGCTTTCAATGGCAGGAAGCCCGCCGGCAAATACGGCATAGGCGGACGCCGAGATGTAGGTTTGCTCTTTCTTGAAATCCGGCGTGTCGAACGGCTCGCCGCCCCACGCATCCCATTGAGCCCGGTGTCCGTGGAAAACATCTCCACCCACAGAAAATCCACGATGAGGCAGCTCCATTAAATTGCGAACCATGGCATCCCAACGAACCTTGCCGTGGATCCGGCCTTCGTAGGTATCTTTAGGCACGCCGTACCGCGGGGCGGTGTCATTTGTGCCTCGGAACCATCGATACCCAGGTTCATAGGTCAAAGACACATTGATGGCGCTATCTTGCTCGAAGGGGGTCATCGGGAAGCGATACCCGACTCCGAACCCCGCAAACACATAGCTCCATTCGAGCTCAGATTCGCTGATGCGTTGCCCCTCCACATATTCCGAACGCCCACGAGGCAAAATGAAGTTATCGAGGGTAAAGAGCAGCGACCAGTTTGGGTACGTGCGGAGTCCAATCGTATAATCGATATCATTGACCACACCGGAAAACGTGCCTCGGAATTGCCTGTTATCTTCGTTCCAATTCCGCCACACATACAAGGCGCCGAACGGAAGCGTTTCCATCTCACTCGGACCATTGGGAATCCAGTGAAGGCCAAAGTTTGCCGCGGTCACACTGCGGCGATCGCGCGAGGGAACATGGATCTTCTCTCCAAACAAGGTGGTGTGAAATTCCTTGCCGGCTTCAGCGGTCTTTTCACCCTCCGCAAATGCACTCATTGGGAAGAGGCCGATCACGAAGAATAGCAGGATGACGAGAGGCCGGTCTTTCTCCCACATGGTCAGGCAACCTGCAATCGTGGGATAGGAATAGGAACATCGTAATCTGACGAAGCCGAGCGGAGAGATCCTGCCAAACGCGTGACACGTTCCCATAGTTCAGATGCCCAATGTGCCCCGAGCTGCTGAACCCAACACCAGTGGAATCGATGCGGCTCGCACGTCCTCTCCTTCTTGATAAGTGTATGCATTTCCCACGCTTCCTGTTACTTGGGAAGAAAACAGACGAGACCTTCGAGGTCCGCAATAGTCTTATAGTTTGGAACTTGCCTCGACGGCCCTAGGGGATTCCCTAGGGCGCGGAGCAACCAGTCCCAGCGACGACCTGTATGGGCGTCCTGCGTATCTCATGTTTGAGTGCTGACAGGGGTATTAACACTCAGATATAGTTAGACAGGTCAGCGCCAAGTGAGCGGGTTACTGACCACCACCGATAGTGCGTCCAGTTACCATAAATTCCATGAAGGGATTGGTTGCCGTGAAGCCGAAAGTCATCGTGGCCGATGATCATCGTCTTGTTGCCGAAGGCATCGTCAAAATATTGGAGAAGGCATATAGTGTGGTGGCGACGCCCGCAGATGGACGCAGCTTTATCGAGGCGGCTGAGAAGTTTCACCCTGATCTGGCAGTAGTCGATATTTCTCTTCCTCTGTTGAATGGACTGGATGCCTGCCGCCATGTGAAGAAATCCTGCCCGGAAGTCAAGATCATCATCCTGACAATGCATGCGGAGCAGCACTTTGTGAACGAAGCATTTCGTGTCGGAGTTGGAGGATACGTCTTGAAAACCTCGGTTGCGGATGAGTTGTTGTTTGCAGTAAATGAAGTCTTGCAGGGCCGCATGTACATTTCCCCGGTCGTGACGCAGGGTATGGTCAACCAGGCGTTGGAAACGACCACTCAGGCGCCGAAGCCTCCGACAAGCACTCCAGTCGTCATGTTAAGTCTACGACAGAGGGAGGTCCTGCAGCTGGTGGCTGAGGGCAAATCCAACAAGGAAATTGCGTCTGCGATTAACGTCACGGTGAAAACCATTGAATTCCACAAGGCCAGAATCTCGAAGGAGCTCGGCGTCCGCACCACGGCCGAACTGACGAAGCAAGCCATCTCCCTCGGGCTCATTGCCCCTCCCCAGGTATCTTCGACACCAAACGTCCACCCTAACTAATTAAGGCCCCTTCACCGAACTCCTCCAGGCAGGGTCGGATAATTGAGCGTCAGAGCTCGGTCAGTCCCTGTACCAACGCAAACCTCGTCAGCTCGGCTATGGTCTTGATGCCGAGCTTATTCATGATCCCTGCCTTATGAAACTCCACCGTTTTCACGGAGATGCCTATCGTTGTGGCAATCACATGTGTTGGAACACCATTGGCAAGCATGCGCAAGACCTCATGTTGCCGCGGTGTCAATTGGACGTGGTATCCATCGGGACGGCTCCACGGTTGCTCGATCGATTCCCGAACATCTGCCGCAACCTCAGGCGACACGTAACGGCGGTTGTTCATCACCGTGCGGATAGCGGTCAGCAACTCGGTCGAAGCGGATTGTTTGAGGACGTAGCCGTTCGCACCCTTTCGAAACCCTTCGCTGACATAGAACGGCTCGCTGAGCATCGTCACGAGAATGATTTTTACTTGGGGCAGTTTCTGTTTGAGCAACGGGATGAGATCAAACCCGTTCGCGTCAGGCATTGAAATGTCCAGCAACACAATGTCCGGGGCCGCGCTCTGGGCATTCTCGAGAAGTTCCGCCCCACTATGAGCCGTGCCGACAATACGCGTGTCATCGGCAAGTAACTGCCGAAACCCTTCCAATACCAAGAGGTGATCGTCGGCAATGAAGACCCGTGGTTGATACATATTTCTCCGAAGCGCTGTACTCAACCGAGACACCACGGTCATCGGCTGAACAACGACTAAGAGTGCAGATGATATCACATCGCCAGGCAGCACTAGCTGTGGTTTGCCCTAGTTTGGGCATCTCATTTCCTGTCGGCGAGGAAGATTTCATCTAGCGGGCGAAATGCAGTTCCTCACTGACGGACTCTCCCTGTCCAGATGTTGAGCAGGGCACAACACTCCTTCAAATGAACTAGGGATTCTTCCAGTGGCACGGAGCTGCCTCCCACAGTAGTCTGGAACATATGGAGTTCTTGAAGTGATTCACCATATGCCGCGGCAAAGGATAGGAAGAATTAGGAGCTGCGCAATAGACAAGGACGAGAACTTGCGACTACCAAGGATTGTCACGCCGTCAAAACCTTCCAGCAACAATCGCCCACCCACGAGAACCAGAGGACGGGAACGGTCGGGTATCTATCTCGAATCCACCGAAGATGAACAAGGGGGAGTCCTCCCACACGAATGCACCTGCATCAAAGACGCTCGCAGATTGACCGCCCTCCCCGTTCGAGATTCCAGAGGCCTTCTTTCAGGAATAGTAATGAAGACTAATGGAACAACGGTGATCTTCCTCTTCTTGGCCCCCTTGATAATCGCCTTTGGGCTTTCTGTGGCTTGGTCAGCAGACGTTACTCCGGCGCCCCCGCCGTTAGGATCACGTCCCGAGAATCCTCAAGGACCGACTACGCCGCCTCCTTCACGCATCGATCCAGGTATTGAACGACGCCCTCAGACGATTCCTGATCCTCGTTCGGCAGTGACTCCCGCCATTGTCGATCCCAAGATGGCGATCGATCCTGAAACGGCTCCTCCTGCCATGGAGAAACTGAAGCCTGGCGGCTCTAAGGAACCTCCTCGTAACCCTTCGCCACGCTGAGAGGTGCTCATTTCATTTCCCTTTTACAAGGTGAATTCACTGATTGACAGGGAAGTCCTACCCGGCACTACGAAGCAAGGACGACATTGAGGAGGGATCTGTGCACATGCAATCCGTCGGTGTACTCAATGAATCCGAGCTTTTTGAATCTATTCAGAAAGAAACTCACTCGTGATCGGGTCGTACCGATCATTTCGGCCAGCGTTTCCTGACTGATCTTGGGAATAACCGCCTCTGGGCTATCTTCTTTCCCAAAATGGGCCAACAACAGCAGCGTCCGCGCCAGCCGTTTCTCCGCAGGGTTAAAAAGTTGATCGATCAAGTCCTCTTGTATGCGTACATTACGATTCACGAGATGAGACATGAACAGCTCGGAGAAGGCCGGCTCGTGCTGGAGCACGCGGCTCATGGTGGCTCTGTCGATTCGCACAATCGTGGAGGCATCTAAGGAGGTGGCGGTCGACGAGCATACCCGCTGCCCTGCGAGACAGGCTTCGCCGAAAAAATCCCCGCCTTCCAACATCGCGACGACAGCTTCTTTGCCTTGCCTTGACACGACGGTGAGCTTGACCCAACCGTGTACGATATAGAACACGGCATTGGCCGAATCCCCTTGCGTAAAGAGAATCTGCTGTTTCCGACACTCCAGAATCGCCCTTCCTTCTCCGGTCCCTGAGAGAATGGACGCGGAGTTGAATGGCGTGGCTCGTTTGTGCGCCGGCGGCATCCCGTGAAGTGGTTTCAACGTCGGGGTGTGAGGTCTAGCTGAAATGTCGAGGTCCATGACGGAAACTCCTTTCGAAAGTAGAAACTAGTGGCAAAGTAGACTGGTGTTATCAGGCACTCATCACATAAAGGTCCCTGTCATGATCATGCCGCGGCAGCACTCATCGCTTCGGGGCTAGACAAGGAGCGGTTTCGCAGAATCACCTCGTCAACCATGTCGCCACATTGAATACAGCGGTGAGCCCAAAAGGTGCTATACCCGCTGTCGCTATCAAGATCGATACACATTTCAATGCTCACGTATCCGCCGCATCGCCTACAGTTTTGTCGAGCGCACTTCTTTGTCGTCAACCCCGCCGTCCGGGAAAGGATTGTATTCATGTGAACCTCCTCTCTATGGATTCGTCTGGTGTCAATGAGATGGTCTGCGTGTCTCGTATGTGCGTAACCTACCAGCGCCAGACTCGATACTTCCCTAGCGTCTACCCTAGTTTGAACGAGCAAGGACCCTAGCCCGCATTTTTCATGAAGGTTCGTTGAGAAAGCGTGCAGACGCGACACGAGACAGGCACTCGGAGGCGTGAAGCGCTGAGGCATACTCGTACAGTATGTCGAAGCGCTGAACGGCGAGACTGTCTGTCGCAGCAGCGTATCCGCGCTTGCAGCAGAAGGTTCATGAATAATGCGGGCTAGGCCCCTCTGGTCTCCAGGCAGGCTGCCGGAAAAACTCAATTTATACACAAAACGCCGTAGGAATCTTTCATATGGCGCCGATTCCAAAACAGGATCAGGATGCTCAAAATGGCCGTCCAGCAAGGCCGTAGTGAGCGAAGAGGCGAGGAGGTACGCACAACACTTCGTGTGAGCCGTTCGCCCTGAGAAGGGATCTTGGCGAACGGAAAACCCCTCAAGGATTCCGACATCCGAGAGCCTCTGAGCGACACGAGAACGCCGCTGGCGGAATTTTTCAGCATCCTGCTAGAGGTATGGACAAAGCCATAGACCCCAAGTAGTCGAAAAAGGGTGAGGTGGGACGTTGAGAGATGAGAGAGACGGGTATGCCTTGGAGACTAAGGTTAGAGGCCGACGAACGATGATCCAGAATTAGAGAGGGCCGGAAGATCCCTGCAGAGGAACATCAAGAACCAGGGCAGTTGTCGCCTCGGGCGAAGTCTCTATACTGACAGCAATGCCCAAGAGCGTAACGCGAGCCTGAATTCCACCGAAACACATGCCCATCGTCTGTCCAAACAGCGATGCGTGCTCGGTTTCGGAGGTCCGAGTCTCTCCGTTAATCGCGACCCTTACGCGTATGATCGATGCCGGTTCGCCTTCCATGGACACGGTGATCAGCAAGGGTACGCCATCTCTTATAGCTTGTCGGAGAAAACTACGAGCGGCACGGTACAGAAAGCATGTACCGGATGTCTCCCGTGGCGTATATCGAGGGCCAAGATTTCAAGGGCACTCATGAGTTGCCCTGTTTGCAGGCCGGACGGAGTCAACTCCTCATTCAATAACCGGGTATAGGCGAGCAATTCTGCTAGCAGCTGATCCACGATAGGAAGGCCGCCAGAAGCCTGTCCTCGCGAAGCTGGTCGTTGCGCGTGGTCGAGATGCAAGCGAGCCACGATGAGGAGCTGCCGCAGTCGGTCGTGGATGTCGCCCACTAAATGTTGCCGTTCCCGATTCTCGCTCAGGATCCATTCGGTCGCCAGGCCTTGAACGGCGGATTGGAGCTTCCCGGATGGCGTGGTGTCCTCAATAGGAGGAAGTTCCGGTGACAACATCGTCGGGCCGGCCGGTGCATTGAAGTCGCAATGTCGCAGCCGGTGCTCATGTTCCAGCAGGGTTTCGAGCAGACTGCGGCGAGTGACGACCCCCACGAATTGGTGCTGAGACCCGAGAACGGCGACTGCGTTGGCGCTGAAGTGTTCAAATCGAGATACAACATGGGCGAGCGGAGTTGAGCGTTCAAACATGAAGGAATGCTGCCTGGGGACGAGATCGGCGAAGATTCGGAGCAGGTAGCGTCCGACCCTTTCGGGCTCAATTAAGCCGAGGAAGGGAGCTCTTTAAAAATAGCAAACACCTCACACAACGGATCGATGGCCACATTGCGCGGACGCATGTCTTCATGGACCGCAACGATGTTCGGAGTGATCGGAAATGAGCAGATTAAGAGCCTTTTGGAGCGCGACGGTGCCGATCGAGGCCTCCCTCCCAATGACCTGACCAACCCGTCGGTGATCGGCGGAATGGCGAATTCTTTGATTCGTGCCTGTAAAACGAATTTTGGACGGGGTGAGGAAGCGGGCATCATGATTTTCCCTCAGTGATAGGGAGCGAAGCCACGGCACTGGATACCACAGCCGCTCCCGGATTCGATAGGCCTAGGGGACTTCCTAGTGGGATTGGTCATGGAATGGTGATGGAATGCTGAAAATAGGTGTAACGGCAAGTCCGAAGATGGGAATTCCAATTGATTGTCGAGAGGCCGAAAGGAGGCCGGAGATGAAGATCGTCGAAAAGGTCCTATTTATCCCGATTTGCTGCGTGTGCGATCAAGTGAGGGACGATCAACAGACCAGTGAGCGGCCCACCGGCAGCGGTCTCGAGCAGTGGATGCCGTTGAGATCCTTCCTGCGTCTCTACCACATTCCGCACGATGCGTACAGGCTGACCCACACGTATTGCCCGCGATGCATGGAGCATCTGGGGTTTAATAAAAAGAAGTCTGAACCGGGGGAGCCTCTTCAGGAAGAGATCAGGCGGCGGATCATCAGTGTGATCGAGTCCGTTTAACCCGATCTGCCGATGGGAGATTCTGCCTGGGTCTGCCAACATTGGCGCGATCCGACGAAGCGCAAGTTCTCGGTGGATGACTGAGTTCACGTCTTTCACCGACCCTTGAATGCGCGATGCCTTGAGGCGCGATCAGATTCCAGATCTCAAGAATCCTCAGTTCGTGACCGCCATCGGGCGCCGGTCGGTCTGGACCGCCTGGGCGATTGATGCGCTGAACCGTCGATGCGACGCGGCGGAGGCGATCAGGCGCTGATATAAATGAACATACTGATCCGCCATCCGCTCCACGCTGAATCGTTTTTCAAAGACATTCCGGCACTCCTTTCGATCAAGGTTTCTGGCCAATGGCAGCACGTGGACCATCTCATCGAGACTGTCACAGGCGAATCCTGTGACGTGATCGTAAATCATTTCCCCCGCCGGTCCACCATGAAAGGCCACGACCGGTGTGCCACAGGCCAAGGCTTCCGCGACGGAGAGTCCTGAGGCATCCGGCCAGCCCTGAGTGTAGACGAGGGCCAAGGCTCCTCCCAAGAAACTGATTTTCGCCGGCTCAGTAAGTGCTCCCAGCCATTCGACACCATTGCCGGCGACCAGCAACTTGCTCGGTATCGGGGAAAGCAGCCCGTCGATGCTGTTTTGCCTAGAGGCGACGCGAAGCGGGAGGTGTGCCCGCCTTGCGATTTCAATCGCCATCCCTAACCCCTTTCCCATGGATAGGCTGCCGATAAAGGCCAGATATTTTCCGGATCGCGGATTGAAGCGATAAAGCTCAGACGGCACTCCCGGGTAGATGGTCTGCTGGCAAGACGCCCAGGCCAGAGGCACCCGCTGTGTATCAGACGTGGCAACAAGCGGGAGGTCTCGAAATTGTTTGAACACCGGAACATACTCCGGCAAATCGAGCCGCTCGTATAGGGTCGTGACCGTCGGGGTTGGACAGCGCTGGGCCATTGGAAAGCTGTCGATCCCAAAGTGCGAGTGAATGAGGTCGAATTCATCCGCGCGAGGCCCGAAGACCTCTTCGACGGCCAAGATCGCCGCACCAGCCTGACTCCAATTGTCCGGCGTTCGATCCAGTGGCGTCGAACACAGGACTTCAAGCGTAGCGCTGGCGCGTGAATCGACACTGGCAAACAGCGTGACCTCGTGGCCCCTGCGGACGAGTTCCTCAGTGAGATACGACAGGGCACGCTCATCGTCCGAGGGGCCACGAGAAGGCACGTTGTTCGACAGAGGTGCAATCTGAGCAATCTTCATACAGGGGCCTCTCTTTGTCGAAAGGTGTCCTCTCCCATCGGCCTTTCGCGCGGACGTGAAAGGCGGTCACGGTGTCTCTTGTGTATCGCATGTGGTTGGTGGCGAGCACTCTGATATTCCCTAGTCCCCATTCGATTCGCAAAAACTAGGGATTTTCCTAGGTGGACATGATCGGCCGCTGTTGCATGGTAGTGGACGCTGAAACACCGAGGGCAGGCTGTGACTTTCGGAGGAAGCGGCCTGAACAAGAGGCGACGAGAAGTGATTGCCTTCCCCTCCCGGCAGAGCTAGAATCGGCTGTCATTTCCCCGTCATCAACTATGCCATCGCGCCGCACGCCATCCGCTGCTCGTACTACGAAGCGACGCCAGACCGTTACGGTCCGTCCCGCTCATCCGCAGGTCGAGCCGGAGCAAAAGGACCGGCCGGACGATCGCAGTCATCGTATGCTGATTGTAGGGGTCGGCGCGTCCGCCGGAGGGCTGGAAGCCTTTACGCAGTTGCTCAAGCATCTGCCGCTGGATACCGGCATGGCGTTCGTGCTGGTGCAGCATCTCGATCCGAACCATGAGAGCGCGCTCACGCACATCCTTTCGCGCGCCACACCGCTGCCGGTGGGCGAAGTCATGCACAATCAGCCGCTCCAGGCTAATCACGTCTACATCATTCCGCGCGACACGAATTTGAGCATCGTGGAGGGCCTGTTGAAGCTCGAGCGGCGTGAGCGGACGCGCACGCCGCATCGGCCGATCGATATGTTTTTTGAATCGCTGGCGCAAGACCAGCGCGAGCGGGCTATCGGCGTCGTGCTGTCCGGCACGGCCAGCGACGGCACGTTGGGGCTGGAGGCGATCAAGGCCGAGGGCGGGATCACCTTCGCGCAGGACGACTCGGCCAAGTACGACTCGATGCCCCGCAGCGCCGTGGCCGCCGGCTGCGTCGATCTGGTTCTTTCGCCCGCGGACATCGCCAAAGAGCTGGTGCGCATCGGCAAGCATCCGTACGTCGCCGGGCGCCCGCTCGAACTGCCGACGCGCGCGGAGAAGGATCACGAGCACGCGATCGGGCATCAGGATGACGATCAGCCGCGATCCTCGGGAGGACGCGGAACCCCACCTACGGGTGGAAGGCAGGCGCGCGACGAGGCCGAGCGGGGAGAGAAGGACCCACCGAACGGCTACAAGAAAATCATGTTGCTTCTCCGCAACCATAGCGGCGTCGATTTTTCGCTCTACAGATCCAGCACCATCCAGCGGCGCATCGCCCGACGCATGGTCCTCACCAAGCAGCACAATCTGAAGGGCTACACGCGCTTTCTCCGGGGCAACGCCGGTGAACTCGACTCGCTTTTCTCCGACGTGCTCATCAGCGTCACGAGTTTCTTCCGCAACCCCGAAACGTTCGAGGCGCTCCAGCGCAACATCCTGCCCAAGCTCCTGACACAGCATGGGGACGATCCGATTCGTTGCTGGGTGCTCGGCTGCTCTACCGGCCAAGAGGCCTATTCCCTCGCCATGTTGTTGCTGGAAGCGGCGCGGAAAACGCCACACGCGCGAAAATTCCAGATCTTCGCCACCGACCTCAACGAGAAGCTCCTCGAAAAGGCTCGGCATGGCCTGTATGCGAAGACGCTCGCGCAGGACATCTCGCCCGAGCGCCTGCGGCAGTTTTTCGTCGAGGAGGACGGCGGCTACCGTATCAGCAAAACGCTGCGAGACATGGTTGTGTTCGCGCGGCAGAACCTCATCGCCGATCCGCCCTTCTCACGCATGGACCTCATCAGTTGCCGAAATCTCCTCATCTATCTGGATCCGAGCCTGCAGCAGAAGGCGATGCCCACGTTCCATTACGCGCTCAAATCCCACGGATACTTGCTGTTGGGCGCCTCGGAATCGGTCGGCGAGTTCACGAGCCTCTTCGAACCGGTGGACCGGAAGCACAAGATCTTCTCCAAGAAGCCCACGCCGACCCCGGGGTTTCATATGCTGGTCAGGAAAGAGCAGGCCAAGCGAGCCGCACGGGGACCGCTGCCGCCTCTTCCGATCGGGAAGGCGAGCCTGCCGGATGGAGTGGAGCGGCTGGAGAATTTCCGCGGCGAACTCAACGCGCAGCGTGAGGCCGACCGGATCGCCATCAGCCAGTTCGCTCCGCCGGGGGTCTTGATCAACGACGCCCTGCAAGTACTGCAGTTCCGCGGGCCGACGGGGGCCTACCTGGAGCCGCCGGCGGGCAAGGCGAGCTTCGACGTGCTGAAGATGGCGCGAGAAGGGCTGATGCTGCCGTTGCGTGCCGCCATCAACAAAGCCAAGCAGGGAAACAAGATCGTACGCACGGAGCGCGTGCGGGTCACGCGCGACGGCGTGATTCAGACGATCCACGTGGCAGTGATTCCGCTGAAAAACTTGCGGGAGCGCTGTTTTTTGGTGGTGTTCGAAGAAGCGGGCGAGGCCGGACGCGCGACCGCCCTCGCGCCGCCGCGCCGGCAGCCGGCCGCGCTGCTTCCGAGCGCTCAACTGAAATTGCGCCGCATCGCCGAACTCGAAGCCGATCTCTCCGAAACCCGCGAGTATCTCCAGTCCTGGCAGGAGGAGCACGAAGCGGCCAACGAAGAACTCCAGGCGGCCAACGAGGAAGTCCAGTCCGCCAACGAAGAATTACAGAGCCTCAACGAGGAACTCGAGACGTCCAAAGAAGAGCTGGAGTCGGCCAACGAAGAGCTGACCACCGTCAACGAGGAAATGTTGAGTCGGAACGTCGAGCTCCACCGCCTCAACAGCGATCTGGTCAACTTCCAGAACTCGACCAAGCTCGCCGTTGTGCTGCTGGGGCGCGACCTGACCATTCGCCGGTTCAGTCCGCAGGCGGAAAAGCAGGTGGGTTTGCTGTCAGCCGACGTCGGGCGGCCGATCGGCCACATCCGGCATACGTTCGCCTTCGCCGACGGCGGATTGCCGCTCGACCTGGAGACGCTCAGCGCCAAAGTCATTGCCGACGTGCGCGAGCAGGAACATGAGGTGCGGGACGCAAGCGGCTACTGGTATGCCCTTCACGTGCGCCCGTACGTGACGCTTGATAACAAGGTGGACGGCGCGGTGTTGGTGCTGGTGGACATCGATGCACTCAAGCGTGCCCGGCAGGCTAGCATCGTGGCGCAGGCATTTGCCGAGAACACGCTCGAGACGGTGCGCGAGCCGCTGCTCGTGCTTGATCGTCAGTTGCGTATCGACTATGCCAATCGCGCCTTCTACCGCTGCTTCCGCATCGGGCCGGTTGAGGTCATCGGTAGATTAATCTATGAAGTAAGCAACCGCCAGTGGGACATTCCGTCCCTGCGCATACTCCTCGATGAAATCCTCCTGCAGCGCACCACCATCGAAGATTTTCTCGTCGAGCACGAATTCGAGCATGTAGGCTTTCGCTCCATGCTGCTCAATGCCCGGCGCATCGAAGACCCCCTGTCCAAGGCAGAACGTATTCTCCTGGCCATGGAGGACATCACCGAACGAAAAGAGAGGGACGCAGTGAAGGCCAGACTTTCCGCGATCGTGGAATCGTCGGATGACGCCATTATCGGAAAAAACCTTCTCGGCGTCGTGACCAGCTGGAACATGGGGGCTCAGCGGCTGTTTGGCTATACGGCTCAGGAAGCGATGGGCCAGCCGGTTGCCATCCTGATCCCACCGGACCGTCTGGACGAGGAACCGCGCATGCTGGAGCAGCTCAGGCACGGTGAAAAAATGGATCGTTACCAGACCATTCGCCGGCGCAAGGATGGGAGCCGGGTGGACGTGTCGCTGACCGTCTCACCCATCAAGGACGCCCAGGGCCAGCTCATCGGCGCGTCGGAGATTGCGCGTGATATTACCGAGCGCGAGCTGCTGGAAGCAGCGATACGCCAGAACGAGGCGTTGTTTTCCACCATCCTCGAGCAGGCGCCCGTCGGCATGTATATCGTCGACGCCCAATTTCGCATGCGGCAGGTCAACTCCCTGGCGCTGCCGTTGTTCAACGAGGTGAAGCCGCTGTTCGGCCGCGATTTCTCAGAAGTCATCACGATCCTTTGGGGTTCGGAGGTCGGCGGACAAGTCGCGGACATCTTCCGGCACACCTTGGAGACAGGTGAGCCGTACATCTCGCCCGGGTTTTCCAAACGACGCTTTGATCTCGACGTGGAGCAATCCTACCATTGGGAAACGCGGCGGGTGACCTTGCCAGACGGTCAGTGGGGAGTGGTGTGCTATTTTACCGACATCACTGCACGCAAGCGGGCCGAAGGGGAACTCGAACAGCGTGTGGTGGACCGCACACAGGAACTCTTGCAGTTGCACGTACAGCTGAGAGCGTTGACGACGGAATTGAACCTCACCGAGCAGCGTGAACGCCGGCGTCTGGCCACCGAGTTGCACGATCATCTGGCGCAACTGTTGGTGCTCGGGAAAATGAAACTGGGCCAAAGCAAGCGCCTGACTCAACCGCTGGAGAAACGCGACGAGCTGATCGAAGAAACGGACGCGGTGTTGTCCGAGGCTCTCGCGTATACGCGGACATTGGTGATCGATCTCAGCCCGCCGATCCTGCGCGAGTTCGGTTTACCGGCGGCGCTTCGATGGCTGGGCGAGCGGATGCAGCGGCATGAATTGATGGTGACGGTACAGATCGAGGTCGAAGACCTACCGTTACCGGAAGATCAAGCCGTGCTCCTGTTCCAATCGGTCCGCGAGCTGTTGATGAACACGATCAAACATGCGCGCTCCCACACCGCCTCGGTACGGATGCAGCAGGAGTCAGGCTCCTTGCGCATCGAGGTGCGCGACGAAGGCGTCGGCTTCGATCTTGAGGGGGATATTCAGACCTCCATATCTTCGAAATCTTCGAAGTTCGGACTCTTTAGCATACGCGAGCGCATGCGAGCGCTGGGCGGGCACTTCCATTTGAAATCCGCGCCAGGCGAAGGGGCGACGGCCACGCTGATCCTCCCGTTGATAGGGAGTCCTGAGACGAAAGTGCTGAGTCCGCTGAAAGACAGTTCTCAGTCCTTGCTGAGTGCTCAAGTGGATTCTCCTCAGCAGTCAAACCCCAGCACGCAGCACTCGAATCGGATTCGTGTCCTGTTGGTGGACGATCACGCCATGGTGCGGCAGGGCTTGCGCACGGTGCTGGACTCCTATCCAGACCTGGATGTGGTGGGTGAAGCGTGGAACGGTCAAGAGGCGGTGGCGTCTGCCGAACGGCTGCAGCCGTCCATCGTCGTGATGGACATCAATATGCCGATGATGAATGGGATCGACGCGACGACCGAGATCGTCGCCCGGTATCCTGACATCGTCGTCATTGGCTTGTCGGTGCAAGCCGGTGGCGCCAACGAGGAGGCCATGAAGAAAGCGGGCGCCGCGATATTGCTCACGAAAGAAGCCGCGGTGGATGAGCTCTACCAGGCGATTCTGCAAGCGCTAAAAGAAAAAGCGCTCGGCTAGAAAGACAATCTTGAGTGCTGAGTTGTATCCGGCTCGGCATCCTTCAGCCGAGTCACGAGGACGCGAGATAGCTAGTCCGGTCCAAGGCTTGATCCGGAGCGACATATCAACGAGAGACAGGTGGGGCTCATCATTCGGATCCTTCTCAACGAGTATTTCGAACGTATAATTTCACCGCTCCTCCTTCGGCAGACTTTTTCAGCATCCTGCTAGGGGTTTTCCTAGTTTAGCATCAGAGCCCCTTGCTCTATACTCGCCCTACTGAATCGGCGCAGACATGTCGATGCGGCATAGACATACCGCCTTCATTCATCCACGTCACGCGGTCCAATTGTGTGTTTTCATGGGGAAGTTGATGGAGAAATCTTCGCGTTCAACAACATGGAACGAAGAGAGATGACCATGGGGCCGGCCGGTCTCCGCTGGAAGCTCGAGGACGCCGTGACGATCGCATTGGCCGCCGTTGGCGTCCTGGGTGTGTTCGTCTTGGACCTCCTGACCCCGCGTGGCTACGTGGTGTGGATTGGGTATGGCTTGCCGCTGTGGGCCGTGTCCCGGCTTCCGACCAAAACAACCGCCCTGCTTCTTGCCACGGCGCTCGCCTGCACCGGATTGATCGCCACGGCGTATGTCCTGTCACCCCCTGGAATTGATCTGGTCATCGCGCTTGTGAATCGGGCATTGGGCGCCGGATTTCTGTGGATCATGACCATCGTACTTCTCAGGCAGAGAGCCACTGACGAACAGTTCAGAGCCGCCCAGGAGCGCCTTCAACAGAACGAGGCGCGTTATCGGGAACTCGTCCAGGCTCTTCCCGCAGCCGTGTATACCTGCGATGAGCGTGGCCGGATCACGCTTTATAATCAAGCCGCGGTCGCCGTGTGGGAGCGTGAACCGGAAGTCGGCAAGGATCTGTGGTGCGGATCGTGGAAGATCTACCGGCCGGACGGCGCTCCGCTTCCCTTGGACGAATGTCCGGTGGTGGTCACCTTGCGCGAAGGCCGTGCGATTCACGGTGAAGAGATCGTCGTCGAGAGGCCAGACGGCACGAGACGCCATGTCCTGTTGCACCACGAGCCCATGCGGAACGCAACGGGAACGGTCGTCGGCGCGGTGAATATGCTGATGGACATTACCGACCGTAAACAGGCCGAGCATGCAGTGGCGCATCTGGCGGCGATTGTGACATCGTCCGGCGATGCGGTGATCAGCAAGGATCTGCGGGGGATTGTCCGCAGCTGGAATGGGGCAGCGGAACGTCTGTTCGGATATACGGCGGAGGAAATGATCGGGCAGCCGGTGAGTTTGCTCATCCCTCCCGATCGGGACAATGAAGAACCCGACATTCTCAAACGGATCGAGCGAGGCGAAACGATCACGCAGTATGAAACGATCCGGCGTCGAAAAGACGGGACCGATCTGCACATCTCTCTGACGGTATCTCCGCTCATCGATCCTCACGGGAGAGTCATCGGAGCCTCAAAAATCGCGCGGGATATTACGGAGCAGAAACGCGTCGAGAATGCTCTGCGTCGTAGTGAACAGGATCTCTCCGACTTCTTCGATAATGCCAGCACCGGCCTGCACTGGGTCGGACCGGACGGCATCATTATGCGAGTGAACCAGGCTGAGCTGGATCTGCTCGGATACAGCCGTGAGGAATATGTCGGCCATCACATCGCCGAATTTCACGTCCATCAGCCTATCATCCAGGATATCCTCGGCCGGCTGGCCGGTGGTGAAACCCTGCGCGAATATCCGTCGAGAATCCGATGCAAAGACGGTTCGATCCTCGACGTGCTCATCAATTCAAATGGTTTGTTCGAGGAGGACAAGTTTATCCATACCCGCTGTTTTACCCGTGACGTGACCGCCCGCAAGCGTGGGGATAAGGCGCTGAGGGAAAGCGAGGAGCGTTTTCATACGTTGGCCGATAATATGTCGCAGTTCGCGTGGACGGCGGACCCCACGGGCTGGATCTTTTGGTATAACCAGCGTTGGTATGAGTATACCGGTACGACGTTCGAGGAGATGCAGGGCTGGGGGTGGGAGAAGGTTCATCATCCAGACCATCTCGATCGTGTTGTCACCAAATGGCGGCAAGCGCATGTCACAGGCGAGCCGTGGGAAGACACATTTCCGCTGCGCGGCCTTGACGGAACTTACCGCTGGTTTCTCTCGCGAGCATTGCCCATTCGGGATGCAGAGGGTCGAATCGTTCGGTGGTTCGGCACCAACACGGACATCACCGAGCTGCGCGAGGCGCAAGCTTCTCTGCTCATCAGCGAGGAACGGATAAAGAAGCAGGCGTCTGCATTGGCCGAAGTAAACAAGGAACTGGTATCCTTTTCCTATTCGGTCTCGCACGACTTACGAGCCCCGCTGCGAACGATCGACGCCTTCAGCCGCATCGTGGAGGAAGATCATAGCCCTCAGTTGAATGCCGAGGCGCAACGCTGCTTGACCATCGTCCGAAAGGCTGCCGGTTATGCAGGCGAATTGATCGACGATCTGCTGGAGTTTTCACGGCTGGGTCGGCAGGACATGGCTTTCAGTGTGGTCACGATGGAGCAATTGGCGCGTGAGACGGCAGAGGATCTGAGGACCATGCAGGGAGACCGTCAGATTCATCTCACCGTGGGGACTTTGCCCCCGTGTCAGGGAGACCCGCGGTTCCTGAAACTCGTCTGGACGAATTTGCTCACCAATGCCTTCAAGTACACCAAGAATCGGAATGAGTCCAGCATCGAAGTCGGGTGGATACCGGACGACGCGAGCGTGGAGGCGGTGACGTACTATGTCAAGGACGACGGTGTGGGGTTCGACATGAAATACGTGCACAAGCTGTTCAACGTGTTTCAACGGTTGCATCGGAAAGAGGATTTCGAGGGCACCGGCGTCGGACTGGCTATCGTGCATCGCATTGTCCTCCGCCACGGAGGGCGGATATGGGCCGAAGGCAAGGTGGACGGCGGCGCCACGTTCTTTTTTTCCCTGCGAAAGGCTACGGCATGATGAACGGGACGGAGATTTTATTGATCGAAGACAATCCCGAAGATGTGGAAATCACGTTGCGGGCGTTTCAGAAATATCATTTGGCGAACAAGATTCATGTGGCGCGGGACGGCGAGGAGGCATTGGAATGTCTCTTCGGCACAGGGCGATACGCCGATCGGCCTCTTTCCTCACAGACCCGGTTGATTCTTCTCGACATCAAGCTTCCGAAGGTCGACGGCCTTGAGGTCCTCCAGCGGTGTAAATCGGACTCACGCACCAAGAATATTCCGGTCGTAGTGTTGACGTCCTCCAGGGAAGATCGCGATTTGGTCGAGAGTTATAATCTGGGCGTCAACAGCTATGTCGTCAAGCCGGTCGATTTTTCTCAATTCACCGAAGCGGTTCGGCAATTGGGCCTGTATTGGATCCTGTTGAACCAGCGTCCGTCAGAGCTGTACTCAGAGGGGAGGGACTAAGCGCATGGACGACTTACGCGTCTTGTTCGTCGAAGACGATCCGGTGGATACCGAATTGGCTGTCCGGGAACTGCAGAAAAGCGGCTTCGACATGAAGTGGCAGCGGGTCGATACACAGCCGGACTTCATGAACCGCCTGACCCAAGATCCTCCGGACATCATTATTTCAGACGATGCCATGCCTCAATTCAGCGCTGGTGAGGCACTACAGTGTTTGCGAGAAAGCGGGCTGACGATTCCTTTCATCGTCGTGTCGCATGCCATCGGGGAAGAAGAAGCCGTGCAACTGATGCGCAACGGCGCGGCCGACTATCTCCGCAAGGACCGGATGAGCCGTTTTGGCGAGGCGGTGCGCCATGCGTTGGAGGAACAGCGGTTACGTTCGCAATACGCCAAAGTGCAGGAAGAACTGTGGCTCCTCAATCGAGATTTGGAAAAGCGGGTCGTGGAGAGAACTGCCGAGCTCGAGGCGGCCACTCGTGCGAAGGCTCACGAACTCTTCGAACGTCAACAGGTCGAACAGCGGCTTCGCCAGCTGGCCGATACGCTCGAGGATCAGGTCAAGGAACGAACACAGCAGCTCGCGACGTCGTATGCCAGACTTCGCGCCCTCGCCACAGACTTGACGATCGCTGAACAGACTGAACGACGGAGGCTTGCCACAGAGCTGCACGACTATTTGGCCCAGATGCTTGTTGTCACTCGCATGAAGGTCAGCCAATTGCTGAGACAAGATCACAATCTAGAGGTACGGACGATTTTGCAGGAGGCCGATCAGTTGCTCCACCAATCGCTCGACTACACCAGGACGCTGGTGTCGGAGCTGACACCGCAAGCGCTGTACGAGCGCGGATTGAGCGCCGCCGTTCGATGGCTGGGGGATCAGATGCGCCGGCAGCAGATATTGACCGTCGAGATTTCTCTCGATACACCGGAGCTGCCCCTTCCCGAGGCGGATGCGGTGCTGCTGTTCCACTCGATACGGGAGTTATTGTTCAACGTGCTCAAGCACGGGAAGACAGATCGGGCCTCTGTATTGATGCGCTACGATCAGGATGTGTTATCCATCACCGTGTCGGATCATGGATGCGGCTTCCATGTTTCAGGCTTGAGCGAGGATCGTTCAGATCGATTCGGCCTGCTGAGTGTTCGGGAACGGATGATAGCCCTCGGTGGCGACTTCGATCTGCAATCGGAGCCGGGCAAGGGAACCGTTGCGTCGCTCCATTTTCCTTTTAGGATGCCTAGCATACACATTGAAGCCCAACAGGCTGAAGAGGAGAGTCCCTCTCCCACAAGAGCCCAACTGTCTAGGGAACATACCGATCCAAACGTGACGATCGCCTCAGCTGAAAAGAGGGGTATCGCGACTGCACTCCGGGTGCTGGTCGTCGACGATCACCAAATGGTTCGAGAAGGTTTGTGCTGTATGTTAAAGGAGTACGACGACTTGATGGTGGTAGGAGAGGCTTCAACAGGAGAGCAAGCGCTCCAATTGGTCGGCACGCTTGTACCCAACGTCGTGATTATGGACATGAACATGCCGGGTTGGAATGGGGCTGAAACTACCAGGCGGATTTTGAAAGCGCATCCCTCGACGACTGTGATCGGATTGTCCGTTCAAACCGATCCACATGTAGCCGAATCGATGCTGAATGCAGGGGCTGCGGCCTTCGTGCAGAAGGACACCGTCGGACAGGAACTGTATTTGACCATTCAAACGGCTGTCCACCGTATGACATCTTCTCCGTCTACCACATCACGTCCTTGTGTCTAACAAACAGGATAAGGCTACGCGAAGACTTGGTTGCTTCATTGTAGCCTTATCCTGCTCTCGAACTTGGCGTCTTTAAGCAGGAGGCCGCCGGCCCATCACGAAACTGACAAGGGCGGTGATGAGAAATACGACAAACAGCACATACGCGATCTGCGTCGCCGCCCCTGCGACTCCAGAGACCCCCAGAAGCCCCGCGACCAGCCCAATGATAAGAAATGTAATGGACCAACTCAGCATAATGGAACCTCCTTCCGATGAAAACTGGCGGCACGTACTACAGGCCAAGAGATCTCGCTAATGGGCACCGATTCCGCCGCCGGCTGGCGCGGAATCGGTGCGGTTGTCTCAGTCCCCTCTTTAGTCCTTGCCCATCGCCCGTTCCGACTCACCAACTAGAAGTGGAAGTTGAGGCCGGCCGTGACCATATGGCCGTTGTCGTTGAAGCTTTTATCTCTGATGTTTTGGTCTCTCGATTCAATGTTCTCTAGCCAAATGTAACGATACGTGCTGTCGATCGAGATGTGGTCGCTGATGAAGAATTGGAGCCCTCCTCCGGCATGGACACCGAATCGATTTTGCGTGTCGTCGAAATTGCCCGGTCCTTTGACCGTGGTGTAGTACCACCCTCCTCCGCCGAGCAGAAAGGGGGCCAAGCGAGTGTGACCCAAGGGATAGATCAATGCAGAGACTTGCACGGGGTAGGTGTGCGTCTTGGTACCTTCTGTATCCTGTTGCCGATAGTCGGCGGACCCTTCGAAAGACAAATATCTAAACGGATTGACTCGGACCTGTGCGCCACCGAACCACCGCGATTGTCCTTCCTGCGGATCGTAATAGGTCGCTCGACCACCGATCGAGAAGAAGCCGATGTCCATTTGTTTAAACAGATCGTTATCCGCGGCTTCGGACTGTGGAATGGTCATCGGGGCCAAAGCCCCCACAATAGCAAGTGCGAAACCGGTCACAATCGTTTTTACTTTCCACATCCTGGAACCTCCCTCTAAAGCTGTTGAAATTTCATCGTTGTGACTTCCTTCTCAATTCTTCACCCCGTCGTCTATCTTGAATAGTTGAAGGTGCGGTAGGTGAGTCAGACCCACCGCACCCTTGGTCGTACATTCTCCACCGGTTTATTCGGATATTCGCCGGCTCACGTCATCGAAATGCGGTGGAAATAGCGTCATATATCTCCAGCCGTTCTCGATGTCCCATGTCAGCCTGCGATCATCACATCTCTGTTGGCATCGCCAGATCGGACAGCCCGTCTCAAAAACGGTCTGCCCTTGCAACCGGTGCCGAAATCCGGTGGTGTCGAAGCGCTCGATAGCTTCGCTTTCTCACTTCTCCCAAAGGAAAAGGAGGGGCGGGCTTGGCGAGCTACTTGCGTCCCGAACGTCCGACCGTCTCCGGTTCTTTCGTGTTCGTTTGGGCGGTTCGGAACCATTCATCCGCCCATTTACCGACCTCGTCTTTACGGTCAGCGTACCGTTCCTGCATTAGCCCCTTGAACTTGTCATAGTTCCCTTCCACTGTCGTAAGATCGTCGTCCGTAATCTCTCCCCACTGTTTCTTGAGCTCGCCCTTGAATTGATTCCACTTACCCTTGAAATGATCGGCGTTCATGTTGCTCCTCCTTTTGGTTATGAGATGAAGGGGTTCCGGCGTACGCGACGTCGAGGGAGGTCATTTTGAGAAGAAACGCGGCGCGGCTCACTTCCAGGCCTGACTGATATTTGATTGTGGGAAATTTCATGGTCCTTCCTCGACTCGCTTGCCCTACTAATACTGTACATATAACGCGGCCATGGAAGAGGGAGGACTGGGTTGTTCCCTAGTTTTTGGGGAAGGCAACCCATCCGGTATAGGAAGCTGTTGTGAAGCCTTGAGATCGCGATGGAGATCGAGCAGCCGTCGTGCTGCTCAATCCTAGAGCGGCATGAAGTAATTAGTAGTACCGGTCAGTGCCGAGAGCTCCTCAGTATGTTTTTTATCCTCGGCCTGAATCTCTTCAAGCAACCGATGTGCGGGAGGTTTCGGACTTAGGGACCGTGCAACTGTTTACCGAAGAATACGCCTCACGCTCAGGGAAGAGGTGGTGACCAGCAAGATGTGGCTCATTAGGAAGTTTTCTCCTTGCAGCCTGCGTGATTGCAGGGACAGCGTCCCGACAGACTCGTATTCCTGCATGGATCGGAGCAGAATTCTTTCCCTTTTTCCGCAGCGCAGCCGCAAGATGGATGCGCACATTTTTTCTCTGCCATGATGTTCCTCCTGGATGATGGGTGAAGTAGTGATGAGACTATCTTTTGAGCCAGAACGCGATAACGGGTATTCCCATCGAAGAGAGGCTTACCAGACCTCGTCAAAACTTCTGCCTGAACGTCCTTGTTCCTTAATTCGCTGCTCCGCGTTGAGCCAATCCTCCAGATCATGCCCATCCTTCCGCCCACGTTGCTCATACAGTGCATAGGCCAATTCTGCGACTGGTGTGTGATCCTCGCCAGATAGCGCGTGAGATGGAGCCGTAGATGCATGCGCGTCCGTGTCTTGTTGTTTCTCTTCTCTCTTTTGCAAGGAGGTTGAGTGACCCTGGGAGGGAGTTGAGGGGTTATATTTGGTGTCGGATTGTGTGTTTCTCCTGGTATGTTCCTGTTGTCTTTCCATCACATGTTCCTCCTCATGATGTGGTGATAGGCGCACTCCATTCTCCTCGTCAACGACGCGCGGCAGAAGGCGTCGCACGTTCGATCCGCAGTCCAAGGGATCAGGGACGATCGGCTCGTGCCCTGCGTCTCATAGAACCCGCGCACAAAGTGGCCCTGTCTCAGACTCGATGAGGGTGCGTTCAGATCATCCTTCCTCGCCCGCATCTCCTTGAATTGTCCTTATCGAAGGACACCGAAAAACCAGAGGATGACAAGCAATGTGACCGGAACTCCTAACAGCCAGAGGATGAAAGCTTTTCCCATGGTATGAGCCTTTCCTTCTTATGCGGTTCGCTACCTTGATCACCTGCATTCGCTGCGACCCCAGGTCTTTCAGGAAGCTCGTAGCATGCTTTTGGTCGAACGACGGTTCGCTCTCGAATTTCCGCAAGCTCCCTCTCGTGCCGATTTGCTTCTGCTTTTGAAATCGGAAATTGACGTCCTCACCGTTCCCCCTCGACACTGCCGCGTCTCACCTGAGAGCCCCGGCTTGGTTCATTCATGCTTCAGGCCGGCTGAGACTTCAATTCTCGTGCCCAATGGCGATGGTGGGCCATTGCATCGATGAACTTGGAGGCCACGCCGCGGGTATCATTCTCCTTACCGATGATGAGACCCTCATCTTCTGTGTTCTGAACACCTTCATGCTCGGACCCGCCGGCATGATCTCGCCCGAGACATGTCATGCGCACAAACCGGCCCCCCGCGCCGGTGGCGGCGATGGTCTTGCAATGTTTGTAGGCCTCCTTCACAAATTCTATGGCGTCGTCTTCTTGTTGGAGCGCCTGGATGCTCTTGTCACCACCTGGGATATAGACGGCATCGAAAAGGACGGAACTGGAGGTCAGGAAACTGAAATCGATGTGAATCTCCGTTCCCTTGGCACTGGTCAACATTCCAAGCCGAGGAGCCACAATCTTTGCCTGAGCGCCGGTCGCGATCAACGCTTTCTTCATCCCGGTGAGATCCGCGTCATTGACTCCATCGCCGGCGAGGATCGCGACTTTGCGCGTCTTGATCCCGCCTTTCACGGAATTGGCCATCGACAACGCGGGTGAGCGGTTCGCTGAGCTCTTGTTGGGTTTAGGCTGATACTCTAGGGGGTTTCCATCTGCCGGCACGCTCTCGTTCAACAGCGTAGGGGACTTCGTGGGAACGTTCAGTCCCAGTCCTTGTGCCACGCGTTTGGCCAGAGAGGAATCGACCTGCGCGAGCATGCCGATCATGCGCTCTCGGATGGCGGGGACTTCTAACTTGCCGAGCTCAAATCGGAAGGCTTTCACGATATGAGCTTGCTCAGGTTCGGATTGGCTGTGCCAGAACAGCGAGGCCTGGCTGAAATGATCGAAGAAACTCCGACTTCGCTGTCTTACTTTTGTCCCTCCCATCTTTTCCGCATAGCTGACAAAACCGCCTAGGTCGGCCTTTGCCTGCATGGGGCAGCCTCCGCCAAGGGAGTTTGGTTGGTAGCTGGTTCGCCCATCGTTGATGGTCTGCCGCATATGCCCGTCGCGTTGGTTGTTGTGAACAGGCGCGACCGGACGGTTGATTGGAATCTCATGGAAGTTTGGACCGCCCAACCGGATCAGTTGCGTATCCGTGTACGAGAAGAGACGCCCCTGTAGGAGTGGATCATTGGAGAAATCGATCCCGGACACGAGATGGCCCGGGTGAAACGCGACCTGCTCTGTTTCCGAGAAAAAGTTGTCGGGGTTCCGGTTGAGAGTCATTTTGCCGATGCGCTGCACGGGGACCAATTCTTCAGGGATGAGTTTTGTGGGATCCAGCAGATCGAAGCCGAACTTGTGTTCGTCTTTTTCCTCGACGACCTGTATCCCGAATTCCCATTCGGGATAGGCGCCATGTTCGATCGCGTCCCACAGGTCGCGCCGGTGAAAGTCTGGATCTTTCCCCGAGATTTTCTGCGCCTCATCCCAGACGACCGAATGGAGACCAAGCAGCGGCTTCCAATGAAACTTCACGAAGCGGGCCTGCCCCTTGTCGTTGATCAACCGGAAGGTGTGAACCCCGAAGCCTTCCATCATGCGGTAGCTCCTCGGGAGCGCACGATCCGACATGACCCACATGATCATATGCATGGATTCTGGCATCAAGGAGATGAAGTCCCAGAAGGTATCGTGGGCAGCAGCCGCCTGCGGCATCTCATGATGTGGCTCGGGCTTCACCGCGTGCACGAGATCAGGAAATCTGAGCGCATCTTGGATAAAGAACACAGGTACATTGTTGCCGACCAGATCATAATTTCCTTCTTGTGTATAGAACTTTACCGCGAACCCTCGGGCGTCGCGGGCAAGATCGGATGAGCCGCGCGAGCCGACGACCGTCGAAAACCTCACAAAAACGGGCGTCTTGATCGACGGATCCTGGAGAAATACGGCCTTGGTCAGTGGAGCCAACGATTTGTACACTTGGAAATACCCATGGGCGGCTGAACCGCGCGCATGCACAACACGCTCAGGAATTCGCTCATGGTCGAAGTGAGTCATCTTCTCGCGAAGATGAAAATCTTCCAGTAACGATGGTCCCCGCTCGCCAGCTTTCAGCGAGTTCTGATCGTCGTTGATCCGTAGACCCTGATTCGTGGTGAGGTATTGCCCTTCGCCGGTCTCACGAAATGCGCACAGGTCAGTACTTTTGGGATTCTGTGCTTCTTGTTTCTTCTTCGCCATACATCAAATCCTTTCTGGGAGATCTGTGTCCCTTCCGGTCAGAGGGGTATGTCATGCACAACGCTACATCTATAGCTTGCATTGAAGTGCCGTATGGCTCTGCTCTTACGTCTTGCGCTCGTGGATCTCCGTCTCAAATCGGGGCAACGTATGCCGCTGCAGACTCTCCTCGCCAAATCCCGCTTGATGGACCTGACCCGCTGCGATAATCATCTGGCGGTTGACCAGGGTCACACAGCCGCGGCATAGAGACCTCCGCCGATGAAGATGACTTCCCGAAATCCTGTCATGCGAACGGGTCCGATCTTTCAATTCGTGGCGCCGGCCAATTTGACCTCGGGCTTCGTTTGTATGTGCGGCGATGACGCCAAATGGGAACCACGAGACTCTGCATACACAGCGGTGAACTCGGCGCCGAACAGAAATATCTGCGACGCATAGTAGACCCAAATCAACATGACCACGAGAGACCCAGCCGCCCCGTAGGCGATGCCGACATCGCTCTTGCTCAGATAAAAGCCGATTAAGAACTTGCCGATCGTGAAGAGCAGCGACGTGATGATCGCGCCCATCCACACATCGCTCCACTGAATGGATGTGTCAGGGAGCAATTTGTAGATCATGGCAAATAGGAGTGTGACGATGGCAAATGACACGAAGAAATTGATGAGTTGCAGCAGCAACCCGGGGACCGGAATAAAATGTTCCAGGGTCGTGCCTATCGCCGATATCCCAGCGCTGATGACCAAGGAGATCAACAGCAGGAATCCGGTACCGAGAACCGCCAGGAGTGAAATGAAGCGGTTCCTGAGAGCTTGCCACATGCCCGCCCCCGGTTTTTCCTCGACCCTCCAAATCGTGTTCAGCGCTTCCTGAAGTTGAGCAAATACACCGGTGGCCCCGAGCACCAGCAGAACAAGGGCCAGGACTGTGGCAATGATGCCGGCGGCGGGCTTCCGGGCTTCTTCGATCATGCTTTGAATGGCTTTTGCGCTCTCCTCGCCGACGAGACCTTGAATCTGCCCGATAATCTCGCCTTGCGCCGCCTCCTGCCCGAACACTGACCCCGCAATGGCAATGACGATAAGGAGCAAGGGCGCCAGAGAAAAGATCGCATAAAATGCCAAGGCGGCTCCCAGGCCTTGGGCATGATCTGCAGTCCATTTTGTGTAGGTGGCGCTCAACAGTTTCCACATGACGTTCAGCCCCATAGGCTCCTCCAGACACCGACAACTTGGGGGCGCCCAGCGCATGCTTGTCACTCGGCGTCCCCGTTGCACCTAGACCGATAAGTTGCCTTACTTCTTCTTGGGGGCCTTCTTTGCCGTCAACTGTTCCTTGCGCTTCACGACTTGGGAGCAGAGTGCTTCCCAGTCGATCTCGCAATCTTCGGCCTTCGAAAACATTTCCGCCTCTTCTTCCTTAATGTGATGCCGGACGTTCTCGGCCAGCACGGTAAACTTGGCATCGTAGCGTTCGTCGCTGGGCTTCATTTTCTTCAGTTCCCCGAGCAGCCCGTGCACGACATGATGCTCCTCAAGCGCCTCATCCATCAGGTCATCGTCATCGATTTCAGCGCGAATGGCCGGATAGATGAGTTCTTCCTCCAACTTGCTATGCACCTCCAGTTCCATCAACGCCGTCTCGACGATCTGCTGTTTTGCTTTGGTATCTTCGGCCTGCTCAAATTCGTCGAAGAGCCCCTTCATTTTCTTATGGTCCTCCCGAAGCATATCTGTTACCGATGACGCGCCGGCTTCCTGAGATTTGGTGAACATAAGTGATCCTCCCTTTGATGAATAAATGAAATCGGGTACTCGACGATTACGAATGGAAACGATTGCAACGCCCATCTCGCGTGACACGCGCCGCCACATCTTTCCAATAGCGTCTTCATCGCTATTGTTTCTCTCACCGTTCTGATTATGCCGTGGCCGAGGAAGGTATAAGACTGGGTTCTACCCTAGTCCGTAGTACTCATACCGGTTCGTCGAGAAAACGCGAGCCTTATCGCGAGACCGATTGGGGGGAGCCGTGAGAAATCGAACTCGTGCGTGAAGAGTCCGAGGGCGAGCACCGGCGAAGAGCTTGTGGTGGCAGCGGCTAGGCGATTGCTGCGGTGACGAGGCCGCCGAGCCGACGGCGAATTCAGCAAGCGGCACGGTATAGAGACGAAATTTATCGACGCGTAGAGTCGTGCTCGGACCGAGGGGCCTGTTCTCGGCGGTTACCTGCGATCATCTGCACGAGGGCCGGGACCGCTTGACGGAGCATCTCGTGGAGGAGACCACGTCCGAATCGGACGAAGCCGCTCCGTACGACACCGAATTCGTCTTGGAGGACTCGCTCCAGCTCAGCCCACAATGTGAATCGATCGGAACGGCCTTGCTCCTTACTCGCATTGTCCGCTTCGCGATGAGGGTAGAAGGAATAGACTCCGGACTCTTGCTGTTCGGACGAGGGTGAGCCGCTCGTGGGCATCACTGCCGCACTCTTTGCGCCTCGGGGGTAATAGGGAACCACTCCGTCGATCCTCCAGCCGCGACGGTAGAGGGCGCCGACCGCATAGCCGAGGACCAAGGTCCCGCCCACGAACACCCATGGGTGGCGTGCGACATGGACGCGTGGATCAAAGGCTTCCTTGGTCGCCTGCAACGTTTCATGCACAGATGCCGTCGTTTTGTCCGTAACGTGAGTCATTGTAGTCCTCGCATGTTGCATCGTGGATCCCACATGTTGCTCAATGGCTCCCAGTTTTTCGGCAATTGCGATTCTGGTCTGGACGATATCTTTGATGTCTTGGGCAATGCGATCCGCGCCTTTGTCCATGATTTCCCTTTCTGTCTTAGTCCCAAATCTTTAAGGCCATGAGGGGGATGGTTCTTCCGCCTCCGGAGTCTACTCTATACTGTGGCATCAGGATCTGACGTCACTACCGCCGAGATCGAGAGAGCAGGTATCCCACTGAAACCCCGAGCACCATAACTTGAAGTGGATGGCGACGGATAAGCGTCGCCACGTCCTCGACCACGCCCACCATTCCACGCTTACTGAGATACGCGGTTGAGGTGTCGAGACCGTCTGCAACCATTCCCATCGCAGCACAAGTACTGTTCTGGGTTCGTCGCAGGGTATCCTGTATCGTGTGCGCCACCGTGTTTTCGGTCTGACTGATTGAGCCGGCCAATTCTTCGGCCTGTTCGGGTACCCTCTCCCTCGCTTGTCGTACAGAGGGTCCGCTTGATTTCATTGCGAATTCTTTTATGGGCGCCATCTATCCTCCTTTTCCTCACCACGGTGCGAACCCTGTCCTCGTGTCAGCCTCCTGATCGGCCTGAAAGAACCGCACGCGTAGCACGGACTGTCTCGCGCGCGTTGACAATCACGGGCACCCCAAGCAGCCATAACGGTTTTTGCTCTAAGCTTTGACGTCGCTGTACCACGTGTGTCGTCAGACGCTCCCAGTCCAGGTCTGTCTGCTCTGCGAGGGGGAACATCTTCCCCTCCTCGTTGATATGGTGTGTGACCTGGTCCCTGAGGGCCGTACACATGGACTCATATCGCTTATCCTCGGGATCCATGTTCTTGAGCGCGTTGACCAGCGCGTGAACGATATGGAGTGTCTCGCGAACCTCGTCCATCAGATCCAGGCTCTGCTCGTGAACATGTTCCCGCCAGGCAGGGTAAATGAGTTCCTCTTTGAGCCTGGTATGGACTTCCAGGACTGCGAGAGCTTCCCTCACGATTTCCGGTTTCTTTGTCATCGTCGTGTTGTCAAACTGTTCAAACAGCTGTCTAAGATTACGATGGTCTTCACGGAGCATCAACGTGATAAAGGTAGCTCTGGCCTCGATCGTCTGTGCCTGATTCGCCATAGATCCTCCTTATGTTCGGTTCGTAGTTCACGGGCCTCGCCGCAGTCCAACGGCGAGGGAAGCTCCTTCCCGATTGTTTCCATCTGACGGTCTCCGATAGCGTGGCAGCGTTCCATCATTACCACGGATGATTGCATGGGTCCGGCCGACCCACCACTCGGAGTTCCCCTAGTTCTTGGGACCTTCCTCGTAAGAACCCGTCGGCATAGACCGTTCTACTGCGGCGATCTGGGGTCTCGCATCTGGCCGTATCTCTCTCGCCTCGGCACGAAGGCAATGTCGGACAGGCTCCTGGAGGAGCCCCTCGCATTACACTGTCTTGTCAGCCAAATTATGAGCGGCGCGCAGATCTTCGCGAGGATCGCTCGTGACGCCAATGATCATGCCGCTGCCTTGTTGCTGGTATTCTTCCTGGTAGATCACAAACGTGACGAGGACGACGGCGAGGAGAACGGGGCCGAGAAATAGACCGAGAAATCCGAAGTACGCGAGGCCCCCCAACGAGGCTAAGAACAGGGGGAGCACCGGGAGCTGCGCTTTCCCACCGACGAGAAGGGGCTGCAGTAGATTGTCCATCAGGCCCACCAGGCCGAGGCCGATCCCGATGAGAATGACGCCTTTGGCTACCGCCCCGCTGAACAATAGGTATAATGCGACTGGCGCCCACACTATCGCTGTGCCGCCGACGGGGAGCAGAGAAAGCAGCCCAGATAAAGCGCCGAGAAATACTGAAAAAGGCACTCCCAATAAATAGTACGTCACCCCGGCCGTCGCCCCCTGGGCAACGGCGGTCAATAACGTGCCCCTCACGACTGCCTTCATGGTCGTATTGAGACGTTCGAAGATCTTTGCCTTGTGCTCCTCTTCGAGGGGAATCGCCCGGAAGATTGTGTCCCACGTACGGGGTCCGTCGCGGAATAAGAAGAACAAGGTGAAGAGCATAATGAGAAAGTTTGTCGCGAGGAGCAATGCATTCCTGGCAAAATCTGCTCCTTGCGAAAGAAGAAAGCCACTGACGGCCCTCCCGCCTTCCAGGAGGGAGTCCTCGACTTGCCCGCTGCCGCTCACAATGAGACGTCCCGCCAATTCCTGGATCAGCCCTCCGACCCCGGGTACCTTGGCAAGCACAACGCCTACGTCTTTCAGATGTCCTCCCTTCAGCCACTCTGAAGCTTGAGCATACGCCTCCACTCCTTGCTGACCGGCGAGGATCATGCCGTATAAGGCAGGAGCCACCGCCATGATCAGTACTCCCCCCGTCATGATTCCGGCAGCCACATTTCCGCGTTGTCCCACGCAAGCCAATAATCGTATGTACACAGGATACGTCGTGGTCGCGAGGATCACAGCCCAGAGAATCGGCGAGAAGAACGGACTGAGAATCAGTCCCAGTTGCCACAGGAGCAGAAGAAACACCAGCAGAAAGGTCACTGTAAATAGCTGTCGTCTAGACATCGGCTCAAAACCAGCAAGATGATCGCAAAGGGACTATCGGCTTACTCAAAAGACTGAGGGACACCGAGCACTATCTATGTAAACCGCGTGCGTACCCACTCCCCCATCCATTTTGCGTCGCCCATCAGGGTTCGTACAGTTCGTAATGGGATGATATGAATGGACTTTGCCACTCCCCATCCCGCTGCCGCGAGCCCCCACGCCCCACCCAGGAGAACGACACTCACGATGGCGGCACAAGCCCAGGCAGGCAACCCTGTATACTCATAGAGGATCAGCACACAGACCGCGGCGGCGACGAACAATCCGATCAGTGCCAGCACCGCAGCGATCCCGCACCAAAGAACCGACTTGATGATCTTGCCGATTTCGTACTGAACCTCATGTTGCGCCAAGGCCATTTCCTGGCGTATGAGCGCGCGCACATCTCTCAAGAGCCCGCCCACCACTGTCTCAATTCCTGATCGTTCTGTGTCGTGCGTCTGTGGCATCGTGACCTCACTGTAATTCCAGGAAGAACATATCCTAGTGTGACTCCGATGAGCACAACATCGGACTTCACCGTGTCGGTGACGGAGCGTGAACCCGGGGTGGCACCTTGGACGGCGGAATTCGCATCATCTGCGCGAGGGAGGGACGAGTTTTTTTCGACGCCACTTGTACGCTCACGGGCTGTCCGGTCCGTGCCGACCGTCGCAACGCTTCTATGATGGTCACGTCGATGAGCCCTTCGTGGCCGGACGGCTCGGGTTCCCGGTTCCGAAGAATGCAATCAGAAAAATAGCGAATTTGTGGCGCGAATTGGTCATGAACCGGATAGCGTCGCGTCTCCGTGCGTTCACCGATACGGATGACTTGCTTCATTCCAGCCGTATATTCATAGGCGGATTCAAGTCGCACGCTCCCCTTGGTTCCGACGACATCGATGTCGGCACGGTCGGACGCTCCAAAACTGCAGACAAACGAGGCCAGACGGTCCCCTGGGAATCGCAGGAGCGCTCCGTCCATCTCTTCTACACGACGAAATCGAGGGTCTTTGTTTTTCAGTCGCATCGCGACCACTTCATGCGGTTCCGCTTGAAACAGGTAGCGAGCCGCATTGATGCAATAGATCCCGATATCGGGCAAGGGGCCTCCACCGACCCTCGGGTCTAGTCGCGTATCTCCCTTACGGACCTGCTGGGTAAATAGCGAATGCACGATGCGCAGATCTCCTAGACGGCCCGACTGTCCTAGGCTGATAAGATTCAGATTCGCCTCATCAAAGTGGAGGCGATACGCGACCATAAGTTTCGCTCCGCCTTCCTCCGCTGCGCGAATAATCGCTTTGCAGTCCGAGACCGTCAGGCTCAATGGCTTTTCGCAAAGGACATGAATACCTTTCCGCAAGGCCGCGCTGGCGTAACGTTTATGGAGATGGTTGGGGAGGGCCAGGTACACCGCGTCCACTGCGCCACTTTCCAAGCACTCATCGTAGCGATCGTAATCATAGGTGTGCTCCACCTTGTACATGGTGGACAGCTTCGATAATGTGACTCGACTTCCTGATACGAGGGCGCTCAGTTGAGAGTTGATGCGTGCGTGGCGAAACGCAGGCAGCACTGCTGCCTGCGCAATGTGACCCAACCCCACCACCGCATATCGCACTTTTTTTACCGGCACCGGTCTGTCCTCTTTGGGCTTCGCGTCTTCAGTTGAACATGGTTATGTGCATGAGGGGGGCGGATGACCGGTGTTGCCATCGACGCCCCTCACCCACACATCAATTACTCGATGACAAGGATTGTATTTGCAGATTGTTGTTCACTTTCGACACCCCCTCCACCATACGCGCGAGGGATTCTGCTCGTGACTTCTCCTCTACGGTCTGTACCACACCGTTCAGCGTGACAACACCCCGCTCGGTATCCACATTGATGCGCGTAAAATTGGACGCCTTGTCATTCGTCAACTTTGCTAGAACCGATGCGGTCGTCGTAGCGTCGTCTATGGTTCGGCCTGCAGTTTTTCCGGTCATGGACTCGCAAGCTGTAAGACTCATCGCACTCAATCCGAGAATGCCGACCATCAATAAACGATACATAATAATCCTCCAATGGGTAAAACTGAGTTTTGTGATTGGCGCAGACGCTACAGACGCCTAGCGATGCTGTGACGCCAGCTCATCCTTTGTTTCATTGACCGCTTGTTTGCCCGCCTCGGCAAAATCTTTAACCTGACGACCGGCCTCTCGCAACGAATCCTTCCCCTTCTCGACGAATTCATGGCCGCGTTCCATAGTGTTGTCTAACACTTCGGCGCCCTGGTCGACGACGTCATCGAGCTCATCTTTGGCGCGCGCCGCATAGTCGCGAAGAAGCCCGCGCATCTGCTCGCCTGACTGTGGCGCGAAGAGGAGTGCGACACCCGCGCCGATCAACGCTCCTGTGATAAACACCGACAGATTCCCTGATTCGTAGTTATTCGATGATTGCATGTTCTGTTTCCCCCTATGATGAGTTAATTGGTTTTACTGTCGCGCCCATCCCTCACTGATTGCACATGCAATGATTGTTGGTTGAAGAAACCAATACACGATTGCATGCTCCTCTCCCGTTAACCCGTAAGCGTTCATGAGAGGAATCACATCCGGACGGTCTGTTGCCGGTTCGGTGTCTCCCGTCTTCTGGACACCACGCGGTTCCGCAGGATGATTTCATCGAGCCACTCGCCACACTGGATACAGCGCAACGACGGCATCTTTCTATCAATGGACAGGCTGAACTCCTCATCTCTGGTCAAGAGCCCGCCGCATCGCCCGCAGGCACTCATCCCAAGAAGCACCCCATTCCACCGATGATCGTCCGGTTTATCTCCGTCAGAGTTTCGTAGTCTTCTGTCTGTCATAGCGACCTCCACAATGAATTGCCGTCTCTTGTGTTGTGTATGGTTGTAGCAAGCTTCGCCATATCGATGACCTGGCAAATACCCCAGCTCTTGGACCATTTACCCCTGGTTGAGCTGTTGTCCTGTTTTTCTATGCCTCTCCACACTGTCTCCCCCCGGAGGTTGAACCGTTTCGGTGAACGGGCATGACAACCGCTCATCATCAATCATACCGTCGAGATCGCGTAAGAGGAGCTAGGACGTTCCCTAGCCCGCATTATTCACGAAGGCTTCTACTGCAACCGCCGATACGCTGCTGCGACAAGCCTAATGGCGGGCGGGCTCGCCTGGCGTCTCAGCGGTTTCGTCACGAACCCTCATGAATAATGCGGGCTAGGCCCATGACTCATGGAATCTTATGCTGCAGATATGAATCGCCGCGCGTGCGCGTGAAGCGTCTCCAATGCGTGAAATGTCGTAGGTGAAGCGTATTTCGTTCCAGAGTCGGACGTTCATATTTCGCGCCTGTTTCAAGCGCTTCACGCTTCACGACGAAGGCGCTTTGGGGGATCGCAACGAACTGTCATGAATAATGTGGGCTCGTAGGCTTGTGGTCCTTGATCTTTCACGGACCTTTACGTATTCTTCAAAATTATTCTCCTTCGCCTTGGCGAAGGGGGGTAATGGCTTCGGAGAATTTCGCAAGATACCCCGCAGCTTCCAGCCTTCGTAGCCGAAGTGGCTACTTCGGCGGAGTAGGCTGCTGCGGGGAGCTTCATTCTCTCTTCATTGCAACACCCAACATCCTGGTTGAATATGGGTCGGCGATATGGCGGGGACGGTCACCCATGATTGACATCACGGCCTTTGGTGCAGGAGTTCTCGCCGGATGTTTTCTTGGCGCGTTGATCGTCGGGTTTTGGGTTGCGGCCCGCGTACGTGCGAGCATGCAGGCAGAACTTTTGACTATCGGTGAACGGGCGCAGCGGGCGGAATCGTTGACAGAGGAATTGCGCCGACAGGCCGAGGGGGATCGCCTCGACCTTGATCGAATCAGGCAGGATCTTTCGGGAGCCTCTCAGGCCCGTGCGGTGGCGGAGACCAAGGCTACGGAGGCCGTGCTTCATCTCAACGAACAAAAGACCATGCTGGGCCAGGCCCGACAGGAATTAGCTGAGACGTTTCAAGCGCTTTCCGGCGAAGCCCTCAAACAGAACAACGAAGCCTTTCTGAGCCTGGCACGTAGCTCATTCGAAACGCTCCAGGCCGAGGCCAAGGGCGATCTCGCTCAGCGGCAACAGGCGATCGATAGTTTGGTCAGGCCCCTCCAAGACTCGCTGCATCGATACGATGATCAGCTTCGGCTGCTCGAGCAATCGAGGCAATCGGCGTATGGCGGCCTCGATCAGCATCTCAAGCTTCTGGCTGAGTCACAGCAGCGGTTGCAGTCTGAGACCGGCAACCTTGTGAAGGCCCTCCGTGCGCCCGCCATCCGCGGCCAGTGGGGTGAGATCACGCTCAAACGCGTGGCCGAGTTGTCCGGCATGGTCGCGCATTGCGATTTTTTCGAGCAGGAGTCCATTACAGTCGATGGAGGCCGGCTCCGTCCCGACATGGTCGTCCAGTTGCCGGGTGGGCGGCAGATCATCGTGGATGCCAAGACCGTACTGGCAGGGTATCTGGATGCGCATGAATCGGCGACTGACGAGCAACGGCTTGAAGGCATGCGGCGTCATGCCGCTCAAGTGCGGTCGCGGATGGATGAATTGAGCGTGAAAGCCTATTGGAATCAATTTGCGCAGGCTCCGGAGTTTGTCGTGCTGTTCCTTCCGGGCGAACAGTTTCTTGGCGCGGCGCTGGAGCATGACCCACGACTCATTGAAGATGGATTCCTTCGCAGCGTGGTTCTTGCGACACCCACGACGCTCATGGCACTCTTACGAGCGGTCGCCTACGGGTGGCGGCAGGAGCGATTGACTGAGCATGCGGAGGAAGCCGGACGATTGGGAAAGGATCTTTACGAGCGAATGGCTGTACTAACAGAGCATTTGAACGACGTCGGGCAGGCGTTGGGGAAAAGTGTCTCGGCCTACAATAAAGCGATCGGATCGCTCGAGACGAGAATCTTGCCTGCCGCTCGTCGGTTCAAGGAACTCGGTGTCTCGTCGGAGAAAGAGATCCCCATGTTGGATCCGGTGGAATTGGTCTCGCGCAAAGCCTTGCCCTATGACAGTGAATAAGGAGTCTCTGATGGTTGATGAGCAGGCGATGGTTGAAGCGTTTCATCGGACCTTTGATATTGTCGTCAATTCAGTTCCGACGGTCGTCGACAAACAGACGCGCGAACTGCGTGTCAAACTCATTCAAGAGGAATTCGATGAGTTGAAAGAAGCGTTCGAGGCCGAAGACCTTTCGTCTATTGCGAAGGAAATGGCTGACCTCCTCTATGTCGTCTATGGCGCGGCGGTATCCTATGGCATCGATATGGATCCGGTCTTTCGAGAAGTGCATCGGTCCAACATGAGCAAGGTTGGAGGCTATAAGCGTGCAGATGGGAAATGGGTGAAGCCGGCTACCTACTCGCCGGCGTGCATCGAACCGATTGTGGCTGAGCAGGGGGCGGGATAGCGCTGATCTTTCAACTGGAAATTTTCACCAGCAGATTATCGATCAAGCGGATCGACCCGATTCGCACAGCGACCAAGATGACTGCGCGCGTCGTGATGACGGGCAGAGGCTCTAGACTGTCCGGATCGCAGACGGACAGGTATTCGACCTGAATGGTGGGTTCCCGTTTGAGCGTCTGCTGCATGGCTCGCTCGATCGCCGCCACGTCACGTATCCCATCCGCAATCATCCGTTTACCGATTTGGAGTGCCTGAGAAATTAAGGGCGCAATCCGACGTTCGTTGGCGCTGAGATACACGTTGCGTGAACTCATGGCCAGCCTATCCCGCTCTCTGACTGTCGGGCGCACCTGAATCGCCACACCGAGATTCAAGTCCTTCACCAACTGCTTCACGACAGCAGCTTGCTGGTAGTCTTTCTGGCCAAACAGAGCCACGTGTGGCCTGACCATTCCAAATAGTTTCGTGACAACGACGGCGACGCCGCCAAAGTGGTGGGGGCGCGATGCACCCTCCCACAGTTTGGTAATGGCCGGTACAATAATGACCGTTTGAAATCCTTCTGGGTACATCGCTTGTGCGGTCGGTTCAAAACAGACATCCACACCTTCTGCGCGGCAGAGAGAACGATCCTTCGCGATGGGTCTTGGATACTTGGCCAGATCCTCGGTCGGGCTGAACTGTGTCGGGTTCACGAAGATGCTCACGACGAGCGCATCGCATTGTAATCGTGCGGCTCGGATAAGGGAGCGATGGCCGTCATGCAGCGCGCCCATGGTGGGCACGAATCCTATGGTCACACCTTCCCGGCGTAGTCGTTCGCTCCACGCAGTCATAGAGGGTAGCGTGCGTATAATCTTCATAAGTTTGGCTGCGGGCCGCAAGCAGGGCGAGATCCATAGCGGGTCGAAGGCTGGGGAAATAGCAGGCGAACTTCCGGTTGCTTTCCGGCCTCGGCGAGCAATTGGCTGATGGTGCGTTGGAGTACCGGATGCACGAAGAGCGGATCGAGTTCACTCAACGGCATAAGGACAAACCGGCGATGGTGCATGCGGGGATGTGGCACCACGAGATCTTGTTCGTCGATAACCCGTTGGCCGTAGAGCAAGATATCCAGATCGATGGTTCTGGGGCCTGATCGATTCTCTTCATCCCGGCCGAGCGCACGTTCAATTTCACGGAGTATAGCCAAGAGGCTGTTCGGCGTGACATCTGTCTCAAGCTGCACGGCCCCATTCAGGAACCAGCCGCTACCCGGTCTGGCATGATCGTTCACGGGCTCGGTCTCATACAGCAACGATACCCCCACGACATGCGAGTGTGGCAACAAGCTCAGCAACGTCACCGCCCGATCGCAGAAATCGAGCCGATTGCCGACGTTTGAGCCGAATCCGATGAAGACCGTCTCTCTCATATCAGTGATGGGTGATGTGTGATGAGTGATGGGTGACGAGGAAATGAGACCGATCCGGCGCTCATCACCCTTCACTCATCACGCATCACTAAAATCCTGCCTTCTTAATCCGCTCCACCGCTTCCGCCAACCGCTCTTTCGACGTACAGACGGTCATTCTGATATATCCTTCCCCCGGCGCTCCGAATCCATTGCCTGGGGTCGTCACGATTCCGGCCTTTTCCAGCAAGTGTGCCGTGAATGAGGCGGAGGTGTATCCCTTTGGCACGGTGACCCAGATATAAAACGCAGCCGGTGGGGGATCGACTTCGAGGCCCAGGCTCTTCAGTCCAGGCACCAGGGTGTCGCGCCGTTCCTGATAGATTTTGCGTAGGCCGTCTGTGACAGAATCATCCAATCCCAGTGCCGTGATCCCTGCGGCCTGCACTGCTTCGAATACGCCGGAGTCCAGCTGGCTCTTCACCTTGCCCAGCGCGGCCAACACATCCTTGTTGCCGACGACGAAGCCGATGCGCCAGCCCGTCATGTTGTAGGTCTTGGAGAGTGAATGGAACTCCACACCGACGTCCTTGGCTTCATCGATTTCCATGAAGCTGACAGGAGGTGTGCCGTCATAATAAATTTCCGAGTAGGCTGCATCGTGGCAGACGATCACGTGGTTCTCCTGCGCAAACTCCACCACGCGCTTGAAGTAGTCTTTGGTCATGACGACCGACGTGGGATTATTCGGCGAGTTCAGCCACATCAGCTTGGCTTTTTTCGCCACATCCTTGGGGATCGCGTTCAAGTCAGGCAAGAAACCGTTTGCCTTTGTCAGCGGCATGAGGTGCGAGACGCCGCCGCAGAAGCTGGTGCCGACGGGGTAGACTGGATAGCCGGGGCTCGGGACCAGGACGATATCGCCCGGATCGACAAGCGCCAAGTGAATGTGCCCGATTCCTTCCTTCGAGCCGATCAGGGTCAGCACTTCATCGGCAGGATTCAGCGTCACTTTGAAACGTCGTGCGTACCAGTCTGCCACCGCGGTTCGGAACGACAGCATTCCTTCGTAGGAGGGATATTGATGGTGCTTGGGGTTCTTGGCTGCCAGAGCCAGGCTTTCGATAATCGGAGCCGGCGTCGGCAAATCCGGATCACCGATGCCGAGGTTGATGATATCGACGCCCTTGGCAATCGCTGCCTGCTTCATCTTGTCGATGGCGGCAAACAGATAGGGCGGCAGTGTTTTAATTCTGGTTGCGACTTGAATTGGAAAACCGGCCATGGTGCAGAGTGCTCCTTTTCTAGAATGAACCGCATTGAGGACGCGGCGGAGCCCCTAGGCTACTTCAGGAACGAGGCGGTAATCAACGTGTGGAATCAAGCAAATGGCCGATGAGTCGATCGGCGATGTGATGGAGTTGCGGAAGGTGGGGAAGGGCCGCGGCTTTCACCTGTTGGGCAGTCAGGCGTGCCTTGGTGAGGTCCGACGCACACTCGCGGGACAACGATTCGATGCCGTTCTCTTCCATTTCCACATGAAACAGAAGCCCGTAGGCGCGAGCGCCATAGCGGAAGGCTTGCAGGGGGGCGATGTCGGAACCGACCAAGGGCACACAGTCTTTGGGGAGATCGAATACTTCGCCATGCCACTCGAAGACGTCGAATGACTCCGGCAGCGTCCTGAATACAGGGTCCTGTTTTGCTTCAGCCGTGAGCGTGACCGGCGTCATGCCGATTTCTAGCGCCTTGCCCGAACGTATGGTCGCACCCAACGATTTCGCCATGAACTGGCTGCCAAGACACACGCCAATGACGGGTTTGCCGACCAGGATCGCGGATCGAATGAATTCCGTCTCTTCGGCAATCCATGGATCGGAATCATTCACCGACATCGGCCCACCCATCACGATCAAGAGATCTCCCGTATCTTTGGGTAGTCCGTCTTGTGGGATGAGATACCGTTCCAGACTCACACCTCGCGCGGTCAGGGCCGTTGCGAAGGCTCCGGGCCCTTCAAAGGGAACATGTTTCAGGCAGACGGCGCGCATACCACTTAGTGTCATAGGAAAGAGGGCAACGTCAAGTCTCTCAGGTGAGAAGCGGGAACTCCAAGTCTAAACTGGAAGGCGTTTGCCCGTACCTTCATGGCATATGACAGTTCATTCGAGACTGCGATGCGCACGCGTGCAGTATGGTGAGGATTCGAGGGGTGAGCCCGCTGGCTCGTCCTAGCGCAGATCGGCGATTGCAGCAGAAGTGTTCTTGAATCACGGGCCGGGTGAGGTGAATGTGCCGGTGCCTGGACGAAGACTGTATTTGATGTTTGTCAAGTCAAAAATTCGTCAGTCGCAAAAAAAATGATGAAAAGAGGATCCAACTCCAAAGTATTTTTGTCTCTTTGAGAGATTTTTCTCAAGTTGATATGGACATCCGTCCGTTCTGGACTTATACTGCGCCAGAAATTTTCTTTGTAAGGAATCTGGAAGACACATGTCAGTCATGACCGAGGAACGGCAACAGATCCAGCTAGAGCTGGACGGGTTAAAACGAACGCTGGAGTGGACAGAGATCCAGCGAGAGCAGCTTTTGGATCGCTTGGATATGCTTCGGCTTGATAACGCCCGCCTGCAAGATCGTGTCGAGGAGTTAGAGCGTCAGGTGGTAGGGCTTAAACAGCAACAGCCGATGTTCTAGGCTCATTATTCATGGCGGTTCACCACCACATCGCATAGAAGCCAAACGGGAGATGCCAGGGATCATCCTCTCGTCTCTCAGCTCGTTCGTACGATGTATGAGGGCTTCTATTGTAATCGGCAGTCCTCTCCTCTAACGAGCCTTCGACCAATGGGCTCACCTCTCTGATCCTCATCGTTCTTTGCGGGTATGCATCGGGCGGCGAGGGGCTTGTGCGTCGATTTTTTTGACGCGGTTCAGTGTTGCTCATACACCTCCGTGCACAATGTGTGAGAGTTTCTGATCTCCGTATTGCTTGCCTGAACATTGGCAATGCGGTAGAAGCGCTCATGATGTGGGCTTGTTGCCTATCATGATCCGCCATGGGCTATCGAGCGTTCACCCGATGAAATGCCATGTTGTAAATATTGAAGACTTACGCTGGCTGCTGGGTCATACCGGCGGGTTTCGAGGCGGGTATGTCACAGACGTGCAGGTGTCCAAGCGACGGCTGCTGGACGAAGCATCGGGGCGAGAAGTGCCGGCAGGGACCACGGTCACCGTGGTGATTCGCTATCGTATTCACCAGATGTCTCGGGTTGCGAAACTGACGATGACCGGTGTCACGGATTTTTCGATGTTTGAACAGGAAGGGGCTGATTGTTCGACATTGGGGGTGATCCAAGCGGAGCTCAACGAAGGCAAACTCCGTTTCTGGTTCGATCCGCAGGGCGAACTCTATGTGGTGTGCGATGAAGCGCAGCTGGAGGAAGTGGCAGCACCGAGCCTCGAACCCTTGTCGTTGGAGCAGGTTGCTCAATGGACGTTTCAAAGCGGGATGCCGGATTGGCCGACGGTCACATGGATTTTGGCCGAGCTGGATGTGGCGGGTGTTCCCTGCGCCTGGCGGGCCACGACTTCGTCACCCGGGCGTCACCCAGCTATTCAGTGGGAAGGAGATCTGATTCCGGCATCGATGCAGGGGATAGCGAATATCGCAGGGGTTCACTGTATGCTGTACGGACCGCTCGATGGGCCAGGGTTTGGTATGGTGTTGCGGGTTCGTGGGGTTCAGGATCGTCGCACAGGCCAGGTGCTCTCGCTCTTGGCTGACCTGATCGCCCGGCGATTCTCTGGTCAGTGCTTGGTGGGCAATACAATCATTCCTGGCGAAGACTGGCAGAATTGGAAGTCATTTGAGCAGCAACGCAGGGGTGATGGGTAAGGTGTGAAGTCGAGGCAGAAACTAGCAAATTAGGCAGGCTGTTCAAAAAGACCGTTCAGCAAGGCCGCAACGAGTGAAGGGCCGAGGCGTACCCTTTGGGTACGTTGAGGGTCTGAACGATGCGAGAACGAAGCTGGCGGGATTTTTCAACAGCCTGCTAGCCCAGCGCTTGCCCGCTGGCCTGTTCAGAAAGACGGGTGCCGTTGATGTGTGCGTAGCCTACGGCGCCGTTGCCATTTTTTACGCCGTTGATGTGTGTCTTGCCGTTCACATTCTTCTCGTTTATACATTCCACCAAGGCCCAGAGCCGCAACGGATTCACATGCTGCTTCCGGGTGACGTGCAGCGGTGTGCCGTCCAGCACGGTCTGCAGCGCCAGGTCTGTCCGCCATCCTAGATGCTTTGTGAGAGGGGACAGCACTTTTTCTATGGCGGCGATGGCCTTATTGTCATTCGCGAAGTGATTGAGCATGATGATCCGTCCGCCGGGTCGGCAGACGCGGATCATTTCGCTGACGACCTTGCGATAGTCCGGGACAGCGGTCACGACGTAGGCTGCGACAACGGTGTCGAAACTGTCGTCTTTGAATTCCATTTCGCCGGCATCCATCCGGTGTAATTCTACGTGATCCATCCGGTGTTCCGCCGCTTTCTGCTTCGCTTGATCCAGCATACCCTCGGAAAAATCAATGCCGACGATCTGGCAATGGCGAGGGTACATCGGCAGAGCCAAACCGGTTCCGACTCCCACTTCAAGGATTTTTTCATGAGGCTGGGCATTCAAATTCTGAATGATCGACTGGCGTCCTTCGTGAAACACTTTCCCGAAAATCCGATCATAGATCTTGGCGTACGACGTATAGACGCGCTCGATCTTCGCTAAATCCATATCACCTCCGATTTCACATTAATGGCAACGTGCGCTCCTCGACCGCGAGAGATGGCCGACTGCCGCAGTTACAGAATGGAAAATTTGTGCGGCGGAGCACCTGAATAAAGCGAGGGGACCCGCCTGAACAGCCTGCCGGGCTACTCTAGCCAACTCGCTGCAACGAGTCAACAGATTATCTCCGTTCCGTCCCTTGATTCACCTACGGCCCCTATGGGATAGGTACAACCATGATCTTCGCTGGCTTCTTCGCCGGTGCGTTGTGTCTCGGCCTCATTCTTGGAGACTGGTTCTACTTTATGCGTCTCACGCCGGACGCGAGTCGATATGGGTGCGGCATTGCACGCACGCACGATCGATTGACCCGTACGACGATGACGCAACTGGTCCACCGGTTTGATGCCGGGGGTATCTTAATATTGCCGCACGGCACGGCTCGATTGCATCAGAATGTGAACCAGATCGTGATTCGCCAGAGATACCGGCTCTTCGCGCTCAGCTTTCGAACCCTCTGGCCATTGAAGGGGTTGATTGCTCTGTCCCCGGAAGGCGATGCACTCTCGGTGCTCTGTCGAAAGCTCACTCCCTGGTCCTCGGTCCTACTCACTGGTCTCTGGTTTGCCGTCGTCGCCGTGGGGACGGCAGGAGCGCTGATTTCCTTATTTCTCGAGGGACAGCTGGCGGCAATGGGTGGAGTGGCGTTGGCGTTCGGGGTTCTAGGATTGGGGCTTATTTTTTTACTGTCCGGAGTCATTACGGTGGTGTTTGCCTATCGGCTGGAGAACTCACGGCTTATGATCGTGTATCATGAATTGCGGGAGGTTCTGGAAGGGGCGAGATTGCCGTCCTGAATGAGCAGGGTGCTCAAAAAGACCGTCCAGCAAGGCCGCAGCCGATGAAAGCACCGGAGGCGTAGCCTCTCGGCTACGTTGAGGACGCTTTCGAGGTGAGAACGCCGCTGGCGGGCTTTTTCAGCATCCTGTTAGAGATACAGATTGAGGAATTGATCGTACTCAGCAGGGAGGTTCAGGCCGGACCTGTTACGGGCGAGGCCTGCAATGATGCCACGGTGTTTCTTGCTGAGCCCGGATGATTCGAACGCCTGACGAAAGTGCTGCCATCGCGCAGTGGTGTCAGTGGCGAGACGCGCCCGCTCCGACGGTGGCAGCGCATGGATTAATGTCGTGAGGGAACGAATGGCCTTTTCGACGCTTTCGTAGGGCGGCGCGAGCTTGAGCTGGGCATAGAACAGTTCAAGGTGATGACGGAACTCCTCTCGAAGCGCCAGGACCTGATCGGTTGTGGGAACGGTTGGTTCTGACATGGTAAGGAGAAGGATGATACGGGAAGTAGCGGTATGGCGACAACAGGTTGGTCATGTTTATTTTTAGGAGGTTCGTATGAAGCGTGTGTATGGATATGTACTCGGGCTCGTCGTCGTTCTCGCCTTGGCCGGTTGTTCGTCCCATCGCCATCATGGGATGGCCAGCGAAGGGAAGGGCGATGCCTACTGGCAGAAGGGCCAGCAGGACATGGCGGCATTAATCGATCGGACTGTCACGGATCAAGCGAAGGCCGGGCAAGTCAAATCGATCGTCGGTGAGATTGTGACGGAGTTGAAGGCGAACCGCGAGCAGGATCGCGCAGGGCATCGTCGGCTCTATGAGTTGAATGCAAACTATGCAGCAACTCCAGAGGAGTTTACCAAGGCTCTCGATGACGCAAACAATCGGCGCATGCAGTCGGCTTCGAAGATTCTCTCACTCCGTTTCAGAATGAAAGATCTCATGACGGCTGAGGAGTGGAAGGCCGTATCGGACCAGATGCTGGCTTACAGCAGTCGCTACAAGCATAGCGAGTCGGCGCCAAAGGCCGGCTACTAGCAGGCTGCTGAAAAAGTCTGCCAGCGGCGTTCTCACCTCGAAAGCGTCCTCAACGTAGCCGAGAGGCTACGCCTCCGGTGCTTTCATCGGCTGCGGCCTTGCTGGACAGTCTTATTGAGCAGCCCTTGGAACTTTGAGGCTAGCTTCGACCCGGTGCGGCTTTGAGAGGGATCGGAGCCCAACTCGCACCGGCATCAGTTGAGCGGTAGAGACCGCTGCCATTTGTGCCGGCATAGAGGAGATGTGAATCGCGCTGGCTCATCGCGAGGGTACGAATATTCAGTGAGCCAAGCCCGCTATTGATGGCAGTCCACGTTTGCCCGCTGTCCGGACTTTTCCAGACTCCCCCCGGCCCACCGATATACAGGGTTTTCGGCTGGGCCGGATCGAGGAGAATACTACTGATGAACAGATCGGGGAGTGATTTCCCGATCCGCTCCCATTGTTCCCCGCGCGTCGCGGTACGGAAAAGGCCCTTCGTGGTTCCGGCATAGACGATGTCCGGGTTGACCACATCGAAGACGATCACATTGACCCCCAGTGCCATCGCCCCCATCAGTTCCTGTTCGGGAATCAGCCCCTTATTGATTTTCTTCCACCCCATCCCGGCGCTGTCAGAGCGATAGACTCCTCCGGTGGTTCCCGCATACAGGATCCGCGGATCGCGTGGATGAATAGCAATGGACACCACGATGTGAACTTCCTTCATTCCCGCCATTCGTTCTTCCCATTCACGCCCTCCGTCTTTGGTATAGAAGGCGCCGACGGTCGTGGCGGCATAGATCTGATCGTGGTCTGTCGGATGAAAGACAAATTGATTGATAAAGGAAACGTGTTCTTTGAGCCCAACGTTATGGGGAAGCCAATGTTGCCCGCCATCCGGGCTCTTGTAGACGGCATCGGCCATCGTGCCGGCATAGATTGTGGCCGGGAATTGAGGATCGATCGAGAGCGTCGTGACTCGCCTTGCGCTGAAACTTGGAAAGCGCTCCCACAACAGGCCCTCATCTCGCGATTTGTAGACGGCATCGTTCGTGGCCACATAGAGGATGCTCGCATTCGTCGGATGCAACGCGATCGAGACAATCGCCTCGCTCTCTTTTTGGCAGCCTGCGCCGGCCAGGCAGAGGAATATGGAAAGGGCACAGGTGAGTAACTGTGGCTGGATATGGTTGGCCTGAAGCGTTGTCATGTGAACAGCCTGTCCTGAGGAGATCGGCGAGAGACCTAAACACAGCGGTTGGAGGGGAGTCAAGGTCATGGTTGGGCGTGAGGCGTGGAGCGCGTGAGTCAGGCTAGGTTACGGGGAGTGGAAAATGGAGCCAACGGTGTTTTGACGCTAGAGGCGCACGCGAGCGTCGCACATGGGCGAGTCAAAACTGGTTTCTGAAATAACTAAACCGCGAGGTGCAAGCAAGCAACGACTTCAGAGACCGACGACCCCAGAAATCGAATATCCCAAGAACTTCCATCATTACTCCATACTGACTGCACCCCTCCGTTTGAGCTTGTGGCCAACCTGAACAATGGCTTCGATGGCTGGCGTGAGCTCCTGCCCGAGATCGGTCAACGAATACTCGACGGTCGGTGGAGAGGTGGGCATGACTCGGCGAATCAGGATGCCGGACTGCTCTAGTTTCTTCAGCCGAGCCGTAAAGACTTTTGGCGACACACCGGGGATATCGGCCATCAATTCACTGAATCGTCTCGGCGCGGACCGCAGATACCAGATTATGTTCGGAGTCCAGGCCCCGCCCAAGAGCTGCATACACATCGTGACCGAACATTCTTTCGGCGGTGGCGGCACGTTGCTTTTCCGGCGTTTAATTGCCATGGATTCCCCTTCGTCGTGACGTTGTCGACTTTCCAAATGGAAAGTGCAAAATGCACTTACCAATGGAAAGCATATATCGCAATGAAAGTTGCTTCAAGTAGGATGGAAACCACAGCAGATATTCACTATCGCTTTCACCTTTATTCTGAAAGGAGACTGCATATGACAACCATGAAGACAGCCATTGTGACCGGTGCATCAAGCGGCATCGGGCTCGGCGTGACCACCGCGTTACTGGAGCACGGCTACCGAGTCGTTGCCAATTCGAGACGGATCACGAACGCGGGGACACTGACGCCCTCGGCGAATCTGTTTCTTGTGGATGGAGACATCGCCCATCCGGAGACGGCACGGAACGTCGCCGAGACGGCCATTCGCCACTTCGGCACCGTTGATCTTTTGGTCAACAATGCCGGTGTCTTTATTCCTAAGCCCTTCACCGACTACACAACGGAGGACTTCGATCGGCTGGTGTCAACCAACCTTGCGGGCTTTTTCTATGTCACGCAGCATGTTGTTCAGCAGATGCGGAAGCAAAAAGCAGGTCATGTCGTGAACATTACGACCTCGCTGGCTGACCAGCCCATTGCTGGAGTGTCTGCCGCCATCCCCGTTCTCACGAAAGGAGGTTTGAATGCCGTCACGGCAGCCCTCGCCATTGAATTTGCCGGCGAGGGCATTAGGTTCAATGCGGTCGGAGCCGGGATAATCGATACGCCCATGCATAAACCCGAAACCCACGAATTTTTGAAATCGCTCCATCCAATCCATCGCATCGGCAACGTGTCGGAGATTGTCGATGCGGTTCTCTACCTCACGGATGCGACTTTCGTCACAGGCGAGGTTCTACATGTTGATGGAGGGGCACACGCCGGCAAATGGTAAGGCGTGAAGAGTCCATCGGTTCATGGGACTGCAAGACATACAACAAGGAGCGAGAACCTAACAAGCACGGAAAGGATTTCACATGCCGTATGTGAATATTCAAATCACGCGCGAAGGAGCCACGCTCGAACAGAAAGCAGAACTCATCCAGGGGGTCACGGATCTTCTGGTCCGGGTTCTGAATAAGAATCCCGCAACGACTTTCGTTGTCATTCAAGAAATCGATACGGACAGTTGGGGCGTCGCGGGCATGCCGGTCACCAAGTACCGACGTCTCGAACGTGAGGCAGGGGAAATGGAAGGTGGGAGATTAGGGCGAGCCCAAACGTGAGGGCTCATGCCGCGTGCTGAGACAGAGCGAAAGCAGTCTTACGCTGGTGCATTGGTGGCGACCTCACTAAGCGAGGTCGCCACCGGCAAACTGCTCCACCGTTTCGGTTAGACGGCTACGGCTTTCTGGTATAGGTAATCTCCAGCACTTTCATTTCCTTGCCGCCATGCTCTGTTCCCCACATGTCGAACGTTTGAGTGTTGCCGTCGACGATCTTCCAGACCGCACGATGCGTCATTTTCCCTCCACCAGGCTCAGGGTGCGACCCTTTCAACGTAATGGTCTTACCGTCGGCGCTGGCCGTGCCTTCCATCATGAAGATCCCGGTCCCCATCGTATCTATCCAGGTATCCATCCAGGCCGTCACATATTTCTTGCACGTGATAGTGAGGGGCAGGCATGAGTATTGACTTACTCGCAAGAGAACGGCTTGGTGAGGGATTATGGAGATCCTGCTTAATCAGGCGCTGTAGCGAACCCAGTCATCGCGTTTCGGTTGCAGTTCACACGTCCCGTAGGCCCGGTCGGTGAGCTTGGGTTGTTAGGCGCAGTGGGTTTTTCTACTGCCGCCTGATGACAAAAGGCACCGACTCGCTTATAATTTCTGGGTGAAAACTTTCCATTGGAATCCCCAGAAGAACGAGCAGCTTAAAGCAAGTCGTGGCGTTTCCTTTGAGGATGTGGTTCTGGCTATTGAGTCTGGCGGGTTATTGGACGTTGTGGAGCACCCCAATTCCACTCGTTACCCAAACCAGGGTGTCTTTGTTGTGGCAATGACTTCCTATGTGTATCTCGTGCCACACGTAGAGGAAGCTGAGTACGTCTTTCTAAAAACGATTATTCCCAGTCGCAAGGCAATGCGCGAATATGGAATGAGGGGGAAACCATGAAATCTCTTGATCGCTATGAGAAGCAAATTCTGTCGGCTTTCGAAGCCGGCAAGCTTAAATCAACGGTCACTTCCGAGGCGTCTCTGCGTCGGTATCGCGAGTACGCTCGTGCGACCCTCAGCAAGAACAAGCGTGTCAATATCAGATTGTCTACACCTGACCTTTCTGAAATCCAGGCTCGTGCTGCAGAAGAAGGCGTTCCCTACCAAACGCTTATTGCCAGCGTATTGCATAAGTTCGTGGCAGGCCGCTTCGTCGAAAAGTCCTCACGTCTTACTACGCGTTCAAGTGGGCGCGGAAAGAAGCGCCGCGCCGCTTAACGCAGCATTGGGCCACGAACCCCGAAGGGAACCGTATGTCGATCATCGGGAGTCTTGAACGCACTCGGTTCTTCGTTGGCCGCCTATTGACGACAGACGACTTGGATCGGGAGCAGGCCTACTTTCTCGCGAGATCGCGTCGCCACAACCGGTTCCTGCACGGCTGGGGTGTGGTGGCGGGCCTGGAGGTCAGTGTTTTCGAGGCGAACGAAGTTGTCGTTGCGCCTGGGCTTGCGATCGACTGTGCCGGCAACGAGATCGCGGTAGAAGAATGCGTTCGCATCTCGATCGGCCCGACTGAAGCCACGCTCCACGTGGCCATTCGGTATCGAGAAACCGAAGTTGAACCGGTCCCGGTAGCTGAAGGAGTGGAGTTCTCACGCATCCGCGAAGGCGCTGAGGTGGTGCTCCTTGAAGTGAATCCTTCCGCCAAGCACCGAGGCATTGGACCGGGAACGCCAGGCTGTGGCCAAGCTCACGCGTTGTGCCTCGCAAAGCTCAAACGGCATCAATCAAAATGGAAGCTCATACAACGACTTGGGATCCGGCATGCGTATTGACGTACAGAAAGCCGTTAGGGATGCCGTGATGATGGCCGGGCTCACGAAACGTGGCGGATTTAAGGGGTCAGACCCCCTTTATTTTGTTCTTGATCAGCGAGCGTGCTGGATGAGCGGCTCGGAGACGATCGCGAGTCTCTGGGGTGTGAGTCGCCCATCACCAACGTCATCATACGCGGCGCTCGCCGATCCCAAGCCGCAACGCTTCGACGTCCAGTTCATGCTCCAGATGATGCAGGACTTCGTCGCTGATCGTGCCGTCATTGCGCAGGCCGATGAGGGCCAGTCGCTCGGCCGTCAGCGTTTCGTGGCGCAATCGCTGAAAGGCTTCAGTGGCTTCACGAGAATCGTCCTCGTGAACGGCGGCAGAACCCGCCAGGCGTTCCAGCTGACGCCCATACTGCACACGCAGTTGTTCGACGTGCTCTCTCTGTAACCAATCTTCCCCTGTCAATTGATCCAAGCGGGTCAGCGCAGCCGTCGCCGCATGCTCGCGCGCCAGCAGTTCCTCTTCTTCAAACCCGTGTCCTTCCTCAATGCGTAAGATGCGAATCAACGGAGGCAGTGATAGGCCTTGGAGCACCAGTGTGGCCAGGATCACGACGAAGCTGATCAAAATAATTTCGACCCGAAACGGGAACGGCGTGCCGGCAGCAGTCGTCATCGGCAACGCCAAGGCCGCCGCAAGTGTCACGATCCCGCGCATACCGGTCCAGGAGGCCAGAAAAATATGGGACCAGGGCGGCATGGGATCGCGAGTCCGCACGGCTGCGCTCACCCATCGTGGTAGTGCGGCCGCCAGCGGCACCCACAGGAGTCGCACCACGATGGCTGTGAGGCTGATTACGGCTCCGGCAAGCAGAATCGGCCAGAATTTTCCCGAAGGCACCGCTGCTCGAAGCGCCCCGAGCTGAAGACCGATCAGGATAAAGATCACACCGTTCAGGATAAAGATGAGCAAATCCCACACCGCGCGCGCCTGAATGCGCGTGGCTGGGGCTACCGCGCCGCTGAAGTATCGTCGGAGATACAGTCCTCCCGCGACACAGGCTAACACCGCCGACGCGTGTACTGACTCGCCAAGCACCCAGGCGATATACGGCGCCAACAACGTGATGCCGATGTGGATCAACCCATCATCTGTGGCGCAGAGCGCCCATCGTGTGAGCATCGCCACTCCGATGCCAATGGCGACTCCGACCACAGCGGCGAAGACGAACTCGAGCATCGCCCCACCCACCGTAAAAATGCCGCTCACCGCCGCGCCGACAGCGACGCGATAGAGGACGAGCGCCGTTGCATCGTTGACGAGACTTTCCCCTTCGAGAATCGTTACGACGCGCCGCGGAATTCCCAGCCGTTTCCCAATGGCCGTGGCCGACACTGCGTCCGGCGGCGAGATAATCGCTCCCAGCGCAATTGCCTCCGCCCAACCCATTCCGGGCAGTATCACACGTGCCACTGCTGCCACAGCCCCCGTCGTCGCGAGGACGAGCCCAACCGCCAACAGCGAGATCGGTCGGAGATTTTGGCGGAACTCTCGCAGCGAGGTGAAATACGCAGCGGCCCAGAGAATGGGAGGGAGGAATACTAGAAACACCAAATCGGGGCTCAGTGTGACCATGGGAAGTCCCGGCAGCATTCCCAGGATCAACCCACCGATGACGAGGAGAATGGGATAGGGAATCAGAATTTTCTGCGCGAGTGCCGTCAACGCGAGTACCACCGCGAGCAGTAGGATGACTGTCTCAAGCTGGTGGAGGCTTTCCAACCCTTTTCCTTTTAGAGATACACAATCGGTGAGAAGTGGATGGGAGACAGGCTACTGGCAGAGGGAAGCGGAGTCAACAGCGAGGAGAAGTGCCGGCTGACGGATACGCTCACCGCCGCGCGCAGACGAGTCGAATCCTTTCCGCGCGCGGCGCACCGTTTTGCTACGGCTTTCTGGTATAGGCAATCTCCAGCACTTTCATTTCCTTGCCGCCGTGGTGAGCCCCGTACATGTCAAATGTTTGGGAATTGCTGTCTACAATCTTCCAGACGGCGCGATGCGTCATTTTCCCTCCGCCAGGCTCAGGGTGCGATCCCTTCAGCGTGATGGTCTTGCCGTCGGCGCTGGCGGTACCTTCCATCATAAAAATCCCCGTACCCATCGTATCGATCCAGGCCGTCATATATTTCTTGGTCATGTTGTCGTAGGCGTCGATGCCGACGCCGGAGAAGGGCTGTCCCATCATCTGGGCCTTGTATTCTTGGTAGAGAAAGCGCCCGTCCAATAACATCTTCATCTCCGCCGTTCCGGTCGATTCCGTCGGAGGCTTGCCCGGTTCCATCCATTCCTTGGTCGTGGTCGTCCAGCTACCGGCCAGGCCTGCAAATAGCTTATGCGGCTCGCCGGGCGTGGCGGCCTGCTTCCACAGCTCCATCATGGCTTTCTCATCCATGGGCTGTTGGTGTTTCTTTTCTTTTGCCAAGGCCGGCGAAACCAGCAACGTGACACTCAATGTGATAACAGTCAGTGATAGGAAACGCATAGTGACCTCCTTATGGGTTTATGGTAGCGCCGTTGTCGTGTACCGAGTTAGTCGGGGATTTCAATTTCGACAAGTTTTCCAAGCAGGATCAGTGATTCTTGCCAGCCAAGGTAGCACGCCTCGGTTGGAATGACAGCAGGGACGTTCTCTTGCACGATGTTCACGTCCGTTCCACAAGACACTTCGGCCAGCGTAACCGTCACGTGCATGTCGCCCGGGAGGTTTGGGTCATCAAATGCGTCGGTGTAGCGGAGTCGTTGATGCGGCACGAGTTCAAGGTACTTGCCGCCGAACGAGTGGCTCTTACCGGTTGTGAAATTGGTGAACGACATCTTGAACGTGCCTCCGACCTTCGCATCCATGTGATGCACCTTACACGTAAAGCCATTGGGAGGAAGCCATTTTGCCATCGCATCCGCATCGAGGAATGCGCGATAGAGCCGTTCGGGTGTGGCACGAAACACGCGGTGTAAGCGGATAGTATTGGTGTCCACAGTTCTTTCTCCCTGTTCTGGATATGATGGGCCTATTGCCCGGCGTAAGCTCGGTTGACTTGCTCAATGTCTGGTTTGCTCATTTGGAGGATTGCGGCCATGACTCGTTCCGATTTCTCCGAGTCCTTGTCGCGCAACATCTCGTTCCATGCAGGCACGACGATTTGCCATGACAGACCATATTTGTCTTTCAGCCAGCCGCAGGGGCCTTCTTCTCCGCCTTCGGAGAGCTTGCTCCACATCTCATCGATTTCTGCTTGAGAATGGCATTTCACCATGAACGAGATAGCCTCACTGAACTTGAAAAGCGGCCCGCCGTTCAAGGCAACGAATTCCTGCCCCTCAATCTCAAAGGTCACGGTCATGACCGAGCCCTTCGGCCTTCCCGAGACCTTGGCGCCGGCCTTTCCATAGCGGGTGATATGTCCGAGCTTCGCACTCTTGAAAACCGACACGTAAAACGTCGCCGCCTCTTCGGCCTTGTCGTCGAACCACAAACAGGGCGTGATCTTCTGCATGGTCTGTTCCTCCGGAATCGAATCAACCAGGTTCTATTTCTTAGTCGAACGGGGTCACCTGAAATCGACATCGCAAACGATCTCACACCATAGGCTGTTCAACATGGTCGTCCAACAAGGCCGCAGCGAGCGCGGCGACTGAGACGTACGACCCGAGAACGCCGCTTAGGTCAAGGCGCGTCTCGGCGCGCCAGGGCTGGGCGGGTGAGACGAGCGATTTTTCAACAGCCTACTAGCCGCCCGCCATGGCCCCCACAATTAGAAACGGCTCGGTACCCATTGCAACCGCATCGGGTAGCGGGGCATCCGGTGATTCATGAGAGAGATCCTGCTCGCAGGCGAAGAATCTCACGAAGGATCGGCGCTTGAGTGTGACGTGGTCGCGGATTGTCCCGTGCAACATCGGATAGCGTGCTTCCAGCGCGTCGAGCACCGCACGTTGCGTGACCTCCCCCTTGACGTCCAACGTCACCTCGCCATTGACGCGAGCTAGCGTCCGCAGATGTGCCGGCAGCACGACTCTTATCATAGTAGTGTCTGGACCTCGACGGATAAAACGGCTGGAAGATCCCGGACGATTGCGGTCCAGCTGTCGCCGGCACTCGCCGAACCATACACTTGTCCGCCGGATGTTCCGAAATAGATGCCGCAGGGATCAAGCGAATCGACGGCCATCGCGTCACGCAGCACGTTCACATAGCAATCTCGCTGCGGCAGACCATTCGTGAGCGCTTCCCACTCGTTCCCGCCCGTCCGGCTGCGGTACACGCGCAACTTTCCGTCGGGAGGAAAATGTTCGGAGTCGCTTTTGATTGGCACGACATACACCGTCTCCGGCTCGTGGGCGTGCACATCGATCGGAAACCCGAAGTCTGTTGGCAGGTTCCCGCTGATTTCGTGCCACGACTCGCCGGCGTCGTCGCTGCGCATTACGTCCCAGTGTTTTTGCATGAACAGCACGTTCGGGCGCGTTGGGTGCATGGCGATGCGATGCACACAATGGCCGACTTCCGCATCCGGGTCCGGAAGCTCATATTTGGATTTCAACCCGCGGTTGATCGCGCGCCAGGTCTTGCCGCCATCATCGGTCCGAAACGTTCCTGCAGCCGAGATGGCAACATAGATGCGACGTGGATTGCTCGGGTCCTGCACGATCGTGTGCAGACACATCCCGCCGGCACCCGGCTGCCACAGATTTCCTTTCACATCGCGGAGTCCAGACAATTCCTGCCAGGTCTGCCCGCCGTCGCCCGATCGGAACAGGGCCGCATCTTCGATTCCCGCATAGACTGTGTCCGGCTCGGTCAGCGACGGTTCGAGGTGCCAGACCCGCTTAAATTCCCAGGGACGTTGCGTGCCGTCATAATGCTGGTGCGTCGTGAGTGGTTTCCCGGTTTCTGGAGATGTATCGTAGACGAACTTGTTGCTCTCTCCCTTCGGCATGCCATCCGGAGTGGTGGTCGGTTCGCCGGGAGGGGTTCCGGGTTGGTGCCACGTCTTGCCGCCGTCATCCGAGCGTTGAATGATCTGACCAAACCAGCTGCTGGTTTGCGAGGCGTAGATGCGGTTCGGCTCAACGGGCGAGCCTTTGAGATGGTACAACTCCCACCCTCCAAAGTGAGGGCCATTTACCGTCCACTGTTTGCGCGTTCCATCCGACGTCAAAATGAACGCACCCTTCTTCGTTCCAACCAGTAGCCGTACGCTGCTCATCTCCGACTCCTTTCATATTTACGCGCCACGGTCTCGCGTGCCGCACCATAAGAGGCTTATTTAAGCTGGTAGATAAAGGCTTATTGGCCTTTGGGATTTGGCAAACACCACGCTTCTTTGATCTTGCAAAGTCTCGCAAGCATCTCCTCGTACTCTTTATTAATAACTGCTCTTTCCGTCAGGCCGAGAAACTGTATGGTGTATCCATGGGGGCCGTGAAAGATAACAAAAGGATCCATGCCACCGGGCTTCCCACCACCGATGTCATTATTAGATACATGGGGGGCGTAATGCATGACGTGGGGAATGTTGAGCGTCGCGACGCTGTCGTTTTCTTCCGGATTAATGTAACCCCTAAACACTGGGGACAGCATGTACGAGATTCCGGCTCGTTCCGGCGCTTTATAGAATCCTCCATTGAAACGGTCTTGGATGATTTTCTTTAGTTCGCCGGGAGGAGTGCCTTTAGCTTGCATCTCTGCGGCATCAAAGATGACCCGCATTTGTGCCGTAACGCCCGCTTTATCAAAGGAAACCGGGTAGAGAATATCATCTCGATATTCCGTGAAGGGCCAGGATCCCCTGAACGTATCATCGCCGGTTCGAGCAACAAAGGCATGGAATTCATTTGTACCCTTGCGGGCAACTTCAAAGCCCTTGTCAGGGTTTAAAACATATATGGTTGCGCTGTCTCTGAGGTGTGGCGGCAGTGCGCTGAGCGCCAGTTGAATTTCCAAATCTCGCGGAAGCGACTCGACCTTGGAAGCCTTATTGTTTTCCGCGTTCGCGCTAAGCGTGAACAAGAGACTCGCAATTACAATAAGTGTCTGAACGTTTCTCATCTTGACCTCTTTTGGTTTTAACTCGGCCCTCAGGGCTTAGCACTATACAGTTTTGGGCAGTTCGGTAATCTCGATCAATGGCCGTACTTCAACAGATCCGATCCGTGCCCCTGGGACTCGGGTGGCGATACGGATCGCTTCGTTGAGATCCCGCGCGTTGACTAGGAAATAACCAGCAATCTGTTCGCGGGTTTCGATGAAGGGGCCGTCGGTCACCAGCGGCGTGTCTTCACGCACCCGCACGATGACTGCCGTGGCTGCCGGGTGCAGCGGCGATGCATGGACGTATTGTCCCGTGGCATGCAACTGGTGCGTCAGTTCGATGGATTCGGTGAGGAGTTGCGATTGCGTCTCCTTGTCCATTTTCTCGAAGGCGTCTTCGTTATGATGCACGATCAACATGAACTTCATCGTGTGACTCCCGGTATGATTGCGGCTGGTTGTTACGCGCACCCGTGTTCTTTGAGCGGTCGAACCTCGATGCTCCCGTACTGGGCTGCGGGAAATTTCGACGCGATCCGTACGGCGTCGTTGAGGTCTCTGACGTCGATCAGTAGGTAGCCGCCAAGCTGCTCTTTCGTTTCGGCGAATGGACCATCGGTCGTCGATGTCTTCCCCTCGCGGACTCGCACGGTCGTGGCGGTTTCTACCGGGTGAAGCGGTGAGGCTGCAAGGAGCTGGCCTTGCTTCTGCAGTTCGTCGCAATATGCCATTGATTCGTTGGAAAGCGCGATCCGCTCGTTCTGCGGCATCGCGTGAAGTGTCTTTTCTTCGACATAGACCAAGCAAAGATATTTCATCGTGTGCTCCTTCATGAGTGTGCGATCGAATGCGTCGTTGTCATCTTGCGCGCTCGTTCAACTCCCAGAGCGCGAAGGTATTGTGCTCCGTATCCTCGCAGATCGCGAAGTAGCCCATGTGCGGCACAGCGGTCTTCGGCTTGCAAATGGTTCCTCCGAGTTTTTGGACTTTTGCCACGGCCTTGTCAACCGATGGGACGGCCACGTAGACCGTGATGGAGTGCCCGGGATGCACGCGCGGCAGGAGTCCGCCGTCCGGCGAGGCATCCTGCCCACCGGTGTCGATATGCCAGTAGTCGGCCACGGCCGCGGACAACTTCGCGAACTTCCAGCCGAACAGCGAGCGATAGAACTTCTTAGCCCGCCCAAGATCATCGGCTGGAACATCGAACCAACAGACACTTGCCGCCGGCCGGGATGGCTGTACCTTCCGCTTCTGAACGCGTTTCGCCATGGCACCCTCCCATTAGTAAATAGGTTCTGTTGTCATAAGATAGTCGTCGGGCGAGGTCGAAATCGACATCGGGCTCCATGTCCGAACTTGGGCAATTGACAAGTTCCTATAAGCGAGTGATATTCCTTGCAGAGTGGGGTTTCCTTAAATAAGGAAGCTGCCATGAATAGGCTGCTTGGGCCTCGGTGTCTGTCGCAGCCCACCTCATAATAGCCGGGCGGTAACCGAGAGAAGGAGGGTCGCGTGACACTATCGTACGAAGATCAAGAGGCTCTGCGGTATGCGAAGGCTCTCCTTGAGAACCCTGGGCTCGCGGCGAAGATCACAGGATTGATCGGTATGCCGATTGAAATGGCGCTTCAGCGACTCCCGGGAAAGTGGGCACAGGTCGTCAATGAGGCGACAAAAAATCACTAGAGACGGCATTACAAGCTGCGTTGCTGACCCTTGACGACAAACCGCAGGCGAACTCTTGGGAGTTCCTTCACAAGCTCGCGGTGGCAGCGACTGGCGCTGGGGGAGGTGCCCTTGGATTGCTCGGTCTCCCATTCGAACTGCCCCTCTCCACCACGATCATGCTGCGTTCCATTGCGGATATCGCACGAAGTGAGGGTGAACGCCTCAGGGCGCCGGACGCCAAACTGGCTTGCCTTGAGGTCTTCGCGCTTGGCGGGCCCAGCAAGAGCGACGACGCGAGTGAATCCGCCTACTTCCTGATGCGTGCAGCTCTGGCGAAGTCGATCTCGGACGCTGCGGGGTACATCGCTCAGAGGGGTCTGGTCGAAGAGGGCGCACCGGCAATCGTCAGGCTGATAACGCAATTGGCTACGCGCTTTGGCGTCAACGTTTCCGAGAAGGTTGCCGCCCAAGCCATCCCTGTGATTGGTGCGGCCGGAGGCGCCGTGATCAATGTCCTATTCATAGACCATTTCCAGGAGATGGCACGGGGTCACTTCATCGTCCGCAGGCTGGAACGCACGTACGACCCCAATTTCGTGCGGGAAGAGTATGAACGGCTGTGAGGTTGAAGGCCTGCTCGTAGGAGGTTTGGATTTTCTGGCCGACAGACCTGCCGGATATATCCGGCAGGTGATGTGTGACAGGTTTTAGTAAGCGAGTGATCTGACGAGCTGCTTCCGGAAGAAGCGGAATCGCAGGGCGGTAGGCCTTCAGTTGCCTTACAGTAAGGAAGTAAGATATTCTGGTTCCACGGAGGCGCTAGACATGTTAGCCAAAAAAACGTCGAAGAACCAAGTGACATTACCGAAGAAGATTCTGAAAGAGATACCGGACACCGACTACTTTGATGTGTCCCTGCGGGAAGGAAACGTGGTGCTTCGACCGGTCACTGTCGCAGCGCATGGCAGTCGGCTTGCGACCATCCGAAAGAAAATCCGCGACCTGGGGATCAAATCCTCTGACATCGGCCAGGCCATTCAGTGGGCCAGAGAACGGGGGAGGCGGCTGCGGTGATCCGAGCCGTCCTGGACACAAACGTCCTCGTCTCAGCTCTGTTGTTCTCCGGTCCTCTCTCCCAACTTGTTCCAGCCTGGCAAGGCGGTCGCCTTTGCCCAGTCGTTTCTGCCGAGATACTCGAGGAATATGTTCGGGTGCTGGCCTATTCCAAATTCAAGCTTACGAGTTCGGAGATTCTCAGTCTCATTGAGGAAGATGTTCTTCCTTTCGTCGATACCGTTCGGGCAAAACCCATCTCGGTTCCAACTCTGAGAGATCCGGACGACATGAAGTTTCTTGCCTGCGCGGTATCGGCAAGAGTCCACTGGCTCGTCAGCGGTGACGACGACCTGCTTTCGATCGGGAAGGTCGAATCGGTCGAGATCGTCTCCGTGACGAACTTTCTCCGCCACCTCAAACAGAAATCCTAGCCCACATCATTCGTGACCGCTTCTGCTGCAGCCGCCGATACGCCATTGCGACAAACCTGACTGTCGCAGGCTTGCGCGTCACTTCGGCAGCTCGCTTAGTCGTCTTATGAGAAACCGCTGTTCTGGCTCTTGCTGGGTAAGACTCAGGGCTCGCTGGGAGGCAGTGCGCGCTTCTTTCGTTCTATCCGGTCGCCGTCAGATATTGCCACACGCTTGAGGACTCGACGTTATCTTTCCCTTCCTATTTCTTTCTGAAGTTTATCGAGCTCGCCCAAAATCCGAAGGAACTTCTTCCCGAACGGCGTGACGACATATTCCACGCGCGGCGGGGTTTCGTGATAGGAGATGCGCTCGAGGATGCCGAACGCCATATTTCTTCGCAGACATTCGTTGAGCACTTTTGTGCTGAGCCCCTCAACACGACGAACCATCTCACCTGGGCGATTGATGCCATGTGCGAGAAGTTGATAGACCGTCAGTGACCATTTGCACCCGTAAATCGTCTCAACCATCCGAGCGCTCTGTTCCGGAGCGGAAATCTTAGAAAATATTTCGCCTTGTTTTTTCATCAATCTAGACCGATTTGTGCCTACGGAACTGAAATGTGCCTGCTTTCACACGGAGCCGGGACCTCATAGACTGAGTTCACATGTTGTGTCCTTGACTCATGCTATGGAGGTGATCCGATGCAGCACGTTCATCCACACTATGCCTTGATTATTGGCGGCTCCAGTGGAATCGGCCTCGCTACCGCTAAACTCTTGGTGGAGCGTAACATACACACCGTCATTGTCGGCAACTCCTCAGAAAAGCTGCAGTCAGCCAAGCGGGACTTGTCCGTGTTCGGCACTGTGGAAATTCTTCAAGTCAATTTGTACAAGCCGGATGACATACAGCGCGTTGTGTCGCTGGCCCGCGATCATGCCCGTCACATCAAGTATCTGGTCAACGCGGCGGGCTACTTCAATCCCAAACCGTTTGTTGACCACACGCCCGAGGACTATGACAAGTATCTGGATCTGAATCGAGCCCACTATTTCATTTCCCAGGCGATCGCCAAGAATATGACCGCAAACGGCGGTGGCTCAATTGTGCATATCGGATCGATGTGGGCCAAGCAGGCCATCAAAGCCACGCCGTCCTCTGCCTATTCGATGGCGAAGGCCGGGCTGCACGCCCTCACCCAACACATGGCGATGGAACTGGCTGACCATCACATTCGTGTCAATGCGGTTTCGCCGGCGGTGGTCAAGACACCTATTTATCAGGCCTTCATCGAGCCCAGCAAGATTGATGAGACATTGGCCGGCTTCAACAGCTTTCACCCGATCGGTCGGATTGGCACGGCAGAAGACGTGGCACGAACCGTCCACTTCCTACTGAGCGATGAGGCGACATGGGTGACCGGCGCCATTTGGGATATCGATGGCGGCGTGATGGCCGGACGGAACTGAAACGATCCCCAATCCCTCAAACCCAGGAGACGTCTCATGTACGATATAAAAAGCATCAAGAAGCTGCCCAAGCTCGGTTCCAAAGCCAGTGAAGCGTGGCAAACTTTTCTCGCGTTCGACAAGGCGGCGCTTGCCGATGGGACAATCCCGAAGAAGTACAAGGAACTGATCGCGATCGCAGTCGCGCTGACCACGCAATGCCCCTATTGCATCGACATCCATGCCGATGCGGCCCGCAAGGCGGGGGCAAGTGATGAGGAACTGGCTGAGGCGAGTTTCGTCGCGGCGGCGCTGCGAGCTGGTGGTGCGGTCACGCACGCGACCCACCTTATCAAAGGCTGACGGGTAAGCCTTACGACGAGGAATCCTTCGGCCAGGCTCAGGATGGGCGAGCCGGACCATCACGCGCCATGGAATGAGTTTCAGGTTCCGCGCACTTCTCTACGGTGTGTAGGGCTCGTGCACGATGCGTTGTGAGATCCACCAGATGTTTCCGTGTTGATCTTTCACGCCGCCTTGCCGATCCCCGTACGGCATGTCGTCGACTTCCATCTCAAGGATCGCCCCGTGTGCGAGGGCCTGCTGTATGGACGCATCGGCGTCCTCAACATACAGATAGTATGCGGCAGCCATAGGTTTGTAGCGCTCCGTGGCTTCGCTAATCATGACGGTCGAGGTGCCGAGTTGGACTTGCACGTTCGCGATCAGACCGTTAGGGCGCAGGGTGCGACAGACCTCGGTCAGCCAAGACCCTCTACCAGAAAGCGCACAAAAGCCTCTGCGTTGGCCACAAAAAAAATACGGCGTCACCGTGCTGAAACCAGGTGGGATATACATGTCAGACCCCTTGTGTGAGTTAATCAAGCAGGAAAGAGAACGAGATACTCTACTGCAAAGTCGGAGGCGTAATCATTACTCAAGCTCATTCTTGCAGTTCGTTTAGACGCTTCTCTAGAAACCGCCGCTCCGGTTCCTGCTGCGTAAGGCTCAGGGCTCGTTTGTAGGAAGCTCGGGCTTCTTTCGTTCGTCCCAGCCGTCGACAGAGATCCGCTCGTGCCGCGTGCGACAAGTGATAATTCTCCAAGTCTCCCCTGGCGAGGATCGTATCAATGAAGGTGAGTCCGGCGGCAGGGCCGTCGCGCATAGCCACTGCCACTGCGCGATTGAGCTCGACCACGGGCGAGGGATTCGTTTGGAGCAGCATGTCGTAGAGCCGGAGGATCTGAGCCCAGTCTGTTGCAGTAGAGCTGGAAGCTTGTGCGTGTACCGACGCGATTGCGGCTTGGATGGTGTAGGGGCCGACCTGGCCTGTAGACAGTGCGCGCTCTACCAGTGAAGCTCCTTCCGAGATCTGATTCTGATTCCAGAGTGAGCGATCCTGGTCCTCCAGGAGAATGAGGTCGCCTGTCGGCGAAGTGCGTGCGGCATGTCGTGAGTCTTGCAACAACATCAGGGCTAGGAGTCCTGTCGCTTCAGCCTCTGGGAGCAGCTCAATCAGCACTCGCCCTAGGCGGATGGCTTCGCCTGAGAGATTGTGCCGTGTGAGCGAGTCTCCCGAAGAGGCCGAGTACCCTTCGTTGAACACCAGGTAGATGACTCGAAGCACGGCGTCCAGACGATCCTGCAGTTCTTTTTCCGACGGGACTTCATAGGGTATACGTGCCTCACGAATCTTTGCTTTTGCCCGCACAATGCGCTGAGCAATTGTGGCAGGTTTCGTGAGGAAGGCTCGCGCAATTTCCTCGGTGGTGAGGCTGCAAACTTCGCGCAGCGTCATGGCGACCTGAGCTTCAGATGCGAGCGCAGGATGACAGCAAGTAAAGATCAGCCGGAGCCGGTCGTCCTCGACGCTTTCATCGTTCTGCTCGTTGACATCGAGCGTGGTCGTAGGCTCCGGTTGTTTCGCCATCTCAGCCACCGACGCATCATGTCGGGTGCGTCGTCGTATGCCGTCGATAGCTTTGAAGCGGCCGGTCGAGACGAGCCACGCCCGCGGATTGGCCGGCACGCCATCCCGTGCCCACTGTTCGACTGCGACGGCAAACGCATCGTGTAGCGCCTCTTCGGCAGTCTCAAAGTCGCCGAGGAGACGAATCAAGGTCGCGAGCACCTGTCGGGATTCAGTTCGGTAGATCGCCTCCACTACCTCGCGCACGTTGTTGAGCTCGTCCTTGCTCATCGGTACTAAGCCTCCGCAACCCTGTTTGGTTCATCTGGTTTGTCTTGTCTGTCTGGTTTGTTTGGTTTTTAGTTGAATGAAACTAACCAGATAAACCAAACAAACGAGATCAACCAGACAAACCAATTACAGTTTCTGCATGATCCGTTCTACATAGCCGGTCAGTTCCATGTAACCCTGTCCACGAATTGGTTTTCCCTGCGTGGTGCCGGTTGTCTCGACGGCGCCTTCCCAATAGGTGACTTGCGTGCTGCGTTTGGGGGAGAGTTCCTGATCGGCCATGCGGGGAGCGATGTCCAGTGAGAGTTGCTGTGAGGGAATGGTCAGGCGCCAACGTTGTGGATAGCGAGCCTTGCTTGTAGGGCTGGTCCAATAACTCGTTGGTTCGAGCGTGAAGTCTCCGAGCAATAAATGATGCCCCTGTCCGTCACGATCGATGAGTGTGCCGCTTGAGGCGGGATCAGCCGAGCCATCTGCCCGGCGGAGTCTATAGAGCATGAGTTCCCTCTGGTCGTCGAGTTGCAGACAGAACCAGTCCCATCCGACGAGATCCTTGTCGAGATCGGCAGATCCGAACTCATGGTCCATCCAGCTGGTGCCGGTCACGTCGAACGATTCACCCCCGACCGTGAGGGTGCCGGTTGTGGCTAGTCTGGTGAAGGAATAGTAGTGGGAGGCTTGCCCTACGAGCGGACCTTTGTGGCTGATCCCGTTGGTGCCATGTACGACCGGTGGTTTTTCCGACGAGACCGTGAGTCGGATGGCGAGGTCGCCCTCTGCGGCCTCGAGGATCTGGGTGTCGGGAGCGGTCGACGGCGATTCGGCGCGCCACCGATCGATCCAGGCGTGGAGACGATCTTGCGCCGCACCGGCCTTGCCCAGCGCGGCGCGGCTCATTCTATCCGTATAGTGAAACCGGCTTTTGCTGAGATCGCTGATGGCGAAATGGGCTAGGTACAGGTGCGAGACAGCCCACTTCGACGGGAGGGTTTTCGTCTGCTCGCGCGGCATACCACGGCGAAAGAAGGTGAGCTCATAGCCGAATGGCCGGCCGTCCTTCGTCGTGACCTGGCCGGTGTAGTACCACCATTCTGTCCGAAACTCCTCATGCGACCCGTGATCACGCGGAAAGGCGTATCGATAGCCTTCCGTGGCGAGGCGGAATTCTTCTGCCGTATCGGCTGCGAGCCCCGGCACAACCATCATCAGGCTACTGGTCAGCAAGAGGGCGTGCCTGAAATGGCGCAGAAATTTGTGCATGTGAACACACCGGCCAAGAGATGTCTACGTGTCGCGTGCGCTTATACCATGCTTCGAGTGGCGGCACAAATCTCCTGTGTTGATAGGGGTTTTCATCGACTTGATGCGTGAACGACACCCACCTCGCGCCGTTGACAACTTTGTCGGCCATCAGCTATCGTGAGCTATGGAGATCAATCACGAGCGCGAGCAACCAGAACGTGACCAGCCTCGCAGCGCGACGCCGTTTCCCATTCCGTCCCGTATTCCGGTGTTTCCACTTCCGAATGTCGTGCTGTTCCCCAAGACCTATCTTCCTCTGCATATTTTTGAACCACGCTACCGTGCCATGGTCTCAGATGCGGTGACGAGTGGGCAGTGCATCGGCATGGCTCTGCTCAAGGATGGATGGGAGACAGACTATTATGGCCATCCGCCCGTGTTCTCGATGGGCTGTGTCGGTCGATTGGCGAGCGTGAAGACGTTGGCCGATGGCCGGTACAATATTCTGTTGCAAGGGCTGGAACGGTTTGCGATTGAACGAGAGTGGTACGACAAGGCCTACCGTGAGGCCACGATTGCGGTCACGATTCGAGGCACAGAGACCTCGCTGGATCCCATGGTCCGCCGCCGACTGTTTGCCACGCTAGAGTCCTATCTCCAATCCCGTGGCGACGTGCCGACATGGCAGGAGTTGTTTCGGGAAGATGTCAGCGATGAGATTATCGTTAATACCCTGTCCACGTACTTGGAGTGCACGCCCTTGGAAAAGCAGTTTCTGTTGGAAGCAGACAGTCTTCATCAACAAGCCCGCCGCCTCAGTGACCTCATCGAATTCATGATCCACGATCGATCTGGTGCGAAGGGCTGGGGCTGATGGATCGCGCAATCGCGATTCAAGTATCTCGGCTCACGAAAACCTATGATAAGCATACGGCGGTTTCCGATCTGTCGTTTGAGGTGTACGCCGGTGAGATCTTTGGCCTGCTGGGGCCGAATGGGGCGGGGAAAAGCACCACACTCAGGACGCTCATCACGCTGTTGACGCCGACGTCGGGCACGGCCAGTATCTTGGGCCATGATACGGTGCGTGAGGCGGATGTTGTCCGGCGACTGATCGGCTATGTGCCTCAGGAACGTGCCATCGATCGCTTTCTGACCGGTCGGGAACACCTCGAACTTCTCGGCGCGCTCTATCACTTATCCAAAGCCGAAGCCGCGAAACGCATTGCCGAGCTGCTTAAGCTCGTAGAATTAGAAGAGGCGGCCGATCGCGCGGCGAAAACCTATTCCGGAGGGATGAAGCGGAAGCTGGATATCGCCTGCGGTCTCTTGCCGGATCCCAAGATCCTATTCCTCGACGAGCCGACGCTGGGCTTGGATGTGCAGAGCCGGCTTCGGATTTGGGACTATGTGCGGATGTTGAAGGAACGCGGCATGACGATCGTGATGACGACGAATTACTTGGATGAGGCGGACCAACTCTGCGATCGGCTGGCCATCATCGACAAGGGATCAATCAAGGCGCTCGGATCGCCGGCTGAGCTGAAGATAGGGTTAGGCGGCGATATTGTGTCGGTGACCTTGAAGGACCCGAGCAAGATCCCGACGCTGGTCTCTGCATTGACGAACCAACCGGCCATGCGAGCGGTGAAGGCTACACCGACCGGCTTGGATATCCGGGTCGAGTCGCCGGAGAAAGCCTTGCCCGCCATCCTCGAGTCCGCCAATCGATTGGATTGCCAACTGGAATTTATCGAGTACCACCGGCCACGGTTGGACGACGTGTTCATTGCCCATACGGGCCGTTCGATGAAAGACGATATTCCAAAGGAGAGTGAGGGGTGATCGGTGACGAGTGAACGGTTTGTTTCTGGACCTTCGCACATCACCTAATTACTGATCACACATCACATCATGCAAGAGTATTGGCAAGAAATCAGTGCGTTGACGATGCGGTGGGTCAAGCGGCTCAGCCGTGAGAAGTTCAGTATGTTGTTCACGCTCGTGCAACCGATGCTGTTCTGGCTGATTTTTTTCGGCAATTTGTTCCAGCGGGCTGCGGATGTGCAAGTGACGCAGGCCCCGGATTACATCAGCTTTCTAACAGCCGGCGTGGTCGTCATGACGGTGCTCAACAATGGGCTCGCCGGGGGTGTCGATCTGCTGTTCGACAAGGAGAACGGGTTTCTGGAGCGGTTGATGACGACGCCGATCCATCGGACGTCTGTGATTCTGAGCCGCTTCATCTTTGTGATGACGATTACGTCGCTCCAAGTGCTCGTGATCCTCGGGGTGGCCTTTCTGTTCGGCGTACAGCCGGCAACCGGGCTTCTTGGTATCGCTGCAATCTTAATGATCGGGATGCTCTTCGGCGTTGGTCTCACGGCGATTTCCATGGCGATGGCCTTTTCCGTGAAAAGTCACGGTGACTTCTTCTCAGTCCTGGGCTTTCTCTCGCTCCCGATGATTTTTTTAAGTTCGGCCTTGGTCCCCTTGACGGGGATGCCTGCCTGGATGGGATTTCTGGCTCGCTTTAACCCGATGACCTGGGCGATCGACGCGGTGAGGCCGTTAATCCTTTCCGGCTGGACTGAAGCCCTTCCCCATGTTGGAATGGTGGTGATCGTCATGGTGATTTTCGATGCGCTGTGTCTCTACGGGAGCGCCAAGGTATTCCGTCGGGCGATGGGCTGATGGGCGGGCTTTCGAGGAGTTCCACTATGCTGACAAACGAAAGCCAAATCCGGGCTCTGATCCGATTGCTGGCCGATGAAGACGAGAAGATCGTCCGGACCATCAGTGGGAAACTCATCGACATCGGCCCCACTGCGATTCCCTTGCTTCAGGAAGCGGAAATCGAACAGCCGGAAATGGCCGATCGCCTAGTTTCGGTGCTCGAAGAAATTCGCGGTGGACATCTCGAAGATGAACTCACGCAGCTGGTGACGCAGCCGGATGGTCAGATGGATCTCGAACGTGGCGCCTTCCTGGTCGCCAGGTATGCCTATCCCTCCCTGATGGTCACGTCGTATGCGCGACAACTCGATGAAATGGCGCAGGAAGTGCAAGATCGGATCGGTCCTCGCGCATCGGGAGAAGAAACGATCAAGACCCTGAACCGATACCTCTTTACGGAGCAGGGCTTCAAAGGCAACACGAAGAACTATTATGAATTGGAGAATAGTTACCTCAACTGTGTGATCGATCGACGAACGGGTATTCCGATCAGCCTCTCGACGGTGTACCTCCTTGTCGGAAAGCGGCTGGGTCTTCCGGTTCATGGGATCGGGATGCCGGGCCATTTCTTAGTGAAATACGAATCGGATCGCTACAAGATTTTCGTCGATTGTTTCAATGGGGGGGCGTTACTGACCGAGAAAAATTGCCAACGGTTTCTGACGGAAGCCGGCTATGGATTCGACGAGAAGTATCTACAAGAAAGTCCGGTGCGGGCCATTCTCGCCCGCATGATCAAGAATCTCTTGGCCATCTACGCCAAACTCGACGATCCCATCAAGAACGCCCGCCTGACAAAATTTATCGAGATCTTAGGCTGCGATAACCGCGAAGGTGGCTTGTAGCGCATTAGACGCGAATCGTATTTCGTTCTCCGGTGCTTCCAGTTCAACAGAGCATAACCTCGATGGATGCTCAAAAGGCCTGTCCAGCAAGGCCGCAGCGAGTGAAGACCGGAGGCGTACCCTCTGGGGTACGTTGAGGATCTGAACGATGCGAGAACGACGCTGGCGGGCTTTTTCAGCATCCAGCTAAAGTTTGATGGACATTAAGTCCCGCGCAACCACAATCGTTCCCCCGAACGCTTCCCCTGCCTGTTCCCGCACATTGTATCGATCGGTAATCGGATAAAAGTGCGATAAGACGAGTTGGCCGACTCCGGCCTCTTTGGCTACCTGCCCACATTGACCGGCATGCAGATGGACCGGGCTCGGCCGGCTTGCCGGAAAGGAACAGTCCAGCACAGCGAGGTCGGCGTCTCCACACAGGCGCACGAGGTTGTCGCAGTATTGTGAATCACCGGAATAGGCCAGGGCCTTCCCGCCATATTCGATTCGATACCCCAAGCAATGGAGGTTCTCGGTGTGGGTCACCGTTCGGGGAATCACGGTCGTCTTTCCGATCGTAAAGGCACGATCAGCCACTTCTTTGAAATGAACTGCGAACGGTGCGTGCGTGAAGCCGGGCAAGGTGGCGAAGAGGGCCCGGAAGAATTTCTTGGTCCCGCGAGGGCCGATCACCGTGAGCGGCGGCCGCGTTCCTCCTTGGTATTTCGTAAAGATCATCGCATCGAAGAAATAGGTGATGAAGTCGGAAAAGTGATCGGCATGGTAGTGGGAAAAGAGAATGTGGGTAATTCGATGCCGGGTTACGCCGGTCTTTAAAAGATTGGTCAATGTGCGCGGGCCAAAGTCCAACAGGATCGTCTGGTCGGTGCGGACGAGATAGCCTGAGGCTGCGCGCGTGGGGTGGATGTTTGTGCCGGAGCCGAGAATGGTTAAGCGCATGGGCCAGATCACCTCAACTTTCTTGGCGGAAGCTGTCCCGAAGGCGAAGGAGCAGCGCGCGAGTCTGGTCCACCTCTTCGGGGCTCAAGGCCCGTTCAAAGAATGGACGAAGAAAGGCCAAGTGGGCCGCAAAGGTTTTTCGAAACAGCGCATCGCCTTTCGCGGTTAATGAAATTTTTGTGCAACGGCGATCTCCTTTCATCGCATCCCGCCGGATCAGGCCTTTGGCGACGAGGCGATCGAGGACGCCGGTGAGCGTGCCTTTGGTCACGAGCGTCTGGGCCGAGAGTGCTGAGCAGGTCATGCCCCCTGTATCTCCTAGCGTCGCAATGACATCGAACTGTGAGGGCGTCAGTCGCAACGATTTGATATGGCGGATGTCGATGCGCCAGAAGGCCAGGTACGCCTCAACGAGCGGTCGCAACACTTTCAGGTAGGGATCGTCCTTCAGATCCGGCAATTCCATGCCGGAAGGATAGTCCGTGCTAGGACGAAGATTCAAGAGGGGAGGAGGGGAATGACACTCGCGTGGTCCCGTGCTCCCGGAGCGCGCACGATCGGAATGTGCTCGCTCGACGTGCGCAGTTGGACCACTACGAGTGCCATTCCCAGAGAGGTAAAGTAAACAAGTTTGGAGGAGATGGTGAAGAGTAGCCAGGTGCCCTTCTTGCTCGCGGAACGCGCGCCCTGAGAAGAGCCTCGTTCGACGCGCGCAGTGAAGGACGGTCCGCTTGCTTCCCTCCAGAAGTGAAGCAAGCGAGTTTGAAGGGGCCATTGTAGATTAGGAGAACTGCTCGCTCGACCGTGGTAGGTGGGCCGCGCCTGAGCGGGAAGGGGTGTTCCCAATATTTAGAATGTCCCCATTTCTTGTCTCTCGCACCTCCCGTCGCGATCCGCTCGGGTGTCGCCGGGTGGAAGCCTTCTGGAATTCCCTCAGTCACGGCTGTGCCAACCGTGACTCTTCGGTCAGTTCCAGCTTTTCCTTCTCAGGATGCCAGGTGGGGTCCCCGCCACTACGGCGAATGTCGCGGGGCGCACTCGCTCACCTGGCGGGAGAGAAGGATCTTGCTTGCTCACTCCTGCGAGGTTTAGCTTTCAACGCTCCCCCCCCCCCATTCAGTCCGGCGAATACTTCGCTCATTCGGTCATGGTGCGCGAAGCCAAAAGGCATCCCTTGGGGGGCGTGATTTATCGCCAGGAAAGGGGTATTCTGCAGCACAGTCAGTGAGTGGAAACCTAACCCAATATTTCCCCCCCCTGTCATGGTGATCAATCGCTTCGAGATGAAGTGATGAAGGTATTCCGGGTATGATGCGTCACACTGGGCGAAGGAGGCTCTGATATGGCAAGTGCAGAGCAACTGAAGGCTTTGATCAAATCGCACATCAATCGCGACGAGGGACAGTTTTATTCAGTCGCAATGCAGGTGGCTGCATACGAGGCCAAGATGGGGCACGGCAATCTTGCCATGGAACTGCGCGACATGATCGATGCAGCAAAGGCCCGACTTGTACCGGGCGAATCGGGCAAGCTCATCCCTCTCGCTAAGCCCCGTGGCGAACTAGCCAATCTTTTAAGTGTGACATATCCAAAGAGTCGGGTTCCGGATATGGTGTTGGACGACAAAGCATTGACGCAGCTTCAGCAGGTTATTAAAGAACAACGTCTGTTTGCTCAAATTCGCGAACACGGCTTGGCTCCGCGCCGAAAACTACTGCTGGTTGGACCTCCTGGAACAGGCAAGACAATGGCAGCATCGGTATTAGCTGGTGAGTTGGGTATCCCACTTTTCTTAGTGCGGCTTGATTCCTTGATCACGAAATTTATGGGGGAAACTGCAGCCAAGCTTCGTCAGGTATTTGACTCAATAACCGATATGCGAGGCGTTTATTTCTTTGATGAATTCGATGCCATCGGTTCGCAGCGTGGTTTGGCAAACGATGTTGGAGAGATTCGCCGAGTGTTAAATAGTTTCCTCCAAATGATCGAGCACGATCAGTCGAACAGCTTGATCGTGGCTGCAACGAATCACCCCGAGATACTCGACTACGCACTGTTCCGGCGCTTCGACGATGTGATTGAATTCAAGTTCCCCACGCCTGATCAGATTACAGGGCTCATACGTTCCCGTCTTGGAAACTTCTTGCCGAAGCGATTAGCTATGAAATCGATAGTAGCAAGGGCCGAGGGATTGAGCTGCGCAGAGATTTGTCGTGCAGTAGATGGAGCCATCAAAGAAGCAATCATGCATAACCAGGCTTTAGTAAAGGAAGCAAACCTGAATCACATGCTGGAGGAACGTCGACTAATCACGGGCAAGCTGGCCGAGAACAAGAGGATGAAGTCAAGCAATGCCGGATCAGCCAGGCGATAAACGACCACATTTCGTTCTTACGAATACCTCCGAGTCTAAGCCATTTACGGCACAGTCACCTGGCGGTGGTGGCTCAGAACCACCACCTGAGCTTCTCCGATCACAGCATGGTGCCATACTTCAGTCTCAACTTCTGGCCCTGAGGCCCATAGCTATGTCTGTAGTTGCCCAGCAGACGGCATTGGACCTGGAAAGTGGATTAGGGCTACAAATCCATTTCGCCAGCCAGCCTGGTATCGAACTCGCGTTCGAGAGTTTGGCGAATGAACTCAAGAAGATTGAATTGCTCAGTGTGCGAAAAGATGGCGATAGCACTTTCGCCAATGTGTTCGTTCCAGACGGGAAACTCCACCACTTTGAAAAGTACGTCGCTGACTACTTAGCGGAGAAGAAGAAAAGTAACGGCGATGCCAACGATCACAAGTCACTTCTCAATACGATTGCGTCGATCCGTGCCGCTGAGCTTCGCGCTCTGTGGACGGATGACCCTGAGCTACTTCCGCAAGCAGTGGATGAGCAGTTTTGGTGGGAGATCTGGCTTCCTGTGCGTGGTCAACGTGACCTAGTTGTGGCGGACTTCCGAAAGTTGGCAACGCTCTCGAATTGCACTATCAGCGAGCACCAGGTGAACTTTCCTGAGCGAACTGTCTTGTTAATGTATGGCTCGCAGCAGCAGCTATCCCAGTCGGTGATGATGCTGAATTGCGTTGCCGAACTCCGTCGGGCTAAAGACACAGCAGAGTTCTTCGATGGCATGGCTCGCGAAGAACAGCAAGGATGGTTAGAAGACACCCTGGGTCGGCTTTCCGTGGCGAGCGACGACGAATCAACGCCAAGGGTTTGCTTGCTGGACTCCGGTGTCAATCGCGGACATCCGCTGCTTTCGCCGCTGCTTAATACCGCCGACCTCCACACGGTCAATGCCGTGTGGGGAACTGATGACCAAGCTAATCATGGTACTGGACTGGCAGGTTTGGCAGGATTCGGTGATCTTGTTGAAATACTGGCCTCTGCGATGCCTATTGCAGTATCGCATCGACTCGAATCAGTGAAGCTCATCCAAGAAGACGGTGGCAATGAGGGCGATGCAAAACTTCACGCCTATCTCTTTGGAGAGGCGGTCAGTCGCCCAGAGATTTCAGCACCAGATCGGCCACGAGTTTTCACGTCTGCCGTAACAGCTTCGGACTACCGCGATAGGGGTCGTCCTTCATCGTGGTCAGCTACGGTTGACCGGCTAGCTTCGGACGCTGATGGTAGCGGGCAGTTTCCCCGCTTATTTGTCTTGTCTGCAGGAAATACACACGATCCTGCGGCCTGGCTCCAATATCCGGATAGCCTCGCTACAAACCTGATCCACGATCCTGGGCAGGCGTGGAATGCGCTGACCGTCGGTGCCTGTACTACGAAGACGGAGACTGAGGTGCCCGCACTTACTGCCATTGCTCAGGCAGGTGGCCTGAGTCCCCACACAACTTCGTCGAGAACTTGGGATCCCGTCTGGCCGCTGAAACCAGACGTGGTGATGGAGGGTGGGAATGTAGGAAAAGATGCACTGGGTGCCGTGAGCGTTTCAAGCCTCGATTTATTGACTACTCACTACCGTCCTCAGGAACGACTGTTCACGACTACCAATGCGACCAGCGCTGCATCTGCACTATGCGCCCGCATGGCTGCGCAACTCATGGCAGCCTACCAAAATTTGCGACCCGAGACGATTCGAGCATTGATCGCACATTCGGCTGAGTGGACGGACGTCATGCGGCAGATGTACCTGCCAACCAATAAAGCCGCAACAAAAAGCGACTACGTGCATCTCATCCGGCACTGTGGTTGGGGTATGCCTGATTTGAATCGGGCACTCTGGAGCGCAGGTAATTCGCTAACATTGATCGTTGAAGACATTGTGCATCCCTACAAGAAGGTCATGGGAAAGGGTATAAAGACTAGAGATATGAACCTTCACGCATTGCCGTGGCCGAAAGATCAACTTCAAGCGTTGCAGGATGCCAAAGTGCAGATGCGGGTCACGCTGTCTTATTTTATAGAACCGAACCCGTCGGCCCGCGGTACGGCGTCGAAGTTCTACTACCCCTCACATCGGCTGCGATTTGATGTGCAGCGACCGCTGGATGCGTCTACTGATGACTTTGTCGCCCGAATCAATGCTGCAGCTGAGCGCGAAGACGAAGGAGACCCGATCAACCCCAAAGATCCAGATTGGCGGCTTGGTGACCGCTTACGCCATCGTGGCTCGTTGCATCAAGACATCTGGGAAGGTACGGCCGCTGACCTTGCCAGCCGTGGCTTTATCGCTGTGTATCCATCAACGGGCTGGTGGCGAACGCGCCCAGCGCTAAAACGATATGACCTCCCCGCGCGCTACAGCCTCATCGTGTCAATCCGAACGGAGCAGACCGAGATTGATCTCTACACCGCTATTGCCACTCAGATTGCCGCTGTTGTTGCGGTGGAGCACTAATGTGGAGGGAGAAAAGGAGGCAGACTATTTAATCGGAAGACCTCTCGCCAGTCTGGCTGCTTCACGCATCGCCCGCATTCGACATTCTGCCGCACCGCTCTGCAGCCTTCCCCCCCCTTGCTCAAGCCCCGATGCAATTGCCGACGCGAATCGAGTACAGTGTCCGAATTATCTCTCTTTGTCTGATGCTTTGGAGGAGCCATGGCGGTATTTCGACGACCCGAGTTGGAAAAGGATAACCCGACTGCCCCGCAGATGTATGTGGGGCCCAGGAGGAGGCGCGCGCTGTTACGTGAAGCCTCGTTGTCGCCTGCCTCAAGGCATGGGGACATGGCCGAGACGCTGCAGGCCTTGACGGCAGCGGCGGAACGATTTGTGGCGAGCGTGCCGCCATCGAAGAAGCTGCAAGAGGAACGGACCGCATTGCTGGAGGCGATCATCCAGGCGCAACAGCTCTGACCAGAGTTGAGGGGGCATTGCTTGACCTCGCGCACCGTTCCCGAACTCTTGAATGAGAACTCGAAAACTTGGCAGTGTTTTACGGTCGGTGAGGAGTGGTCTGGTCTTCCTCCAGGACCTGCAGGTCGGCCTAATGGAAACATCTTTGCGGGATTCCAGAAGTATCTGTATAAGCCGCAGAGCCGGGCATGGCCATGACACGGTGAAAGAAGAAGTGTAGTGACCGTGAGGCCTTCTAGTTGGCCGCCAAATAAAGTGTCGCAAGACGTCTTCCGACGCCGTCTCGACGACTTCTTTCAGCCCCTCCTCCACCTGCACCATATAGTTGCTGTCCGGGCTGATTTAGTCGGTTGCGTTCACTAAATCACGTTGTTCACGATTCATGAACATGCTATATTTCAGATCGTATGAAGAGTATCACGCATGAATCTCAGATCATCGCCTCAACGCTGGAACGGCTGAAAGCTGTCCATCCTCTTCGTGTTATTAACCTCCGACAAGAGGTTCGACTCAGGGATCGAGCATGGGATGGCGAGGTGACGATTAAAACCAAGGGTGGGGCATACCATTATCTTTTTGAGGTAAAAGCTCATCTGCGACCGCAGGCTATTCATCACCTCCTCATCAGGGCGAATGCCGATCGCAAACGATGGGGGAAGACAACAGAACTCTTATTACTCGCTGACTACGTCAATCCGTTGCTAGCCGGACAACTGAAAAACGCTGGTATCAATTTCATCGATACGGCAGGGAATCTGTTCTTGAAACGTGGGCCTGAATTATACCTCTATGTTGAAGGGAAAAAGCTGTCGGTCTCCCGCAAGGACAAACCGACGAGGCTCTTTCAGCCGAGCGGACTTACTCTACTGTTTGGCTTGCTCATAGAGCCTGAGTCCGTCAACCTTCCGTATCGGCAGCTCGCCAGTGTGAACGGTGTTGCGTTAGGTACGGTAGGGTGGGTGAAGAGGGATCTCAAAGAACAAGGGTATTTCGAACCGATCGGCAAGGATCGCTTTCGTTTGATCCGCCGAAAGGAATTGTTCGAGCGGTGGGTGCAGGGCTATGCCAGCCGTCTTCGCCCAAAGCTCTTTGTCGGGGAGTATCGAGATCTGACGAACAACCTTGAGACTGTCGTCAAGACTTTTCGCCGGTATGCGGTGGACCAGGGAATGTCCTGGTGTGTTACGGGGGGAGTTGGGGCGGATGCAATTATGCATCACTATCAGGGAAACATGATCACCTTTTTTGTCAAATTCTGGCGACAGGATGAGGCGTTAAAGGGTCTCAAGTGGTTACCAGCCTCTGGAGGGCTCATTACTATTCTGAAAAGCTTTTCTCCTCGTGTGTTTGAGATGAGCGGTAGTCAGCAACATGCCCCAGCCGCACATCCTCTTTTGATTTATGCCGAGCTGTTGTATCAGGGCACGGACCGAGACCTTGAAACCGCCCGGCTCATTTATGAAAAATACTTGGAAGAATCCATTGCCAAAGATTGAAGGTGATTTAGCAGAAGCGCTCACACTGCTCCACAACTATTTCGAGCAGAAGGGGATACCATTCGCACTCATCGGTGCCCTTGTGCCGGCAATCCTGTTGTCACCCGAGATCGGGATGCGAGAGACCAGGGATGCCGACCATGTGATCAAATTGGCTTCTTGGGCAGAATGGGAAACTGTGATTGCTGATCTCGTTCAATTGGGATTCATACGAAGCCGTGGGGAGCAAGAACATCGATTGCATTATCGGATTGCGGAGATTGACCTCATTCCGTATGGAATCACGAGCGGCCCAGACGAAGTCCTCGTGTGGCGCAAGTCCGGTAACGAAATGAATCTGACAGGATTTTCTGAGGTGTTTGAACATGCAGTACTCATCGAGATCGTGAAAGGTCTTAGGCTTCCGGTAATTCCACTTTGGCTTTTCGCAGTTCTGAAAATCCTCGCCTATCTTGATAGAAAGTTTCCCAGAGATCTTCGTGACCTCGTTTACGTATTGGAATATTACGAGTCGTTGGGAAATGGGGCTCGTCGATTTGAAGTGGTGGGTGCAGTGGGTGGTGTGACGTACGAGATCGCCGGAGCACAGTTGCTAGGGGCTGATATTCGGGACAAGGTTTCATCTAAAGCTTTGAGCATGGTCAGAGGCTTTGTGGCTCAAATCATCAACGAGTACCATCATGTGATTAATACGGCGCTTCGGGAAGAACCTTCTCTCGTATCTGACAGGCGAAGAACATTTGTGTATCAACTAATCCAAGCCTTTCAGTTGGGACTAAGAGACTAGGGCCTGTTAACACTAATGGCCATTTTATGAGATACTGCGTACATGGAAAT